>Ga0187890_10003605_pt1 | contig 10658 bp, 5 predicted proteins | sample June2016WEW_21_1_FD_133005 | JGI IMG/M metagenome (GOLD analysis project Ga0187890, IMG submission 133005) | Peatland microbial communities from SPRUCE experiment site at the Marcell Experimental Forest, Minnesota, USA - June2016WEW_21_10 | ecosystem: Environmental > Terrestrial > Soil >...
GGATTCCCCTCTTATGAGTGAAGTACTGAAATCCGCACTTGTTTCTGCTCTTGAAACGGCCGCCGGGCAAGCCGGCCTCGCACTTGTATCCGCAACACAAGGCGCGGACTCGAAGGGCCGCCCTACTGCAGTTTTCGAATTGGGCCTGTCCGGCGCGCAGGCTGGCGCGGGTGCCGCTGGCCGGACACTAAAACTGGAGCTGAGCGAGGGCTTTGATTTCGACAAGCCGGAACTGCTGCCTGCGATGACGGCTCACCTCGCTGGCGAGGCTAAGCGGCTGCACAATCCGCGGCCTGAGTGCTACGTTACGCTGGGCGGGTTGCCGGTGGCCTTTGGTCAGTTTCAGTGGCCTTTTCACGGCTCGACATCGGGCGCGGACACCTACATAGTTCATGGTGAATTGCACCTGGCCGACGGCGGAACGCACAATCTGCATGCCAAGGTCGCCGCCTCCGTGACACTGACTTTTGCCGAGATCGTGCCGGCCATGGAGCAGCCTTATGCAGAGAGCTTTGTTTACAATGCAGTGCGCAAGGTCGTGGATCTGGGGCAGCTCGAGTTTCTGAAGTCCGGCAACCGGCAACCGGTTCCGGTGACCACGCGCTACTATAGCCGCTGGCAAAAGAAGTTCCTTTTCACCGAGACCAGCGACGAGGAACGCCTGGAGTACCTGTTGCGCAAGGTCTACTGGCTCAGCGGCGTGCTGGGTGAGGGCAAGCCGGTGTGGATTGCCGATCCGAGGGACGCGCAATACCTGAACACGACCGAGGTCGATTTGCTGCGGATGGCTGGCAGCAAAGCAGGCGAAGGATTGGTTGTTCTCGATGGGGAGTTTGCCGCCGCGACTCTCAAGCTGATGGCACGCAAGCTGGATTACGAGAAGAAGTTAGAGGCAGCGCTGAATTTCACCAAACCGCAGTTTAATGAGTCGATGCGGGCCGGGCAGGCCAATATGTAACGTTGCGGCGGTGGAAGTTTCTATCCTGGTTGGAAATAACCTCATCCCCTTTAAAAGTGAAAAAAAGGGCTTGACACGGTTTACTCTATAAAATAGAGTACTCGTTATTACGGAGGATCTGCATCCGTTTAAGGCCCCGGATTACCAGCATCCTTTCAGAGTTTCATCTTGGGGAAGATCGTGCTGCCAATTTACTCTGCGTTGCAGAGTTCTCGGAAATGCAAAACGATCACTCACTTCAAACATAGGAGGCACTATGAGAAGCAAATTGTTCTTAGCAATCCTCGGCATCCTCGCCGTGGTGGCGTCGGGTTTCATCCCTCCAGTCCTTGCTCAGCCAGTCCTTGCTCAGGCGGCTCCATCAACGGTCTCGGCTACGCAGGCGGGCACGACGCTTGCGCTTGGCAAACTTGAGGTGGCGATGAGTCAGGCCGATCCTGAAACCAAAGAGTTTGGTATGGCAGCCAACGACTACTGGAAACTGATTGTCGCGAACAACGACGGTCCTCGCGTTTACAACTTTTTCAGAGCTTTAACGGCGGAGCGGAAAACCCCGAACGCAACGCTGCTGGCACAACGCGCTTCGGCGGCCTGCTACTACCTGGCATGGCTCGCCCAGGCCAACTTGATGGAAGGCTTTGGCCAATCGCAGGGATCCCAGATAGGCGAACAGGCCCACGCCGACTTCGAGACGGCGTTGAAACTCGATCCGGAGAACTTCTCCGCTCTTTACGGCTATGCGATTTATGAGGGGTATCGTCCTGGAGGACAGGCCCACCAGAAGGAGTTGCTCGCTCGGCTGGATGCCTTGCGTGCGTCACGACCCTATTACCCTTGGCATCTCGTGGATACGCTGGAGAAGACTGGCAAACCCGAATAGGTTTCTGGCGATTGCGGCGGGCCGGAGAGCACTTTCTTTGGCCCGCCGGCCTCTCAGAGCGGCGCGCCGCAGCTTGCGCAGAAGCGGGAGGACTGTGGGTTGGTGAGTCCGCAACGCCGGCAGGCGGTCAGGGTGCCGGGTTGCGCCGCAGGGACGTTGACCGTGACATTGAATGGCTGGCCCCAGGCGGGAGTTGCAATGCCCAACATCCCAGCGATTCCAGCGGCCTGGATGGCATTGAATTCCCGGACACGGCCGGGCATGAAGAAGCACTCAATAAACCCAAGAACCCAAGGGATCGGCGTCCAACTGAGGCATAAATACAAGATGCCCAGGCCGGTTCGCCGCAGGTAAAAGTGGTGGATGCCGAAGCCTCCCAGAAAGAGCGCGAGCAGGATGCCCACTACCTCATCGCGACGTACTGCCTCGTACTGCTGAGAAAAGATCGCTTGCGGGTTGGGATAGGTCGGGCTGCCCATGAGTCGTTCTCCTTGCTCTGTTCTGGATTCTACATACGAGCACAGGGCTTTGCGGGTTCCACCCAACCAAGAACCAGAGTCGTATCCTCGCACCGCCGATCATTCCTGAGCATCCAATGGACTATGAGTACACAAGATCCCCCAGCGGCCGCCAGTGGCGCATTACTGATCGGAGGCAACCTGCCGGTCTATCGAATGGGATACGGAACCATGCGCCTGGTAGGTGAGGGCGCGTGGGGAGAACCGGCCGATGCAGCCGAAGCTCGCCGCGTTCTGCGCCGGGCGGTTGAGCTGGGCGTCACGCTTATCGACACCGCGGACGCGTATGGGCCAGAGATAGCCGAGCGGCTGATCGCCGAGGCACTCCACCCTTATCCTCCCGCGCTGGTGATCGCCACCAAAGGCGGCATCACGCGCCAAGGGCCTTCGAAGACCGAGTTTGTAGGTCGCGCCGGCTACCTGATTCAATGTGTGGAAATGAGCCTGCGCCGATTGAAATTGGACCACATCGACCTTTACCAATTTCATCGAATCGATCCTCGGACTCCACTGGAGGAGTCGCTCGGCGCGCTGAAACGAATGCAAGAGCAGGGCAAGATCCGCCACATCGGCTTAAGCGAAGTAACATCGCAAGAGATTGAAGAGGCGAGAAAGATCATCGGAGTGGCGACTGTCCAGAATCGGTACAGTCTGGCCGATCGGCGGCATGAAGAAACGCTCAACTACTGCGAGCAGCAGAGAATTGGCTTCCTGCCCTGGTATCCGATCAATGCCGGGAAGCTTCTAAAGCCCGACCAGCCTTTGGCTGAAGCGCTAGCCCAGATCGCCGCACGGCATTCGGCCACGGTGGCGCAGCTTTCGCTGGCTTGGCTCTTGCACCGGTCGCCGGTGATGCTGCCGATTCCCGGCACATCCAAGGTAGCGCACCTGGAAGAGAACATCGCAGCGGCCAGCCTGAAACTGAGCGCTGAGGAATGGACCGATGCCGATCGACTGCTGGATGCTTCGACGGGAGCGGCTATGCCGGCGTGAGAGCGGCCGTGACAAAGGATCAGTGAAAGCTGTTATGAGTTACTTTTGCGAAACCAGAAGAAAAAGGAGCAGAGATGCCTCTGCTCCTTAGTAAAAGTAAGTTAAAGTTCCTATGAACAACCACTCGTCGATCCGCAGCTCATGCAGCGATAGCAACTGCCGTTGCGCACCATGATCGCTCCGCAGATCGAGCAGCTTGGAGCGTCGCCCATCTCATACATAGAGCTCATGGCGTTGGCGGCGTGAAAGATGCCGCGGTCGGTGAGGCCGGGTTCCGGTTGGGCTCCGGCGTTGATCGACAGGCCGCTCGCCGCATCGGGAGCGATGCCGCCGCCGGCGATTCCGGGATTCCCGAAGCCGGGTTTCGTGTGCTTGTCGCTCACCTGATGTAACCGCCAGGCCACCTCCTCAGCCAGCTTCGCCAGGTTTCCTTGCGGGGCGGCGACGTCCTGTTCCGGCTCGGAGTCTGGAAGCATGGTGGGCGGAGCAGGCAGTTGCGAGGCCTGCGGAGTCAGACCGGCGAAGAGCGACATTTGCGTACCAGAAAGGAAGCGCAGATTGAGCCAGCGGAAGATATAGTCCATCAGGCTCTTGGCGTAACCGATCTGCTCATTGCCGGTCCAGCCCGAAGGTTCAAAGCGGGTGTGGGCAAACTTCTCGCAGAGCACTTTGAGCGGCACGCCGTGTTGCAGCGCGATGGAGATCGACGTAGCGAACGAATCCATCATGCCGGAGACGGTCGAGCCCTCTTTGGCCATCTTGATGAAGATCTCGCCGGGCTGCCCGTTGGGATAGAGGCCGACCGTGATGTATCCCTCGTGGCCAGCAATTCCGAATTTATGCGTGATGGAGGCGCGCTCGTCCTGCAAGCGGTGACGAACTGCGCGAGGCGGTCCATTGAGATCCTGCGGTTCCGGATTTTGGTCCTCATGCACGGAAGCACTTTGGACGGCGGTTTGAAGCAGCGGCATGGAAAGCTCGGAAACCCGAGCAATCTCTTCCAACGCTCTCTGGAATGAGACGGCAGCTAAAAAGACCGACTTGGCCGAGGTTTCGACCTTTTCTCCGGCGTTAGCTTCCAGGGCCTTCAGGTCAGCTACGGCGCCAGGCTGCCCTGCGACAATTTGCGTCAGCACGCGGCTGGCTGCGACATCCAACGGCGAAGACTCACGCTTAGCGTCCATGCTTGTATTCAGCGGCTGAGTGCCCTTGGAGCCATCGCGGTAGATCGCAACTGCCTTGATGCCCTGACGCCAGCTTTCGGCGTAGGCCTCGGCGATCTCCTCAATGGTGGCCTCTTGAGGCAAATTGACAGTCTTCGAGATGGCGCCGGAGAGAAACGGCTGCGTGGCGGCCATCATTTTGATATGTCCCATGTAGTGGATGGTCCGCGTGCCTTTGTGCGGCTTGAAGCTGCAATCGAAGACCGCCAAGTGCTCGGGCTGGATGCCCGGTGCGCCTTCGATGGTCCCCGTCGCATCGATGTAGCTGACGATTGCGTTGACCTCGTCGTCGGTGTAGCCCAGTTTGAAGAGCGCGGCCGGCACGGTGTTATTGACGATCTTGATATTGCCGCCGCCCACCAGCTTCTTGTATTTGACGAGCGCCAGATCGGGTTCAATGCCCGTTGTGTCGCAGTCCATCATGAAGCCGATGGTGCCGGTGGGGGCCAGCACAGTGGTCTGCGAGTTGCGGTAGCCGAACTTTTCGCCGTAAACCAAGGCCATGTCCCAGCACTCGCGGCTGGCGTCGATCAGGGCTTCGAGCTGAGGAACATTGAATGGCTCGCCGCTCTGGCGAACCGCTCCAATGTTGTTTACCTCGGCGCGGTGCATGCGGATCACGTCAAGGAAAGGTTCGCGGTTGACGTAGAAACCAGGGCAGGCGCCGCCCTGATGATCGACACTGGCGGTCAAGGGCGTGGCCGAGGCGATTGGCGCGCAGTTGGCGGCAATGATGGCCGATTGCAGGTAGGCCTGGCCCGTCATGATTGCGGTGAAGGCGGCTGCCAGATTGCGTCCCGCAGCCGAGTCGTAGGGCAAGCCGAAGGCCATCAGCAATGCGCCGAGGTTGGCGTAGCCCAGGCCCAGCGGCCGATAGTCGTGGGAGTTCTTGGCAATCGCTTCGGTGGGATAACCGGAGTTATCCACGAGGATTTCCATCGCCGTGATGAGCACGGAGATCGAGTGCCGGTAGGCCGGAATGTCGAAGCCGCCCGACGGGGTGACGTATTTCATCAGGTTAAAACTGGCCAGATTGCAGGCCGAGTTGTCGAGAAACATGTACTCCGAGCAGGGATTCGAAGCATTGATGCGAGCCGAATTCTTTGAGGTATGCCACTTGTTGATCGTCGTATCGAATTGCATGCCGGGGTCGCCGCAGTGCCAAGTAGCATCGGCAATTCTGTGCATTAGATCGCGCGCCTTGTAGGTCTTGACCGGCTCGTGGCCCCTGACGGTATAAGTCGTGAAGTCGCCGTCGCTCTCGTAGGCGCGCATGAACTCGTCGCTCACGCGAACCGAGTTGTTGGCATTTTGGAAGAAGATCGACGAAAAGGCCTCCGAATCCGGACCGGAACCGTCGTAGCCGCACTTGATCAGATCGTGGGCCTTTTTCTCTTCCTTGGCCTTGCAGTCAATGAAGTCAAGAATATCCGGATGATCGGCGTTTAGAATGGCCATCTTGGCCGCGCGCCGCGTCTTGCCTCCCGACTTGATGACGCCGGCGAAGGCATCCAAGCCGCGCATGAAGCTGAGAGGGCCGCTGGCCGTGCCGCCGCCAGAGACCGATTCATGGCTGGAACGCAGCGAACTGAAGTTCGTTCCCGTTCCGGAGCCGAATTTGAAGAGCATGGCTTCGGTGCGGGCCAGGTCCATGATGCCGCTCATCGAATCATCCACGGAGTTGATGAAGCAGGCCGAGCACTGCGGATTGTGGTAGCCGGTGGCGGAGAAGCGCACGCCGCCCGTTGCCGGGTCCCAGTGCCAGTTCTGACCCTCGGCCTCGGGTTCGAGGCGGTCGCACCCCACGTTGAACCAGACCGGAGAGTTGAAGGCTGCCTTCTGAGTCAGCAACATGTTCGCCAGCTCGTCGTGGAAGATGACGCCGTCCTCGTAGGTGGCAAAGTAGCCGCCTGCCATACCCCAATCGCGAATGGTCTCCGCCACACGGCTTACCAGTTGCCGAACGCCGGTCTCTCGTTCGGGCGAACCCAGCTTGCCGTGCAGGTACTTTGAAGCCACGATGTTGGTCGCCGTCATGGACCAATCGACTGGAACCTCAACATTCTTCTGCTCAAAGATGGTGTTGCCCTTCTGGTCGGCGATCGATGCCGTGCGGGTTTCCCACTTCACCTCGTCGTAAGGGGACACACCTTCCGTCGTAAATCGGCGGGTAAAAATCAATCCCCGCTGGGTTTGGGAAATCTGGGGGGCGGCGGTAGAACTCTGATGCTGGACCTCATTCATGTAACCCTCTCAATCGGAAAATCGGAAAATCTTGCCCTTCTCCCGCGCAAGGCGCCCTGGAGTGGCCGGGGTAAATCGCTGACAAAGAACGGGAAGACAGGGGATCGGAAACTACGGCAAGTTTTCTTCTTTCGAGCGGCCTCAACTGAATCTCTCCCACTGGAGACCGTTACAATCCGTTAACAGCCGCAGATGAAAAAATACCGCTGTCTGTGGTGCCTGTCAACAAAAAACCACAACATCTTGTATTTTCTTTGCATTTCCCGCATCTACTTTCAAAACATAGGCAATTGACTGTGGAAAGCTCGTTTCGGCCGTGTCAGGCGCGGTTTCGACTCCCAATCGCTGCACTAGATTAGATGCAAATGGGGGGCGGCCGGACGTTCAGGAGACATGTTCCAGCCTACCCCTCGCATTCACTGCCTACAAGGCGCAAAAACGGTGCAGAAGGGTCGGCAGCCTGTGCAGATGTGGAGATTCGGGACGTTGGACGGAGACAGGGTTCGTGGAGCACAGGCTTTGCGGATTAACCGGCAATACCAAAAGTATTGCCGGCCATCCCGTTGTTGCATTAATCGCGCTGGGCGAATATCTCGCCCCCCGCACCGGACGCACGGCCGGGGATTGCGATTAATTTTCGGTGAGTGAGACTGACTCGACGTTGGTCCAATTCCCCGCATTGGCGTTGACAGAAAAGCCCAGGTAGACCGCGCCATCCGTCACCGAAATGTTGGAAATTGTCACCGTCGTCCAACCGCTCGAAACCGGCAGATTCACCGTCGTTTCGCTGCCATTTGTTGGATAGGCAAACATGGTTGCGGAGGTCTGTCCTCCACCGTTCTCGATCACTGCATTCAGCGTGTAAGTGCCGTTAGGTAACCCCGTTGCGGTTTGCCAGACGGTTGTGTCGTAGGCGCTCTTGCTCCAGAAGGAAAGTTCCTTTCCTGTTCCACCCGGTTGCGTATAAGTGGAACTGTAGCCTCCGGTCACCGGGTTGATCTGCCACCCGTTGAGACCATACACAAAATCGGGGTTGATCACCTGGTTGCTCGATCCAATCTGGAAGAGAAACTGATCGATCGCACTGGTGAATTTCAGCGTCTCTCCTGATACGACACTCGCGGCTCCCAGTCCATAATTGTCGGTCGTGGCATTGTCGGGGGCTTCCGGCTCCCAATAAATCACGCCCAGACCGCGGCCGTTGGGAACGGCAGCCACCGCCTGCAGGGCAGTCTTCACATCGTCATTGGCACCGTTCCAGTCATTCTCTGCGTAACCGATCTCGCAGATCATTACCGGCTTGTTGTAGCGGGCGGCGAGCGTGTTGAGGTTGTAGGTGATCGTGCTCAGGGTTCCGGGGCCGTCATAATATGACGCACCGATCACATCGTAAAGTCCCCCGTTAGCCTTCAAGGTATCGAAGAACCATTCGAAGTCACTCAAGTTGCTCAGGTTGGCGAGATGAACAACAACCTGCGTGGAGTTGCTGACATTTTTTACGGCCCAATAGCCCTCGTTGACCAAGCCGGCCAACTGAGAGAAGTTGGTATATTCTCCGACTGGCCAGAGCAGCCCGGAGTTGATTTCGTTGCCGACCTGCACCCACTGCGGATAGATTCCGTCGGCGGCAAGCGCCTTCATGAAGTTATACGTGTAGGAGTAGACGGTGGTCTGAAGTTGGGAATAACTTTCGCCGGACCAGGCGGCAGGGATGGTCTGATGGCCGGGATCCGCCCAGGTGTCGCTGTATTGAAAATCGATCATGATCTGAAAGCCCATGGAGTTAGCCAGTTTGGCCAGCGCGATACTCCCGGCCTGGTTGTCGTCTCCTATTCCAAGGACACCAGCGGTGATGGTGGGATTGACATTGGTTCGAATGCGGATCGTGTTGACGCCGTGGTTCTTTAAAATCTGGAGAGCGCTCATCTGCGTGTTGGTCTCATCGACGTAGGAATATCCGAGACTCTCCAACTGGGTTAGCCAGCCCACGTCTGCGCCTTTAGCGAAGACGGGAGTGGAGGCGTGAGCACCAGTGCTCACACAGTTGGCCAGATACAATACCGCACAGGCCAATAGACTGAAACGGGTAATCGTGATGCGTTTCATGGGGGGGACCTTGCTTACCTTTCCTTAGAAAGAAAGCCTATCACGAGGAAGTGTCTGCGAAGAATGACTTATCGTCTTCCGCTTCGACACAAACCGCCTGAGTATGCGATCCCGTGCAGGAATCGTTGAGTTCCCGTTTGCTGCTTGAGCCGTCGCACCTTGGCTTCAGCCCGAATTCTCACTAGCCGTCATTCCCACGTGAGGCGAAGCAGAGAGACAGATTCGTGTGGGAGGCTGGTCGTTATTTCCATCTGGTCTTCGCGTACTTCGATCCACTGAGGCGAGGTGAGAGATTGTAGTTTCCCGGCGGCTTGCAGGCTATCGTATTGTTCGGCGTCGGGGTGCTGCGGCGAGCCCATCGCCTGCCACTTGGTGTAGGAGTTACTGTGACTTTCATCGACGCGGAAATGCTGGAGCAAGACACGGTGGATACCGGCAGGAAGTCCTCGAATGGAAATAACTGTGGTTCGCGCCGGCGAGGGAGTATTCACGTCGTGGTAGTTCCAGAGAAGCACCGCTGCTGAGTGCATATCGCGCGTTGCCAGCGCGTCGACATCTGAGACCTGGCGAACGCCGGTACTGATCAACATATCAAGCGGAACGGCGCCGCTGCTGACTGCGCGGACACGATCTCCAGACATCGGTCCGAGCATCCGGAAAAGATTGAGAATCGGTTTGTCGATACCGTTGGTCGCGAGCGATCGAAATCCTTCGAAGTAATCCTTGTCTTCAAATTCGAAGGACCAGCTCAGCATGGAGTCGAGATTGACTCCGTGGCGGTCCTGGAGTTCAAACAGAGCTTTGATGGCTGCCGCCGTGTAGGCGGGATAGAGCGTGCCATTGCGGTAGTTATTGGCGGGGTTGACGCGCGAAGAGCACGCGGCGCACCCTTCGGGGTCGGCCTCGCTCAGTATGACGGGCAGCTTGCGGAAGCGCGGAAAAGAAGCGATCAGCGCGAATCCGCGGTCAGCATCGATCAGCTCGCGATTCAGTCCCATGGTAACGCCGCCGCCCTGGAACGAAGGCGAGCCTTTCGCATGGAAAGAGATGAAATCGAGCGGCACAGGGCCGCCTGTCGAGGCACTCGGTCCTGACTGCACATGCAAAAGAAAGTCGCGCAGAAAGGCGAACGCCTTTTCACTCCCTGGGCCGGTTGTTGCAGGGCCTCCCACGCGCGCGCCCGGTAGAGCCGCACGCACACCAGCGACGGCGTAGTCGTAAAGCCGGAAGTATTCCTCAGGTGTGGCGTGCCAGTAGTCGATGTCGGGCTCATTCCACACTTCGAAATACCAGTCTAGAACTTCGTCGCGGCCGTAACGCTGAACTAGATGCTCGGTGAGCACACGGCAAAGCTCCTGCCATCGGGCGAAGTTCTTCGGTGGGTTGTTTGAGGTTCCGTAGATAGTCGATCCTGGGAAGTGAACCTGATAGGGTTCTTTGCGATTCGGTAGTTGCGCGGCAAGATCGCGAGGCATGAAGCCGAGTTCGACCATCGGACGGACGCCAGCCGCGCGCCAGGAATCGAAGATGCTGTCAACGATGGTGAAATCATAAACGGGACGCCCGTTAGAATCCTCAGAGTAGATGTTCGTGGAACTGACCTTGAGCTCTGGTTTGCCGTCACCCGAAGTGAGCAGATGATGGACACGGATGTAGACAGGAACAGGGCTCAGATCGCTAAGCTCTCGAAGAAGCTGTCGTCCGTGCGGCATCGTGGTGTAGTTGGCCTCGTCGTA
>Ga0187890_10003606_pt1 | contig 10657 bp, 10 predicted proteins | sample June2016WEW_21_1_FD_133005 | JGI IMG/M metagenome (GOLD analysis project Ga0187890, IMG submission 133005) | Peatland microbial communities from SPRUCE experiment site at the Marcell Experimental Forest, Minnesota, USA - June2016WEW_21_10 | ecosystem: Environmental > Terrestrial > Soil >...
GGAACCGCAAAGGCCGCTGACGGGCTGCATCACCGGCCAGCCGTCCAATTCTTCTGTCTCGTTGGTCTCGCCGTCAGTGAGCGCGCCGGGATTTACCTGCGCGTAATCGAGGCCGAGAATCCTTCCGAAGGCGCGTTCCAGCTCAAAGCTCATCATCTGGAGCAGATTGGCGTTGGTGGCGCAGAGGCCGTTGAGCACGATGAGACCGTGGGCGATGGTCGCGTCGGGGTTGACGCTGTCGATCCAGACGTAGACGCCGTTGTTCTGGCAACTGTTTTGTTCGCTGACTCCCTTGCCATAGATGGCATCAATCACCGAGCCGTCGGCGTCGAAGATGATACCAAGCGGATAGGAAGTGGCGGAGGGGGTTATGTCGGCAGGCGCGGTGATGACGCCGAGTTGGTCGAGCTGCTGGCCGGTCACGGTGAAGTTTGTGCCGGAGACGGTGATATTGGCGCCGTTGACGTCTTCATTCAGCGAACCCATGTCGGTGAGGGTTACTCCGGCGGTGGGAACGGCATTCCAGAGCGCCGCTGCCGCATCGACCATGGCGCAAGCCTGCTGATTTGTGACCGTAGCATTGAGCGGACCCTGATCGACGTAGTAGTTCAGTTGGCCATTGGCCCAGTGAAGAGGCTGGCCGACGACGCTCGAATTGAAGAAGCTGGTTCCGGCGACGAATTTGGGACCGCCGGCTACGGCCGCCGCGGGCACGAGGAGCGAGACTGCGAGCCATGCTGCAACGCGGCGCGAGAGGCGAGAGTAAAACATGGTCGGCGCTCCGGGAGGAAGGTGCTGAGCCGCCTTGAATGCAGGTGCACGGCATGAAGGCAGCTCCAGTTGTTTTTATCGGCAGTGGAGGGGATTGGCTGGAAACCTTTCGGTAACGAGAAACGGTCATTAGTTTTTGTCGCGTTGCTGGACAGAGACAGGATTTGCGGAGTGAGTTGGTTTTGTAAAAAGCTGTAAATAGATGGAGCTATCCCACCCCAGGCGCAAGAACATGAACGCGCCGAAAATGGGGCACCCCGGTTCATGAGATGTGTGCGCTCCGGTATTGCTCGAAGAGCGTTCAGCAGTATATTGTTGCTGCGTGAAAGTATCGCGTTGTAGCGGGATTCTGCTCCACCCTTCCTCTTTGCCCGGCAGGTTCGGCATCGGCGACCTGGGGCCTCGAGCTTACGAATTTGCCGACTTCCTGTCTGCCGCCGGACAGAAGCTTTGGCAGGTGCTTCCTCTGAATCCCACCGGATACGGCGATTCTCCTTACCAGTGTTTTTCGGCATTTGCGGGCAACCCGATGCTGCTGAGCCTGGAGCGGCTGCACGGCCGGGGGCTGCTGGAGCAGCGCGATCTGGATGCAGCGCCGGCTTTTCCTGCGGAGTCGATTGATTTTGGGCGGGCGATTGAATTCAAGATGCCGGCGCTGCGGCGGGCGGCGCAGGTTTTTCTTGCCGGGGGCGGACGTGCGGATCGCGCGGCGTTTGAGGATTTTTGCAGAGAGAAGAGCGCATGGCTGGACGATTACGCGCTCTTCATGGCGTTGAAGGACGCGCACCAGGGAACCTCGTGGACATCTTGGGATGAGCCGATTCGCAATCGGGACGCTGGCGCGATGAGTGAGTGGCGGCAGAAGCTCGAGCCGCAACTAATGGCCTACAAGTATTGGCAATTTGAGTTTTTCCGTCAGTGGGAAGATCTGAAGAAGTATTGCCGGGAGCGCGGCATCGGCTTCATGGGCGACATTCCCATCTATGTTGCGCACGATAGCGCGGACGTGTGGGCTCATCCGGAGTTGTTCTACCTGGACGAGCAGGGAAAGCCGACCGTGGTTTCTGGCGTGCCGCCGGATTATTTCAGCGCGACGGGACAGCTTTGGGGCAATCCGATTTATCGCTGGGAACTGCTGGCCGCTGACGGGTACAAATGGTGGATTGAGCGCTTCCGCGCTTCGTTTGCGCTATTCGAAATGGTGCGGCTGGATCACTTCCGCGGCTTTGAAGCGTACTGGGAAGTTCCCGGCGGCGAACCGACAGCGGTTCACGGGCGATGGGTAAAGGGGCCGGGGGAGAGTTTTCTGTCGGCTCTTAAGGACGCGTTTGGCGAACTGCCGATTGTGGCGGAGAATCTGGGCGTGATTACGCCTGCTGTGGAAGAGCTGCGCCACAAGTTTGGATTGCCGGGAATGAGCCTTTTGCAATTTGCCTTTGGAACCGATTCGCAGGGCTCGTCGTTTCGTCCGCACAACTACAGCCGCGACGTGGCGGCATACACAGGCGGCCACGACAATGACACGACGGTGGGATGGTGGACGAGTTCAGGCAAGGGCGAAAGCACGCGTACGCCGGAAGATGTTCTGAAAGAGCATGAAACGGCCAAGGCGTATCTGGATTTCCATGAAGACGCGGAGATCAATTGGGTGATGATTCGAGCGGTAGAGGCCTCTGTGGCGAATATTGCGATTGTGCCGTTGCAGGATGTGCTGGGGTTGGGCAGCTCGGCGCGCATGAATCTTCCCGGCAAGATGAGCGGGAACTGGCAATGGCGGTATCGCAGGGATGCATTGCGTCCTGAGTTGAGCGCGAGACTGCGGGAAATGGTAACGCTGTACGATCGGTAGATTTGATTGAGTGTTTTGGTATCCCAGGTCCCCAAGTGCGAGGGACCTGGGGCACCCAGAGTTTTGGGTCACGACAGGAAAGAAGGAGAACCGAATTCATGGACAGGCCACCACGCTCGAACTGGCAGATTTGGAATATGAACTTCGGCTTCTTCGGCATCCAGTTTGGCTGGGGATTGCAGATGGCCTACATGAGCGCCATCTATGAATACCTGGGCGCGCGCGCCGATCAGATTCCGATTTTGTGGCTGGCCGCTCCGCTGACCGGATTGCTGGTGCAGCCCATCGTAGGCATGGCCAGCGACCGCACATGGGGACGCCTGGGCCGCCGCCGGCCATATTTTCTGGCAGGAGCGATTCTCAGTTCCGCCGCACTGATTTTGATGCCGCGCTGCACGGCGCTGTGGATGGCCGCCGGGTTGCTGTGGGTGTTGGACGCCAGCATCAACATCAGCATGCAACCGTTTCGCGCGTTTGTGGCCGACCTGCTGCCGGAATCGCAGAGCACGCGCGGGTATGCGATGCAGAGTCTCTTCATTGGCCTGGGCGCCTTCTTTGCATCGGCTCTGGCTTACCTGTTGACGAATGTCTTTCACCTGACTGAGGTGCGAGCCGCCGGGACGGTCCCCATCGCGGTGCGCGTTTCGTTTTATATGGGCGCCGCTGCGTTTCTGGGAGCGGTGCTCTGGACCGTCTTCACGACCAAGGAATATCCGCCGGAAAATCTGGAGGAATTCAAGAGGCAGAAGGCCGCTGGCGCGGGGATTGCGGCGGGGACACGCGAACTGCTGGTGTCGATTGGCAAGATGCCGCGCGTGATGCGGCAACTGGCGTGGGTGCAGATCTGCACCTGGCTGGGATTGTTTTGCATGTGGCTTTATTTTCCAGTGGCTGTGGCGCGCAATGTTTTTGGCGCGGCGGATACGAATTCTCCTCTTTATTCAGCGGGAACGGAGTGGGCGGGCGTTTGCTTTGGAATGTACTCGCTGGTGTGCTTTGGATTTTCATTCGCGCTGCCCGCACTGGCGAGGAAGTTTGGCCGCAAAGGGACCCATGCTTTGTGCCTTATCTGCGGCGGCCTGGGATTGCTTTCAGTAGCCGTGATTCACAGCAAGTTTCCGCTGCTGCTCTCTATGGTTGGCATCGGGATTGCTTTTGCCAGTACGCTTTCACTTCCCTTTTCCATTGTTTCCGGATCGCTGCCCGCGGAGAAGACCGGGGTTTATATGGGAATCTTCAACTCCTTCGTGGTGATTCCGGAGATCATTGCGGCGTCGGGATTCGGCTGGATCATGGGCCATTTATTGGGTAACAATCGTATGGCCGCGGTGGTGGCAGGCGGGTTTTTCTTCGTGTTGGCGGCGGTGCTGATGCACCGCGTGGAGGATTCGCTCGACCCGCGCAATGTGATGCAGCGCGCTGTGGCTGCGGTGAAGTCCTGACTGCAGGGCATCGAACAAGAGTCAATTTGTGCCTGAAATTCATCAAATCTATTGAGGCGAATGAGCGCTTGCGCGGTTGCACGCCTCAATGCGTCTAAAATCGACTCAGGAAAAGCTATGACAGAGATTCGTTCGACCGTTATCCTCGGGTCCGGCTGCGCCGGACTCACGGCAGCCATCTACAGCGCTCGCGCGGGGCTGAACCCGCTGGTCCTGGAGGGCCACGAGCCCGGCGGGCAGCTATCGATTACCACGCTGGTGGAGAATTTCCCCGGCTGGCCGGAGGGCATTCAGGGGCCAGAGCTGATTGACAACATGAAGAAGCAGGCAATGCGCTTTGGCGCGACGCTCGAGCTTGCGCACCTGAACAAGATTGACTTGGGTGGAAATCCATTCCGGCTGGAGACATCGACGGGCGAGATTCTTACGCGCACGCTGATTGTGGCGAGTGGTGCGAGCGCGCGCTGGCTGGGATTGCAGAGCGAGCAGGCGCTGATTGGCCACGGCGTTTCAAGCTGCGCCACGTGCGACGGATTTTTTTTCAGAGGGCGCGAGATTGCGGTGGTGGGCGGCGGCGATTCCGCAATGGAAGAAGCGCTGTTTCTTACGCGCTTTGCGACCAAGGTGACTCTGCTGCATCGGCGTTCGGCTTTCCGCGCTTCGAAGATCATGCTGGAGCGCGCCATTGCGCATCCCAAGATTGTGCTGCGCCCCAATACGGTGATTGAAGAAGTGCTGGGCGTGGAAGAGAAGGAAGTGAAGGGCGTGCGGCTGCGCGATGTGGCGACGGGCGAGGTTTCGACGCTGGCCATCGATGGCTTGTTTCTGGGCATCGGTCACGAACCGAATGCGAAGATGTTCGGCGGGCAGATCGATCTGGACGATGACGGCTACATCAAGACAATCGGGAATGTTTTGACGACGCGCAATGGGGCGGTGGTTCCCGGTGTTTTTGCGTGCGGCGACGTGCAGGATCGGCGCTACCGGCAGGCGATTACCGCGGCGGGTTCCGGCTGCATGGCGGCTCTGGAGGCGGAGAAGTTTCTCGAAGCCCAGGGGCAATGAGCCGCTACCAGGAGTAGAAGGCAAAGAACGCCGCTCCCACCAGGCAGACTCCGGCAGCGGCGTGGTTCCAGCGCAGATGCTGGCCGAAGTAGAAGGTGACGAAGACGCCGAAGACCACCAGCGTGATGATTTCCTGGATCACTTTGAGCTGGACGGGCGAAAAGCGTTCCGCGCCGATGCGGTTGGCCGGCACCTGGAAGCAGTACTCAAAGAAGGCGATGCCCCAACTGACGAGGATGACCTTCCATAGCACGTCCTGACGATATTTCAGGTGACCATACCAGGCGAAGGTCATGAAGATGTTGGAGATGGTGAGTAAGACGATGGTCCACATATCGGAATTAGATGTACAGATGCTTGGCTTGGTTGCTAAAGCGGCGCGGGCAGGAGCGGATTCGCTTTGACGATGCTTGCTGAAAATCTCGAACGGCTGGAAGAGGCGATTGCCGAGGCTTGCCGGAGGGCTGGCCGCGCGCGCGCCGACGTGGAGCTGATGGCCGTGGCAAAGACTTACCCGGCGGCAACGATTGCGGAGGCAGCCGCGCTGGGGCTGACCTTGTTTGGCGAAAATCGCGTGCAGGAGTTTGCGGGGAAGGCGATGGAGCTCGAGCCGTTGCGGCCTCTAGAGGGAGCGAGCCCTATTCGCGTGCATCTTATCGGGCATTTGCAATCGAATAAAGCTCAGCGCGCCGTGGAATTGTTTGACGCCATTGATTCAGTGGATTCGCTGCGGCTGGCCGAGCGGCTTAATGAGGCGGCGGGAAAGCGCGGGAAGCGGCTACCGATTCTGGTGGAGGTGAAGCTCAGCTCCGAGGAGACCAAGGCCGGGCTGGAGCCTGACTCGATTGAGGCCGGCGGATTGCTAGAGCGGTTGGCGGATCTGGAGAATTTGCAGATGCGCGGGCTGATGACCATTGCTCCGTGGGGCGTTTCCGAGGGAGAGACGCGCGCCTGTTTTCGCAGCCTGCGCGAATGGCGCGACCGCTGGGCCGCGATTTACCAGCGACTCTCGCTCGATGTGCTCTCGATGGGCATGAGCGGCGATTTTCGGCTGGCTATCGAAGAGGGAGCGACACAGATTCGCGTGGGAACGGCTTTGTTTGGCGCGCGCGCGGCAAAATCGGAGCCGGCCTGATGTTGCGCGCAACCGCAGCCGGCGTTACCTTGGCTGTTCGCGCTCAGCCCGGCGCGAAGAAGACCGCCATCACTGGCGTTTATGGCGAAGGCGCTGCGGCTCAACTGAGGATTGCCGTCCATGCGCCGCCGCTGGAAGGCCGCGCCAACCAGGCGCTTATTGTTTTTCTGGCCGAGACCTTTGGCGTGCCGAAGCATGCAGTGGAGCTGATGGCGGGCGAGTTGTCGCGGAGCAAGGTTTTTTTATTGCGCGGAGTTAGTCGCGAAAAGGCGGAGGCAGTGATCTCCGGATGCGCGGCAAGAAAGTAAATCAAATAATAAGATCAGAGCGTTTCACGTCTCAACTATCCCTGAAGGGATTGGGTGCGCATTAGGACCTGAGCTACACGCCCGTTTTCAGGACCTTCCGTGCAAGGTTCCTATAGGGTGTTCAGGCGCCCTCCAGCCAACGAGATCATGCGGTGCTTCAAGGCGCGTCGCGCAATACCTCATCAGCCCAAATCACTGCATTTGTATAGCACACGATCATTTCCAGCTGGTCCAAGCTGTAGGTATGAGCGATCTCATCACATTTTACCCATTCTCCGTGCTCGTGAAGCTCTACCCAACGCAATAGACTGCTCTCATGACTCGCCGCTCCCAGCAACGCGCCCCGAATCTCCTCACGCAAGGGCAGTGTCGGGGCTAGATCCGCCATGGGGATACGCAGCATCGTAGGAAGCAGGCTTAACATCCCGAGAAGATATTGTTCTTGTGGGTCCAGCGCACCCAGCGGAGCGGCCAGCTCGCAAAACCGGCCTCGAACAATGGCCATCCGGAGGATCTCTCGCGGCTGTTTGGCGTTGAACTCACTTGTGATTGCCAGCGTGGCGATGCGGCGAATTGCGTCGTCTCCCACCAGAATCAGCGCCGAATGAACCGAGCGGACCCTGTCGCGCATGGCGAACAGCGGCGAGTTGACCATCTGTAGAAACCTGTGAGTGAGAGAGGCATCCTGCTTTACAAGCTCGCTCAGCTTGCGAAGGTTCAAGGGGTCGCTCCGGAGGAGCCTTAGAATTTGGATATGAGAAGACTGGTTAGCCGGTATCTTCCGGAATTTGAGGGGCAGCGGATGGCAGAAATAGTACCCCTGAAAGAGGTTGAAGCCCTCTGCGCAGGCCTGTTCGAACTTCTCTTGTGTCTCCACCTTCTGAGCCACGAGCACCGCTGGCGCGCCCTTTATCAGCTTGAGCAACTCCTGCCGTCCCGCCGCGTCCGTACGAAAAAAATTCACCTTGATGTAGTCGGCCAGCTCCACTAGTGGCGCGAGCTTCGGCTTCCAGCTGAAATCGTCAAGGGCGATCCGGTAGCCAGCGGCCTTCAGCCTGCTGCATGCGGCAATCAATTCAGGCGTGGGCTCAACCGTTTCCACAATCTCCAGCACGGTCAAAGCAGGCGGGAGAACGTCCACCAGCTGCGCGATCAGTGAATCCGAGGTGCAATTCACAAAAGCCGGCAACCCCGCCGTGAGCCTGTCCAGCCCAAAAATCACCGTATTGTCAAGCATTGTCCGAGTGGCAAAATCGCGATTCCCGCTGTACGCCGGCACCGGACCATCGCGGAAGAGCAATTCATAGCCATGCACCGCAGACTGGATGTTCAGAATAGGCTGCCGCGCCATGAACCGGAGGACAGCCTCCGACTCGGCCATTGCAACATTGCTCCATGTCAATTCCATGGCACTCCGCATTCCCTTTTCATCGTCCGTAGATAGTTGACATCGTTAAAGATGCAGGATGGTACCGCGTTCCTTTGATTGCGGCGGCGATGGCACCCAGGCTGAATTTCAGCGCAGAACTGACCTCACAACGCCATCCTCGCTTTTCTCGCGGGCAGTTCTTGTATGCCTGAGTGGAGCTCGCTTGAATCGTTATTAAGCGCTTCATCCTCAAAGAAATAGCGATCACCGAAAAGATTCCCTATCAAACAAAGTGCGTTTTCGAACCAGACAATCGAATCAAGGAAGTGGATCTTTGCTTGCTTTCCAACCAAATAGAAATGCCCAGAAAGACCCGATCGAAATCTCCCGCCATAAAATGATCGATCGCCTTTTTGGTCGAGGCTACCGAAAGCAACGTGATACCTCCAGTTTTAGCACATATACCCTCACGCAAGCCGGCAGCAGCGGCGACAAGGCCACAGCCCGAAATTTTAATGACGCTTTTGGTCGCAAGCTGTCTCCTTTTGCACACCCCATATTTGCCCTGTAATCGGTGCAATTGAAATGCAACGTGTGCAACTTCTGATGGCTTCTCTGGCCTTGATCGGATGAGTGACCTCTTGAAGACTCGCAGGCATCCTCACCCTATCAGGGCGTCAAAGGTGGTGCGCCCGCCGATTCAGGCGCGATTTCTTTGCTGCACCCACAACCTGCTAAACTCGCACTCGATATGATGCTTGCCAGTTCGCTTATTGTGGTGGCCGCTTACCTGCTCGGCTCACTGCCCAGCGGTTACTTACTGATTCGCCTTTTTCGACATGAGGACATTCGCCAATCGGGCAGCGGGAACATTGGCGCGACCAACGTTTTGCGCTCCGGCGGGAAGGGGCTGGGCGCTGCGACTTTTCTGATGGATATGCTGAAAGGCTCGTGCGCTGTGTGGCTTGGGGGATTGTTGGGCGGATTTCTAGCGCCTGGCGTTGCTTCGGCGAACTTTGAGGCGCTGGCGGCGCTGGTCGCCGTGCTGGGGCATATTTTCCCGGTGTGGCTCAGCTTCAAGGGTGGTAAAGGCGTGGCTACAGGCTTTGGCGTTTTCCTGGTGGCATCGCCATGGGCCGCGCTTGCGGCCATCACAGTGTTCATCGTTGTGCTGGCGATAAGCCGCTACGTTTCGCTGGCGTCGATTCTGGGCGCGGCGAGCTTTCCGCTGTTTGCGTGGTTCCTGGGCCGAGGCGAGCGGCCTGTGTTTTTTATCGCCGTGCAGTTTGCAGTGGCGCTGCTGCTAATCGCAAAACATCATCAGAATATCGGCCGCCTGATGGCCGGAAACGAATCCCGCCTGGGAGCTAAGAGAATCGCATGAGCCGCATTATTGTTTTGGGTTCCGGGGCCTGGGGAACGGCCATCGCACTGTCGCTTTATAGACGCCGGGGGCATGAGATCTCGCTGTGGGCGCACAGCCCCGAGGCCGCCGAGGAGATTATCGAAGCGGGCGAGAACGCGCTTTTTCTGCCTGGCTTTTCCATTCCCGCTGAGCTCGCCGTGACGGGCGATTGCGCCGCCGTGGGCGATGCGGAGATTGTGGTCTCAGTGGTTCCGTCGGAATTTCTTCGCTCGACGTTCTCGCGCATCGGGCATTATCTGCACACCGGCCAGATTATTGTGAGTGCGACCAAAGGCGTGGAGAACGGTAGCTACTTGCGGATGAGCGAGGTGATCGCTTCGTGCCTTGCAAAGACCGGACTGAAGCTGCCCGTGGGAGCTTTCAGCGGACCCAGCTTTGCGCTGGAGGTTGCAGAGGGCCAGCCGACCGCGGTTACTGTGGCGTTTGAGGACGCTGCCATTGCGACGCGCATTCAGGCCGCGCTGTCGTCGGAGACTCTGCGGCTATATACGTCGACCGATGTTATCGGAGTGGAGTTGGGCGGCGCGCTGAAGAATGTGATCGCCATCGCCGCCGGAGTGGCCGCCGGAGTGGGGCTGGGCTACAACTCGGCCGCAGCGCTGATGACACGCGGCATCGCGGAGATTACGCGGCTCGCCGTGGCTTGCGGCGCGCGGCGTGAAACGCTTGCCGGACTTTCCGGCGTGGGCGACCTGGTGCTGACATGCACCGGCTCGCTTTCGCGCAACCGCACAGTCGGGCAGGAACTGGGACGCGGCGGCAAGCTCGACGAGATTCTCGCGGGACTGGGCGGCAAAGTCGCTGAGGGGGTTATGACGACGCGCGCCGCATTGGGGCTGGCGAGAAAACACGGCATCGAAATGCCGATCACCGAGCAGATGGAATTGATTTTGGATGAGGGCAAGGACCCGCGCGAAGCGATCAGGGATTTGATGATGCGGCCGGGCAGGGATGAGCATTAGCGCGGGACTTCAAGCTTCTTACATTGACGGCATTGGTCCGTGCCGGTTATAAACCGATTTGATGAACTCACGATATAAACTCTTCCTCTACCAGATCGCAGTCGCAGTGGCCAGCGGCATTCTTCTGCGATTCGTCGTCGATCTGCATCCCATCTGGTGGCTGGTCTGGGTTGCTCCCTCGCTGCTGCTGCTGAACGCGATTCGATTCTGCGCACGGGAAGCATTGTGGATGACCATCCTTGCCGCGGCGATAGGAAGCAGCGTCAACTTCCACTATTTCAGCCTGGTGATGCCTCTGCCCGCGGTGATGGCGGCGATCGCCTTGCAGAC
>Ga0187890_10003611_pt1 | contig 10644 bp, 8 predicted proteins | sample June2016WEW_21_1_FD_133005 | JGI IMG/M metagenome (GOLD analysis project Ga0187890, IMG submission 133005) | Peatland microbial communities from SPRUCE experiment site at the Marcell Experimental Forest, Minnesota, USA - June2016WEW_21_10 | ecosystem: Environmental > Terrestrial > Soil >...
ACTAGGGCTATTCTGCTATTTCCCATGTTCCGCCCAACGCGCATGCAACGCGGCCTGCTGAACGGCCAGCAGCAGAAAGAAGACGAAGTTGTACGTGGCGTGCATCAACGCGGCGGCTTTGGTCGATCCGGTGCGCTGGCGCATCCAGCCGAACCCCGCCCCTGCCAGCGTGATCAGCAACCCGTGCCGCCAGGAGTAGCCGTACTCCTGCAAATGCATCAGCCCGAACGCCGCGGCCGCCACCAGAATACCCGGCGCCGCTCCCAACGAACGAACCAGCAGCGGTTGCAGAAACCCGCGAAACACGATTTCCTCGCAGACCGGCGCCAGCGTGGTGCCAATGATCGCGATCATCAGGACCGATGCCGGGTCAGAAAGGAGCGACTTCATCGGGCTATCGATGTCCGGAGTCCGCAGCAACACGCTGGCCACCATTACGGCGACCGCTACCAGCACACCGCCAACCGCCGCGAACGAGCCGCTCAATTCCACCGGCGCCCAGCGCAGCGACTGCCAGAACGGCCGACCGTAGTAGCGGCGAAAAATCAATGCCAGCGTTCCAAGCAGGAATGCGTAGAGCAGGACCTGTCCGGGCAATAGTACGAAGATCTGCTTGACATGCGTCGCTGTGATCAACGCGCCCATCAGCAGCGACTCCACGATGAATCCCAGCAACGCGATGAGGACGAAGCCCAGCAAATCCAGATAGCCCCAGAAAGGATAACTCTCCGGCGTCGGCTCCGGTTGCGGCACGGGCTCCGGGAGCGTGGCGATGTCAGGCGGCGGCGGTTCCGGGCTCATGGTTCGGTCTCGATCAGGCAGCCGGCCAGCAGGGGCACCAGCAGTTCATGATGCCCGGTAAGCGCATACCCCGCCCCGCCAGAACCGGCGTGCGGCCGTTCCACCACGTTCAGCTTGGGACGGTAATGCTGCACGAAGTCCAGGTTCACCGTGGTGAAGTCCGCCAGCGGATGTCCCAGGTTGCGCACCGCGGAGACGGCCTTCAGAAAGACCTCCGGCAGCACCACCGCGGACCCCACGTTCAGATACACTCCGCCATCGTGGAGTCCCGCCACCAGCGAGCACAGCAACCGGAAATCACGATGGGTGGTGCTGCCGATGGCTGCCGGGTCGGCCGCCGGATGCATGTGCGGCGTGTCGGTGCCGATCGCCACGTGTACCGTGACAGGCGTCGCCGCGCGCCAGGCTTGCAGCACCAGGCTCGCGGAGGCGTGGGCCGGATCGGCTATCTCGTGCAGGCAGCGGCCCAGCGCTTCGCCCATGCCGAGTCCGTCGCGATCGCCCGCCGTGATGGCAGCATTCATCTCCCGCCCGGTTTCCTCGGCCGCGCCAAAGCGTCCGTCGGGCAGGACCGCTTCCACATCCTCGCTGGTGTGGCCCGCTAGCGCGATCTCGAAATCGTGAATCGCGGCTGCGCCGTTCATGGCGAACGCGGTGGCATAGCCGCGCCGCATCAGATCGATTAGGACGGGTGCCAGACCGCACTTGATCACGTGCCCGCCCAATCCCCAGACGATAGCCCGTCCGCGTGCACGCGCCGCCGCGATTGCCGCCGCCACGGCCCGCAGCGAGTCTCCCGCCAGGATATGCGGCAGAGAGTCCAGCCATGCGGCGACACCCGCGCCTTTGCGGTAGGGCGATGCAAAATCGGCTACGCGGACCTTGCCTCCGCGAGCCTGCAAGGGGACTGTTTTCAGGCCGGAGAGATCGATGGGATGCACGGGGTATTTGCTCATAGCACCTTGCGCAGGGCCTCCGCTGTGTAGCTCTTCTTCGACCGCGCCACCTGTTCCGGCGTCCCGGCCGCGACTAACCGCCCGCCGTATTCGCCGCCATCCGGTCCGAGATCGATAATCCAATCCGCCGTCTTGATCACGTCCAGGTTGTGTTCGATCACCACCACCGTATTGCCCAGGTCCACCAACCGCTGCAACACATCCAGCAGCTTGCGCACATCGTCGAAATGCAACCCGGTGGTTGGCTCGTCGAGCACATAAAACGTGCGCCCGGTCTGCCGCCGGCTCAACTCCTTGGCCAACTTGATGCGCTGCGCTTCGCCGCCCGAAAGCGTGGTGGACGACTGGCCCAGGTGGATGTAACCCAACCCCACGTCGTTCAGCGTTTGCAGCTTCGGCCGGATCGTCGGAATATTCTCCATCAGCGGCAGCGCCTCTTCCACCGTGCAATCCAGCAGGTCGGCGATGGAATGGCCCTTATACTTCACTTGCAACGTCTCGTGATTGTACCGCCGCCCGCGGCACACGTCGCAGGTCACGTACACATCGGGCAGAAAATTCATTTCGATGCGCTTGAGCCCATCGCCCTGGCACGCCTCGCAGCGCCCGCCTTTCACGTTGAAGCTGAACCGCCCTGGCTTGTAGCCCCGCTCGCGCGACTCCGGCAGCATGGCGTAAAGGTCGCGAATGGGCGTGAACAGGCCCGTATACGTGGCGGGATTCGAGCGCGGTGTGCGGCCGATGGGCGATTGATCGATTCGGATCACTTTGTCCACATGTTGCATGCCCTTGATCGCCGTGAACTTGCCGGGATTCTCGCGCGACCGGTAGATCTGTTGGGCCAGCGCGCGATACAGGATCTCGTTCACCAAGGTCGACTTTCCGCTGCCGGATACCCCCGTCACCACGGTCAGCAGGCCCAGCGGAATCTCCACGTCGATATCTTTCAGGTTGTGCTCGGCCGCGCCGATAATCGCGAGTTTCTTGCCGTTCGAAGTGCGTCGCACGGGGGGCACGGGGATCTCCACTGCACCCGAAAGATAGCGCCCGGTCAACGATGCAGGATTTTCCGTGATCTCCAGCGGGGTGCCCGCCGCCACCAATTCGCCTCCTAGCCGCCCGGCTCCCGGCCCCAGGTCGATCACGTAATCCGCGCGCTGGATGGTCTCTGCATCGTGCTCCACCACCAGCACCGTGTTGCCCATGTCGCGCAGATGTGTGAGCGTATCCAGCAGCCGCCCGTTATCGCGCGGATGCAGCCCAATGGAAGGCTCGTCCAGCACGTACAACACGCCGCGCAGCTTCGACCCGATCTGCGTCGCGAGGCGGATGCGCTGCGCCTCGCCGCCGGAAAGCGTGGCGGCCGAGCGCTCCAGGCTGAGGTAATCCAGCCCCACCTCGGAGAGAAACTCCAGCCGCCGCCGGATCTCGTCCACAATGCGGCCGGCGATCTGCGTGTCGCGGTCGTCGAATTCCCAGTTGCGCACCGTCAGCAGCGCGCGCGCAATGGGCATTTCGGTGAACTCGGCGATGGAGAAGTTCTTCACGCGCACCGCCAGGCTGGCAGGCCGCAGCCGCCTGCCGTGGCACGCGGGACACTCGGCCGGCGACATGTATTCGGTGAGCCACTCGCGATAGCCCTCCGACGATTCCTGGTAGGTCTGCGCCAGAATCTTCAGGATGCCCGGAAAGCCGTTGCTGCCATCGAGCAGCGCGCTTTGCACCTTCTTCGGAAACTGCTCGAAGGGCGTGCCCAGGTCGATCTTCATAGCCTTGGCCGCTTCCGCCAGCAGGTGCCGCATGTACGCCGATCCCGCGCCCGGCCCCAGCCCGCCCTCCAACAACGGCCGCGAAAAATCCACGATGGCCTTGCCCGGATCGAACGTCCACTTGCTGCCCAGGCCCGTGCATTCTTCGCAAGCCCCATAGGGGCTATTGAACGAAAACGAGCGCGGCTCAAGCTGCGGCACGCTGGTGCCGCACTCGGTACACGCCAGCTTCTGCGAGTAGAGCCGCTCCTCGCCGTTTACCACCGCGATCAGCACCAGCCCGTTGGCCAGCTTGGTGGCGGTATCGATGGAAGCCTCCAGGCGCTTCTCGATACCCGCCTTCACCAGCAGCCGGTCCACCACCACCTCGATAGTATGGTTGCGGCGTTTGTCTAGCGGGATATCGTCTTCGAGAGAGCGCAACACGCCGTCGATGCGTGCGCGCACGAATCCCTGGCGGGCCAGCTTCTCCAGGTCCTTTTTGTACTCGCCCTTGCGCCCGCGCACCACAGGCGCGAGAACCATGATGCGGTCGCCCGGCCGCAACGCCAGCACGTGCTGCAGGATCTGCTCGGTGGTCTGTCGCGAGATCGGGTTGCCGCACAACGGGCAGTGCGGCGTGCCGATGGACGAGTAAAGCAGCCGCAGGTAGTCGTAGATTTCAGTGATGGTTCCCACCGTCGAGCGGGGGCTGCGGCTGGTGGTCTTCTGTTCGATGGAAATGGCCGGGCTCAGCCCGTCGATGGAGTCGACGTCCGGCCGCTCCATCTGGTCCAAAAACTGGCGGGCATAAGTGGAAAGGGTCTCCACATAGCGCCGTTGGCCTTCCGCGTAGATGGTGTCGAACGCCAGCGACGACTTGCCGGAGCCGCTCAGCCCGGTGATCACGGTCAGGCTATTGCGCGGGATCTCCACGTCGATGTTCTTCAAATTGTGCTGGCGCGCACCGTGCACCGAGATCCGTTCGAGCATAGCACTTGTTCGGGAGAACTGAAGACGATATTCTATTGTTGCGCGGTTGAGTTGTTCGCGCAAATGTAGTGTAAAATAGGGACGAAGTGCTTCACTGTCCGACTTGCCAGGGAAGGTTGCGGCGCGTCCATCGAAACTTCGCCGAAAAGCTGCTATTCGTGGCGATGTATGAATGCGGCAAATGCCATACGCGCAAGCCCGATCCGCGTTGGTACGCGCTTTACCTTGGCGATTACCCGCGTTGCCCGCGCTGCGGGACCTATCGCCTGACGCGCCTGGCCACGCGCGACAAGATCGATCAGATGCTAAAGGGCCCGGTCAATTGGGTGCAGTTCCTGTGGGGCGCCGACCTTTACCATTGCCGGTATTGCCGCGTGCAGTTTTACGATGTGCGCAAACCGGTGGCTCCCGAGGTTCGGGAGAAGGCCGCCGCTGCTGTGTCCGTGGGCACGGCCGCCCAGGGCAGCGCAGCGGAATAGCGTTCGCGGGTTGGGACAGACCAGGAGGTCTGCCCTACAAGCTGGAGAGCAAGACGCGTAGCGCATTGCTACCCATGATTTTGGCGATGTCGTCCTCGCTGAATCCGGCCTGGAACAGCGCATCAATCAGCAAGCCTAGTCCGGTGGTGTCGAAAGGCGCCACGACTGCACCGTCGAAATCCGAGCCGAGCGCCACCGCATCCACACCCACTGTGTCCGCGGTGTGGCGAATGGCGCGAGCGATGGCGGCCGCACCGTTACCGCACACGGCCACATCGAAATAGGCGATCCCGATAACGCCGCCGGTATGGGCAACGCCGCGAAGCTGCGCGTCGCTGAGATTGCGGCTGTTGTCGCAAGTGGCTCTCACGCCCGTGTGGGAGACAATCACCGGACGCGTGGCGATGGCCAGCACGTCGTCGATGGTGCGGGGCGCGGCGTGAGCCAAGTCCACCAGCATGTGGCGGGCTTCCATGCGCCGGACCATTTCGCGGCCCTTGTCCGTGAGTCCGGTTTTGTCCACGCCGGCCGAAGAGCCGCCGATATCGTTATCGAAGAAATGCGTAGGCGCCATCATGCGGAAGCCGGCGTCATAGAGGCGGTCGATGTTGGCCAGGTCGCCATCGAGAGCATGCGCGCCTTCGATGCCCAGAAAGCCGGCAGTGATGGCGGAATCGGCGCGGCGGCGGTCAAGGTAGGCGCGCAGGCTGGCCGCGGAGCGGACGATGGTGAACTTGCCCTGCGAGCGGGATTCGACGTCGCGCAGGCGCGAGGCTTGGTACAAGGCGCGTTCGGTGAGGCTGCTCCAGGTGGCGGGCGGCCAGCGCTCTACCAACGAGAGCAGCGTGATGTTGTCGGAACCGGCGGTGTTGCGCTGGAAGTTCAAGCCGCGCGGCGTTTTGGTGACGACAGTGAACGCCTGCAGCGCCACGTGGCCTTCGATTAGGCGCGGGACATCGACTTGGCCGCGCGTACCATGCACCAGCAGGTCGCGCGACCAGAGCAGGCTATCGGCGTGCAGATCCACGATGGGGATGCGGCTTTGGAGGTCGCGGGCACGCGCGGAGAACTGGTAGGGCGGCTTGTGCAGCACGCCGTTCATGGAGTTCTCGACGTAACCGGGGAGCCAGATGAAGGCGCAGGCAAGCGCAGCGCCGAGAATGGCGGCGATCCAGTAAAGGGTTTTGCGCATGATCGGAGGCGACTATCGAGCGATTGCCCCGGGGTCGAGTCCGGTGGCCAGGTTGAAGCCGCCGCCGACCGCGCCGACTGCGGCCGTTTTACGATCCAGGCCGGTCAGCTGGCGCAAGCGGTAGACGGCTTCGATGCCCGTGCAATGCGCGCCCAGCAGATTCTGTAATCCGAATTCCTTCAGCTTGGACGCGGTCCAGGCGAGCGTGCCGTCGCTGGCCTGATAGAGGTGGAAGCCGCCCAGCGCGGCGTAGATGGGCGCCGGCGCTATTTTGGCGCGCGCATATTCCATGGTATTCACGATACCGGAGTGCCCACACCCGGAAATCACCACCAGACCTTTGTCAGTCACGATGACCAGCGACTGATCCTCGGGCAGATTGTCTTCGGTCGTCTTTCCATCGGCCGCGCGCAGCATGCGTCCGGGGTTCCAATTCTTTTCCGGATACTTGCGCGGGACCGGCCCGGTCAGCCAGATTCCGGGGAACAATTCGCGGGTTTGGATGTACTCGATGAAGGTCCCGCCGGCGCTCTCGTAGTCGCGCTTGGTGGCAATCATGGGGTTGGCCTCGGGCGCGCCGCCGTCGGTGCGGCTCAGGAAGATGCCGGCGCCGACGTGCGCGCGGGACAGCGCGGCCGGGTTCGTCTTGGCGTATTCGCGGCGCAGCGTTACCAGACCCGCGGTGTGATCGAGATGATGGTGCGAAAGGATCACATCCGGCACGTTGGAGAGGTCAATGTGCAAGTCGCGGGCATTGTTCAATACGGTATCCGGATGCGCGCCGGTATCGAAGAGAATGCGGTGGCCATCCGCCACTACGAGCGCCGCAAAGCCCCATTCGCCGTAGCCTTCATTGGAGGTCAGCATGGTGGAGAGCAGGCGCACATCCAGGGAACTCACCTTATCGGCGGCAGCGGCGGCGGTGCAGGCCATCGCCGCCAGTAGCAGGAGAATCGGTGCGGTTCGAATCGACATAGCATGCTACGGTAGCATAATCGAGGAACGCACAAAGGGGCGGCCTGAGAGGCCGCCGGGCCCAGAGGGCACCCCTGAGAGCCTGCCCCACTCTAAAAGAGGATCTCCGACAGACAGCGACCTACGCTCCCGGCGGGCGTTTCGAGATCCAAGTAGGTCGCCAGCGTGGGCGCTACGTCGTTGACCGAAATCTGTTGGTTGAAGCGTCCCGCCTTGATCCCTGGTCCCATGAAGATCACGGGCACGTGCGCGTCGTAGCTGAACGTGGTACTGTGCGTGGTGCCCTTGCTTCCATACAGCCAATACGGCTCCAACAATATATACAAGTCCGGACTGCGCGGCGCGTAGAAACCGTTCATGACCCGACGGCCCACCTCTAAGTCCACCGTGCCGTGCAACAACATCTCCGCGGTGTACGCGCGGAAAACGTGGGCGACCTGACGCGCCGCATCCGCTGCGGTACGTTCCACTTCAGCCGCATCCAGTTTCTTCTGCCGGATGAGTTCCCGGTTGAAGTAGAAGGCGACGTCGGAAGGGCTGAGGATCCACTGCCCCGCCCCGTACTTGTCGATGAGCGCCGCTTCCACGGCCTTTCGCACAACTCCCGACGGCATGCGCCCGCCCGGCATTCTGCGCGCCGCGTTCACTTCGGGAACGGGCGCCACTCCATGATCGGCCGTCAGGATCACCAACACGTTGCCCATCCCCACCGTGCCATCCAGGAAGCCAAATAGCTTGCCGAGGACACGATCGGTCTGAATGGAGACCTCCTTGACTTCGGGCGAGTCGGGCCCCGCGGCGTGTCCGACGTAGTCGTTCGCGGAAAAACTTACCGCCAGCAGGTCGGTCACATTCCTTTGACCCAGTTTCTCAGCCTGTACGGCGCGCTCCGCGAAGCTTTCCACTAGTTCGTTGCCGTACGGGCTGCCTTCGAGCGCGGCATAGGCCGATGTGTCGGAGGGCACTGTGCGGTCGAGCCAGTGCGCGCCGCGGAACCTGTCGGCTGGCCTGGAAGCGTTGTACGCCGCCACCCACGCGGGCAGTTCCGCAAAGTAGAAGGTGCTGCTGACGAAGCTGCCGGCCCGCGGATCGAACCAGTATGCGCCGTCGGCCATGTGACCGGCCGGCAGGATGGCACTGCGATCCTTGAGCGAGACGCCCATGACCTTGCTGCCGCTGCGCGCGATCTTCAACTCGTCTCCCACGGTGTCGACCAGCATGCGCCTGGGAGAAGCGCCCTCGCCGCCCGCGCCCAACAGCTTCACCGAATCGTCGCTGACGCTGGCGACCACTTTGCCCGTCTCGCGGTCGTACCATTCGTTGCCCACGATGCCGCTCATGGCCGGCGTGGCACCGGACAGAAAGGTGCTGTGGCCCACGGCGGTCACTGTCGGATAATGCTCGTAGCGGGCGTTGGTGAAGACCGCGCCTTTGGTAAGCAGGCGGTCGAAGCCCGTGTGGTAGTCGCTGCGAAAGCGGGTCAGATAATCGTAACGGAACTGGTCCACCACGATGGCCAGCACCAGCTTGGGCGGCTGCGCGGCCAGGGCGGGCGCCGCGCACAGTATGGCAAGGAGAACGGCGAGGGGGACGGCGCGAAGTTTTAGCATGATTCTTCTATGATACGGCGGAGCCGGCTGAAAGCCGGCTGCGGCCAAGATTGACCGCCCCACAATTTATGAGGATTCCGCGGCTTTCACGGTGTTGGCCATCAACATGGCGATGGTGAGGGGACCTACTCCGCCCGGCACCGGAGTGTAGGCTGACGCCTTCTCCTGCATGTCCAGTGGATCGACATCGCCCACCAGCACGCTGCCTTTGCGCTCCAGCGTTGCCAGACGCTCCGGGGCGTTGCGGAAGATGCGCGCGGCCTCGGCGCGGTCCGTGATGCGGTTCATGCCCACGTCGATCACCACGGCGCCCGGCCGGATGTAATCGGCCGTCAGCATGGCGGGCCGTCCCATGGCGGCCACCAGGATCTCGCCTTCCCGGCAGACGCCCGCGAGGTCCACGGTTCGCGAGTGGCAGATGGTAACGGTGGCGTTGGCGTGCAGCAGCAGCAGCGCCATGGGCTTGCCCACGATGTCGCTGCGCCCCACCACTACCGCGCGCTTGCCAGCCACCGGAATCTCGTACTGCTTCAAAAGCTCCATGATGCCAGAGGGCGTGCAGGGCCGCGGACCGGGGCGTCCCGCGACCAGGTTCCCCACGTTCATGGGGTGGAATCCGTCCACGTCCTTTTCCGGCGCTACCGCCAGCAGCACGCGGCGCGAATCCACTTGCGGCGGCAGGGGCAATTGCACCAGGATGCCGTCGATATCGGGCCGCTGGTTGAGGTCTTCGACGATGGCCAGCAGTTCCTCGGTGGCGATGGTGGCGGGCGGCGTCAGGCTGTGACTGGCGATGCCCAGTTCCGCGCAGGCCTTCACTTTGTTGCGCACGTAGATTTCGGAGCCCGGATCGTTTCCCACCAGCACAACGGCCAGTCCCGGCGGGCGCGAGGCCGCACTCAACGCCGCCACGCGCGGACCGAGGTCGCGCAGGATCCGGTCGCGGACGCGGTTTCCATCGAGAATGATAGACATCTATCCCCAATCATAGCGAGGCGCGTGGGGCACTGGAACCTTGCGGCACTAGACGTGCATCCATAAGGCTGATGCGCCTGAAGTGTGTAATTTTGTCTACCTTCGCGAGCCTGGTATTGTGTGGTCAGGAGGCTACGTTCCGGACCGATACGCGCCTGGTTGTACTAAACGTCTCGGTCTTCGACCAGGCTGGAAAGATCGTCAGGGACCTCGGGAAGAGCGCCTTCACGGTTTACGAAAACGGCGAGAAGCAGACACTCAATGTCTTCCGGCAGGACGACGTGCCCATCTCACTGGGGCTGATTATCGATACTAGCGCCAGCATGACCAATAAGCGCGACCGGGTGGCCTCCGCCGCACTCGCGATGGTGAAGGCGTCCAATCCGCAGGATGAGGTGTTCATCATCAACTTCAACGAATCCGCGGTGCTGGCGAAGGAATTCACCAACGATATCAAGGATCTCGAAAAGGCTTTGCGCGATCTCGACGCGAAGGGCGAGACTGCTATGCGCGACGCGTTGCTGCTAGGGATCGAGCACCTCCGCCACAGCGCCCACCGGGACAAGAAGGTGCTGCTGGTGGTCACCGACGGGGAAGACAACAGCAGCGTCGAGACGCAAGCGCACCTGGTGCAGGTGGCGCAGCAGAACGACGTGATCATTTACGCGATCGGCCTGCTGGGCGCCGAGGAAGCCGCAAGCGCCGCGCGCGCCAGGAAGCAGCTCGACGAGTTGACCGAGCAGACTGGCGGGCGCTCCTGGTTTCCGAACGACGTGGCGGAGATCTCGAATATCACGCCCGAGATTGCGCACGAAATCCGGAATCAATACATCCTGGCCTACACGCCGACGAACCTGGCGGCCGACGGCAGCTTCCGGAAGATCCGCGTCGATTTGGACGTGCCCGGCGCGTTGG
>Ga0187890_10003614_pt1 | contig 10633 bp, 8 predicted proteins | sample June2016WEW_21_1_FD_133005 | JGI IMG/M metagenome (GOLD analysis project Ga0187890, IMG submission 133005) | Peatland microbial communities from SPRUCE experiment site at the Marcell Experimental Forest, Minnesota, USA - June2016WEW_21_10 | ecosystem: Environmental > Terrestrial > Soil >...
CGCTTCGATTCCGCGGCGACGTCAATTCCGTGGGCAATATCCGGATAAAACAGGTGCATGGGAGGCTGAGTCTTTTCAAATTTCATCAGCTGCGCAACGAGCGGCCGTACGAGCACGTATCCGTCGGCGTCGTCGGCAGCGAGACGCGCCTCCAGGTCGGAGGGACGGTCCATGCGCAACTCGACCGCGCGCACGAGGCACTCCGTGTAAAACGACGCGAAATCGTTCTGATATTCCGGCGGCAAGCGCGGCGCGCGCTCCGCGAAATTGAGCAGCGGCGCATCGGATGCGATCGCGTTGTGGAAGCGGTACGCCAAGGGATCGAGAAAAAAGTGCAGGAAAGCATGGCGAATCTCGACCACCGGCAAATCACGGGCGGGATCAAGGACGAAAGCATACTGATCGCCGAGATTCAGGAAATTCGAGTGCATGCCGACCAACGGCTCAATGTAGAGGGTGAATTTCTGAGGGCTGCTCGGGTTCATCACCTCGCGCAGGTAGCCGCTGGCCACGTAGACGATGTTGGCGATGGGGCCGGCGACATTGTCCGAGGCGCGCATGTATTGCGGCTCAACCTGCTGCCAAATGTCGTCGATGTGCGCCTCGAGGTAAAAATTCGAGAGCACCTCGCCGAAGCCTTCGAGCGCCAGCGCATCGGGCGAGATATCTTCCTCGTGGACTTGAATTTCAAACGCCGGCGGCGGCCCCATCTCCAGCGCATATGCGACGTAGCGCGATAGCGTTGCGCCGGGGTCGCCCAGAATGTGGTACTGATAAAATTTTCGCAGGGCATCGACTGCCGGCCCATGCAACCCTTCCATCTGCGCGCGAAGCCGGACGCGCGCCGGCGTGCCGCCGCCATCGGGATCGAAGCCTGCGGCGTCTAGCGCGCACATCGTGGCGAAAAGCTCGACACTCGGCTCGATGCTTACGGGCGATTTCGCCGCCACCAGGCCGCCCTGCGCAACCGGCTGCGCCTGCGCAGGCGGCGGAGCTTGCGGAGCAGGAGTCTGCGCCGCCACCGCAACACTCGCTGCGGCGAAACAGAGAGCCAGCGCTACGTAGATCGGCTTAGAAGTGATTTGCATTCTGAAGATTGGGACGATCAAACAGCAGCCATATCCGCGCCCGAGGTGCCACTCTACAAGTTCGGCCACCCGCAGTCAAGAAACGCACCCGCGCGCGCAAATGCGCTGTCGGTACACAAGTGGAACGCTCGAGAAAACAATCAGCGGAGCGCGAGCGATTTGCCGGAAACGCGCGGGAGCGAGAGATTCAATCCACTTCAATCGTGGATTTGAATCTCGCTGAAGCTCAACACGACGTGGCCGCCAGGCGTGGGCCGGCCAAAACTCAATTCCGGTTGAAAGCGCGAGAACAACATCACCTGATCGAGCTCTCGGCGCACGGTCTGGTTCGTCGGCCCGGAAAGAATCCGATAGCTCGCCGCTTCGCCCTGGGCATTGACGGTGGCTTCGACCAGCAACGCGTGCGGAGTACCGTGGCCGGCATCTTCAATCCCGGTCATCGGGAATGCGGCGAGTGTCTCAACCCGCGCCGGCTGCAAAAGATTCGTGGGGGAATCGTTGGTGACCGCGTGCAACGGCGCGCCCAATCCCAGCACCTGGCAGACGATCGCAAAAACCGTCAGCGCAGTAACCAGGCCGCCGGTCACGGGCAAGGCCAGCGGTTCGAGGATATTCTTCAGCCAGATCTCGCCGCGATCGCGCCACCTGTGCAGCGCCGCCGCCGCAACTTCGCGGCGCCATCCCGATTGCGTGCGCGCTTCGCCCACGCGAGCGCGAATGCGCGCCGCCAGATACGCCGGCGGCGTTGGGCGCGCGGCACTGGCTACGAGTGTAGACAGTTGTCTATAGCGCTCCAGCTCTTCGCGGCACTCCGCGCAGGATTCCAAGTGATGGCCCACTTTCCCGCGATCCTTCGCGTGCGACGCCGGCCAAGCGTCATCCAAATATCCAGCCAAAAGGCCGCGTACTTCGTTGCAACTCATCGGGCACCTCCCACCGGCGGATCATATCTGCCGGTTCGTCTAACGCCCGCTCGGCTGACGGAAGCATTGCGCTCCGCGCAAGCCGGCCCACCCATAAAATTCGCAGCGCGCGGCGCGCACGCGAACGCGCGCGCAGCAGTCTGCGCCGAATGCACTGCGCCAACCGACCGTTCCGCCGCGACGCCGCTCAGAATGGCCGGCCGCTGGTGCGCGCGCGACGCCGCGACATCGTGCAGCGCCGGGACGTTGCATGGCCGCTCAACGAGCGGCGCAAGAATCTCTCGCAGCGCTTGTCTCCCGCGCAGGATTCGCGATTTCACCGTGCCCACGGAAACGTCCAGCACTTCGGCCACCTCTTCGTAGCTCATCCCTTCAATATCGCGGAGAATCACGGCCCCGCGAAACACTTCAGGCACCTGACGCAGCCCGCGATGCACCATCCGCTGCGTCTCGTTGCTCTCGGCGAGATCCAACGGGGATTCAGCCGGATCCTCAATCTCAAATTTCGGCACGCCGTTCGCTTCATCGGACTCGATGGAAGTCTGCCGGCGATGATGCCGCCACCACCAGCGCCGCGCATTCAGCGCCTCGCGCACGGCAATGCGATACAGCCACGTCCGCAACGAACTCCCGCGCCGGAAACTGCCCAACCCGCGAAAGGCCTTCAGAAAAACTTCTTGCGTGATATCGGCAGCTTCGCCCGCATCGCCAACCAATCCCGCAATCAGCCCAAACACGGGGCCGTGGTAATGCGTCACAAGCCAATCGAAGGCCGATTCCGAACCGCTTTGCAGCTCGGTCACCAGCTCGGCTTCGTCGCGTGGCCAGGAGAGGCTTTGCGCCAAGTCCGACACGCTTGCCGCCTTCCGCCCGCTGTCGCTGCCTACGGAGCTATCGACTTCGGGCCTTACTCACTTCGCCGGCTGCCAAGACCCAGAAGACGTAAGCCAGCTACGCGGCTGCCTACTGCTCCTGAATTCTTAGACGCCAGCACGAGCGAAAATGTTCCCCGCTCGTTGCTTTCGCTGTAACACATTCTCTCTCCGTCCGCCACGCGATTACAATGGTACGCAGAGACCGGTACCGGGCGGCACGGCGCTGGGGCGGAGAGTGAGAGGAGTCGCCAGCTCGGTGAATTGCGGCGGGCCGGCCGCTCCAAGTACAATTCCGGTCTCCGTGCCATACAGCGCTCCGTGTATGGTCCCGGGCGAGGAGAAAAGGCAAGCACAGACACGGGAGGAGGAACCGCTTATGAAGAAAGCTCTGAGCTTTATGACCGCGCTACTGTTCGCTGCCGCAATGCCCCTGTTCGCGCAGCACCAGCATTCCGGCAATGGAGGCCATGCACCGCCAGCACCCCCACGTCGCGAGCGCACCGCCGCGCCCGAGGTGGAACACACGCCCGACGGTCGCGTGGACGCTAGCCAACACGTTAACGGCGATCATTGGTACGGTCACCCGGCCGCGAACGATTCGCGCTTTCATCTGGACCACCCGTTCGCGAACGGACGTTTCAAAGATGTCGGCCACGGACATCGGTACGTAGTGACTCGTTTTGACGCTGGTGCGCGTCGGTTCTGGTTCGCAGGCGGCTTCGGATTTGAAGTGGCCGCGTGGGATTGGGATCTTGCGTCAGGGTGGTGCTGGACGGGCTGTGGGGACGAATTCATCGTCTACCTCGACCCCGATCATCCGGGCTGGTATCTGCTCTATAACATGGACACGGGGACGTACGTGCACGTGCAATACATCGGCATGTAACACCGAATGGAGTGGTCGATCAGCGGAGCCGCTTCGCCGTCGCGGATCAACGCGAAAGGGCGAGCGGCTCCGTTGCGTTTTGGGGGAAATGGATCTTCTGGAAGGCTAACTTTTGAAGGAAGTGCAATCCGATCGATCGAGCTGGGCACCGGAGATTGCGATCGGGGCACATGGTACCAAGGTACTATAGCTACTAGTCCCCTCCCCGCCAAAAATGGAGTTGATTGGGCTCCCCGTAGGGCTCGCCGGTGAAGGTTTGCGTGCCCTGCTGAGCCCGGTTTTCGCCCCAATAGGCCCAACCCGCGCGGAGGAGACGCGACCGCATATGAGCACACGAACCGTAGATCTTCCGATCGATGCGCATCCGTCCGCTACCGCCACCGAAAGCTTGCCCCACGCAAACCCTGTCTGCACCGAAATCCCCATTTCGATACAAGGAACCTCGCACGCGTCGAGCTCCGCTCCGGGCGCGCATTCATCGCAGCCATTCGTGGAGGAGACCACAACGGTAATCGTGTTTGCGGAAGGCGCGGTGGTGCGTGTGTCTGAATCCGTCGTGCCGGGCCAGATTTTGATCGTTAGTCACCTGCGCACAAACCAGGAAGCGGCGTGCCGCGTGGTCAGCGTGAAGACCAATCCCAACGTGAAAGGCTACGTCGAACTCGAATTCTTGCAGCCCGCGCCAGGCTTCTGGGGAACGGATTGGCCGGCAGCGACGAGCGCCAAACCGCCGAGCGGAGTCGCTCAGCGCCCGGCACCGGCTGCCGAGACCGTCAAGCCGCCCGCTGCGCCGCGGCCAGTTTCACCTATTCCCGCCGCGCGCACCACGAATCCCGTTGCGGAGACTCCACACACTGCCGCGGCTGCGGGGATCGCGTACCTGCCGGATCTGCTGGACACGCTCACTCTTTCGCCGGTAGCAAGGCAGCGCGCGCTCGAACCCATCGCGCGCGCAGAAAGCCCGCGCCCTGCGCCGGTACGGACTGAGCGCGACGCTGCAAAAGAAGTCACGGCTGCGAAATCTCCGTTTACCGCATGGCCCGAAGTGCCGACGGCGCCCGCTGCCGTTAAACCCGACGTCGCCAAGCCGACGCTTGCGGCTGATGAAAGTTATGTGTCCGATCTGCTGGATACGCTGACCCCGGTGGGCGAAACGATTTTGAAGGAGCGGCCGAAAGTGGCGCCGCCTGCGCCGGCTGCGGTTAAACCCGACGTCGCCAAGCCGACGTTCATTCCGCCCGTCGTGGCGAAAAGCACGCCCACGCCCCTGCACACTCCCGCGCGGCCTTCGCCCGTGAATATCTTGGAGTCTGCGACGGCCGAGAGCGCTTTGCCGCACATCGTGTCGGAGCCCGATCCCGCCGCGATGCACGCGAGCACGAGTTTGCCCGTCGGCGTGCCGCTCGTCGCGCCGGAAGTTGCGCCGCTTTTATCCGGCGGCGAGGCGTTGACCCACGGCGATATGTTTACTGGCGCGCTGGCAGTGGGACAAAACACGGATGCATTGCCGAAGCCGATGCGAATCCTCGCTGTGGCAGCCGCTGTGGCCGTGATTCTGGCAGCGGGAGCCGGCGTCTATCGTTGGGAGAAGAAGGCTGGAAACAAATCAAATCTCGTCGCGTCGAGCCAGCCCACTTCCGCCGCATCCGCCCTCGCGGTATCTAGCGCACCGCCTTCGGCCGCCGCGCCCACACCTAGTGTAAGTCCAGCGCCGGTTGCGACCAGCGCTGCCGCCTCCAACGCGGCCCCTGCCACGCCGAAGAATTCGCGCGGTAACGCACAGCCGCCGGCGACACTGCAAGCGACTGCGCCGAAACCTCAGACTCCGCACGGACCCGGCGTCGCGGCGCTTACGATGTCCGCACCGACAGCGCACTCGAACAATCAGGCGGCGTCTGCCGCGGCACCCGACGTGCCGGTCGGCGTTGACAGCGCGTCCGTCAGCAACATTATTTCGGATTCGGCGCAGTCGGGTAATCCTGCAGCGCCGCCACCGTTGCGGAAGTCATCCGGAGTGCAACAGCCACGCCTGCTCTCGGCAGCGACGCCGGTGTATCCGCTTACTGCGCGCGCAGAGAAGATTCAGGGAGACGTTTCCGTGGACCTGTTGATTGACGAGACCGGCAAAGTGGCCAGCATGGATGTACTTTCGGGGCCAACCCTACTGCGAAAAGCGGCGCTTGATGCGTTGCGGACGCGCAAGTATTCGCCGGCAATGCTCGATGGAAAGCCGACAAGCACGCACATCGTTGTGGTGATTCACTTCCAAATATAAATTTCGGCAGAAGGGCGTCGGGATTCGATTCGGTCGTGGAAGGGGTGTGCCCCACGACGGCGGGTCCGCGTCGCGGAAATCGCGTTCCGCTTTCAGGGATGGGGACTTCGCCGGCGTTGTGCTTCTTGAGGCGTGAGCGCTCTGCCCGCCTTCGCCAAACGCCTTCGGCGGCTACAGCGCGGCACAATTCGCGCAAGGTTTGCGCGAGTTTTGGTGGAGCCGGGGGGATTCGAACCCCCGACCTCCTCGATGCCATCGAGGCGCGCTCCCAACTGCGCCACGGCCCCACCGTGTGGAATGTGTGCGAAAACTCTAACACCGGCTCCAAGCAGCGTCAAACGGCGCGCCGGACGCGATTTTATCGAACGATTTCGAGGTCCGGAGCTGCGGCCGGGGCGCGTTTCCGTGGTGCGGCGGCGGGCTCGGTGAAATCCGAAAGCTCCAAACGAAGATTGCCGGGATTGGTGGAGAAGGCGAGACCCGTCTCCATGCTGATCACGCCGGAGCGAATCATCTTTTCGATTTCACTGTCGAAGTGCTGCATGCCTTCATTGCTGCCATCGCGCATGGCGTCGAGCAGAGATTTGCCTTCGGATTCGCCTTTTTCGACGTATTCGCGGGTGCGCATGGTTGAGATCAGGATCTCCATCGCAGCGATGCGCCCCGCGCCGTCCGCGCGAGGGATCAAGCGCTGGGAGATGATGTAGCGGAAGGCTTTGGAGAGGCGGGCGCGGATTTCCTCGCGGTCGCCCATCGGGAAAGCGCCGATGATTCGCTCGACGCTCTTCGAGGCGTCAATGGTGTGCAGAGTGGAGAACACCAGGTGGCCGGTCTCGGCGGCCTCAAGAGCGATTTCCATGGTTTCCCTGTCGCGCATTTCGCCGACCAGAATCACTTTAGGCGCCTGCCGCAAAGCGGCGCGCAGGGCCAGGGCAAAAGTAGGCGTATCGGTGTAGAGCTCGCGCTGATGCACGGTGGACTTCTTGTGGTTGTGCAGAAATTCGATGGGATCCTCAATGGTCAGGATGTGATAGGCCTTCTCTTCGTTGATGCGATTCAATATGGCGGCCAGTGTCGAGGACTTGCCCGATCCGGTGGGACCGGTGACGAGCACGACACCATTACGAAGTTGGATGATCTCAGCGAGTTGCGCGGGCAGATTCAACGAGGCGAAATCGGGCATTACGAACGGAATCACGCGCATCACGACGGCGCAGGTGCCGCGCTGGTGAAAAACGTTCACGCGAAAGCGCGCAGTCTGCGGCAAACTGTAGGAAAAATCCGCCGAGCCCTCCTGCTCAAGCTTGCGGGCAGCAAACTCGCTGTCTTTCATCAGGTCGTTGGCCACGCGCTTGGTCGCCTCGGGCGTCAGCCGGCCTACGCCGGGAATTTGCACCTCGATCAACTGGCCGTTGCGCTCCACTTGCGGAGCGCGGCCTGGCGAAAAAATTAGATCGCTGACGGTATCCGATGCACGCAGCATCGCGACAATGATATCGGCGGTCGTGAGAGCCGGGGCGGCACCGGCATTCGGGGCTTTCGCAGCGGGCGCGGGAGATGGGGATGGCTTAGCTGAATCCATTCAGCCCTCCTGAAGAATTACGCTCTATGGAACCGAGACCCACGGGAGGCTCGGCGACTGATTGAAAAAGAGAGCCCGATCATTCGCCGTTCGACGACGCTTTCGGCTTCGCGGTGCGCTTCCCCAACCCGGCCAACCCCAACTCGCGCTCGATGGCGCGCGCCGATTTTGCCGGCAGTTCGATGAACTCCACGCCGACGCCGACGCCCGGGATGCAATAGCGCACTTCACTGCGGGCCGCGACGTCCGCCCCCGAGCGCGTCAGGCGAAACTTCAGATTCAGCACCGCGCCTTCCGGATAACGGCGGTCGGTATTGATGAACATCCCGTGAAGGCTGATGTCCGGGGGACGAACGGCGACAACCTCGCTGTACCCTTCGTACACCAGTGAAAGATTGCGGAGATGCGGCAGCCGCTGGGACTCGCGTGTGGATGAATAATCCTTCGGCTGCTTCTTTGACGGCGTTTTTGCTGAACTCATCGCTGTAAGATTCCTTCCGGGGCGGTCTCCAATTCCCGAAACTGCCGGGGTTTGGTTTTCTGCAAACAGGGCGATCCACAGTTCGGGCAAAAACGGCATCCCGAAACAATCTTTTGTCCGCACTTCTCGCAATCCAGCGCGGCGGAATGTTCGAATGGAACGGCGCGCAGAACCTCATCGAGAGTGGTGATGCAGTCGCGAACCTTGTCCAGGGCGTCTTCCTGCATCAAACGGAGGCCGTGCGCGCGGGCAACGTCACGGATTTGGTCGACGCGGCCTTCCCCGCGGACCATATCGCGAATGGTTTCATCCAACACCAGCAATTCGTAAATGCCGACTCGGCCGCGATATCCGGTTTGATCGCAGTCGGGGCATCCAACCGGGACGCCCACTTTTTCGATCGCGTCGTACCGGCCGACTGCAGCCAGACGCGCGGCCATTTCGGGACCCGGCGGCTGCGTCACGTGGCAGGCACAAAGCTTGCGCACCAAGCGCTGGGCCAGCACGCCGGTGACGGACGCGGCGATCAGGTAACCGGGAATCTCCAGATCCAGCAAGCGCACGACGGCGGCAACGCTGTCATTGGTGTGCAGCGTTGAGAGGACCAAGTGGCCGGTTTGCGCGGCCTTCATCGCGATCTCCGCGGTCTCGGAATCACGGATTTCCCCGACCATGATGATATTCGGATCCTGCCGAAGAATTGAGCGGAGTGAACTGGCAAATGTCAGGTTAGCTCGCACGTTGACGTGCACCTGATTGATTCCGTCGAGGACGTATTCGACCGGATCCTCGACCGTGACAATATTCACGGCGATGTCGCGGAGCAAATTGAGCGCCGCATACAGAGTCGTGCTCTTCCCCGAACCGGTTGGACCGGTGACGAGAAGCATGCCTTGCGGCGCCCTCAACAGCGATTCCAGCTGCGTGGCCACGGGGCCCGGCAAACCCAAATCGGACAAGCTTTGCATCGGAGCGTTTGTATCCAGAAGGCGCAAGACGATCTTTTCGCCGTACTGCGTGGGAAGCGACGACACGCGAAGATCCAGCCGCCGCGGGCCGACGATCACCATGAAGCGGCCGTCTTGCGGCGCGCGGCGCTCAGAAATATCCATGTCGGCGAGGATCTTGATGCGCGAGATGAGCTGATTCTGCACATTGCGCGGCACGCGATCCAATTCGCGCAGCACACCGTCCACGCGAATGCGCACCAGCGTTTCGGTGGCCTGCGGTTCGATGTGAATATCGCTGGCGCGCTTCTGCATCGCGCCGAGGATGATCTGCGACACCAGGCGAACCGCCGGCGTGCGCTTGCTTTTAAGCTCGGCCTGCACCTCGGAGATCGCGTCTTGATTGGCCTGCCGCGCGCTGGTGGAAACGAACTCCATCTCCGGAAGCACCGCGTCTTCATCGAGGCGATGAACTGGCTCCCGCGCCCTTGCCGGTTTCGGCGGCTCCGGCGCAGAAGCTCCGCCGCGGCCGTAGTGCTTATCGATCGCGGCGAAGATCTCACTGCGGAATCCCATGCGCGGGGAAATGCTCGCGCCCGAGGTGAAGCGCAATTCGTCGATAGTGCCAAGATTCTGCGGCTCCGCCATGATCGTGACCAGGCGCACGCCATCGCGGCGCACGGGCAGCACACAGAAGCGCTTGGCAACAGCCTGAGGAATCATCTTCAGTACATCAGGCTCAATCTCCACCGTGGCCGCATCCACATACGGAACATGGGCCACCTCTTCGAGCGCCGACGCCAGGTCCTTGTGATCGACCAGCCCGCGCTCGAGCAGCAATTCGCCCAAGAAAATTACTTTGCCCTGTTGTTCCTGAATGACTTTATTCAAATCGGCGTGCGAGATTTTCCCGCGTTCTTGGAGCACCTCGCCGAGTCGTTTACGTTTCATAGCGGCAGCGTAGTCGCAGTGTCCGGGCAGACGGGTTCGAAAGGCGCACCCGCCCACTCTTCTAGAGTATGGCAGTCGCCGAGCGAGCGCCGTGGCAAAAGTCACGGAGTTTGCCTGAGCAGTAACGATCAAGGGGCGCGCCGGCATTGGCAAAAGTGACGAAGGCCGAAGAGACGCGACCGGAGTGACTCTGCCGAGGGCGATTCCCGCGCCGGGATAGCTGTTCCCGATTGGGGACAGGAAGCCGCACGTTTGGGAACACGCCGACCGGGATCATTTTCCTAAAGCGAGTGCATTGAGCACGTTGCGGAAAATCTGCCGCGCCGTTGAGAGTGGCCGATTTCGTGCATTAAGCCGGACCGTATGTGCGTTCCGAAGACGATCAGCATGAGGCCGCGAGCGAGGGGGAAGGGGCTTGCTCAAGGACTTTTGCTGATCGTTTCCACCTGCCTCTGAGAGGGAAGCAAGGATGGATGACCCCACGCCCCGGTCAAAAAAAGACTGGGAAACGGAGCGCACCTTCGGGGCCCTTGATCCCAAGCGAGGGCCCCTCTTCTTTTCAAGTTGCGCACAGTCGCAATTCACACAGATTCCGCGAATTCACTCTCAATCCCCAAAACTGAAA
>Ga0187890_10003615_pt1 | contig 10632 bp, 9 predicted proteins | sample June2016WEW_21_1_FD_133005 | JGI IMG/M metagenome (GOLD analysis project Ga0187890, IMG submission 133005) | Peatland microbial communities from SPRUCE experiment site at the Marcell Experimental Forest, Minnesota, USA - June2016WEW_21_10 | ecosystem: Environmental > Terrestrial > Soil >...
AGAGGCGCGCGACCCCCGACGGCGACGGCTCGGTGTCTGATGTGGTCATCTGACGGCCTACAGTCTGCCACGTCCCCCGACCCAAGGCGCCGAGACTGGCGCAGCGCTCCCCAGTCCCGCGCGCGGTCAGGTTTCGGGGATGACGCCGGCTTCGCGACCGCTGCTCAGGGAGCGCGGCCAGCTCACCCCCATGCTCGCCCCACCGCTCGGCGAGTCCCCGATCTGCCAGCGGCCCCCGGTGGCGGAGACGACGGAGTTGGCGATGGCCAGGCCGAGCCCCGCGCCGCCAGGCTGGTCGGTGGCACGCCGGAAGCGGTCGAAGATGTGCGCCCGCTCATCGACGGGGATGCCGGGACCGGAGTCGTCGACCGAGGTGCGTATCCGGTTGCCGTCGGGCCACACCGCGACGTCGATGCTCCCGCCCTCCGGCACGTACTTGGAGGCGTTGTCCAAGAGGACGCCCAGGAGGCGGTCGAGCCAGTCCGGCGGGGCGTGGACCACGAGCGGCTCGGGTGCCGTCCGAACCGTCAGCCGGACGCCCTTGGCCTCGGCGACGGCGGTGAACCGATCGGCCGCCATGTGGGCGAGGACGGCGAGGTCCACGTGCTCCGCCTGCGCGCGTTCACGGGTCGTGTCGAAGCGGGCCAGCCAGAGCAGGTCCTCGACCAGCCGGCGCATGCGGCCGCTCTCCCCCTGCACCCGCTGGAAGGCGGCGTGGTACCAGCCCACGTCGCGCGGTTGGGCGAGGGCGAGGGAGGTCTGGGCCTCGATCACCGAGAGCGGGGTGCGCAGCTCGTGAGAGGCGTCGGCGGTGAACTCCATCTGGCGAACACGAGCCTGCTCGATGGGGGCGGCCACCCGGCGGCCGATGGTGAGCGCACCGAGGAAGACGGCGAGCAGGAGGACCGGACCCACGATGGTCTCGGCCAGGATCAGGTTGCCCTCGGCGGAGCCGACCCCGCTCAGCGACTGACCGATGACCATCCGCACCAGCGTCACCGGCTCGTAGATGGGCAGATCGGTCACGGGATCGACGGCGACCTGGGCGTCGTAGTGGACCGCCGGGCTGATGTCCGTGCCGATCACCCGGAAGTCGTCGCCGCCGACGGAGACGGTCTGCGGCGTGGCTCCGACGCCCAGGGCGAACGCCGGGAGCTCGTTGCCGGTGGAGGTCGGGACCGTGCACGCCTGCAGCTGAGCCTGGGGGTCACAGACTATCTCGGTGCCGTCGGCCGCGACGAACCAGTACCAGAGCGGAGAGCTCGACGTCCCGGTGGATTGCGGGGTACCGCCGGCGGTGGAGGTGGCCAGGGCCTGGCTCAATTGGGCGTCGACCTCCGAGGCCTCCCGCGCGCTGACGATCAGGACCACCACCACCGCGATCACCAGGTAGACGGCGGCGACGATGGCGGTGCTGACCAGGGCGACCCGGGTGGCCGCCACCCGCACCCGGCGCAGCGCGTCCCGTCCGGCGTCGCCGGTGCCGGTGGCGGTCCCGCCGGAGAGCCGATCGAGGGCGCGACCGATCCCTGCGAGGGGCCCGAAGCTCACCCCGCCTCCTCGAGCCGGTATCCCGCGCCCCGCACCGTGACGATCCGGACGCCGGCGCTCGGGAGCTTGGCCCGGAGCCGGCTGAGCTGGACGTCGATGGCGTTGGAGCCGAGGGCGTCGGTCTCGTCCCGCCAGCCGTGCTCGGCGATCGCCTTGCGGTCGACGACCGCGGGAGACCGCCGCATCAGCAGCTCGAGGATGTTGTACTCGGTGGTGGTGAGGTTGACCGGGCGACCGAGGGCGGTCACCTCGCGGCGGAGCGGGTCGAGTGCCAGGCCGCCCCGGGTGATCACCGGTGCGTCCACCCCGCGGGGGCGGCGCTGGAGAGCCCGGATCCGGGCCAGCAGCTCGCTGAAGTCGAAGGGCTTGACCAGGTAGTCGTCGGCCCCGGCGTCGAGGCCCTCCACACGGTCGGGCGGGGTGTCCCGGGCGGTCAGCATCAGGATCGCGGTGGGCCGCTCGTGGCGGCGTGCCCAGCGGACCACGTCGATGCCGGCGCCGCCGGGCATCCGCCAGTCGATCACGGCGACGTCGTACTCGTAGAACTTGAGCTGGTCGATGGCGTCGTCGCCACGGCCGACGGCATCGACCTGGTAGCCGCCGTCCTCGAGGCCCTGGATCAGAACGGAACGGAGACCGGGATCGTCCTCGGCGACCAGGATTCGCATGGCATCAGTCTCGCGCAGCCGGGCCCCGAGCGCAGCCTCTCACCACCGGAGACTAGGAGCTGGTGGTCGTCGTGGTGGTGGTCCCGCCCCCACCACCTCCGAAGCCGCCGAATCCGCCGCCGCCGAAGCCACCGAACCCGCTCCCGCCCGTGAAGCAGCCGGACGGACCGGCGGGCTCGATGAGCAGGGAGCTGGCGGTCACCACACCCGAGGAGCTCTTGGGGCCGATGGCGGCGACGCAGGTGCCGGACGTCAGGTCGGAGACCGAACCCGCGGTCGTCGTGGAGACCGAGGCGGTGCTCGGTACCGTGATGCCCTGGCTGGAGCCACCGGTGGGCTGGACGGTCACCACGCCGCCGCTCACGGCGGTGACCACCCCCCGGACGCTCGCGAAGTCGAAGTTGAAACCACCGGAGGGTCGCGGAGCGAAGCTGAAGTCGGGTCGGCCGCCCGGGAAGCCGCCCGGATTGCCGCCCGCAAACGAGGTCGCCGGGCAGGAGCCGTTGACCTCCGGCGAGACCGTCACCCGGTTCGCAACGATGGTACCCGCGGCGTCGCTGCCGGTCGCGGTGATGCAGCTCCCGACCGCGATGTCGGAGACGCTGCCGGTCCCGGTCTGGCTGATGGGTGTCGAGCTGCTGAAGTCGACGGTCACGTCGCCGCTCGAGGTGTTGAGCACGAGGGTCGACCCGCTGAGGCTGACCACGCTCCCGTCGGTGAGGTTGCCATCCCGGAATCCGCCGTATCGGCCCGGCAAGGAGCTGCCCGTCGTGCCGCAGGCCGCGATCACGAGCGCCACGCCGGCGAGCGTCGCGACGGTGGCCACGCGCGCGCGCCAACGGCCAGCGGCCGGCCCGCGTTCCGCCGTGCCCCTCCGCGTCGCCAGCAACCTCTTCACCACTCCTCGGACCTCGACCGGTTCCCCGGAGCTTGGGGGTGGCGCCGGTCGCGATGCGCGGCCGGCACCACCCGGGGGGGAGGTCGTAGATCGGTAGCGAGCCCATTCCACCCCAGGCCACCTTTCGAATCCGTGATGCCGATCCATGTGAATCCGCGATGGCGCTTCAATGACGCCCGATAGCATGCGCATCGCCCTCATCGCCCCGCTCATCGCCCCGCTGCACGAGCCCCAGATGGGCGGCGTGCAGACCTTCCTGGTCGACCTGGCTCGGGGTCTCGCCGGGCGCGGACACGATGTCACCGTCTTTGCCGCCCGCGGCTCCCGGGTGGAGGGGGTGCGGGTCGTCGACACCGGGGTGGACTCCGCGCTGCTCGGCACCACCCTCTTCCGTCCGGAGGCCTCGGAAGCGATCCTGGATGCGCGGGGTGCCGCCGCCAGAGCCGCCGGGAAGACCGCCGCCGAGGCCGCCTTCGCCGCCACGGCAGCGCTCATCGGAGAGGACGAGCTCGAATTCGACCTCGTCCACAATCACGCCTTCGACGTCCCGGCGATCCGCCACGCCGCGAACCTCACCGCCCCGGTGCTCCACACCCTCCACATGCCCCCCGACCCCGGTATCGGCGCTGCCCTCACCGCCGCCCGCCGAAGCCCCCGCCCGCCGCTCGTCGCCGCGGTCTCGGAGGCCCAGGCGGCGTCCTGGCGCGACCTGGTGGAGATCGACGCCGTGCTCCGTCCCGGGATCCCGACGACGGTGATCCCGTGGTCCCCGATCCCGACCTCCGGCCGCCTCCTCTTCGCCGGCCGCCTCTCACCGGAGAAGGGGGCCCGGGAGGCGATCGTCATCGCCCGGGCGGCGGGGCGGCGCCTGCTCCTCTGCGGCCCCGCGTACGACCCAGAGTACGGCGCCCAGCTGCAGGCGCTCGACGACGGCCTCACCCTCGAGGTCCGCCCCGCCCTGGTGAGGTCCGCGCTCTGGGCGGAGATGGCCTCTGCCGCCGCCGTGCTCTGCCCGGCAGGATGGGACGAGCCCTTCGGCCTGGTGGCGGCAGAGGCCAACGCCTGCGGGACCCCGGTGGTGGGCTTCCGCAGGGGCGGCCTCTCCGAGGTGGTCGCCGATGGGGTCACGGGGATCCTGGTCGCGGCGGGCGACGTCGCCGGGGCGGCCGCGGGAGTGGGACGGGCGGATCAATTGAGCCGCCAATCCTGCCGCAGCCACGCCGAGCGTCACCTCGACCTGGAGGCGACCCTCGACGCCCACGAGCGAACCTACCGCCGGGCCGTCGGGAACCGAGGCTGAGGGGGTTCCGCCCGGATCTCAGGCCGCCGCGACCCGGTTGCGGCCCTCGGCCTTGGCGACGTAGAGGGCGTCGTCAGCCCGGTGGACGAGGACCTCGGCGTCCTCGGTCCCATTGGTGTGGCCGACGCTGACCGTGACCCGGATCTGGCTGCCGTCGTCGAGGGTGAAGGGCGCGGCCGCGATCACCTGCCGCAGCCGTTCGGCCATGACCCGGACCCCGTCGGGCGGAGTGTCGGTGAGCACCGCCAGGAACTCCTCGCCTCCCCAGCGCCCCAGGGCGTCCTCGGTGCGCATCGCCTGCTGGAGGCGCGCCGCGACCTCGCGGAGCACGGCGTCACCGGCGAGGTGACCGTGCTCGTCGTTGACGTCTTTGAAATGGTCGATGTCGACGATCAGGACGCCCACGCTGCGGTCGTGGCGCCGCGCGGCGCTGATCACCGAGCGCAGGTGCTCGTCGAGGTGGCGGCGGTTGTAGATGTTGGTCAGCATGTCGATGCGCGAGACCCGGTCCAGCTCGGCGTTGCGGGTGCGCAGCTCGTCCTGCAGCCACTTGGTCCGGAGTGCGGCACTCACCCGCGCCATCAGCTCATTGGCCTCGAAGGGCTTGCGCAGGTAGTCGTGGGCACCGAGCCGGAGCCCGTTCACAACGTCGGCGGTGTCGACTCGCCCGGTCAGGAAGACGACGGGGATGTCCTTGAGCTGGGGATCCGCCTTGAGCCGCTCCAGGGTGGCGTGGCCGTCGAGCACCGGCATCTCGACGTCGAGGAGGATGACGTCCGGGTGGTACTCGCGGCAGGCGTCGATCGCCTCCGCTCCGTTGACCGCCTCGACGACGGTGTGTCCATCGGTTTCGAGCTGGCGCCGGAGCACGGCCCGCACCACCATCGAGTCGTCGGCGACCAGGATCGTGCCGTTCACTGGAGCTCCTTGGCGAGCTGGTCGGCGTCGAGCACCAGGATCATCCGCTGCTCATCGGCCCGGATCACCCCGGAGACCACCGGGTTCTCCTGGCCGGAGGGCGGGGTGGTGATCGCGCTCTCCTCCACCCGGAGGATGCCGATGGCGCTCTCGACCACCAGGCCAAAGCGCTCGCCGCCGCCGTCCAGGACGAGGACATGCCCGGCGCCGTGGCCGAGCACGGAGAGCACGGTGAGGATCTCGTCCCCACGCCGGAGCACGCCGGCGATCCCGTCCTTGGGCACGGGCAGGGGGGTGATCCCGTAGGGCAGCCGCACCTCCTGGACCCGCTCGATGGGGACGGCCCACTCGCCGTCCATCGTCTCGAAGTGGACCAGTGTTCTCATGGCTCGGGTGTCCTCGTCAGCCGGTGGTCGATCATGCGGACCAGCTCCTCGATCTGGTAGCCCTCGAGGGCTACCTCGGCGGCCGCGGAGCTGCGGCCGAGAGCGGCCCTGGCGACGCTGAAGGCCCGGCGGGCCTGGCGCGATTCGCCCTGGAGCTCGAAGGCGAGGCCCAGCTGGAACTGGGCGATGGCATGGTCGGGGTCGAGGTACACGACCTTCCGGAGCGCGGCCACCGCGGCGGCCGCGTCGCCCGCCTGCAGACCGGCTTCGCCCGCAGCGAGGAGGGCCGCGATCGAGGGGTCGCCGCCGCACTCGTTCGTCACGGCCACCGGGAGTGGCGGCTGGGACGGCGCGGAGGCCACGTGCGGCGTGGAGACCGCGGAGGGAGCGTGGAGAGAGCCCAGCTTGGCCCCCGCGGGCACGGAGGGCCGGGAGCCTCCCCGGGCCTCGGCGTAGGTCGCGGCGGCCCGGACGCCGTTGCCGCGCCCGGCGTCCGGAGCCGGCACGGCTGAGACGTGAGACTTGGTCCGCTTGGAGGGGCCGCGCGAATGGCTCGGATAGTCGGGGGCGGGGAGGATCTGGGCGGCCGGGTCCGCCGGCACCGAGTCGGGCTGCCGGTACGCGAAGGCGGTGCCGACCCGCACCAGGTGAAAGCGCTCGGTGACCTGCCAGAGCGACTCCGAGTAGCCGAGGAAGACCCATCCGCGCGGGTCCATGGTGGTGCGGATCCGCTCCAAGGCGGCCAGCACGTCGGGGCGGTCGAAGTAGATGAGCACGTTGCGGCAGAAGACGACCTCCGCGCCCCGCGCCGGCGCCGGGGCCGGGTCGCGGATCAGGTTGTGCCGGAAGACGGTCACCTTCGACCGTAGCTCGGGGACGATCTCCCACTGGTCGCCGGCCCGGCGGAGGTACCGGCTGCGCTCCTTCTCGTCAAGCCCGGTGAGCTGCCGCTCCTCGTAACGCCCGCTGGCGGCCTGGCGGAGGGCACGGGAGGAGATGTCAGAGGCGACCACCTGCCACCTCGCGATGCCGCTGTCGGCCAGAATCATGGCGATGGTGTAGGGCTCCTGTCCCCAGGCACAGCCGGCGCTCCAGACGGTGAGCGGGGAGTGGAGGGTGGGCACGACGTCGCGCCGGAACGCGGCGACCTGGGCGGGGTCGCGGAAGAAGGAGGTCTCCTGGACGGTGAGCTCGTCGAGGCAGGCCTGGAGCGCCGGCCCCTCGGCGGCGATCTCCTCGACGATCGTGGAGTCCGGCACACCCCGCTGCTCCGCGGTGTGGTGGAGCCAGTAGTCGAGGCGATACCGCTGGGCGGGGTCCAGGCGCAGGCCGACGCTCCGTTCCACGAACTCACTGGCGGTATCGAGCAGGATCTCGCTGGTCATGCGGGCACCGCTACGCCGGCAGCGCGGAGCACCGCGGCGGCGATCTCGGAGAGGGGCAGCACCCAGGTGACACCGCCATTGTCATGGGCCGCCTTGGGCATCCCGTAGACGGCCGAGGACTCCTGATCCTGGGCGATGGTCGTCCCGCCGATCCGCCGGAGGGCAAGCAGCCCCGAGGCCCCGTCGTCCCCCATTCCGGTGAGGATCACGCCGATCCCGCGCTCGTCGCCGCAGTCGGCCATGCTGTGGAAGAGGACGTCGGCGGATGGGCGGTGGAGGGTCACTGGCTCGTCGAGAAGCGACAGCCGGTGGCCGCGCCGCACGATGGCGTGCAGCCCCGGCGGTGCCACGAGCACCATCCCGGGCCGGAGCGGGGCGCCGTCGACGGCGAGCTCGACCGGGAGCGCGGACTCGCGCCGCATCCAGCCGAGGAAGCCGTCCACGAAGCCGGACTGCAGGTGCTGGACGACGATGACGGGGCGCTGGAGCCCGCCCAGGCCGGCAAGAACCCGTGCCAGAGCGGGGGGGCCACCGGTGGAGGCCGCCAGTCCGACCACGCCATCGGAGCTGCGCCTCCCACCGGCGGCGGCGGGGCGGAGCTCCCGGACCGGCGGGCGCCGCAGCCGCTCGCGGCGGCGCTGCGAGAGGTGTCCCAGGGCACGAAGGCGCTTGCGCAGCTCGGCTCCGACGGCGACGTCCCACCTGGCCGGGTACGTCATGACCTCCACCGCGCCGGCGACGACCGCCGCCATCGAGGCGTCTCGCCGGTGGTCGGAGGGGACCATGAGCAGGATGGGCACGGGGGCGAGGGCGAGGATCTCCCGGACGAGGCCGGCGGCCTGGTCACTGTTGGAAAGCCCGGACATGTCGAGGCCCACGAGGTCGGGGTGATCCCGGTCGATGGAGGCGACGGCCTGGGCGGGGAGGACCTGAGCCACCACGCTGGCGTCACGGTCGGCCTCGACGGCCCGTGCGAGCTGTGTGGCCCAGGGACCCGTCTGCCCGCTGACGATCAGCACCCGCAGGATGTCCTTCGCCGGCACGGCGCTCACCTCACCGGCCCTTCGACGGCCGAAAGACCGGTCGCTACGGTGCCGCGCCCAGAGGCCCGCTTCAGCGCCCGCCGCATGGCGGCCTGCTCCAGCTCGCGCTCCCTGGCGGCCCGGCGCACGGCGCGGCTGATCGCGGCCCGCCTCAGGGCGCGGTCCTCGGATGGCTGGGTCACCGCTCCGCCCCCAGCAGCCGCTCCACCGCGGACAGCAGCGCCGACTGGTCAAAGCCGCTCTTCACGATGTAGCCGTCGGCGCCGCACTCCAGGCCGCGCCGGCGGTCCTCATCGCTTCCCCGGGAGGTGAGGATGATCACCGGCAGCGAGGCGAGACCGGGCTGCTTGCGGATTGCCTCGGTCAGCTCGAAGCCGTCCATCCTCGGCATCTGGACGTCGGTGAGGACCAGGTCGGGGCGCTCGTGGGAGATCTCCACGAGCGCCTCCTCGCCATTGACGGCCACCCGCACGCGATAGCCGGCGTTCTCGAAGATGGAGCGCTGCAGCTCGCGGACGGTCAGGGCGTCGTCGACCACCAGGATCGAGGCCGCACGCTGCGTGACGGCCTCCCCCTGTGCGACTCCGCTGGCGGCCTCCTGGGACCGGTCGCCGCTCTCCATGCGGCGGGCCCGCTCGATCAGACCCGCGGCCTCGAGCACCAGGAGGATGCTGCCATCGGGCTGGACGCCGGCCCCGGCCACCGCGGGCAACCGGGGGATCAGCTCGCCGAGGCCCTTGACGACGACGTCGCGCTGATCGACGAGGTCGTCGACCTTGAAGGCATGGCTCCGGGTGAGTCCGGCCAGGACGACGGCCGGACCTTCGGTGCCGTTGCCCGTGCCGAGCACGGAGGCGAGGCTGCTGATCGGCACCGGACGGCCGTCCAGCATGGTCATTGCCCGCCCGCCCACCGTCGCAGAGGGCTGAGGCGGCAGCACCGCACGGACCGAATGGAGCGGGATGGCGTAGGCCTGCCCGCCCGCATTGATGACCAGGCAGCGGAGCGTCGCCATCGTGATGGGCACGGCGATCCGGAACTCCGTGCCCATACCGGGGTCAGATCGGACCTCGATGCGCCCGCGCACCGCATTGAGACTGGCCCGGACAGCATCCAGCCCCACCCCGCGGCCGGACACGCCGGTGAGCTTGGTGGCGGTGGTGAGGCCCGATCGGAAGATGAGATAGAGGGCGGCCTCGTCGTCCATCTCCATGGCGGTGCGGTCGGTGCGACCCGCCGCCTCCCGAACCCGGGCGACGTCGATGCCCCGGCCGTCGTCGCTCACCGCGATGACCACCTCGGAGCCGAGCTGCATGGCGTGGAGCCGGATCGTCCCCTCGACCGGTTTGCCGTGAAGGCGTCGCTCGTCAGGGGACTCGACGCCATGGTCGACGGCATTTCGGACCAGATGGAGGAGGGGATCGGCGAGACGCTCCAGGACGCCGCGATCGATCTCGGCGTCCTCGCCCCGGGTCTCGAAGCGCACCTCCTTGCCGGTCTCCCGGGCCAGGTCGCGCACCGCCCGGCGGAGCCGGGGAGCGAGTGACATGACCGGGATCATCCGGGCGTGAAGGGCCAGCTCCTGCAGCTCGTTGAGGGAGCGGACCAGGTCGCGGTACTCGGTGAGACCGGAGGGATCGCGTTCCAGCCGCTCGAGGAGGGCACTCCCGAGGCGGAGGGTCGCGGCCGATGCCTCGCCGATCAGGCGGACCAGGTCGTCGATCCGGTGGACCGGGATCTGGAGCATCTCGGTCGCCGTGGCCCGGGCCGGCTCGGCGTGACCCGCGGCGCCGTCGGAGGCCCCGCTAATCTCCGCTGCCGCCCCGTACCCGGCAGGGTGCTCGCCCGCCGGTGCCGGCGGTGGAACCGGCTCAGAATCCGAGGGAGGCGCCGGAGGTGGCGCGGGCGGCCCTGAGGAGGCGGGCGCCGTCCGATCGGGCGCCGGGCCGCCGCCTGGCGCAGAGGGCGAGGGGGTGACCGGCGCGCTCGGGGCCGGGGCCATCCCTGCAGGTGGGGCTGCCGGCTCGGCGAGCCGGGAGGTGGTGCCCGCGACGGCCTTGTCCTCCACGACCGGAGGCCCCCCGACGGCGATGCGCAGCCGCTGCTCGGCCTCGAAGGCGACCTCCTCGTGCTCCTGGCCGGCGACCGCGAGAGGGATCAGGGTTCGGATCGCATCGACACCGGCGAGAACCGCGTCGATCAGGGCGGTGTCGACCCCGCGCCGCTCGCGGCGCACCTCTTCCAGAAGGTCCTCCAGCGCGTGCGCCACGCGGGCGACGTGAGGCATCCCGACCACCGCGGCGCCGCCCTTGATGGTGTGAGCCTCCCGGAAGAGGGACGCGACCACCTCGGGGTTGGCACCGCCCTTCTCCAGCTCGAGAAGCTCGTCGACCAGGGTGTCGAGGCGACCCTCCGCCTCGGTCGCGAAGAGGCGCTGGAAGTCGCCCTCCGAGAGCGACTCCTGAGGGCTCACTGCGAGATCC
>Ga0187890_10003618_pt1 | contig 10630 bp, 3 predicted proteins | sample June2016WEW_21_1_FD_133005 | JGI IMG/M metagenome (GOLD analysis project Ga0187890, IMG submission 133005) | Peatland microbial communities from SPRUCE experiment site at the Marcell Experimental Forest, Minnesota, USA - June2016WEW_21_10 | ecosystem: Environmental > Terrestrial > Soil >...
GAGGAACGGCTCGACGCTGCCTCAGAGGAGCGCCAGAGCAGTTCGCACAGACCCGCGTCCGAGGCAGCCGCAAGGGAAGGCCGGGCAGATCGCGCAAGAGTTCGGCGGCCTTTGCGGTGAGCAGAATCTGCCCCGGGGCGGCGTTCTCCAGGGGAAGCAGCGCGAAACTGCCGGCCTCCGGCGCGGGCAGATCGGGAGCAGCGTGAACCAGCACCGCGGCAGCCGTTGCGGCGAATCGATCGGCTTCCGACAGCCCGCTGAGAGCCCATTGCAGGCGGCGCGCAGTCGAAACCGCGGGCTGAATGCCGGAAAAAGCAGCCACCAGGAACCTGCCCTGGGGCATGGTCGCGACCCCGTGCTCAGCGCCGATGAGGTCCAGCGCAAGGCAGACGGCCGGGTCGTCGCTTGTCCAGGACAAATCGCCGGGCTGGCCGGCCTCATTGGTCCTCCACAGCCGGATTGAGAGGGCTGCCGCGCTGGCGGGCGGGCTCTCTTTGGCCGGCTGAGTGGCCAGAGCCGCCGGCTGGTCGGGTTGTCGAGACTGCGAGGAGGTGGCCATTTTCTCTGCTGACGCAACTCTACAGGCTCCGGCTTGCCGGTGCGCGAAAAGATTGCACCCCTGCGTATGAGGATGGTAGTTTAACAGACGTAGCGAACTCGGGTGAAGGGGGTTCGCGGTATGCCGGCGCGGACCCCCATTGCGCTGGCAGTGCTCTGGTTGAATTCCGCCTGGAGGCATTCCGTATGCAGTGAATGGAACAGCGGGCGGGGTCAGTCTGCCGGTTTGGATCGAGTCTTGGGGATTTCATGGCATTCTCTGTCGTCATGCAAGAAGTTAGATCGAAGCGCAGTTTTCTTTTGAAGGCCGCCGCATTGGCGGTGCTTATGCTGGGCTGGCATGTGCCGGCCGCCCTGGCAAAACAGGTTTCGCTCAACGCCATCGAACTCTACGACGGCCCGTCGGGCGCGGCCTTTTTGCAACTGGCCGATGTGCTGATCAACGGCAAGATTGAGATGCGCAATTGCACGCCATTCCAGGCGGCGGCCATCGACCATTCGACCTACGGCAAGATGGAAAAGCTGATGCTCGGGCCGGGCGGGGTTCTAGAGCGCGGCGCCGACGGCGTTCTGCGCTATAGCGCCAATCAAGGCACGTCCGTTTGCGTCGTGCCCGACAATGTCAAATTCGACCACAATGCGTCTTATTCTTTGTCGGAGCTGGCTGACCGCGCTGTTTTGACGGGAACTCCGGTCGCTGTCTCCGGCGTTGAGGCAGGCGCTTTGCCGCCCTTGAAGAAGGGCGTGAAGCTCGTCTTTGTCGCCGCTCCCAACCCGGAGCTTGCCGAGTACTTGCGCGCGCAAAGAGCGGGGGACGTTGCCGGCTGGTCGGACTATCTTTCCAAGTATCCCGCTTCGCCCCATTCCGCCGATGCCAAGCTCGCCCAGGCGTCGCTGTATGCGGCTGCCGGCGAGGCGTCCCTGGATGCGTTCCGGAAGTCCGTGGCCGCGGGATCGCCCTCATATATCGACTTGAAGAATTCCAAGGCCCAGGCCGACCAGGCGAAGGCCGTTGATCCCAGCCTGGACCGGACGGCGAAGCTTATGGCAGAGATTCGCGAGCAACTCACCGCCATTTCAGAGAACGGCCGGAGCGAACTGAACGCCTACCAGGCTGCATTGAAGGACCATGCTCCGGGGTATACCCACCTGCGGAATGCCAGGACGCTCAGCGATGCCGTGCGCGAAGTCGATGCGGGCCTTCCGGCAGGCCAGGTTCTCGCCGGCGATGTGATGCAGGCCGGCAACGCCTTCGACAGCGCGCTGCGGACGGCGGAGTCGTCCGTGGTGGCCAAGAGAATGGATCAGGCGCTCGAAGCCATCGCTCCCTTGCGCCCATTCCAAGGGGAAGAGCCGCGCATCGCGGTAGTCGTCAATTCGGCTTACAGTTATTATTTGCAGTTGGGCAAGCAGTTCGGCGAGGCGGCGGATTGGCCGAACGCCATTAAGCAATACGAGAAGGCCGTGGGCGCGAAAGACGCTTCGGAGGCGCGGGATGCTCTGGCGGAGGCGCGCAAGCAACTGGCCGTCGCCGAGGACAAGGCCGCGGCCGTGAAGGCGCTGGCCGGCAGCCGTGCGTATGAGGAACAGAAAGACGCGATCCATGCCTTTGAGGTGCTGTACAACCTGCCGCCTTCCCAGCAGGCGCTGGTCTCCGCCGACATTGACAGACTGAAGGACGCCTACGTCCAAAGCGCGGTCCGGGCGGCAAAGGACCTGCAAAAGGCGCACGATCCCATCCGCGGGCTGGGAGATGAGATCGGGATGGAGAAGGCCTATGACTACCTGGAACGCGCCTATGAACTGAGCAAGGTCGACTCCTACCAGGACACAATGGTTATCCTGGGCGACGATTTGAGCGCCTACTTTGTGGACCAGGCCAAGCGTTACCTGGACAAGCCGGCCGGATCGGGCACGGAGTTGGGCTGGACCTATCTTGAAGAGGCTCTTTTCTATCAACCTTCCAATCAGTCGGCCCACGACGCGAAGGTTGCGGCTGCTCCGGCTCATGCCATGCATTCCAAGCTGTCGATTCGTGTTCAGTTCCGCGACCAGACTTCGCAGCGCAACAGCACCGGCTTCATCCCCCAACTGGAGGACGCGATCATCACCGGGCTCGAAGCGCCCACCATCAAGGCGGTTCGATTTGGGGAAACGACAGGCGGCGTGGAACCCGACTTTCAACTCGCCGGGGATGTGCTGGAGCGCGAGATCGTCGAGACCGCCAATCTGGAATCCAAGGAGTCGAAGTACCGCGCCGGGACGCATGAAGATCCCAACGAGGCATGGAACAAGGCCAATCGGGCTTATGATGCGGCCGTGCGCCAACTGGCAACGGATCAGGCCGCGCTTCAAGGCGCCGAAGCGAAAGGCAAGAAGAAGGACATCGATGAGGTGAACGCCAAGGTGGCCGCGGATCAGAAGGCGGTCGCCGATGCCCAGGCGCTGGCCGACTCCTTGCCCAAGACCAATACCATCGATGTGATTCGCCCTTACGAGTACGTTCGCAGGACCATCGATGTCAAGAACTCGGTCAAGCTGCAGTTTCGCATCGGCGAAACGCTGACCGGGCAGATGGGGGATGCGGTCGTGGTGGAGAAGCAAGACCCCAGGCAATATGTGATGCTGGAGGAAGTGAAGGCCGACGACACCGAGGGCGTGAAGCTGGGAGGGACCACTCCGAACACCAGTGAACTTCAGACGGCGCTGGAGAATGCGGCGCGCGATGAACTGGTCGAGAAGGTGCGCTTGAAGGTCCAGGACTTGCCGCGCGAGGTCTATGACGCGGGCAAGACGAGGGAGCAGGAAGAAAATGCGGATGGCGCGGGCGAATACTACCTGCGCTATCTGAGCTGCACTGCGGAGAATGGGTCGGCCGAGCGGCGGCACGCCAAGGAGTTTCTGGCCGGGAAGTTCAATATGCGGCCGGCAGGCGAATCCCAGTAGTTTCCGCCAGGCGCGGCGACAGACGGGCGAGAGGCGGAGCGAGAGCGTGGATTCCCGCAATAACAAGCCGGCGGTCGAATTGACCCAGATAGGCAAGTATGACGTCGTTGACGTGCTGGGGCGTGGCGGGATGGGTGTGGTCTATCGCTGCAAGGATCGGCACCTTGGCCGCGAAGTCGCAATCAAGACGCTGACCGAGGGAATCAAGGGCGATTCCGGCATGCTGGCGCGCTTTTACGACGAAGGCCGGAAGACGGGAAGTTTCCGGCATCCGAATATCGTTACCGTCTACGAGCTGGGCGACGACAACGGGATTCCATACATTGTGATGGAATTGGTCGAAGGCGATCCGCTGGATAAGTTGATCGCGGCCGAAGAGCAGCTTCCGCTGGTTGAGCGCCTGCGGATTATGGCCGATGTGTGCTTCGCGCTTGGCTATGCGCATCGCCAGAATGTGATCCACCGCGACGTGAAGCCCGCGAATATTTTTGTGCAGCCCGACGGGCGTGTCAAGCTGCTGGATTTCGGCATCGCGCGGCTGGAGGAGAGAAAGGATCAGGGCCTCAACCTCACCCGCCCCGGCCGCATCCTGGGGACGGTTACTTACATGGCGCCGGAACAACTGCGAGACAAGCCCATGGACCGCCGTTCCGACATCTTTGCCGCCGGCGTGGTTCTGTATCAGCTGGTCTCCGGCGAGCTTCCCTTTTCCGGCGATGAAATGGTGCTGATGCGGAGGATTCTGAACGAGCCGCATCCTCTGCTGAGCGTCAGGTGCAAAGGTTGCCCACCCTCGCTGGACGCGATTGTCGATCGGGCGCTGGCCAAGTTGCCGGAAGACCGTTACTCCACGGCCGACGAGATGGCCGCGGATCTGACCACGACCATCGCGGAGATTCAAGAGGAGCAGGCCAAGGAGTTATTGCCCGAGGCCAGGCGATGGATGGAAGCGCGGGATCTTCCGCGCGCCCGCGCCGCGCTCCAGCAACTGCTGAAGATCCAGACCAAGAATACCGAGGCGCGGGAGTTGCTGGCGGAGGTTCAACGGCAACTTAGCCTGCGCCAGCGCGAGGAGAAAATCCAGCAGCTTCGCCAGCAGGCGGAGAGCCTGCTGAGCGACAAGGAATTCGACCAGAGCCTGGCGATCGTATATGAGGGGCTGGGGCTGGATGCCGACAATCACGAGTTGATCGAGCTTCGTCAGCGGGCGGAGAAAGGCAGAGAAAAGCAGGAGCGCGTCCGCGAGTATTTGCGCCAGGCGGATGCCGCGCGGCGGGAAGGCGACTACCAGGCGGCCATCTCCGCCGCCCAGGAGGCTCTCCGCGTGGATGAGTCGAACTCCAAGGGAATCGTGCTGGTGAGCCTCTTGACCAGGGAAGCGGAAGAGGCCGAAAAGCAGGCCAGCGTGAAGGCTCTGCTGGAAGCGGCCCGCGGGGAACTTGGCGTCAGGCACTACAAGGAGGCCATCGATATTTTGCAGCGGGCGGAACGCGCCGATCCCACCAACCCCGAGCTTCCGCTTCTGCTCGCGGACGCCAACTCCGGCCTGGAGCAGATCAAGCGCAAGGAATTGGTTGCGCGGATTGAGACCGAGGTATTCGCGGCGTCCGGCTTCGAGCAGCTTCAACAATGCGCGCGGTCGATTCAGGAAGCGATGGCTTCCATGCCCGCGGATACGACCCTGATCCGGCTGAACGCGCAGGTTGAGCAGCAGATCAAGGAGCACGAGGATCGCCGCTTCGTGGACGAGACCATTCAGGCCTGCCGCGACCTTAGCCCCAAAGAGGCGTTGAAGGTGGTCCAGGAGGCCCGCCAGCGCATTCCCAGCGAAGAGCGGCTGCAGGGATTGGAGAAGCTGCTGGCCGATCGGGTCAAGCGGCAGGCGGAAGAGGAGCGGCGGGAAGAGTGCGTGCTCAAGGCGCGCGAGGCCCTCGCCGGCGGCCTGTATGCGGATGCGGTTCACATCCTGGAAGGTTGCCAGGCGGAAGGCATCGCCACGGAAGAGATTGGTTCGCTGCTGGAGTTTGCGCTTCGCGAAGAGGAGAAGCATCGCAGCGAGGCGCTGCTGCGCAGCCGGGCTGCCCAGGCGCAGGCGCTGATCGACGCATCGGCCTACGACGAAGCGATCGCGTTCCTGGAAGGCGCGCTGAAAGAGAACGACGACAAGGCCCTGCGCTTTCTTTACGATCAGGCATTGGAGAGCCGCGCGTCGCTGGCCAAGCAGGTTGAAGCGGAGTTGGCAAGCGCCGCGAGGCTGGCGCGGGAAGGAAAGCAGGCCGAGGCCATTCAGCTTCTTGAGGCGCTGCCGGCTGTCCTGCGGCGATCGGACCGGGTGCTGGCGGCAGAATCCGCGCTCGGGGAAGAGCGGCAGCAGGCGATCTTCCGTAGCATCGGCAGGGCGTATGCGGAGCTTGAAACCGGCCTTCCCGCAGGCGAGCAAACCATGCGGCGCGTGGCAGCGGCCCTGGGCGATTCCGCCCTTGCGGGACCGGTCGTGGAGACGTTCCGTGGGAGGATGCGAGCCTTTGCCGATCGAGCCGTCGCCGGCCTGATCGCCAAGTATCAGACCATGATTGGCAACGGCGACCGGGAAGGCGCCGCGGAGCTTGCTAAACAAGTGGCCGCGATCGTTGACTACGCCGGCCCGGACGCGAAGTCCGGTTGGGAGAGCATCGCCAGCCGGCCGAGAAAGATCAGAACCCCTGCTCGCTTGAGCAGATGAGAGTTGCGCCCGGCTGAAGAACTCATGGGCGCGCCCGCGCACGAAGGCTCGGTCAACCTAACTTCTCCTGAGATTCACCGAGGGGGGTTTAAAAGCAATCAGCCGGCCAGGGCGAGGAGCAGGATGCAAGTGATATTGTCCTGGCCTCCGCGCTGCTTGGCCATGTGGATAAGGTTCGCACAGGCCGTTTCGAAGGTCGAGGCCGCCAGGATGGAGGCGATTCCGTCCTCGGCAAAGTAGCGGGTCAGGCCGTCGGTGGCCAGGAGAACTCCAATGCCGGGCTTGAGATCGACGGAGTAGAAGTCGGGCTGCACCTCGGTGCCCACGCCGACCGCTCGAGTAATGACGGACTCCATGCCCCGCAGGTCCGCCAGGTGGGCATTTTCAATGGTCAGCGTGCCGTTGCGAATCAGTTCATTGATATAGGAATGATCGACGGTAAGCTGCGCGCAGCGGTCGTCTTGGAGGATGTAGGCGCGGCTGTCGCCGACGTTGCCCAGGATGAGCTTGTCTTGATCGAGCGCGGCCGCCACCACGGTGGTTCCCATGCCTTTGTTCTCCGGGATCTGCCCGCTCTCCCATACGTCGAGATTGGCGGTGTTGATGGCATGGAGCAGCCTGGTGCTGACGGGTAGCCCGGAGGCGGCGGAAGCGGCAAAGCTCTTCATGATAGCCGCGACCGTGCGCGAGCTTGCGACTTCGCCGCTGGCCATTCCTCCCATGCCATCGCAGACGACAAAGATGCCCAGCGATTCGTCGTAACCGAAGAAGTCTTCGTTATTGGTGCGCACGCAGCCAATATCGCTCAGGGCCGAAACCGCGATGCGAAAGGGCGGGGCGGCGGCTGGCTCGGCCGGAGCGGCCGGAGCGGCTAGCCCGGCTGGGCTTTCTGCGGGCTGGCCGGGCAACGCGGGAACAGGCGCGGCATCGGCGGAAACCGGAGGCTGAGCCGGCTCCGACGCAGAATCTGGCGCAGTCTCGGCCGGGGCGGCGGCTTCGACCGGCTCGCCAAGGGGTGCGCCCCATTGCGGAAGATCGTTGGTAAGTTCTTCGGTCATTTTCCAGCCTTGATTGTTCCAAGTGTAACCGTTTCTTCCGCGCACATTGCGTGTCTCCAACCCTTGCGGCAAGAATCCGCCGCGGCGGACGCCGCAAGGATGGGGCACCCAAATTGGAAGGACAACAATCGGTCAAAAATCTAGCGAGCTACATTTGCAACGCAGTGGAATCCTTTCATGAAATCCGGATTCAGCAATGGCGCTCCGGGGCCTGAGGCGTCGAAGAGGACAATCTCAGGGGTTTGATTGTTGAAGCTGAAGAAGAACTTCAGGCGGTTGGGAGCGATCTGTGGAGCGGCGAAGCCAAAGTGGAAGATCGACCATGGGCCGGTCATGGCGGGCGCGGTGTTCTTCTGCGTGGCCAGAGTGATCTTGCTCGACGGTTGAGAGACCCAATGGAAGGTGGCCGACTGTCCGCTGGCGCCGATCTGCTTTCCATCGATATTGAGCACTGCATCGGCGTTGCCGGGCCCCTTGACCTCAGACAGGGTGAAGTCGAGCGAGGGCTGGTTTCCGCCGCCCGGATAGAGGCTGGATGAGATCTTCTGGGCGTGGCTGAGGAAGTTGAGGAACGCGGGGTTGATATGGACCGTGGAGCCGGGAGCCACCACATACTGAGCGCCCTGTTGCGCCACCAGCGCATGAATGGAGGAGGTGAACTGGGCAAAGGAGCCCGAACCCGGCGCGAAGACCTGGGCGACCTCGTCGGTTGAAGCTTCCGTCGACGACTGGGGATCGAAGGGGAACTTGGCAAGCACGGGCCCGATCTGGGCGCAGAAACTCTTTGCCCCGCCGCCGGCGGCGTTGGCGGGCGCCTGGGCAGCCAGGTTCTTGATGGACTCGATGGGCGCTTCGAGAAGGGTGAAGCTGGTCTTATCCATGCTGCCGGCTGGGTCGGGAAGGAAGCCATTGCGAAGGTTCTCTGCTGCTTGTTCGGCGGTGACGGCGGCCTGGATAACGGGCGCGGCGGCGGTGGGATCGTTGGCGTTGGCGGTGTTGAGAGTGAGGTTCTTCACGGCGCCTTCAAGGCCTTGCAGGGACTGAATGTAGGCCTGGTTGGAAGGAGCAATGAAGCGATTGTCGGGATTGGAGGGAGGAACCACGGACTGCGGCGCCTGGAAGACGGTCGCTATCTCCGGCGCGGCGACGCCGGTGTGGATGGAGATAAGCGAGAAGAGCTCCAGCATGGCGGAGGTATTGGAGTCCAGCGCGCCAAGCCTGGTTCCGGCATCGGCGAACCGCTGGTAGGGACGGAATTGCGCTTTGGTCAGGTAGGTCCGCCAGTTCTGGATGTAGTCGGCAAAATAGGCCGATTTCAACTGGGTGGAGAGGACGACGCGGTCGATGGGCGGCCCGGATGAGGGGCCGAGAACCCATTCTTCCCCGCGGAAGTAGGGGTCGGGGTGGAGGATGGCGTCCTGCATGAAGGCAAAACCATCCTTGGTGAAGGCTCCTTGGACCGTATAGCCATCGACAATTTCCTGCACCGAGCCGGGGAACTTGCTGTTGAAGTTGACCGCTGGGACTTTGTGGTTGGCGGCGGCAAGCATGCTTTGGTAGACGTGCTGGAATCCCTGGAAGCCATTGAGATAGAGGCGGCCATGGGCGACCACAACGTCATTCACAGGAGCGCCGGTTTGCGCCATGCAGGAGGATGGCTCCGCCAGCAGATTGGCATAAAACGCGAACTGCGTCTGCGCCAGTTGGGCGAGGTCCGGCGCGGGGGTTGCGCTGCCGGCCCATTCGGCGGCCAGGGCGGCGGGAAGGAAGTCCAGCGTGTCCTGGGCGGAGTCGGGATTGGGATTGGTGGCCGTGATGAGGTAGGCCTTCAGCGGCCTGTAGGTTGCGCTGTAGTCAGCATCGGCGGCCGGAGTGACGGGCACGGCGCGCAGCTTGGCGAGAATGTTCTCCTGCGTCGGAGCCAGGAGCAGGGCGCGGAATCTGTTCGAGTAGGCCTGGCAGGCCACGGGATAAAGAGCGTCGCCGCGGTAGAGGCCGAAGCGATCCATGAAGGGCGGGCCGTTCTTGCGGTAGCCGTCGAGTTCATCCAGGACCGCTCTGAGCCTTTCCAGGCTCTCAAGGTCGGCGGAGGAAGCGAACGCGCCCGCGGAGACCGGAGCAATCGGCGCGCCCGCTGCCGCGGCTACGCGCTGTTCGAGCGAGCGATTGTGGAAGAAGGAGATGGTGGTCAGCGTGAGCAGAATGAGCACGACCGCGCTAACGCAACTGAGCAGCGCGCACTTCAGGAAGCTGGTCCGGGTGCTGGCGCGGCTGGCCTCCAGGGCCGACTTGTCGGCGAGCAGGATCTTCGAGAACAGGTGGGGCAGAAAGACCCACTGCGCAACCTTGCGCGTGCCGCCTCGCCGCGACTGCGGCGCTGCCGCTTGCTGCTGCTCCATGGCGGCGAGAGAAAAGATGCGCGTGGCTCCGGCGTTGACGGGAGGCGCTGCGGCCTGGGGCTGAGCGGGGCCGATGTCGAGAACGTCCTCGACGATGTGGGCGCGCATGCCGGCGAAGAAGAATCCGCGCAGGAACGGGTTGACGCCGATCTGGCTGGGACGGGCAACCTCGGCAAGGAAGGAGACCACGCCGGCCCGCAGCTTGCGCAGGTCGCGGGGGAATTCATAGGCTCGCGCCAGGTCCGCGAGTTCGCCGCCGCGAGAGAGAATATCGAGGCGGAACTCGGAGAGCGCGTAGAGGAGCTGGTCGAATCGGGAGCCGATCAGAGCCGTGGCTTGCTCCGTATAGAGGCCGGTGCCGGAGTCGAGGGAAGACAGCAGCGTGCCGATGGGGAGCTTGACCTCGTCGTCCGAGAGCCGGCTGACGTAATTGGCAAAGGGAGTGACGTTGTCCAGCTTGGTGAAGAGCACGTAAACTGGCAGCGAGATTCCCAGGGTTTGCGAGAGCTGGCGGAGGCGCTCGTTCAGGGTTTGCGCCAGGGCGCGAATCTGTTCCGAGGTATTGGGGGCCATGATGCGCTCGATGCTGACGCAGACCACCACCGAGCGCGCCGGGAGGCGGCTGTCGCCGAAGACCGAGCCCAGCCGGGCGGGCATGGTGGCTTTGACCAGTCTCGCCCAGAGCGGGGGCTGGCGCAGGAGCGAGCCTCCGGCTTCCACCAGAACGTAGTTGCCGGCCAGCCAGACGTTGGCCAGCTGAGTGGGAACAACGAGGCCGTCGCGATAGACGTTTCCCGCCAGCAACTCGGGGTCCAGCCCGGATTGGAGCACGGTTTGCGTCTTGGCGGAGTTTTCATCGCCGACCAAATAGATCAGGGGCAGGGAGGCGAGCGACTTGGCGCCCGCGCGGTTGGCCTGGCGAACGCGCGCATCCGCATCGCGGAGCA
>Ga0187890_10003619_pt1 | contig 10630 bp, 9 predicted proteins | sample June2016WEW_21_1_FD_133005 | JGI IMG/M metagenome (GOLD analysis project Ga0187890, IMG submission 133005) | Peatland microbial communities from SPRUCE experiment site at the Marcell Experimental Forest, Minnesota, USA - June2016WEW_21_10 | ecosystem: Environmental > Terrestrial > Soil >...
AGCGAGACCGAGCACTTGCGGGGCCGTGGCATCTTTCAGAAACCATGGCGTTTGCGGTGGGGAGTCTGTGTCATTCGGACCCGTACTGGGTTGGAATGGCGCTAGGGCGGCCTGAGAGGCCGCCGGGCCCAGAGGGCACCCCTGAGAGCCTGCCCCACAAGGGCTTTTTGGCTTTAGCGGAACAGAGCGCCGGCATGCATCAGGAAGTGCTCTGCGATCGGCCCCAGCGAGAGCGCCGGAAAGAAGGTCAGTGCTGTGACAATGAAGATAGTCCCGGTGAGCAGAACCGCGAATAGAACGCCATGCGTCGGCATGGTCCCGATGGTCACCGGGACGCGCTTCTTGCGCGCCAGATTCCCAGCCAGGGCTAACGCCGGAACAATTACCAGAAAGCGTCCGATCAACATTTCCAGGCCCAGCGTCAGGTTGAAAAACGGCGTGTTGGAGTTCAGCCCGGCCATGGCGCTCCCATTCGTCCCGACCGCGCTCGAGTTGGCGTAAAGAACCTCGCTCAACCCGTGGGGACCGGCGTTGCCCAGGTTGGCCACCAGCGCGCCGGGAGGATTCCAATAGGAGTGCGCCGGAAAGTGGACGAGAAAAGTCGCGCACGAGATGACCAGGTTGGCCGCGGCCGCCACCACCAGCGCGAGCATCACCATCTTGATATCTTTGGCCTCGATGCGCTTGCCCAGATATTCCGGCGACCGGCCCACCATCAGTCCCGCAATGAAGACGGCCAACAGTACCGTCAGGATCATCGACAGGATGCCCGAGCCCGTTCCGCCAAATATCACTTCGCCGGTCTTGAGGTTCAGCAGTTGCACCAGTCCGGCCAGCGGCGTGAAACTATCGTGAGCGCTGTTCACAGCGCCGTCGCTGGACGCCGTGCTGACCACCGAAAACAGCGCGGACCCGGCGACTCCGAAACGGACCTCTTTGCCTTCCATGTTGCCGCCGTTGATCCCGAGGCGGCTGAGCGCGGGATTGCCCTGCTGCTCACTGGCCGTCGCTATGAGGCTGCCACCGGCGAAGAGCAGGAACATGACGGCAAACAGCGTCCAGCCCTGGCGGCGATCGTTCACCGCCTGCCCGAAGGTGTATGTGAAGGCCGCCGGTATGGCCAGGACCAGGAGCATCTCCAGCAGGTTCGCGACGGGCGACGGGTTTTCGAACGGATGCGCCGAGTTGGCGTTGAAGAAGCCGCCGCCATCCGAGCTGAGCAGCTTGATGGGCTCCTGGGAAGCGACCGGCCCGAGCGCAATCGTCTGCCGGGCGCCTTCCAGCGTGGCGATCTGCCGGTAGGGATGGAATGTTTGTAGCACGCCTAGCGAGCAGAGAGTCAGCGCGGCGGGCAGCGAGAGCGGCAGCAGGACGTAGAGGACCGCGCGCGTCAGGTCCACCCAGAAATTGCCCAGCCGGGCGGACCGCTCGCGGACGAAACCGCGGATGAGCGCCATGGCCACGGCCATCCCCGCGGCGGCCGAGGTGAAGCTTTGGACGGCGACTCCCACCATTTGCGCCAGGTAACTGAGCGTGGTTTCGCCGGAATACGCTTGCCAGCTTGTGTTCGAGAGGAAGCTGACGGCGGTGTTGAAGGCCAGGTCCGGCGTGAGGGGCGTGGCGCCGGCGGGATGGCCCGGCAGGTAGCGCTCGCATCGCAGCAGGACGTAGAAGAGTACGAAATTCGCGAGGCCGAACGCCAGGAAGCACCCGGCGTACGTTCTCCAGGTCTGCTCTTTTTCCGGGTGCACGCCGCCCAGGCGGTAGATGAGGCGCTCCAGGGGCAGCAGGGGCTTCGAGAGGAAGGTGCGCTTTCCCTCGAAAACGCTCGCCATGTACGAGCCTAGCGGCTTCGTGATCGCCAGCAGCAGGCCTAGGAAGACCAAGAGCTGGCAGAGGCTGGTCCAGGTCAAGGGTGGCACACGGGGCCGGGTGGCGGCAGATGATACTCCACGGGTTAGTATGGCAGATTTGGGGTTAGAAAGCTGTAAGGAAGGGGTCAGGGGTGTGTAAAACGCGGGGGGCAAGGCGGCCTGAGAGGCCGCCGCAGGCCACGGGCCTGCCCCACGAAATCTCTGCATTCGCTAGCACCCCTTCGCGCGTAATACTGGTTGTGAGTAGTAATTTCATGAACGGCGTGCCCATCATCCTCTTTTCACTTGCGATCCTCCCGGCCATCGCCGACGAGCCGTCCGTCGACCAGATCATGGCGCGCGTGGCCGAAAATCAGGCCCGCGCCCAGGACATGCGGCGCGCGTACGTCTACAATCAGAAGGTCCTGGCGCGCTTCCATCGCAGCAGCGGCAAGCTGACGCGCGAGGAAAAGCTGGAATACCTGGTCACCCCCACTCCCGGCGGCATGGACAAGAAACTGACGCACTTCGAGGGCAAGGTCGACCGCAGCGGCCGGTTCATCACCTATGACGAGCCCGGCAAGGAAATCAAGGATCTGGATATCGATGGCGATCTCATGCGGGACATGGTCAACGACATGACCGGCGACAAGGAGTCCAAGGACGGGCTCGCCCACGATATGTTCCCCCTCACCGCCAAGGAGCAGGCCAAGTATATCTTCACCATGGAGGACAAAGAAGCCTATCGCGGCCGGCAGATTTACCGCGTCAGCTTTCGTCCCAAGCCGCACGTGGAGGACGCCGAGTGGAAAGGCGAAGCGCTGATCGACGCTGCGGAATGCCAGCCAGTGATGGTCACCACCAAATTCGCCATCCGTATTCCGATGGCCGTGAAGGTGCTGCTGGGCACGGATATCAAGGGCCTCGGCTTCACGGTGACCTATGAAAAGTTCGATGACGGGCTATGGTTCCCGGTCAGCTATGGCGGCGAATTCCATATCCGGGCCGTGTTCTTCTATGCGCGGAACATGTCGATCTCGATGGTGAACAGCGGCTTCACGCGCGCGAAGGTCTCGACCAAGATCGCGTACGATATGAGTGAGAAGTGACTGTACTCGAAATGCCGCGGCGGACACCGGCGCCAGCGGCGGCGTCCGGATTCGATTTCGCCAGCCTGGTGCGGCAGCATCAGGCTATGGTCTTCAGTATCGCCTGGCACCTGCTGCGCGACCGGGCGGTGGCCGAAGAACTGGCGCAGGATGTGTTTTTGTCGTTGCACCAGCACCTGGGGGAGATGGAATCGCCCGAGCACGTGCTCTATTGGCTGCGCCGGGTGACCAGCAATCGTGCGCTCGATGAAGCGCGCCGCCGCCAGCGCCGGCCCATGGTGAGCCTGGAAAGTGCGCCTGAGCCAGTAGCGGTGACGCCCGCGGGCGATCCGCTGCTGGACACGTCGCTCCGGAAATTGGTGGCCGCGCTGCCCGAAAAGGCACGCGCCATTGTGGTGTTGCGCTACCAGGAGGATCTGGACCCGGCGGAAATCGCCAGGGTCCTGGGCATCCCGGTAGGCACGGTGAAGAGTCAATTGCAGCGGGCGCTGGCGCTGTTGCGCGAGAAATTGTCCCGCGTGGCGGGACAGGCTTCCGACCTGTCCCTTGGGAAGGAATAGGAATTTATGGCACCTTTGGAAGACGAACTTAAGGAGGCATTGCGGCGCCGCGAGCCTTCGCCGGATTTCACCGAGCGGGTGCTGGCGCGGGTTGCCGCCGCGCCGGTGCGCCGCGTGTCCCAGCCGTGGGTGCGCTGGGTGGCCGCTATGGCCGCCACGTTGTTGCTGGCCGCGGGTGGCCTGGAGTATCGCAATTATCGGGGTGAGCGCGCCAGAGACCAGGTCCTACTGGCCGTGCGCATAGCCGGCAGCAAGCTCAACAAGGCGCAGAAGAAAGTGCAAATGCTGACACATCGGAGTATTTCATGAAAGCGGCGGGATTGTTGATTGCATCGCTGCTGCTTGCGGGCGCCGCCGCGGCCCAGCAGGTGAAGTGGAATTTCGACAAACTGGCGGCGCGGGCCAGTGACACCGTGGACGTCTCGCTGGATGGGTCTCTGCTGCGATTTGCAACCAAGTTTCTGTCCGACGACGACAAGGACCAGGCCAAGGTCAAAAAAGTGGTCGGAGGCCTGAAAGGCATCTATGTCAAGAGCTTCGAGTTCAAGAAGCCGGGAGAATACTCGGCGGCCGATGTGGAGTCCTTTCGCGCGCCTTTACACGCTCCGGACTGGCAACGTGTGGTAGGCACGCACAGCAACGAAGACGGCGAAACCGTAGAAGTTTACATCAAGAACGATACCAAGGGTATAGGCGGTCTGGCCATCATCGCATTCGAACCCAAGAAACTGACGTTGGTCAACATCGTGGGCGCCATCGACCTGGATAGCTTGAGCGAACTCGGCGGGTTCTCCGGCATCCCGGAAGTGGAAGTGGACAAGAAGAAGTAACCACAGATGGACCCGGGCACGCAGATAACGCGGCGCAGGGAACCCAGAGCGGCCCTCCGCCGTCACTTCCTTGTAGGCCGATGGTAGCGGGTCGATATGCGTAGCATCGCCTGGGAGGGCGGCCAGAGCCGGCTGAAAGCCGGCTGCAGGCAAGATTGCCCGCCCTCCAATTGCACTGTGGTCCATGGCTTTCCACGGTAGAATAGTAAGCGTGCCGCGTATCGCTGTCCCGGTGGTGTTCGCAATAGCCGCCGCTTTGCACGCCCAGACTGCGTTCTTCCCGCTGAAGGACATTAAGCCCGGTCTGCGCGGCATCGGCAAGACGGTCTTTTCCGGCAACCGCATCGACGAATTCCAGGTGGAAGTGCTGGGCGTACTGGAGAATATCGGCCCCAAGCAGAACCTGATCCTGGCGCGGCTATCCGGCGGCCCCCTGGCCGAGACCGGCGTGCTCCAGGGCATGAGCGGCAGCCCGGTCTATATCGATGGCAGGCTGGCTGGCGCGGTGGCCCTGGCGTTCCCCTTTGCCAAGGAAGCCATCACCGGCATCCGGCCCATCGAGGAGATGGTGCGCGTTACCGAGGCCGGCCGCACGCCGCCGCCCGGTCGTCTAGTTGCCCGCAACGACGTGTCGCTGGCAGCCCTATTCGCCGCTAAGGACCTTACGCGCCTCCTGCCCGGCCGCCTCGAACCGGCCACCGGCGGCGCCAAACTGCTGGACATCGCCACCCCTGTTTCCTTCGCCGGATTCACCCGCGCCACGCTCGATTCCTTTGCGCCGCAGCTTCGCGCGCTGGGCCTGGAACCTACGCAGGGCCTTTCCGCGGGAGGCCCTTCCAGCCCGCACATGGGCGATCCCTCCACGCTCAAGCCCGGCTCCATGATCAGCGTGCAGTTGATGACTGGCGACCTCAGCATCGGCGCCGACGGCACTGTCACTTACATCGACGGCAACAAGATTTACGCCTTCGGGCATCGGTTCCTGGCGGTCGGCTCGACGGCCCTGCCCTTCACCCGCTCCGAGGTGCTGGCGCTGCTGCCGGTGATGTCGTCGTCCTTCAAGATCTCCGCGCCGAAAGAGACCATGGGCGCCATCCTCCAGGATCGCAACACCGCGGTCGCCGGCGAACTGGGACACACCGCCGCGATGGCGCCCGTTTCCATATCCGTTTCGCGGGGCGGCAAGCGCATGGACAATTACCAGATGGAAATGGTCCAAGACCGTTTCCTCTCGCCGCTGCTGGTGCAGATGGCCGTGTTCAACACCATCGACGCCACTGAGCGCACCATGGGCGCTTCCAGCTTCCGCGTTACCGGCGAGATCGAGTTTCAGGGCTCCGCCGCGCCGCTTAAGGTCAATAACATGTACGCCGCCGATACCGGCTCGGCCATGATCGCATCGCTTTCCACCGCCATCCCGCTGGCCTATGTGCTGCAGAGCGGATTCGACGCGTTGGAGGTGAAGAAGATCGCCCTCGACATCGAATCCTTCGACGCCAAGATGCAGTTTCAAATCGATAGCGTCTCGGTGGGACAGCGCGAAGTCCGGCCTGGCGGGAAGGTCGAACTCACCACTACGTTGGTGGGTGAGAACGGCGCCGAATTGGCCCGTACTATCGTTTACCAGGTCCCGCTGGGCATCACCCCCGGACCGCTTTACTTCACCGTGGCCGATGGCATGACCACCAATCTCACCGAATTTCGCCAGATCATCGGGGCACAGCCGAGATCCATCTCGCAACTGATTTCGACCGTCAACAGCTTGCGCGCCAACACCAAGGCCTATGTGCGCGTGTGGCGTCCGGAGCCCGCCTATCAGTTGGAAGGCGCCGACTTCCCCGACCCGCCGCCTTCGGTCGCGATGATCCTGGCCGGGTCGCAAGGTGCCCAAGGCAGCTTCAGCCAGACGCGCAATTCCAAGGTGGCGGAATTGGAAATCGGAGCCGGCGACAGTGTCATCAATGGATCTAAGACGATTCAGGTGGAGGTGAAGGAGTGATCCGGATGCTGAGTGGGCGAGGGGGCGAGGGAGCGAGCGGGCGAGCCGTGTTGGCAGGATTGCTCATGGCATCGGGCGCCTTTGCCTCCGCCACCACCGCCTGGGAGATGACCAGCTACGCGGATTTCATCCGCGGCCAGTTTCAAGGCATCTCGCTCAGCCGCGACGGCCGCCTGATGCTGGCGCCCAAGGTCGATACGCTGTTCTCTTCCGGACAAGCGGTGGTCTGGAGCGTGGCCGAAGGCGCTAACGGCGTCATCTACGTGGCCACCGGCCATCGTGGGCGCGTCTATCAGGTCGATCCCTCCGGCGCCAGTTCCCTGCTCTGGACTGCCGAACAGCCCGAGGTTTTTGCCATCGCCACTGATCGCAACGGCATCCTGTATGCCGGCACCTCTCCGGACGGCAAGGTCTATCGCATCGAAAAAGGCAAGGCCACCGAGTACTTCGCGCCCAAAACGCGCTACATCTGGTCGCTGGCCGCCGCCCCCGATGGCGCGCTGTATGTCGGCACCGGCGATCAGGGCAAGATCTACCGGGTTACATCCGCCGGCTCGGGCGAGTTGTACTACGACACGGGCCAATCGCATGTCACCGGCCTGGCCATGGATATACAAGGCCGCCTGCTGGCGGGCACCGAGCCGAATGGCATTCTCTATCGCGTATCTGCCAAGGACAAGGCCTTCGTGCTGTACGACGCGAGCCTGCCCGAGATCCGCGCCATCATTCCCCAGCCGGATGGAACCGTGTACGCAGCCGCGCTGGGCGGCTCCCTGGCCAAGCGCGCGCAGGCCGCCACGCAGGCCGCTCAGTCCGGATTGGGCGCAGTCAACGTACAAGGCGCGCCGCAAACCGTTACCGTCGAAGCGCAGAACACTCAGCCCGGCGCCGAAATCAAAGCGCAGAGCGACCCCACCAAGCTGACCCAAACCGCGCCCATGCCGCAGGTGTCCACGCAGTTCACGCCCACCCAGGATCTTGCCGGCGTGGAACGCTCGGCCATTTACCGGATCAACCCGGACAACACCGTCGAAACCCTTTGGAGCTCGAAGGAAGAAAACGTATACGATCTTCTGGCGCTGCCCAACCAGCTCCTGTTTTCGACCGACAGCAGCGGCCGAATTTACGGCCTGTCGCACGACCGCAAGATCACGCTGGTGTTGCAGACCAACGAAGGCGAGGCCACCCGCTTGCTTCCGTCGTCCGGTTCCGTGCTGGTGGCCACCGGCGATATGGGCCGCATTTACCGTCTGGGCGAAGGTCCCGGCGCTGCCGGCTATTACGAATCGCCGGTGCATGACGCCGGTACTGCCGCCCGTTGGGGCAGCCTGAGCTGGCGCGGCGAGACGGCCCCGTCCACCGGGGTGCTTTTCCGCACGCGCTCGGGCAACTCCGCCAAGCCCGACAAGACGTGGAGCGATTGGTCCGAGCCCCTGCATGATCCGGCGGCCTCACGGATCGCCAGCCCGAATGCCCGCTACATTCAGTGGAAGGCGGAATTCTCCGGCGCGGGCGGCGCGACTCCGATTCTGGACAACGTGACGCTGGCCTACCTGCCGCAGAACTCGCCGCCCATCGTGAAGAGCATCAACGTGATCTTGCAGATGGCGCCGGCCTCGGCCATCAAGGCGATGCAGCAGCAGCCCATTTCGCCCTACACCGTGACCGTGACCGATACTGGCGATGCCAGCGCCGCGGGCGCCGCGGGAACGCCCACCCAGACGCTTTCGCGCGCCGCCACGCAACAGATCACCATAAGCTGGCAGGCCGAAGATCCCGACGGCGACCGCCTGGTTTACAACCTCTATTTCCGCGCCGACGACGAGCGCCGCTGGATGCTGCTGAAGGGCGACCTGCACGAGAATGCCTTCACCTTCGATAGCGACGTGCTGGCCGACGGCAAATACTACTTTCGCGTGCTCGCCTCGGACCGCGAAGTGAATCCGCCCGCCACCGCGCGCGACTCGGACCTGACCAGCGCGCCGGTGATGATCGATAACACGCCGCCGGTAGTGACTGTCGGTCCGGTGCGGCGGACGGGCACGACGGCCGAACTGGAGTTCGAGGCGCGCGATACCGCCTCGCCCCTGCGCCGCTGCGAGTATTCGCTCGACGCGACCGGTTGGGTGCCGCTCGAATCCGTCGATGGAGTGATCGACTCGCAGCAGGAGCGGTTTGTGCTGTCACTCGATAAGTTGACACCGGGGGAACATTTAGTCGTGATTCGCGTGCTGGACAGCGCAGGTAACGCCGGGTTGGCGAAGGTTGTGTTGCACTAAAGTGGCGTGAGCCCTGGCGCGTAGCCCATCGCTACTGTGGAATCGAATCTATCAATTCTCGCGCAATGCGCAGTACATCGTCCAGCGTATAACCCCGGCCAAGCTTCGGGTGCCAGTGCCTGCCATGCGCAAGCTAATCGCGCAGCTTCAACGTTCCGCGAAAGTCGCCTACCCCCACACCTGCGTCCTTCAGTGCGCCCAGGATGTCGTCGTCTAAACGAATCTTATTGCCGCGCAGTTTGTAAGCCTCCCGGAAGCGCCTTGAGAGGTCGTCTTTCCTCCGTTCCCCTACGCGGGCGCTGAAGTCGATCCTCAGGATCGCCTCCGTAGTCGCGAGGAGTTCGAACATGATGAGCAACTCCAGTTGCCCTGTCTGTTCGTCGAAGAACTCCTCAACTTCGCGCGGCGCCAGCCCGATGAACAGCGACCCCTGCGAGCCGGGAGGCGCCACGCCAATGTCCCTGCCAGTCGCAAGGACTTGGAGTATGCGCCCTTGCTCTTCGCGGATCAGGCCCAACTGGAACTCAAACCACCGCCACACGGAATCGATATCCGGATCCTCGCGAGGCTCGAACGAATACCTCATGGCAACGGGAGCATGACGCGTTCCAGAGCATACGTTAGCGATTCCCGATCGAATGGGGCCGTCCTTAGATGTGGAACGCGCTGAAGGACTATGGCCCAATCTCCCCCCTCGCCGTTTGTATTCCTTACAAGCGTGACCGTGTCGCGCCCGCCCCGCATGTCCACTCGCCCCGCCACGCCGACTACCAGCGCGCCCTTCGGACGGAATTCCACGCGTTCGCCGCCGATAGTAAGTTCGAGCGCTGGAATCGTGTACGTCCCAATGTAGTCTTCGGTGACCTCTATATCGAATGTGCGCACCGTGACCGCTAGGGATTCGATGGATTCCCGGAGCATGCTCTTGACGAGCGCGTAAAGATCCTCGACCGACCGGACGAAGGCATCCCTTTTCGCTTGCCAGTCGATCGGCGGCCCGGCTGCCTGCTCTTTTTTGCGAAGAAACTCGGCCAACTGATCGCTCATAATATTCCATCATACGCTCTCGACCGTCTCGGGAGCCGTGACTGACGTCAGTTCTTTATCCGCCCCAACATCTGATATACCCGAATCAAGGCCGTGTCCATTACCGTCTCCCCCGCGCCCACCGCTGCCGGAGACACCGCATTATCCGCCCCGTACCCGCCTTCCGCCACCGCTTCTATGGTCGGAAAATATTGGTGATAGCCATTCGCATAGCCGAAGAAAAACAACTGCTTCACTCGCGCGCGCTGCTTCAAGCGGATCGCATGGTTACTGAAGAACTCGCCCGAGACCCCCACCAGCGCGATATCGCCGTTGAGCAGCGCCACGGTCAGCCGCGGACGAATCCCATCGGCATACTCGTCGATGTAGTTCGGAACCAACTCGGGGAAGAACGCCTTCTGGTACATCGCCTTCACCATCGGATTGGCGAAATCGGTGCGCGCGCTGAATCGCAGCCGCTCTTCCCGGCAGTCGAGCGACGGGTGCGCCACCTCTTGCGGACTCAGCGACTGCGCCAGCTTTACCGCTTCGCGCGCCAGCGCCTGCCCGAAGGCCTGGTAGCTCTTGTCCCCCGCGTTCGCCGATTGGTCGCCCGCGGCCCCTTGCATGAAGATGGCGGCTGCGCCCGTTTCTTTGGTCACCTCCGCTTTCAGCGCTCCCACGTAATCGGCCGAGAACTTCAGCGTGCTCGACGGCAGCATGGTCGGATGCGCGGCGAAGTTTACCAGGATCGCCACCGGCTTGCCTGCCGCGTCGTCAAAACGCATCACTGCCAGTTCGCGATCGCTGGGCTTCGGCTCGATCTTCGTGTGCCGGTTGCGATTGAACCCTTCAAGCTGCACCGATCCCACCGCCATGCGCGCCGGGGCCAGCCGCGAGTTGGCCTCCACGATGGCCGCCACGATGCCGTCTTCCATCTGGCCGTAATAGCGCAGCGCCGCATCGAAGCGCCC
>Ga0187890_10003629_pt1 | contig 10611 bp, 10 predicted proteins | sample June2016WEW_21_1_FD_133005 | JGI IMG/M metagenome (GOLD analysis project Ga0187890, IMG submission 133005) | Peatland microbial communities from SPRUCE experiment site at the Marcell Experimental Forest, Minnesota, USA - June2016WEW_21_10 | ecosystem: Environmental > Terrestrial > Soil >...
GCTCGATCCGAACAAATCGAGCGAGATGGAGCCGTATCACAGCCACAGCGATCCGACGCCGATAAAACCTGGAAAAATCTATCGCTTCGACATCAGCGTCGAGCCGATGGCGCATCGCTTCAAGAAGGGCAATCGGATCAGGCTGGAGATCGTCAACGGCGACTCGGCGGTCACCGATGTTTTATGGACGCATTATTACACGCCCAACAAGATCGGCGCCGACACGATCTACCACTCGTCGCAGTATCCGTCGGCGCTGACGCTGCCGGTGACGGAAGGCGCTTGAGCGCCTTCCCCGGATGTCGATTTAAAACGCGTGCTGGATGGTGGTGAAGACGTTCACCAGCTGGGTGCCGACGTTCTTGACCGAAGGAATGATGGCCACCGAAATGCCCGAGGCGAGCAGGCCGTACTCGATCGCCGCCGCGCCGGATTGGTCTTTCAGGAAACGCCGCATCTGGTTCAACATGGGGTGCCTCTGTCTGTTTTATTTGCCGCCTGAGGCGCGTTTCAATAGCAAAAACGACATGGTAAATAAATCGAAACCGCGATTAACAATGAACGGCAAATCGGTAACCATACGCGCTCAGATGCCGAGATAGCGGTGCTGGATATCGATCGCGCTTGCCAAGTCTCGCGAGTTGCCGGTCCACACCACGCGGCCGCGTTCGATGATGGTGTGGCGATCGGCGATGCGGGTCAGCGCCTCGACATTCTTGTCGATGACCAGGATCGACTGGCCCGCGGCGCGCAGGCTTTGCAGGCAGCGCCAGATCTCGTCGCGAATGAGCGGAGCCAGCCCCTCGGTCGCCTCGTCGAGAATGAGCAGCCGCGGATTGGTCATCAGCGCGCGGCCGATCGCCAGCATCTGCTGCTCGCCGCCGGACAGCAGGTTCGCCATGGTGCCGGAGCGGCTGGCGAGCCGTGGAAACAGCGCCAGCACTTTTTCGAGCGTCCACGGCTCCGCGGCGGCAGCGCGGTTTGCGGCCGTGGCGACGAGGTTTTCGCGAGTGGTGAGATTGGAAAAAACCTGGCGGCCTTCCGGCACCAGGCCGATGCCGAGCTTGGCGACGCGATAGGACGGCAGATCGCGGATGTCCTCGCCGGCAAAGCGGATCGAGCCCGCAGTCGCGCGCGTCAGTCCCATGATCGAGCGCACGGTCGTGGTCTTGCCCATGCCGTTGCGGCCCATCAGCGACACCATTTCGCCCGGCGCGATGGCGAACGAAATACCGAACAGCACGCGGCTCTGGCCGTAGCTGGTCTCGATGTTGGACACTTCGAGCAGCGGCGGCTCAGTCATTGTACGTTCAGCCACGGGTCGCCTCCTGCTCGCCGAGATAGGCTTCGCGCACCGCGGCATCGGCGCGGATCGTTGCCGGATCGCCCGAGGCGATGACCCGGCCATAGACCAGGACGGTGATGCGGTCGGCGAGCGCGAACACGGTTTCCATGTCGTGCTCGATCAGGAGAATAGTGATGCCGCCCTTGAGCTCGCGCAGCATCGTCACCATGCGCGCGGACTCGTCCGGGCCCATGCCGGCCATCGGTTCATCGAGCAGCAGGAGCCGCGGCCGCGTCGCCAGCGCCATGGCGATTTCGAGCTGGCGCTGCTCGCCGTGGCTCAGCCTGTCGACACGCATGGCGGCGCGCGCGCCGAGTCCGACGCGCTCGAGCGAGGCCTGCGCCGGCGCGCGCAAGCCGTCGTCGCGCCGCGCGTCATTCCAGAAACGGAACGAGTGGCCGGAATGCGCCTGCACCGCGAGCGCGACATTGTCGAGCGCGGTGAAATCGCGGAACAGCGAGGTGATCTGGAACGAGCGCGCCAGCCCGAGGTGGCTGCGGCGATCGGCCGACAGCGCGGTGATATCGTCGCCATCGAAACGGATGGCGCCGCCATGCGGCGCGATCTCGCCGGTCAACAGACCGATCAGCGTGGTCTTGCCGGCGCCGTTCGGGCCGATGATGGCGTGGAATTCGCCGCGCGGAATATCGAGCGTGATGGCGTGGGAGGCGATGACGCCGCCGAAGCGCTTGGTCAGCCGTTCGATCTGCAGCAGCGGCTCGGTCACGGCGCGCGCCTCTCGAACAGACCGGCGATGCCGCCGTGCAGGTAGATCGCGACCAGGAGCAGCGTTGGCCCGAGGAAAAGACCCGGATATTCGGTGACGCGCGACAGTGCCTCCTCCAGCAGCAGATACGTCACCGTGCCGATCAGCGGGCCGAACGGCGTGGCCAGGCCGCCGAGCACGACCATGACCATGAGATCGCCCGAGCGGGTCCAGAACATCATCGCCGGGCTTATGAAATTGGTGTGATTGGCCAAGAGCGCGCCGGCAAGCCCGCACAGCGCGCCGGCGATGACGAAGCAGACGAGCTTGTAACGAAAGACCGGAAATCCGATGGCGCGCATGCGCCGTTCGTTGGAGCGAGCGCCCTGAATCACGAGGCCGAAGCGCGAATTGACCATGCGCGAGACGAGATAGATGCTCGTCAACAGCAGCGCGAAGCACAGGTAATAGAACAGCGTCTTGTTGTTGAGATCGATGAGGCCGCCGAATTGGCTGCGCTTATAGATGGTCAGCCCGTCGTCGCCGCCATAGCGGTCGAGCCCGATGGCCACGTAATAGACCATCTGCGCGAATGCGAGCGTGATCATGATGAAGTAAACGCCGCGCGTGCGCAGGCTGAGAGCGCCGACCACCAGCGCGAACAGCGCCGAGACCGCGATGGCCGCCGGCCATTGGATGAAACCCGAGCCAATACCTTCCTTGGCCAGGATGCCGACGGCATAACCGCCGAGGCCGAGATAGGCGGCATGGCCGAAACTCACCATGCCGCCATAGCCCATGATGAGATTGAGGCTCACCGCCGCCATCGCCAGGATCAGCACGCGGGCGAACAGCGTCATGACGAAAGTATCGCCGGTCAGCGCGGCGTAGAGCGGGATCAGCGCCAGGATGACCAAGAGGCCGACGGTCACGGCGTTGCGCAGATTGAGCAGAAAATGAACGTTCATTTGCTCGCCGCCGGAAAGAGTCCTTCCGGACGAAACACCAGGATGCCGGCCATCAGCATGTAGATCGACATCGAGGACAGCGCCGGCGCCAGGGTCAGCGCGGCATCGGTGTTGAGCACCGCGCGCAGCAAATCGGGCAGGAAGGCGCGGCCGATGGTGTCGATCAGCCCGACGATGATCGAGGCGACAAAGGCGCCGCGAATCGAGCCGATGCCGCCGATGATGATGACGACGAAGGCGAGGATCAGAATGTTCTCGCCCATGCCGATCTGCACCGTGAGGATCGGCGCCTGCATCAGGCCGGCGAAGCCCGCCAGCGCCGCGCCGAGACCGAACACCAAAGTGTACAGCAGCTTGATGTTGACGCCGAGCGCGCCGACCATTTCGCGGTTCGAGGCGCCGGCGCGGATCAGCATGCCGAGCCGCGTGCGCATCACCAGGATGTAGAGCAGCGCCGCGACCGCCAAAGTGGCGGCGATGATGACGAGCCGATAAGCCGGATAGTACATACCGGGAATAATCTGCACCGCGGTCAGCATTTCGCTCGGCAGCGACAGCGTCATGCCGGCCGGGCCCCAAACCAGCCGCACCAATTCGTTGAAGAACAGCAACAGCCCGAAAGTGCCGAGCAGGTGGTCGAGGTGGCTGCGCCCGTATAACGGCCGGATCGCGATCACCTCGAGCACCACGCCGGAGACGAACGTAGCGGCCAGCGCCAGGATAGCGCCGAGCACGAAGCTTCCAGTGAATGCGGCAAACGTCGCGGCGAAATAGGCGCCGAGCATGTAGAGCGAGCCATGCGCCAAGTTGACCAGATCCATGATGCCGAAGATCAGCGTCAGCCCGGCCGCGAGCAGGAACAGCAGCATGCCGAGCTGCACGCCGTTGAGAAGCTGCTCGATGAAATAGAGCATGACTTAAGCTCCGGCGGTCCCGGCCGGTCTGACGCAAAAATGCGGCGGCAGAAGCGCGTGCCTCTGCCGCCGTGCTTCCGTCAGCAAGCGATCACTTCATCGGACATTTGTCGTGGAACTTGTCCTGGTCGTCCTTGACGATAAGCGAAACGGTGTGCAGCGCGTAACCGCCGTCGGCGGTCTTGTCGGCGTCCTGCAGGTAGAAATTCTGGATAGGGATGTGGTTGTTGCCGAACCGGAAATTGCCGCGCACCGACTTGAAGTCGGCCTTCTCCATCTCCTTGCGCATTCCTTCTTTGTTGCTGAGGTCGCCTTTGACCGCGGTGACCGCGCTGTCGATCAGCGATACGGCGTCATAGGTCTGCGCGCCATAGAACGACGGCGTAGTCTTGTACTTCGCCTTGAAGTCGGCGACGAACTTTTTGTTGGCGTCGTTGGGCAGGTCGTTGACCCATTCCTGGGCGCCCGGCACGCCGACCGCGAGATCCTTGAGCCGCGGCAGCGACAGGTCGTCGATGGTGAACGCCGTGTAGAGCGGGATCTGGCCCTTGAGGCCGGATTGCGCATATTGCGTGACGAACTGCACGCCGGCGCCGCCCGGATAGAAGGCGAAGATCGCGTCGGGTTTCGCCGCGCGGGCTTTCGACAGCTCGGCGGAGAAATCGAGCTGATCGGGCCAGCGGGTGAGCTCCTGGCCGACGATCTGGCCCTTGAACGTGGTCTGTACGCCGTTGAGCATGTCCTTGCCGGCGGCATAGTTCGGGCCCATCAGGAACGCGGTCTTGACGCCCTTCTGGTTCATGTAAGTGCCGATCGCGGCCGGCGTCTGGTCGTTGTTCCACGAGGTCGAGAATACGTAAGGAGAGCATTGTTCGCCGGCGAGCTGCGAGGCGCCGGCATTCGTCACCACCGTCATGGTCTTGGAATCGACGAGCGGTTTCAGCGAGGCCAGCAGCACGTTCGACCAGATATAGCCGACGATGAAATCGACGTGGTCGGACTCGATCAGCTTTTGGGTTTTCTGAACGCCGACTTCCGGCTTGATCTCGTCGTCTTCGTAGATGACTTCGACCGGCAGCCCGCCGATCTTGCGGCCGAGGTGATCGAGCCCGAGCTCGAACGAGTTGCGCATGTCGTTGCCGATCGCGGCAGCCGGGCCGCTGAACGTCGAGATGAAGCCGATCTTGACGGTCTTCTGCTGCGCCATTGCCGGGCTCGCGACCAGCGCCAGCATGGCGGTTCCTGCAATCAATGGTCTGATCATGTGAGCGTCCTTCTCTTTGTCCCGCTCGACGCGCGGGCTCCTCCCAGCGGAATTGGTCCGAGGCGTAGTTGTAGAAAGCAGCGCCTGTTTGCGCAACAGCGGCGACGGCTGCCATGGTGTCTCAGGGCCGCCGAATTTGGGTCGGTCGCTAGGACAACTTCGGGAGCAGCTCGGCGAAAATGTCGGGTTGATAGCCCGCCGCCGTAAACAGGTGATTGCGCGACTCGTCGATCATTGCTTTGAGGCTCACCATGTCGAGCCTGATCACGCGGCCGCGATATTTGCGCACCCGGCCGCCGATAATGACGGTATCGATATTGCTGCGCTCGGCCGCCTGCACCACGGTGCCGATGGCGTTGTTCGACGGATAGAGGTTGATGTCGTCGGTGCGAATGACGAGGAGATCGGCTTCCTTGCCCGGCGCCAGCGAGCCGATCTTGTCATCGAGGCCGGCGCAATGCGCGCCGCCCATGGTGGCGCAATGGAGCACGTCGCGCACCATGAGCGGTTTTGGCGGATTTTGATCGCCGGTGAATTTTCGATTTTGCGCCACCGCGCGTTGGATGTAGAGCGCGACCCGCATCTCCATGAACATGTCGGTCGAGTAGGAGGTTTCGTTGTCGACGCTAAAGCCCGGCCTGATGCCGTGCTCCCAGGCGTGCTGCAGCGCGCAGACGCCTTCGCCGAGCGCATATTGCGCGTCCGAGCGCGGGCACACGTTGATATTGGCGCCGCTGTCGAGAAAGATTTGCCAGGTCCGTTCCGGCAGCGCGCCGCAATGGTTGAAAGTGTTGTCCGGGCCGACCAATTTGTCGGCCGCCAGCGGATCGAGCAGCGCCGCCTGCTGCGGACCTTGGAATTCGGTGGTGATGCGGAGCCCGAGCTTGCGCGCCACCGCCCAGTTCTCGCGGATCGGCCCTGAGAACATGCGCAACGTCACCAGCTGGTCCGCCGACGAGAAATATTTCTTCTGCAGGCGCTCGAGATCCTGCGGCCATTGATGATCCCAATCGCCGGCGCCGGGCGGACCCGACGCGTGCACGGCGCGGATGCCGGAATCGAACAGCGCCTCCACCGCGGCATCGGAATGGGCGCCGCTGCGGGAATTGTGGGAATTGTCGATCACGCAAGTGACGCCGGCATCGATGCAGCCCACGGCGGTGAGGTAATTGCCGACATAGTGGTCCTGCGGCCGATAGAATTTGGCGAACGACAGATGCGTGGCGTTCATATAGTCGGCAAGCGTCGGCGAATTCGGATTGATGCGGCGGAGCTGTCCTTCCCAGGAATGCCGATGGCAATCGACCAGGCCCGGCACGATGATGGTGTCGAGGGCATCGATCACCTGCACGTCGGCGGCATTGATCTCGGGCGCGATGGCGGCGATTTTGCTGCCTTCGATCAACAGATCGCCTTTGACGAGATCGCCGACTTTTGCATCCATGCTGACGATGGTGCCGCCTTTGAGGAGAATGCGGCTCTTCGGATCGATGGACTTCTGGCCGTCGAAGCGGCGAACATCATCGGCGAGCGCGGTGCCGAAAAACCCGTCGCCGGCCGCCGTGCCTGCGGCAAGCGCGGCGCCGGCCTTGAGCGCACTACGGCGCGGCATGCGCATGTCATTCGTCATCGTCGATCCTCCCTTGGGTTTTTGTTCGCGCGGCGATCACTCTTCCGCGGTCGCCCGCAAATACTCGTTGAGACCGGGGCTGATATTGGGCACGAACAACTCCTCGACCTTCATCGGACGGCGCGTGAGTTTTTGCTCATCGAGATGGCGCATCAGCGCGTCCAGCGTCGGCCGGCTGCCTTCGATCGAATAATCCCAGATTTGCGGCCCGAAGATTTTTCGCGCCGCCTCGACCTCGTCGATCACCCAGGGCAGGCCGACGGTCAGCGCGTCGGTGTCGTACATCCAGTGATAGGCGATGTCGCGCGCCCGGCAGAAGGCGCGATAGAAGCTGATCGCCAGCCAGGGGTTTGCCTCGTAAATCTTGGTCTTGAGCACGAAGGCGTGCATGATCGGGAAGATGCGCGTACGCTCGTAATAGTCGCGCTCGACTTTGCGCGGCTCCGCGAATAGGCGCCGCACCGTTGTGCCCAGCGTTTTCGGAATCATCACGGACGCCAGCGCGTCGATCTCACCGCGCTCCAGCATGTCCTCGAGCGTCGTCCCGGGCGACATGAATTCGACGCGGATGTCGTCCGGCGGTTTGATGGTGCGCACCGGCCGGCCGATCACCCAATTGATGTCTTCCGGCCGCACGCCGTAATCCTGCAGCAAAAAACCGCGCACCCAGACCGCGGCGGTCATCTGATAGTCGCCGACGCCGATGCGCTTGCCTTTCAGGTCCTGCGGCTTCTCGATCTTGGAATCGGCGCGCAGATAAACCGCGGAATGGCGGAACACTCGCGACGGAAACACCGGAATGGCGATGAACCGCGCGTCGCCCTCCGAGCGCAAAATCGTGTAGGACGATAGCGACATTTCCGAGCAGTCGAACTCTTCGTGATTGAGCATGCGCCAGAACGTCTCGCCCGGCCGCAGCGGAATGAAGGTCAGGTCGACGCCTTCGGGTTCGACCCGGCCGTCGATCAGCGGCTGGGTGCGGTCATAGCGGCCGCAGGCCATCGTCAGCTTTAATCTTTTCATGGTTTCACAGGATGATGCTTGGATTGCGGATGCTTTGATCGCAATCGATGAGGTTGACTTGCTTGGCCAGGATCTTCCACGCTGCGCCGTCGCGCACGACGCGGTGGCCCGACCAGCCTGTGAGCATTCGGGTTTCGTCGCCCCAGAACTCGCTGATCAAGAAATTCGACCGCACCATGCGCGTATCGTCGCGCGCCGTGGTGAAAACTTCGACATTGGTAATGAGGCGCACCGTGCGCGACGCCGGCGCCTGCGACCAGGCAAAGCCAGTGCGCATACGGTAGATGCGGTCTTCGAGCCGGCGGCGGTCGTCGAACATGACCGAAATCTCGCGCCGCGGATCGCCGGCACCCGGCGTCGACGGCACCCAGTAGATGCACTCGGCCGCGTACATGGCGAGCCAGTCGTCGTAGCGCAGCTGGTCGAGAAGGCGCGCCTCGCGTTCGATGAGCCGGCGGAATTCGTCGCGCACGGCGACATCGGTGACGGCGTGCGCGTCGTCATGCCAGTTCGAAAAATTTTCGATCAACGCGCGATAGAGCGCGTCGTTGACGTAATGCGACGTGCGCGACGGATCGGTTTTCGCGGCGGGCGCGTTCATGTTATGGCTCGCGCTGGATGGCGAGATTGGGACGCGCCTTCATCAGCCGCTTCCATTCCTTGAAATGTTCGCGCATGAAGGCTTCGTCGGTCGCCGGCGCGGTGATCGAGCCGTCGTCATGGGTCTTGACGCGGTCGGGGATGCCAAAGCCGCGGTTCATGTAGACCCACTCGTCTTCCGGCGTCATCAGGCCGCGTTGGATCTGCTCGAAATTGGCGATGTCGTCGACCTCGCCGAAATTCGGAAATCCTTCCTGGGTGCGCATGCGCAGCGCATTGATGTCGGTGACGGCGTCGCTGGGAATGCTGCCATCGTCGACGATCATGGTGCCGTACCAGATGGCGTTGGTTTCCTCGACGCCGACCGGCTCGAACACCTGGATGTGGTTGCCGAGCAGCGAAAAATTCGGAAACACGTTGATGTTTACCGGCTCGGAGCCGGCGAGATCGAGCAGCGCGAAGGCGCGATCGCCGTAACGCCTGATGAACTCGGCTTCGTAATGCTCCATGCCGGGATGCGCGCTCTCCAGCGCCCACAAGCCGCCCGGGCGTTTTTCGAGATTGGGCCGCTTGTCCTTGAAGTGATTGCCGCGGCCGGTGTAGCGCATATACATCGGCTGGGTGTCGGGCGAGTTGCGGTAATAGGCCATGCCTTTGGCGTTCTCGCCGGCAAAGCGGTTTTCGGTTTCCAGAAGCGAGCGGTGCGAATAGGCGACGTGATAGCCGTCGCATGAATTGTCGTAGGCGAGCTTCCAATTGCCCTTATAGCGAAACCGGTTGGCTTCGCAGACCACGACCTTGCCGCCGGGATTGCGGTCGAGCCACTCGTCGATGATCTTTGCGATCGATCCGAGATGCTCGATGAGCGGCAGCGCGTCCATGTTCAGCGTGGCGAAGATAAAACCGCGATAGGATTCGACGCGCGGCACTTGCGCGATGTTGTATTTCGGATCGCGCATGTCTTCGGCATAGCCTTCCGGCCACGGCACGCCGCGCAGTTTTCCGGTATTGAGGAAGTTCCAGCCGTGATACGGGCACTGGAACGATTTTGAGTTGCCCTTATCCCAGCGGCACAGCGTGGTGCCGCGATGAGTGCAGCGGTTGTATAGCGCGCGAATTTTGCCGTTGGCGTCGCGGACAATGATCAGCGGGCGCAGGCCTAAGCGCCTAGTGATGAAATCGTTGTCATTCGGGATTTCGCTTTCATGAGCGAGATAGGTCCAGGTGCCGCCGAAAATGTTGGTCATCTCCGCTTCGAAAATCGCCGGATCGGTGTAGATCAAGCGATGGGCGCGGTCCTCCTGGACCAGATAATCCCAGTCGTACAGCGCAGTGCCGCCGAGGCGCGTCGGCGGCGCATTGATCTTCTCTAGAGCCGTCATGACGCGCTCCTTTTCTTCTCCCTCTCCCCTCTGGGGAGAGGGAGTTCGCTTGCGCAAGCCCTTCGGCGAGCCTTCAGAAGAAATCGAAATACTCGTTCTGCTCCCAGGTGCTCGGCTCGTCGTTCTGCGCCACTTCGCCGCTTTCCTCCAGCGAGCGCTGGTAGCGCCCGGCTTCGGTGCGCTTGAGCTTGATGAAGTAGTCGATGAAGGTATCGCCGAGCTCGCGGCGGAACAACGGTTCCTTTTCCAGCGCGTCGAGCGCTTCGGGCAGGTTTTTGGGCAGCATCGGCCGTTCGGCAGCGTAAGGCTCGTCGGTCGCTGGCGGCGGCGAAAGCTTAGCCTCGATGCCGGCGCGCCCGGCCACGACTTGCGACAATATAAAGAGATACGGATTGGCCGCCGGCTCGCCGATGCGGTTTTCCAGCCGCGTCGCCGGATCGCCCGCGCCGCCGAGCACGCGGATCATGGCGCCGCGATGATCGTAAGCCCAGGTGGCGCGATCCGGCGCCAGCGAGTTCGGCTTGAAGCGGCGATAGCCGTTGACCGTCGGCGTGGCGAACGCGGTGCTCGGCACGGCGTATTGCAAGAGGCCCGCCAGATAAGATTGGCCGAGCGGCGACAGCACGTCTTCAGATTTTTGGCCGGATTTTTCCGGCATCAACAGATTGGCGCCGTTCGCAGCATCGACCAGCGATTGATGCAGGTGCCAGCCGCTGGCGTAGTAACCCTTCAACGCCGGGCGCGCCATGAAGGTGGCGAAATAGCCAAGCCGCCGGCAC
>Ga0187890_10003631_pt1 | contig 10610 bp, 7 predicted proteins | sample June2016WEW_21_1_FD_133005 | JGI IMG/M metagenome (GOLD analysis project Ga0187890, IMG submission 133005) | Peatland microbial communities from SPRUCE experiment site at the Marcell Experimental Forest, Minnesota, USA - June2016WEW_21_10 | ecosystem: Environmental > Terrestrial > Soil >...
ACTCACGATGCAATGTTGGGCGAAGCGGCCGCTGTGGTCATAGATTTTGCCTGCCGAGTTCCATTCGACCCGGAAGTTCTTTCGGCGCTCGCGCATGCTCGCGGTCTCCGAACAGACGGATTTTAGCACATTGAAGTCGGCAAATGTGAGGAGACATTTAATTCGAAATTGAAAATGCTACAGTTTTCAATGAAGCAGCGTTGCCAGGGAACGCGAAGAAGAACCGCCCGCAAGCAGGCTACCTTGCCACCGTGCAAGAGGCGCTATCCGGTTATCGCTGGGGGTCGCGTCCTCAGTCAGGCCAGCCAAGCCAGTGACGACAGGGTGGCACGGTATGCCGCGTTGTTACCGTGCGGGGCACCAATTTCAGGCAAATGCTAGAAAAATCCAAGCGCCAGCGTTAGCCCGCTCGCAATTGCCGTTCGCTACGCGTTTCCACTGAGAAGGGCTGTCGCCGAACGCTCGCGCGCGGTCGCCGCAGCTTGGGAGCCGCCAAATATGCACAATTTAGGGTTTGGCGCGGTGAACGTTCAGACGCAAATGGTCCTTGTCAGGATCGTCACGGCGGCGATCTGCGGGGTCCTGATCTACGCTTCCTTTTTCCATCTAACGAATTAGGCGGCCTCGGCGCTTCAACTTTCGTTTCACGGCCAATCAGTCGGGTCTGGTCGTCGGTTTTGTTTTGCTTCCGCCCCCTGGAACGCGATTTGCCAGCCAACGTAACTTGCATAAGCGTGTTTCAACCTTGGCCAACGCTGTCCAGCCTCGAACTAGTTGGTTGGACGCAAGAAGTCCATGATTTTACTGTGTCGGTCCAATTTGAAACGAAGAGCGGTCGACGCGAACGGTGAGCATTGGAGGATCGGCGAAATCACAAGGGCGGCCTTTGGGCCGCCCTTGTGATGCCGTACCGACACGGCGGATTCCTCCGCCATTGCGTTCGTGCAGGCGTCAGTGCTGAACTGATGCGCCTGCCGGGACACGTGCGCCAGAAGCGACCCATTGATCGTAGGTCTGGAACTGTAGGCCGAGTCTATCGTAGCTAACCCGCAGATAGCCGTCGCCGCCGCGCACCACTGCCTCGGGTACGGCCGTCTGGACTTCCTGAGCTATCACGCCGACATAGGCCTTATCGGTGCCATTGTAGCTGAAGCGGTAGAAGCCGAGGCCATTATCGAGGTGGCCGAGGAGCGCGATGTCGTGCTTGAGCATCATGTCGGATCGCCGGCGTGGTGACGGCGAGAGCGGCGAGTAGGGATAGGCGCATCATTTTCTGTCTCCCTCGTTCGATTATTAAGCGGAGATTTTAACACAGAAACATTGAAGAGCGATGAGAATGATTTTTCTCAAGTGTATTGAAATCTCGGCGTCCGAATGTTTGCGCGCCTATGGGCGGTCTTCACGAACATTTGTTCTTCTCGCGCCTGCGCGTCGCCGCGTTTTTACACAGCCAAGACCCAAAGCAGTCTTTGAGCGGCCACATTGTTTGACTGAGACCGCGGCTGTCTGTTTTTTACAAATCGCCGGTCGGCAAAGTGACCTGAAAGATCGTCCCGTAAGGCTTGTTGGCAGATACCCGAAGGCTCCCACCATGGGACTCGATGATCGACCGACAGATGGAAAGTCCTATTCCGGTTCCAGTGGACTTTGTTGTAAAGAACGGCTCGAAGATAAGGTCCTTGTCCTCACCCTTTATTCCCGTACCAGAGTCCTCAACGGCGACAGAAATCCCGGAAGGCTCCTGAATGATATCGGAGCTAACCCGCAACACCCGCGCACGATCGGTGACGGAGCCCATCGCTTCAATCGCGTTCATAATCAAATTCAAAAATACCTGCTGCAATTGGCCTCGATCGGCAAGCAATTGTGGGAGGCCATCGCGCAGCTCAGTTGTGACCGATACTCGGTGGTTCCGCAAGTCAAGCTCAACCATTGTAAGGACCTCTCGAACGAGGTCGTTAGTCTCGAACAACAGTCTCCCGTGGCGCCTTTCTTGAACATCGATCGAATGCCGCCAATAACTTCGCCCGCTCGGCGACCGTCGTCGACGACGTGCCCCAGAGCGGCACGCGCCTCATCCAGGTCTGGTGTCGCCCTCGTCAGCCAACGGACGGCTGCATTGGCGTTCGTTACCATAGCTGCCAAAGGCTGATTGATCTCATGAGCGATTGAAGCCGCCATGGCGTCCATAGCAATCTCCTGCTCGTGGCGGTTGGCACGCTGCCTCATGAATGACCGTGCGAGGTTTGCATAGAGTGTCGTCGTCTCGGAAAGCAGTACGAGCAAGACGACAATTGAGGCGGTGAGCGTATAGATCCGGCTTGCATACCAGCCAAGACTGAAACGGGTGTTGAGCAAGACGGCAGTCATTGTAAGTTCGATTAGCCAATTGCAACACATGACCATCAGCCACAGATCGAGCACGGAGCGCCGCCGAAGCCACAGCAGCACAAGCGCGCTGGCGGTCAATGACAAATCAACTGCACCGGATTGCCAAATGCGACTTGGGTCCGCGTGAACACTGTCAAGAAATATCCGTGGCAGAAGCCAATCCCCCGCGGTGGCGATCCACGTTAGACCGCACACCAACCCGATCACGGCGGCACCACTCAAGCCGATGACAGCTTCCAGCGAGTGGTCGGACATGCTTGTCGCGCTGTCTGCGTCTCTCAGCAGCACATAGCCAATCACGGCCAGTGGCAATCCTGCGTGCCAGAACGTGTAAAGCCAGGCGCTGCTCTGCAAGCCGGCGTGGAGGAGGCCCGTCGGCGTGAACGCTCCAGGAAAAATTAGCGCATGCGGAATGACAATCAGCGCTGTAAAGAGATAACCACTTGCGAGCACCAAAAGCGCCCATCGACGCGTAATTAAGAATTGAGAGAGCAGCAACGCCGAGGTAATAAGGTCATTGATTAAAATTGCGGTTTCAAGGGCAGGAATGGTAGCGTTCACACTCGGTAGCTGAGTGTTTATAAACGGTGCCGTCACGCCGAATGCGACGAGAAGGACCACAACGATGCCTAGCGCCAACCGAATTTGCCGCTGTGATGGCGGCAGATTTGCCAGCAGAAATTGCTGTCGCTCAGACGGTTCGCGCCCCACCAAAATGACGCCTCGTCTAATCGGGAAATAGGTGCCAGTTTACGAGGAAGAAGGGCGATCGGCAAGTCTTCCGGGCAGCCTTATGTCTCGAAAACGCGCTGCTTGTAGGAACGACGATATCCCACGCACGTCGGTTCATGGCCCGTCACGACACTTGCCGCGATGCAGCGATTCAGACGTTATTGGCCGATTCTGTTGAAGAAGCAGCAAGTCTATAGTCGTTGTAAATCTGCTAAAACACCAACGACATCTTCGATTGACGTTTATTACGCCGCAGATCGATTTAGAACTCGCTCCGTTGAGTCTGAGGTGGATGATGAGGCCCCCCGCGTCCGAATCTGAAAACCGCACCCACGGCGCGAAAAAATTGGGCCGAGTCAACACTCCGACTTTTTCAACAGAATCGACCATTAGCGACATTTGCACCGCAAAAAATACTGGAACCTTTGCGCCGTCTCGGACTAACCCCTCTGCCCGACGCCCACTGCGCCGCCCGCCCAGCGCGCGGGGAAAAGTAAGCTCGCTGGCTTGCCCGCCCACACATCCAATGGTCAAAAATCGTGAACCACGGCACGTACATGCATTTGCTCACTGCAAAAAGTGTCTGGACAGGTTATTTCGCCTCAACGATCATGTGCGTTGAGGGCGTTAAGGCATCAGCATGGATATCGTGGGCTGGTTGCGGAGCCTAGGCCTCGAACAGTATGAGGCGGTATTCCGCGACAACGCAATCAACGAGACGGTCCTGCCGAGTGTGACGGCGGAGGACTTAAAGGATTTGGGGATCGGCATCGTCGGCCATCGACGTATACTACTTAACGCCATCGCCGCCCTGCGCATCGATACCGACTCGAAAACGGCATCGCCGGCGGCCGCTGCAGCGGTCAACACGACTCGTCAAGACACTGCCGAACGGCGGCAGGTCACAGTGATGTTCTCGGACCTGGTCGGGTCGACGGCGCTCTCTGCGCGCATGGACCCTGAGGATCTGCGCGAGGTCCTCTCGATCTATCAAAAGTGTGTCGCCGAGACGGTCCGCCGCCAGGGCGGCTTCTTGGCGAAATATCTCGGCGACGGCGCGCTGATCTATTTCGGCTATCCCGAAGCCCACGAAGACGATGCCGAGCGTGCGGTGCGGGCGGGACTGGAGCTGGTAGTGGCGGTGACCGCCCTGAAGTCTCCCGTGGCGCTGCAAATCCGTGTCGGCGTTGCAACCGGTTTGGTCGTCGTTGGAGATTTGATTGGATCGGGTGAGTCGCAGGAACACGGCATTGTCGGCGAGACGCCGAACCTCGCGGCGCGATTGCAAGGAATCGCCGCGCCCAACAGCGTGGTTATCGCCGATGCCACACGAAAGCTTCTTGGCAATCTGTTCGAGCTGCAGGACCTCGGACCACAAAGCCTCAAGGGCATCGCCGGACCGGTCGGGGCTTTCGTTGCGCTGCGGCCAACCTCGGTGGGCAGCCGCTTCGAGGCGCTGCACGCCGGCGGGTTCACCGAGCTGGTCGGGCGAGAAGAGGAGCTTGACCTGCTGCTGCGGCGCTGGTCGCGCGCCAAGACCGGGGAAGGCCAAGTCGTCCTCGTGTCCGGCGAGGCTGGCATCGGCAAATCGCGGCTTACGGCGGCGTTGCTGGAACGCCTCGCCGGCGAACCCTATAGCCGTCTGCGTTATTTCTGCTCGCCGCAGCATACCGACAGCGCGCTTTATCCGGTCAGCGGCCAAATGGAGCGCGCTGCCAGATTCGCGCATGACGACACGCCGCAAGGCAAACTCGATAAGCTCGATGCCTTGCTGACGCGCAGTTCAACGCCTGCTCAGGACGCCGCACTGTTTGCCGAGATGCTGTCCGTGCCCAATGATGGGCGCTATCCGCTGCTTGAAATGACGCCGGAGCAGCGCCGGCAGAGGACGCTTCAAGCATTGATTGCGCAGACCGAAGCGCTGGCTCGTTCCAATCCGGTGCTGATGATCTTCGAGGATGCCCATTGGACCGATCCGACCAGCCTTGAACTGTTCGGTCGCGCCGTCGACCGTATCGCAAGCCTGAATGTGCTGCTGATCGCAACCTTCCGGCCGGAATTCGAGCCGCCGTGGATCGGACGGTCCCATGTCACCGCGCTCACCATCAATCGTTTGAGGCAACGCGACATCGATACCATGATCGATCGCGTCGTCGGCAACAAGCTGCTTCCGGCGAGCATCCGGCAGGACATCATCGAGCGCACTGACGGCATTCCACTATTTGTCGAGGAGATGACCAAAGCGGTGCTCGAGGCTGGTAGCGAGGGCGCGGCCCAGCATACCGCTGCCCTGGTTCAGTCATCCGCTCTCGCGGTGCCCGCAAGCCTGCATGCCTCGTTGATGGCGCGGCTTGACCGGCTAGGCCCCGCCAAGGAGGTGGCGCAGATTGGTTCGGTGATCGGCCGCGAATTCTCGCACGCCTTGCTGGACGCGGTAGTAGGCAAGCCCGAGGCGGAGCTCAATTCGGCGATGCAGCGTCTTATCGGTACTGGTTTGTTGTTTCGCCAGGGCGTCCCGCCGCATGCCATTTATCTGTTCAAGCACGCGCTGGTTCAAGACGCCGCCTATGGCACCCTGCTGCGCGAACCACGACGAGAGCTGCACGCCCGAATCGCCGAGGTTCTGGAGAGCCAATTCGCCGACATCGCCGAACGTCAGCCGGAGTTGCTGGCGCGCCATTTCACCGAGGCCGGGCTGATCGAGAAGGCTGCGGGCCTGTGGGGCAAAGCGGGACAGCGGTCGCTGGCGCGTTCGGCGCTGGCCGAGGCTGCCAAGCAGCTCCCCCGGGCTCTGGCCCAGATTGCGGTCTTGCCGCCGACTCCAGCGCGGCGTCGCGAGGAGATCAAGCTACAGATCGCGTTCCTAAACTCCCTCATGCATGTCAAAGGATATGCCTCGCCGGAAACCAAGGCAGCCGCGGAGAAGGCGCGGCTGCTGATCGAACAGGCTGAAGCGCTCGGCGAACCCCCTGACGATCCACTGATGTTGTTCTCGGTTCTCTACGGCCTTTGGGGCGCGAGCTACAATGCGTTCGACGGCGCTGCTGTGTGCGAACTCGCACGCCAGTTCCTTGCGCGGGCGCAGAAGCTGGGGGCAACGGTGCCGCTTATGATGGGGCATCGGCTCATGGGCAGCTCCTTGCTGCTCGCCGGAGACATCGCCGCAAGCCGAGCGCATTTCGATCAGGCCTTCGCATTTTATGATCCTGCTGTGCACCGCCCGCTGGCGACGCGTTTTGGTCAAGACATCGGAGTATCAATCTTGGTGTTTCGGTCATACGCCGTGTGGTTGCTTGGCTATCCTGAATCGGCACTGGCCGATGCCGAGCAGGCGATCAAGAATGCACGAGAGATCGGTCATGCTCCAACCTTGATGATTGCGGTCGCCAACATGACCAATATACTTTGCGGGAATTACGCGAAAGCAAGCATGTTGCTCAACGAGCTGGTCGCTTTAGCGGACGAGATAGGCGCCCATTGGTGGAAGGCGCTGGGAACGTCCTTGCAAGGCTATATTTTTGCCCTGACCGGCGAAGCCTCGAACGCTGTGCGTGCGATTAACGGCACGATCGACGCATGGCGGTCAATGGGCTCGACAGTTTTTGTTCCGTTGAGTTTGTTGCATTTGACGAAGGCCTATGCCGAACTCGGTCTACTCGATGATGCCGGGCGTTGCATCGACGAAGCGATGGCGGCAGTCGAAAAGACCAATGAACGGTGGTTCGAAGCCGAAATCCACCACATGGCCGGCAGTGTCGCGCTCATGTCTACCCGGGGTGACTTGGCGAAAGTCGAAGCGCATTTCGAGCGCGCGCTTGCTATTTCGCGTAAGCAGGGGACACGGTCCCTCGAATTGCGTGCTGCTATGAGCATGGCGAGATTATGGCGCGATCAGGGCCGGCGGAGTGAGGCCCACGATCTTCTTGCTTCTGTCTATGAAGGGTTCACCGAAGGCTTTGACACGATTGATCTAAAGAACGCGAAGGTCGTGCTCGATGCGCTGGCGTAGAGCGCGCGGTTTGTGATCCACTGCATCCGTCGGTTCAGCAATGCACGGCTGGAATGTCATGCCGAGGCGATGGTTCGGCGTCGTTTCGAACCGCGCAATCATGGCGGGACTGAACAGGCGTGAGCGTTACAGCGGCAATGACGTCGCCGCAGCACAATGCGAGGGGCGGCATGTTCGTCGGCATCATCGATCTTCTGTACGATAGAATCCCAAGCCGGCCTTACGACCCTTACGGATTTTACTTCCGTAAGCAGTTCATGGGAATTGCACCTCAGGCCGTGGCGGCGTGGTGCCGCCAGCTGGGTCATCGCGTCCATTACTGCACCTATTGGGGTCAGGCCGATCCGCTGAGCTTATTGCCCAATGACGTGGATGTGCTGTTTGTCAGTTCCTATACGCAATCCAGTGCGCTGGCCTACGCGCTCGCAATGATCTTCAGGCGGCGCGGAACCTTGACGGTGATAGGCGGGCCCCACGCCCGATCCTTTTCGACCGACTGCGCCCGGTTTTTCGACGTGGTCGTCAATGATTGCGACCGCCAACTCCTCAACGACATCCTGCGCCGACGCCTCGATCCTCCCGCCATCGTGTCCAGCGGCCGGCCGCTGAAAGACGTCCCCTCGGTGGAAGAACGCATGCCGGAAATCAAAATCGCCTCGTTTTATCGGGGACGACCCCGAGCGGCGAGCTTCGTACCGTTGTTGTCGAGCTTAGGATGCCCATATAGCTGCAATTTCTGCGTCGATTGGAATTCGACCTACGTCACGCTTCCGACCGACCGCCTGCACGCCGACCTCGATTTTATTTCGCGACATTATCCGAAATTGGTGGTCGCTTACCACGATCCCAATTTCGCCGTGCGTTTCGATAGTACGATGGACGTTATGATGCGCATCCCCGTTGGCCGACGCAACCCATACGTCATGGAAAGCTCGCTCTCCATCCTCAAGGCGGGACGCCTTTCTCGTCTCGCGGAGACCAATTGCGTCTATGTCGCGCCGGGTATCGAATCCTGGACCGACTACTCCAACAAAGCGGGCACCGGATTACATACCGGCCGCCGAAAGCTCGAAAGGGTCATCGGCCAACTTGAAATTCTCGGCAAATACGTGTCCGGCATCCAGGCGAACTTCATTTTCGGCGCCGATACCGACCAAGGAAGCGAGCCGGTCGGGCTGACGAAAGAATTTATCCGCCGCATGCCGGAAATCTGGCCGAGCATCAATATCCCGACGGCATATGGCGGGACGCCGTTATACGATCAGCTGCACCGTGAAGGCCGCATCCTGGCGAGTATGCCGTTCTCCTTCTACTACAGCCCTTATCTCGCGACCACGATCAAGCATTACGACCCGCTGACCTTCTACGATCGGTTAATCGAACTGAACCGGGCGCGGGCATCGGGCGCGATGCTTTTGAGACGACTGGCGACCCGGACATCGCCCGCCATTCGCTTTGTGAACGCGGTGCGCACATTTGACACTTGGTTCGAGCTTCAGGAACTCCGAAGGATCCGCCTCATGCTGGCATCCGATGCGCAATTTCGTGCCTTTCATGAGGGTCGCTCCAAAACACTTCCGACGTTCTACGCGAGCCTGTTCGAGCGGCGGCTCGGTCGGTTTGCAGAACTTCTGCCGCCTGACGCTCGCCGTCCTATTCTTGACCCGCCGGGTGCGCACAACCCCTCGGCCGAGCGTCGATTACGCGTAACGTGAGTCAAGATCGCGACGTGCTCTCACAACCTTCACACCAAGCGCCTTGCGATCTCGAGACCAACCGTCGGCGTTCTCTAAACGGCAAGTTTAGTGTATGGCAAGTGACCCTGCCGATTCCGGTGTTGCCGCTGCGTAGGTGTTATAGGGAGCGATGAGCGTCATCGAGACCGAAGAGGCCCCCGCTCTTGCCGCACCGCGCCGACCGGAGGGGCGGGTGACTTTTCGGCAGTTCCTGCGTGTGGTGCGGGACAATCTCCTTGCAATATACCCTCCGGAGGCCTGCACAGAAGACATCATTGCACGCCGGCTGTTGTGGCATCGGACGTTCGTCATCAACGAGCCGAGCGGCATCCGACGCGTGTTCCTGGACAATGCCCAAAACTACACTGTATCCGAACTCAGCCGTCGGGTGCTGGAGCCGGGACTTGGCCGCGGCCTTTTGACGACCGACGGAGAGATCTGGCGCAACCACCGCCGCATCATGGCTCCGGCCTTCGATCCGCGCAGCGTTGCCGGCTATGCGCCTGTTATGGCCGAGGTCATCGAAGAACTGCTCGCGAAATGGGATGCACTGCCTGACTTCAGCGAGGTCGACGCCGCGGCGGCGATGATGCACACGACCCTACATATCATCTCGCGTGCGATGTTCTCCTCGAATTCCGATGAGGTCGTCGATGTCGTCGAGCGCGGCGTCGGGCAATATCAGACTACCGTACGTCCGGGTCTTCTCGATCTTCTGCAGGCGCCGGAATGGCTCACACGTCTCGTTTCGCCGCGGCGCGGCAGCGGGAGCTTTGATGAGTTGGATCAGTTGGTCGATCGGCTGCTGCACGGCCGCGAGCCGGACATCAAGCCGAAGCAACTGCTGGCGTGCCTCATCGCCGCGCGCGACAGCGACACCGGCGGAGGTATGACGGCAAAGGAGGTGCGCGCCCACATCGTCACAATTTTCATGGCCGGGCACGAGACCACCGCCCAGGCGTTGGCCTGGACCTGGTATTTGCTCTCGCAACACCCGGCAGCGGAAGCCAAGCTTCATGACGAGCTGGCCAAGGTGCTTGCCGGCCGCATTCCGCGCCATGAAGATCTCGCTGAGCTTCGCTACACCCGAATGGTGATCGAGGAATCGATGCGACTCTATCCGCCAGCGCATACCTTAACGCATCAGTCCGTCGCCCCTGACGAAGTGTTGGGTCACCGCATCCCGGCCGGCGCTACCGTCCTGATCGTTCCTTGGCTGCTGCACCGCAAGCCGTCGCTCTGGGAGAATCCGGACCGCTTTGAGCCGGAGCGCTTTTCGCCGGAGCGCTCGGCCGCGCGGCCTCGCTTCGCCTATATTCCGTTCGGCGCCGGTCCGCGCGTCTGCATCGGTGCTGCGTTCGCTATGGAAGAAGCATTGTTAGCCCTCGCTATGATCGCGCAGCGCTACCGCCTGCACCTCAAACCTGGGCACCCGGTCGAGCCGCAAGGCCTGATTACGCTTCGGCCGCGCTACGGGCTGCGGATGCTGCTGGAGCGTCGGCCAAACTAATCGACGTCATTCTGCTATTGGATGTCTACTCGAGGGGCGACTGCGGGTTAAGTCGCCTTTTGGCCGATTTTGTTGAAGAAGTCGGTCAGTAATTCGAGATGAATCGGCCTGGCCATTCAAAGGGCGCCGACTGCGGGTCTCAGGCTGGGTGAGGGCTTGGCATCGGTATCAGCTTCGCTAGCTTTCGGAGGTTTTGGGCGGTTGCTGCGAGAAGGAACTCATCGCGCGCACC
>Ga0187890_10003633_pt1 | contig 10609 bp, 10 predicted proteins | sample June2016WEW_21_1_FD_133005 | JGI IMG/M metagenome (GOLD analysis project Ga0187890, IMG submission 133005) | Peatland microbial communities from SPRUCE experiment site at the Marcell Experimental Forest, Minnesota, USA - June2016WEW_21_10 | ecosystem: Environmental > Terrestrial > Soil >...
CCGATATCGCCGCCCGGGAATTGAAGATTTCCCGGGAGACAGCGCGCAATCAGTTGAAATCCGTGTTTGCCAAGACGGATACGCATCGCCAAAGCGAGCTTGTCGCGCTGCTCCTGCAAGTCGGGTAGCGGATCAAATCTCGCAGAAAAGTTCGCGGACCTTTCAGCATGAGATTATCCTAAATAGCAATTGTCGAAATTTATTATACGGCTGACAGCAGGTCGCCAGTGGAGTTAGTATGAACCAGAACTTAAAGATCGGGGTAATGGCCTCCAAATTGGGGAGGCGCGGGACCGGCGGCAAAAAAATAAGAAGGCTAAAAGTAAATTAAAGGAAAAAGACACTCGTCGACTGATTATCGAGGCAGCGAAACGCCTGTTCCTGCAAATGGGTTTCGATAAGACGACGGTCGCTGATATCGCACGCGAGCTGCAAATGTCTCCGGCCAACGTCTATCGCTATTTTGCGGCGAAATCGGAAATCAATGAGGCTGTCTGCATGGACCTCCTTGGCAAGATCGAGGCCGAGGCGGAAAAAATTGCGGCGTCCCGCAGCACCGCTACGCAAAGAATACGCAACTTGATTGAGGCCGTCGAAAAGACCTACCAGAAACAATATAAGTTCGACCGTAAGTTGCACGATTTGATTGACGCGGCGATAAGCGAGAATTGGGCGATCATCCGGCGGCATAATGAACGCATGACTGCGATTTTGGAGCAAATCATCGCGAGTGGCATGGCGTCCGGCGAGTTCCCGCAGGGAGATGCGACCCTTGCGACAGGTCTCGTCTACACCGCTTGCATCCGGTTCCGTGATCCGCGCCTAATCCTGGAACATGAAGGCGAGCGGGAGCCGACCCTCGATCAAATGATCGATTTCTGCCTTGCGGCGATAGGTGGGGCGACGATCCTCAAATTTCCATCAAAGGAAGATAGGACGTGACCCAGGATAATACATCAAAGTTGGCTGAGCCATGCGCACGTGATAATTCCGCTCACTGAAGCTTTACGCAATGATGCGCGGAACACACGCCTCACCGCCGCATCGGTACTTTCAATCACTATCATTGTCCTGCCGCTTGAGGCCGGACTCAGAAAATTTTGCGGTGCCCGTGCGCAGCCGCCCGTCGCCAGCTCCCCGATAATCGCCGCCGCGATCGCCTGGCGAGCCCACTCAATAAGTCTCTTTTGAGAGGAGGTCCCCGAGAGCTTGACGGCGCCATTCGTTAAACTCGTCTTCAGATAGCTGGGCCGCCGGAGTTTCCGTCCAGTCTTGGCAATGAATTCTGGCACGCAGGCTGTTCCGTTCAAGGAGCGATTGAAATGAGACAGAGTGCTCTGCGCCGCATACAAAAATGATCGAGGTTTCATTCGGAGAAAAGGGCTGAATACGGGCCATCCAAATTGGCTCGCGGTCTTCCGGGCGTTCGCCCACGCCCAAGGCGATGCGCTCTTCACGGTTGGGATCGCAATAGGTATGTCGCAAGCCCAGCTCCTCCACAACTGTCTTAGCGACCGATGCCCCGCCGTCCATTTGGTCAACGAGCTGCTCACTCAGCTCTTCAGCGATTACCGTGACATTGAGTGAAGTGGCAGAATCCCGCAAGTAGTTTTCGAAGCGTCGAACAATCGCGGCACACGTATCGATCGATTTGCTCTGTCTGATTGCGTCCGACCAATACTGTGTTCTATGAGCCTATGATGTGGATCATGCCGTGAAGGCCTCCGCCGCTATTTCCCCGATAATCCCCGCCGCGATCGTATGGCACCTTGCCGCCTCAGCTAGCTCGGCTTGGCGGGTGAGGGATTCGGCGCGGGATAAATTCGGGTGAGCAATCCTGTTCGCTTTTTGAACAATTCTGTTCGGCACGTAGCCGATCCGATTGCCCCGCCGATACCAAGTTGACCGGCTTATCCCTTCCGCCAGCCAGGGCCGCTTCGCGGGCTTGCGCGGCATGATCCCATGCGCGCTTCGCCAGCGCTCGGAGCGAAGGCGGGCCTTGGCGAACCATCGCTGCGTCGAGATTCCCGGCCTGAAGGTTGACCGAACAGCCGCATCGGCATCCATGAACTGAGTCTCGTTGTGCTCGCCGCCGTAGACCTCAAGGAGAGCCTCCACCATGCGGCGCACCGTCGTCTCGTAATAATCGTCTTCCGGTTTCTTCTTCGTCGGAGACCGCAAAAGCCCCCCGCAAGCCGTCGTGTTCGCTGTGCCGAGTCCTGTGCCGCCGAAAACCGGCATCGTGTACGTTTCGTTCTCCCGGTTCGCCTCGTTCGCGTGACCGAAAGGCAAGATAATCCAACGATATACAGCGCAACACGGCGGGCGTGATCCGTCCGTGGCGGCGGTTTGCTAAACCGTTATAGGGTTGTAAAGCCCTATCGAGGGTTCGAATCCCTCCGTCTCCGCCAATTATTTGAGAAACTCCTATTTTTGCAATGTGTTACAAACTACCGTGACGTACACCCATCGCTGTTGGAGCCGTTCAGAAGGACAAGCTGTCCGGCATAGCTGACCGCGACTCCGCGCTCCGTCGGCGCGCGCTCCGAGCGGTTCAAGAATGTGATTTTCGATTACAGCCTCGGGCAGGCTATGGCGGACGGCTTCGTGAAAGAACCGGCCGTCGCGACGCGCGAAGATTTCCGCGCCGACAGCGTGACGCCCGAGCAGCTGGAACGGATCAAGCTGGAAGACGGAATTCATTGCCATGAGAACGTAAAGGCCGAACTCGACATATACGCCCGTCAGTCGGGACGGCCAAAGATTCACCCCTTTATGCTGGTCGTGGCGCAGGACACCACCCATGCCGAGGCGCTGCGGCAAGCGATCGAATCCGATGACTTCTTCGGAGGACGCTACAAGGGCCGCGTGATCCGCGTCGACTCGGCGACCAGAGGTGAAGAAAGCGAGGAAGCAACCGCTCGTCTCTTGGCTCTCGAACATGAGGACCAGACCGACGTGGTGATTCACGTCAACAAACTGAAAGAAGGCTGGGACGTTCGCAACCTTTATACCATTGTCCCCCTTCGGGCTTCGGCCTCGGATATCCTGACCGAACAGACATTAGGCCGTGGCCTTCGGCTTCCCTACGGTGTTCGGACGGGCGTAGAGGCGGTCGATACCCTGACCGTCATCGCCCATGACCGCTTCGATGAAGTCATCAAGGCGGCCCGCGATCCCAACTCTATCATCGCCATCCGCAAACTTGTCACTGTCGGCGCCGGTGGCGACGTATCTCCCGAGGGAGCCACGGTTCTCGACAGCCGCCCCTTGCTGGAAACCGCGCTGACCGGGCAGAGCGGCGGCTTAGGTGAAGGCGAGCAGCCCACCTATACGTTTGACACTCAAGAGGAGCGCAAGGCGGCTGACTTTGCCTTGCGCCTGATCCAGGACCGCTATGAGCGGGAGCTGAAAAAGGGCATCCATCAGCTTAACGAGCCGGAAGTGAAGGCCAGAATCACCGCCGAGGTGACAGCTGCCATGACTCCGGCGCAAGGCAGTCTGGAATTGGGCGCGCCAGTCGTCGATGTCGCCAAGGTCGTGGATATTGTCACCGCCAAAGTGACAGAACTGACCATAGAAATTCCCGAAATCGTTGTTCTGCCCACTCGTGAAGTAACATTCGGCTGCCACGACTTTAACCTTCAGGGCTTGGAATCAATAGCCCGGCAGCCGGTTTCAGATCAGATCATGGTACAGCGGTTGCGCGATGATGTGCGGACTTATCTGGCCCGCGCCGTTGAGGGCGCGCGCGAGGTTCGGCCGGAAAACTATCTGGTCCGTCATCTCATGGATATGCCGGAAGTCGATTACGACAGCCAGAACGAGCTATTGTTCAAGCTCTCCGGCCAGATGGTTGCCCGTGTCCGCTCTTACCTATCCGACGAGGACGATGTTGAGAATGTCCTGTTGGTACATGGGAGGGATTTGGCTCGTTTCATCTTTGAACAAATGAAGGCACATTATTGGGAAACCCCGACCGATTACCGGGCCACGGTTTCGCGTGGCTTCCAGCTCTTGCGCCCGCAAGCGTTCAATGTTCCAAATGATCGAGCCGTCCGGCCATTCCGCCAGCCCGTCGTGCCGGCGGGTGATACGCGAAAGCATGTCTTTGGCGGCTTCCAGAAGTGTTGCTACCCTTATCAGCGCTTCCAATCCAACGAGGAACGCGAATTCGCGGTCCTCATCGACAGCAACAACGAACCTGCCGTATTGCGCTGGATGAAGCCGGGCGCCGGCCAGTTCCGCATCGAATATGCCAACGGCCAGTCATACGAACCGGATTTCGTCGTCGAGACGCGAAGCCAAAAGCTGATCGTCGAAATCAAGGCCGCGAACGAGATGGATGATCCGATCGTACAGGCAAAAACACGCGCAGCGACCAAATGGGTGGACCGAGCGAATGACCATGCCCAGGAGAATGGCGGTAAGCCTTGGGCCTACGTCTTGGTGCCGCATGATGTTGTTCTTCCGAGCGCGACCTTGATGGGGCTTCTGGCCCGACATGTTCTAATAGGAGAACGCGTGAAGCAGGTGGCGGATGAGGCCGGTCCCTAGCAGCCCGCAAACGCGGATGACTTTGCCGCGCGTGTCACATAGATGCTACAACGAAGGACAATGCGATGGACGATTCAGAAGAACTTGAAATCGAACTGCCCGAAGAAGACGCGGAGCTTCCCATAGACGTTCCGGTGTCCAAGCGAAAGATATTTACCGATCTTGCTGACCCGCAAATCGACGGGCTGCTTGGTAAATTCAAGCGCGGAAAACTTGTCGTTCAGCCCGATTTCCAGCGGCAATATGTATGGGACCAGGTGAAAGCCAGCAAGCTGATTGAGTCGGCGCTACTTGGCATTCCAATTCCGATTGTTTACCTCTCCGAAGAGCCAGACAACAAAGAATATGTCATCGATGGCCAACAGCGGCTTACGTCCTTTTTCTCATTTATCGATGGCCAATTTCCTTCTGCTGTAGACTTCCGCCTCAAGGGGTTGACGGTTTTTGCCGAACTAAACGGCAAGAAGTACAGCGAGTTACCCGAGAACCTACAGGACCAAATCCGCTATTTTAGTCTCCGTACGATCACATTCAAAAGAGAGTCTGATCCAAGCATCAAATTCGAGGTATTTGAGAGATTAAATACCGGGTCCGTATCGCTCAACGACCAAGAACTACGGAATTGTATTTATCGCGGAGATTTCAACAGGCTGCTTAAAGAATTGTCGGAGGACCCGGATTTTATGTATCTCCTGGGCCTCACCAAGCCTGAAAAGCGTATGAAGGATATTGAATTCTTGCTCCGCTTCGCCGCGTTCCATCACGCCACGTACCTGAATTATAAATCACCGATGAAGAATTTTTTGAACATCGAGGCAGACAAATATCGCAATATTTCTAGGGAAGATGCGCAGCAATTAAGAGGCGCGTTCAAAAACGCCTGTCAAATTATTCGCTCAATGTTCGGTAAAAACGCTTTCAAAAGGTTCTATAAGGGCACGTCAGGCGAAAATACATGCGGCTATTGGGAGCCAAAAACATTCAATGCCTCGCTCTACGACATCTTGATGTATACGTTTGCGCGCGAAGACAAAAATGTCATCTTCCAGAATCTAGACTCCATCCGCGAAGCTCTCATCCATCTGATGACGGATGATGAGGCATTCATCAGATCCATTGAGCTTTCCACAAGCTCCGTACAGGCAGTCACATCCAGGTTCGACACTTGGCGTTCGACGCTCCAAGGAATAGTCGCGATCAGTAAGAAGGAACCTCGCTGTTTTTCCCGAGAGCTCAAGGAAGCGCTGTTCAGGAGCAACAACACTTGTATGATCTGTGAGCAGAAGATCGAAGAGGTTGATGATGCCGCTGTCGATCATATAAAGCAGTATTGGACCGGCGGGCGCACCATTCCAGAGAATGCAAGGCTCACACATAGATACTGCAATTGGGCGCGTTCAAGGACCGATTGACGTTGAGTCTTCCTTTGACGCCGCGAGCACCCGACTAATCCTTCCAAAAATCTTTGAACCGCGTTGGTGAGAGTTCCGTATAGCGCACCGTGTGCTGAATATTCTTGTGGCCAAGGTATGCCTGGAGAGAACGCGTATCCGTGCCATCATTTGCTAGCTTGAAGCCGCAAGCATGCCGGAGCATGTGCGGATGGACTTTGATATCGACCTTGGCTTTTTCCGCCGCCCGCTCCAATAGCCTGGCAAAGCCAGCTGTCGTAAACGGCGCCCCGCGCTCGGAAACGAAGATGAAAGGATTTTTGGGGCTTTCCCGCTGCAGTTTGCGCAGCGCGCGTAACTCCAGTCCCTTCAGCGGATGAGTTGCCGGTGTCCCCTGTTTGACCCGGCGGATATGGATCGAGGCCGTGCTGAAGTCGCATTGATCCCATCGAAGATCGCAAAGCTCTGAAGCCCGAAGGCCATGCCGGTAAGCCAGCAGGATCATGGTCGCATCACGATGCCCATATCGGTTCTCTTTGACCGCTTCCATGAGACGGTCGACTTCCACTCCCGTCAGATGCTCGCGCGTGCGCAGTTCGGCGTTGGGGCGCCGTCCGGGTGCTTTCTGCACAACTGTTCGCATTTCAGTTGCCGGAGCGACCAAACTGAGTTGCGGTTTCACTTGGGTTTCCTCTTGATTTGCTGTCTTAGTGTTTGTAATATGCACGTTTTACGAACAGTCGTCAACGATTCGAATACGTCCGCAAGTCCAGTGCATGATAGAGGTGCCCGCTTCGTATGGCACAACTTTAGCCGCGAAAGATCTTATGATAATGTGAGGTTCGCATTTCAGAGACTCGCGGTACAGAAGGTCGCGTCATGGCGATCAAACGCAGAGCGTCATTCAATCCGAAAGCTTTCCTCGCCAAGGTCGGCGAGGGCCGGAGCATTGGTGCGTACCGCAAGGACCAGACCGTCTTTTCCCAGGGAGACCCGGCGGATGCGGTCTTCTTCCTCCAGAACGGCAAGGTGAAGGTCACTGTCGTTTCGGAGCAAGGCAAGGAAGCCGTCGTCGCATTTCTTGGTCCGAACGACTTCTTCGGTGAAGGATGTCTGGCCGGGCAGGCGCGGCGCATAGCGACGGTCGCAACGATGACGGACTCCGTCGTCGTGCGATTGGAGAAAGCGGCGATTGTCCGCGTGATCCATCAGGAGCCGGCGTTCTCCGAGATGTTCATCGCCCATCTTGTAGGCCGGGCCATCCGCGTCGAAGCAGACCTTGTCGATCAGCTGTTCAATTCGAGCGAGAAACGTCTTGCCCGGCTGCTCCTGCTGTTGGCGAATTTTGGCAAGGAAGGGAAACCTGAACCCATTATCGCGAAAATCAGCCAAGAGACGCTTGCGGAGATGATCGGAACAACCCGGTCCCGCGTGAGTTTCTTCATGAACAAATTTCGAAAACTGGGCTTCATTCGCTACAACGGCCACATCGAAGTCCACAGTTCATTGCTGAATCTCGTTCTTCACGAGGAGCCGCATATCGAGACTAAAATGTGATCATTGCCGGCGCACGGGAACGTGGACACACTCCGCAGGTCTCTCGATGTGAGCAATTCTGCACAGTCTTGTCCTTGAATTGGGCGTAGCTTCATCAAAATTTTGATGGCAGTTAAAGGCTTAGAGTTCTGCTGTGCCAGTGTTGCTCATGACCCAACTGGAGGCTTACGGTTTCCGACAACGGGATTGGAAGGCCGGAGGGCCACTCGGAAGAGACAAATCCCGGGCTAGGCGCAACTATTATCGAAGCGCTAGCCAGCTGGTTTTGAGGGCTGTCGATCGTCCTGCAATGACGCTGGCGTTGCATGAGGCGATCTATGTGCATGGGAGCTCCAGTGCACCCAAGCCAGTGCCATCGGCGCGCCGAGCGCCGGAAATGCGGATTTTGTTATCATCAAGACGCACCTCTTTGTTGGTTTTTGATCGAACACCAAACAATTAAGCGCTTCGCGTTGGTGCGGCTGCCTACGGCGGCCGCAGTTCTGCGATCAGCCGCAGGATGTCAGCGAAATAAATGCCGTGAGATGGCGACCTCGGTCGGAAATACCAATCTTCACGTGGCCAGGACAGAAGGTGGCAATCATGCCGAATGAAGAGGACAAATCTGGGGAGCAGAAAGCCGCCGAAGCCGAAATTGAGAGCTTTCGGAAAGACCTTGGCCCGTTTGTCGTTGCCACTGAAACGACACGGATGGCGATGGTATTTACGGACGCTAAGGAACCCGGCAATCCGATCATTTTTGCCAATGACAGCTTTCTCTCTCTGACCGGACACGACCGGGAAGAGGTGCTCGGCCAGAGCTTCAACTTCCTGATGGCGCGTGGCGCCGATCCGGAGGCGTTCGCGGAAATCGAAGCCGCGTTCGAGGGCAGCTCCGACAGGGATCCGGAAATTTGCTACCGCCGCAAGGATGGCAGCGTGTTCTGGGTCTCCATTTACGTCAACCCGGTTCGGGATGAGGGCGGTGATGTTGTGCAGCATTTCGCCTCGTTCGTGGATCTCACCAAGCATAAGCAGGAAAAAGACCGCCTCCGATTTCTCCTGGACGAGTTGAACCACCGCACGCAGAACACGCTCGCCACGGTCCAGGCGATTGCTGTGCAGACCCTGCACGGCGTGGCCGACAAGGAAGTAGTGGATGCTTTCGAGGGGCGCATTCTGGCGCTGTCAAAGGCCCATGGCCTGCTGGGGCGCGAGAACTGGGAAGGGGTGAGCCTGCGCGACGTTATCGAGCAGATATTGGAACCCTTTGGCCTCCAGGACCGCCGGGTTGCCCGTTTCGCGGTCGATGGCGACGACGTTTGCCTCCCGCCGAAAGCGGCGTTGACCTTCGCAATGGTGTTCCACGAGCTGGCGACCAATGCAGCGAAGCACGGCGCGCTCTCGAACGATGCCGCCGGGCAGATCGACATTGCTTGGAAAGTTGAACCGACCCCGCAGGGTGAGCGGATGCGGCTGCGCTGGCAAGAAAGCGGCGGGCCGCCGGTGACGCAGCCCGGGCGCAAGGGCTTCGGGTCCCGCCTGATTGATAGCGGACTGGCGCAGGAGCTGGATGGCATAGTCAGCCTCGACTACGAGCCCGCAGGCGTGGTTTGCCAGATCGTCATGCCTGTCCCGCAGCGAGGTGGGTGGATGGAGCCATGACTAGCCCCCTCTCCGGCCGCCGCGTTCTTGTGGTCGAGGATGAGACGATGGTGGCGTGGCTGCTAAAAGACATGCTCGCCGATTTAGGCTGCGCAGTCGTCGGCCCCGCCACCCACGTCAATCAGGCTCTGGCGATGCTCGACGCGGAGACCATCGACGCCGCGGTGCTCGATATCAATCTCAACGGGCAAAAGAGTTACCCCGTCGCCGACGCGCTCGCCGCGCGCGGCGTGCCCTTCGTCTTTTCGACCGGTTATAACAAGGACAGCCTGCCAAACAGCTACCAAAGTTTTCCCGTGTTGCAGAAGCCGTTTGACCGGTTGAAATTGGGCGACACGCTCGCAAAATTGTTGACGCCAAAGGAGCCGGGCGTCTGAGTCGTAATAATCCTCATTTGGAAGAGTTTTCGGAATCTATTTCGCACCGAACAGTGTCACAAGCCTTGTGCCTATGAAATGTAGTGAGCCTTCCAAAATTTGTAGATCAGTCCCAGCCGCCACGGGATTAAGATCACACTGCCAAACGTTGGGTGGTACCCCTCGATGGCGGAGCGAGCGACGTGTTCTGGGGGACCAACTCGGACGCGAGACAGCTGGGTGGCTGTACCCGGTACGTTGCGAATGTCCGGCAATGATCATCTCTGCCGAATGGCGATAGCGTCACGGTCGGTCAACGATCTGTGAAGCTTTAGAATATCATCGACTATTTGCACGCGCGTCAGTTTCAAGTGCGTGGTTATCTGTGGTCATCTGAAGGGAAACAAAATGAGTGAACTCAACGAAGCCGAGGCGCAGCACAAATTCGATAATGCCGTCAACGTGGCGTTGAGAGAATATCTAGCCGTGGCATCTTTGAAGAAGGCGGCATTATCGCTCGCAGCAATCCTCGTCGCTCGTGTCGGTTCCGAAGATGCTCGAAAGGCCGTCGAGACAGTTATTGAAGTTAATAGTTCCCTCTAACATGATCGGGGCTGGGTTCATTGCTGAGAACACCGGCGGGGCTGGCGTCGGGCTCGGGAAGCCAAAAGCCAAAAGGAAACTAAAATGAACATGGTGTCGGGATCGGGATGATGAACGAATTTGAGATTACAATGGCACGCATCGAGGTACTTGCGCCTGACGAGAACGATGAACAGGTTCGCATAACGTTTCAGATCGACGGTGCATCCAGAAGCTTTCCAGAGCTCGTAACTGGATGCGTCGGCGCGGGCCCACAGCATCGGACTTATGGTTCGTTGTGCCAGAGACGGCCGAAATCGTCATCTCGCAGCATTTTGGCCAGCCTATAGGACCGTCGGGTGCCACGATCTCAATCTCGATGTTGGGGGCAGGGAACGGCTCGATCTTCTGCATTAAGCCGTATAGAAAATCGGACCGAAAAAATCACAAAGCGTGACCAGAAGCAGAAAAATTTCGCTAGCTTGGGCCGCATCGAGCTGGGCACTCGCGGCAGAAACATGC
>Ga0187890_10003636_pt1 | contig 10603 bp, 9 predicted proteins | sample June2016WEW_21_1_FD_133005 | JGI IMG/M metagenome (GOLD analysis project Ga0187890, IMG submission 133005) | Peatland microbial communities from SPRUCE experiment site at the Marcell Experimental Forest, Minnesota, USA - June2016WEW_21_10 | ecosystem: Environmental > Terrestrial > Soil >...
AGCGAGATGTACTGCGAGATGTCGCGCTCCGAACCGGTCATTCGGTGCTGGGCAATGTACAAGCAGAGCGCGTCACGTTTGGTACGGGCGTCCTCGCTTTGGGCCAGCGCCTGATCAATCTCGTCGCGGACGTGCTTGCGGATGGGCGCACTGTTTTCAAGGCCCTCGTCATAGCCGCAGGCGTTCAATGCCGCAGCCATGATGAACACGGGTTCAGAACTAATGAGCGAGATAGTCGGCCCGGCTGGATCGATAAGCGAAGGCGCTTTTTCGCGCGCATACATCTGTGTTGAGGACGGAGCTGGGCTGGAAGAGGACGAGCTGCTTGATGATTGAGCCGGAGCGAGCGAGGGAGACAATCCGGCCAACAGATATAGAATTGCGGCGGATGTAAAAGCGAAAAAATGCGATCGACGAATCATGAGGAAACCCTGCATGCAAGTCTAGTTAGACGCAAGGAGAGGGTCAAACGGCATCCTTCAGCTTTTAACCATTAGATTTTCGTGCGATGGCCAGCAACAACAGCAAAACAGACATCGGGTTCGAGCGGCGGAAACAACTTTCTTTCCTGAATAATGAATTGGGAGCCGAGGGCCAATCGCAAGACCTGCTCTCACCCACGAACGGAAACGCCGGAGAATGACAGCACCGCAAGGCCGCGAACGGGCTGCCCGTAGAAGCGGGCGGGTTCAAAGCGGCTGAACAGTAGCAGATTCTCCACCTGGGAGCGGGTGACAGGATCGGTGGGTCCGGAGACGATGCGATAGTCGTAGACCTCGCCGAGATCGTTGACGTAGGCCTCAACGACAACTGGACTGGAGATGGCGCTGGCTTCATTGTTGCCCTGAGCATTTGAGAAATAGAGCAGATGAGGCGCAGTTGCGTCGCCCAACGGCTCGTCGGGTGTGGCCTGGGCCGACTCCGGCTGAGCGAATACAGTCACCAGCACGACAATGGTTCCCAACAGCAGGACCGCACTGGCAAATCCAGCGCCAGCCTGCAACAGGAACGGCCCCACCGTGTTTCTCCAGGCCAGACTCCAGCCGGTAAAGATGCTGCGGCGGTTACGCGCGCGCTCCTGGCTCACTGCGACACGAATCCGCAAAGGCAGGTCCGCCGGCTCCGACACCGGTCCCAGGCTGGCCAGCGAAGCCTGCAATTCGCGCAGCGACTTGGACTCGCGCGCACATTCGAGGCAGCCCTGAAGATGCGCGTCGACTTCCTGCATCTCTCGCCCGCTCAACCGGCCGTCCAGATATTCCGTCAACCCGGATTGCACTTCATCGCAGCTGTTCATCGCGCCTCCTCTCCCAGGGGCATCTTCATCCTTGCCAGCGTGGGCTGAGTATCCGGCCGTGCGGCGGTCAGCAACACCTTTAGATACCCTCGCCCGCGCACCAGCCGTGATTTCACTGTCCCCAAATTGACGCCTTGGATGGCCGCCACTTCCTCGTAGACGAATCCTTCGATATCGCGCAGGATCAGCGTGGTGCGGAAAGGCTCAGGGACCTGGCGCAAGGCCTGTTCCACCCGCGCACGATTCTCCTCGTGCAGAACTGTTTCATAGGGGGACTCCGCCGGATCAACCAGCCTGTCCTTCAATTGCACTGGCTTTCCGCAGTCTCCCTGCGCCATTTCCTGCTCCATCGGAATCTCCTGCTGTTGATGCCTGATCCACCACCGGCGCTGGTTGGATGCTTCGCGCAACGCAATGCGGTAGATCCATGTCCGCAATGAAGCGTTGCCGTGAAACCCGTGAATCCCGCGGAAGACCTTCACGAAGACTTCCTGTGTGAGATCCGCTGCGTCCGCAGAATTGCGCACCGTGCGCGCCAACAATGAGTAAATTGGCTGATGGTAACGAGTGATCAGCCAGGCAAACGCCTCCTCGGAGCCGGCTCGCAATTCTTCAACGAGAGCCGCCTCATCCGATTGGAGCGTAAACGCACTGGCAAGATTGCCCATGGTGAGGTCCGCCTGCAATTTCGTGTCCCTCCCACGTTACCGCACATCAACCATCGTCTGCACGTTCGCAAATCACACTGCGCTATGGTGCGCGGCGTGAGCAGCTCATACAAAACCATTTTAGGGCCGACTCCGGAGGCCGTTTAGCCACCGGAAGCCCCGGATGCGCGGGCTCCGGCGTACCGCATTCTGGCCCGCACACCTACTGTCTTAGACACCGGGGCCCTTTGAAGTGTTCCCGGTATCGCTCGATGGGGATTTCCGGGTCATGGAAAACACTGTTGATAGCTTCAACATGGGTTCCTACCGCCTTATTGGGTTCGCGGGGCCGATTTTTGGTGCCGTGTCATGGCGCATAGGATGAAAAGTGGAGGCGTTAGCCGATGTTTTCAGCCTATCCAATTGGCTTCGTTCATAGCCCATACAGAGAGACCTCGGCGATTCCCAAAGGACTCGGCGCCAAGCACGATGCCGAAGGCGTTATCGAGATCATGCGCGGCTTCGAGGCAGGGCTAACTGACATCGACGGCTTCTCGCACCTTTTCATCCTTTGGCAGTTCGACCGCGCGGATGGGTTTGATCTCATCGCGCATCCGCCCACAGATGAGGGCCGGCCTCACGGCGTCTTTGCCACGCGGTCACCGCGCCGGCCAAACGCGATTGGCCTGACCGTTGTCGAATTGTTGCGCCGCGAGGGCTCATCGCTGCATGTGCGAGGTGTCGACATGCTGGATGGGACTCCAGTTCTCGACGTTAAGCCGTATTTGTCAAGCATTGCACCGGAGAAGCTGCGGCGGGGATGGCTGGGCGAAGCGGAGAAGAACCGAGTATCGTGAAACGTGAGATGTCGCCGCTAAATCGGCGTCGGGTTCTGAGGCACCGGCGTCTTTGATCTGGTTCCGAGGCGCACGAACCAAAAAACACGTTAAGGAATCCCCAGCAGCTTGTGCGTCTGCAAGCTGAGCCGCCAGCGCGGATGTTCCAGGCAGTACGCCAATGCGAGTGTCGTGTTCAGTTCGCGAGCAGGCCCATCCATGGGCTGGAGAAAGAAATGCCGGAATGGAAGCTCCTCAAATTGGTTTGGCTCCGCGCCGGGCTGAGGGTAGACCAGCTTCAGCTCGTCGCCGCTCCGCTGCTGGAATCCTGCACCGGCCTTGGGACTGACGCAAATCCAATCGAGGCCCGCCGGAGCTGCGATCGTACCGTTTGTTTCGACAGCGATCTCGAAGCCGCGAGCGTGCAAAGCATCAATCAGCTCTGTGTCTATTTGGAGAAGCGGTTCGCCGCCCGTGCAAACTACGAAGCGATTTCCGGACCCGGCGATTGCGGGCCAAGTCCGATCCACAGCTGCTGCCAAGGCCTCGGCGGAGGCGAAGTTTCCTCCGCCACGCCCGTTGGTGTCGGCGAAATCCGTATCGCAGAAATTGCAAATGGCCGATGCGCGATCCTGTTCCCGCCCTGACCAGAGGTTGCATCCGGCAAATCGGCAAAACACCGCGGGCCGGCCCGTCTGCGCGCCCTCTCCTTGCACGGTGTAGAAGATTTCCTTAACTGCGTAACTCATAAAGGCAGCTTCTAGCTGCTAGCTCCTAGCTTCCAGCTCATCTCGCAATTGCAAGGTCCTCAACTCCTCGCCGAAAAAGCTAGAGGCTAGAAGCTAGCGGCTAGCGGCTGGTCTTCAGCAGCGGGTCTTCGATCCCATTTTCGCGGAAGCCCTTTTGCCTTAGAAGGCAGGAGTCGCATTGGCCGCACGGTTCGCCGGTGTGGGAGGGATCGTAGCAACTGCTGGTTAAACCGTAATCGACACCAAGATCGCGCCCCAAGCGAATGATCTCCGCTTTAGAAAGCGCGATGAGCGGCGTATGAATTCTGAGCGCCTGGCGGCCCTCCACACCAGCCTTGGTCGCCAGGTTGGCCATTTTTTCAAAGGCCGCGATGTATCCAGGACGACAGTCAGGGTAACCCGAGTAGTCGAGCGCATTCACTCCCAAATAGATGTCGTTAGCGCCCAACACCTCGGCCCACGCCAATGCAAAGGCGAGAAAGATCGTGTTGCGTGCGGGTACATATGTAATTGGGATGCTGCCGTTCATTTCCTGGGTCGTGCGTCCCTTAGGAACGGCGATGTCGTCCGTGAGAGCCGAGCCGCCAAAGGCGCGCAGGTCAATGGCTACCGTGCGGTGCTCCGCAACGCCAATCGATGCGGCGACGCGCTTTGCGGCCTGTAACTCCCATGCGTGCCGCTGTCCATAGGAAAACGAGAGCGCGTAGGGCTCGAATCCTTCGCTCTTGGCGACAGCGAGAACCGTCGCCGAGTCAAGACCGCCGCTCAAAAGAACGATTGCGCGTTTGGGTTTGTTGTCCATGGTTAGCGTCGAGCCTATTTGAGATCGCCGCCGCGCCCAATGTCCATCGACGGCGAGATCGGGTTGCGCTCGTCGATGTAGGCGTTGATGCACTGGTCCAGAACTCCTTTGGCCTCCAGGATGAACTCGACCGCGTCGCGCGCCCCGCCATAGCCGCCAGAGTTCGGCGTAACGAAGTGCGCTTCGGTTTTGACGCGTTCGCGCGCGTTGGCAACAGCCACCGCGAACCCCACTTCGCGCATCGCCGGCAGGTCGATCACGTCATCGCCCACGTAGCAAATCTCGTCGAGGGCCACGCCTTCCTTGGCAATAATCTCGCGGATGGCCTGCATTTTGAAGGCGCAACCCTGGTAAACGAATTCGAGCTTCAGATCGCGGGCGCGTGTGGCGACTGTCTCGCTAATGCGCTTGGTAATCACTCCGCACTTCAGTCCGCCGAGGCGCGCCAGCGAAATGGCAGTACCATCGTGTGCGCTATACCCCTTGGCCTCGACCATTGTGGTCGATTGCACGCCGAAGCCGATGTTGTCTTTGCCGCGGAGCTCGTCCAAAACCCCGCTTTGCGCAGAACCTGGCACGAGCCAGATTGTGCCGTCGGTCCATACACCGTCTACGTCGAAAAGAATGATTTTGATCTTGCGGGCGCGGTCTTGCGCAGTAAGTGCCATACTTTGATTTTAGCGGGCACACCTAATCACTTGCTTACGAATCACCGCCGGTTCAGAGAGAATAAGGGTGTGGATCGAGATCCTCCCACAACCGCGCCGCTCGCCCCGCCAGGACTCGCACCCGAAGACTATTACTTCGAAGGGCCCTATCTCGTTTTCACCGCCGCGTACCACCTCAAGCGCGGGGCCTGCTGTGGGTCAGGGTGCCGCCATTGCCCCTATCGAGAGGACCCAGCCGCGAAATCTGAGCCGATAAAACTTGAGTAGCGGCCGGCGACTCCTGAGTGAAATTTCTTGCTGGCTGGACTTGCCCCGGCAGTGTTATAAATCCAGACTTGCGGAATCGGGCAGCCTGACCTTCGCATTGAATAGGTTCTTCAACTTCCGAGGCCGCAGAAAACCAACCAATTCAAGAGATCGAGGAGGGAAAGATGGGAATTCTCATGTGGATTCTGGTCGGCCTGGTTGCAGGTTGGCTGACGGGCAAGATCATGAAAGGCTCAGGCTATGGGTTTTTCGTGGACATCCTGCTGGGCATTGCCGGAGCGTTGGTGGGGGGCTTTATCGCGAACCACCTTGGGTTGGATGCGCACGGCGGATTCCTCTACAGCACACTGATCGCCGTGGCCGGCGCGGTCATCCTGGTAGCCATCCTCCGGCTGCTAAAGCGCGCGTGAAGGTTGCCAACTTTTCAGCAGCGGCGCTGAGGGGGGGCGCGGCAATCCTTACTCCGACCCACCGCTTGGCGATGATTGGCCTGCCGGCGGGGCGCCCGACGGTGCTGCCGCCGGCGCAGCGGCCTGCTCCCGCACTAGAACAGCGAAGCGCGGAAAGGCGAAGCTGCCTGCCGCGTCGTCAATCACGTTTAACTGGCAAACGTAGGAACCCGGCTTGAGCGCACTCAAAGGCACATCGAGCTCGATGGAGACAGCATCGCGCCCTTCGACGTTGATCGACCTGGCTTGCACGATGGGCGTTTCGTAAATCTTGGTTGATCCCTGGATCAGTTCCAGGCTGCTCAGAAGATCGATCGCGGATTTGGGTTCCTTCGGCGCACCTTCGGCCGCCTTTTCGTGCGACGGATCGTAGATCTCGTAGAGCAGATACATATGCTGGTCCTGGCGAAAGACGTGGCTGATGTTGGGCACGTATTCCTCGCCATTCCGCACAAGAGGATCGTCCTTCTTGCTGGGCTCGCGCTGCGACGCCAACACGATGGAACTCATCTTCAACGGAGCCTTCTTGAGATCCGGAAGAGTAACGTCGGCAATGAACGAGCCCATACGGCCAGTTTGATTCTCCCGCACCACGAATTTGAGCTGGTACTTGCCAGGCGGCAGATTGAAGCTGGTCGTGTACTGGATGTTTTTCTGCCGCGCCTGCAGCGAGGGATCGAGGTTGAGTTTGACCGTATCGCGCACTCGCCCCACGGGCCTCTGTGCTTCATCGATCACCGCTCCAATAATGTCGAGCGTGGCCTTGTCCTTGTCGCCACCCTTCACAAACGGGATCTGAGAGCCGGGTACGACAAGCGAAACCGGCATGTAGAACCGGTTTTCGTCGAGACGGAAATACATGGCGTTCATGTAGACCGCCATGTCGGTGGCGGGTAAATCGCTGGCCAGTTGATCCTGAAGTTCTTGTTCGCGGTCCTCTTTGCCGGAGTGCCTGAAGTCCGCAGGCGCGTAGTATCCCGGCCGGTAATCGAGCTTGATGCCGGGCCTGTCGATCTTCACCGTCAATTTGCGATATCTGCCATCACGCGCAGGATTGGTCGAGTGGAAGCCGATGGCGTAGTAGGCCGAATTATCCTTCTGCACCTGCGCAAAGGCCGGCGCAAAGTCGTTGGAGTCGAAAAATGCCTTTCCGCCGGTGTCGCTGGAAAGCGTGCCCATCACTTCTTGACTAGCGAAGTTCGCGTTCATGTTGGTCGTGAGCGCGCCACCGTTGAATCCGCTTTGGCCGCGCAGACTGCCAGTAGAGGCGTCGCCAAGCGGCGTGACGGCCTGCAAACCGCGCGTGTCGACGCTATAGATGGCCAGGTCGGAGCGAACTGCCGCGTTGATCGCGGACCGCAGCGAAGCTTCGTTCTCGATGCCGTCGCGCGAGATTCCGCCGGAGAAATAAAGCAGCGATTTCTTCTCATTGATCTTTGCGAGGGATTGCGAAATGGCTCGCAGCGCAAAGAGCTCGCGGTCGGTGTTTAGGTCGTTGTACTCACTCTCGTCGGGCGTGTATGAGGTGGTGTCCTCGACCTGGTTCGTATTGGAATTTGCGCCCTGGGCAAATCCCTGGCCTTCGGTGCCGTTGTAGGCGCCAACCTCGTTGATAAGCGCTGTTTTGTCGGCGGTAAAATCCTGGTCGACGTTCAGGGTGTCGCCGAGCGAAACCAGAGCAATAAGATCTGCCGGCTGCATTTTGGCTCGAAGGAACGCCTGCGCCGCGTCGACGCTGCGTTCGAGATCCTCCGGCTGCATTGATGTCAGGTCGAAGAACATGACGATCAGCCGATGGTTGCGCAATTCCTCGGGCTTAGCGACGACCACGGCCTTGCTCCCGGAAGGGCCGGCCGCCAACCCGCTGACCATTGCTTCCTTGAGCGGCGTGGCCATTTCCACACTCTCGAAGTCGAACGAGTCGATCTGCTGTTCTCTTCCGTTTTCAAAAATCTTGCAGTCGCTCTGTTTGAGGCCCGTCACCAGTTCGCCGGTCTTCGCATCGCGCGCCACCACATTGGTCAGCACAAGCTCGGCGTTCGCCTTGAGCGTATAGCCGGCCTGGGGCGTGTTGGAGACCTCCTGCGCGGAGCTTTGGGCGGAGATCGGCAGCGCTCCCGACTCCACAAGCGCCAGCATCCCAACTACCGCACCGAACTTATGCGCCAAACAGCTCATCGATATCCTTCCGCCCAATGATCGGCACGCCGACTCGTTGACTATTGCCCGTTCAGAACCTGAATCTTGCCAAAAACTGGAACGCCCGCATCTGATGTACCGAAGTCACTTCACCGAAGGTCGGAGAGCCCTCAGTGGTGTTTACGCCTGAGTATTGCACCGTATTAAAAGCATTGTTGATGATGGCGCGAAACTCCAAGCTGCGTGTCTCGCCCATGTTCATGGTCTTTGAGAGCGACATGTTATTCGAGACTGTGCCCGGTCCTTCAATCGAATCGCGCGGAGCGTTGCCAAAGTAATCGCAGAATCCTGGCGTATTAGTGGGCGTTGAATAGGCCGCAGTGTTGAACCACTTGCGCAGCGAACCGCCGCCAGGCACCGGTTGTCCCGTCAAGTTCGGCCGAAGTCCGCTGGTATTACCGCACTCCACGCTCTGCGCCGTGGGTTCGAACCCGGGCGAGAGCCAGGATCCGGTGGCGAAGTTGAAACTGCCGGAGATGGAGAAGCCCTCGAGAATATGCGAGCCTGCTCCCGACGTGACCCAATACTTGTCGGGGCCGAAAGGCAGCTCAAAGAGATAATTCCCGCTCACCTGGTGACGAATGTCGAGGGCCGTGTGGCCCTCCTCCGCAGCCGGATTCTGCCAGTCCTGGACCACTGATGCCGTACCGCCATTGACGGAAGACGCGTCGTCGATGGCGTGACCGTACTGGTAGTTGGCACCCACGGATACGCCGTGCGAGAGGCGCTTGTTCACGCGAACCGTTCCGGCATTCATCTTGTAGTAGGCCGCGGCCTCGTCGTAGTTAAAGAGCAACCCCGAGGGGTCGGTTCCCGGACTGGAGGGCAGCGCGCGCGGCGCGAGCTTAACGTCGAGATGATTCGAACGCGCTCCGTTGTAGCCGACATTCATGACGATGCCCCAGGGCAGTGTCTTCTGTATGTCGAGATTCCACGCCATCACGTAGGGCAGTCCATAGTGCGGGTCGACTGCGTAGTTGCCAACCGCGGCAGGCGCGGGAAAGGGGTTATTGAATAACGCAAAGCAACCCGCCGGAACGGTCCGCGCGCAGGCCGTTGACGGCGTGTTCCCAATCGCGTCCTGATTGGTCTGCTCGTCGGTGAATGGCGGTTGGTGGGCCATGGTGGTTCCAAAGCCGGCATACTCGCCGACTGTGTAGTTGGTGCCAAACCCGGCTCGAACGACAGTCTGTTTAATCTTCGGGACGCGCCATGCCAAGCCGATGCGCGGCTGGAAGGCTTTGTGCCAGGGAAGGACGAGCGAGGCAGGCAGGCCGTTCATCCCGGCGGTCTGCTCGGTCTCGCTGGTAAAACCAGCGTCTGGATTGGTGGCTATGTCGGCCAAGTGCCCGTATTTTTCGGTGTAAGGCGCGAAGAACTCCCAGCGCACGCCGAAATTCAGAGTGAATGAGGGCAGCATCCGCCAGTCGTCCGTGGCATAGGCATCGACTACGTTGTCCCGCAAGTAACTCTTGGCGAGCGATGAGTTGAGCGTTGTGGATTGCGGCAGCCCGAGCAGAAAGTCGGCGATGGAAGAGCCGGTGTTTGGATCCTGAGCGTCATCCTCTGTAAAGAGCCCTGTGAAGGCAAAATCCCCGGTGGCGTTCGAGCCGGCGAGAAAATCGTGGTGCACGCGGCGATAGTCGCCGCCGAAGCGCATGTTGTGCTTGCCGTGAATCCAGCTCAGGACTTCGCTAAACGAGATGGTCTGTGCGATGGAGAAGTTGGGCTCGGTTTCACTCAGTCCCTGAATGCCGTTGCTGAGCGAAATGTCGGGAACGCCATAGTTGAGCGGCACGTTGTTCGGAATGGTCAGGCTGGCAGTCGCCGCGGGATTGTTGGTGGTGTCGGTAAAAAAGTTCGTGGTTCGGCTGTTGCTGCGATTCCAATTGACGTTTGAAATGCTCGTGAAGCGATGGTAGCCAACCGTGTAGCCAGCCTGGAGGGAATAGGAACTAGAGGCGCTCTTACCACCCAGGTCCGGGAACAGACTCACCAAGTCGGAGGCCGAGTGGGTCCAGTTGTAGTTGAGATTAATGCTCTGGCGAAGGCCCTGGTTCTGCGATCCGCCGCGCCCTCCGCCTCCCAAGCCTCCGCGGCCGCCGGGCTGCGCAGCGTTAGCGCCGAGACTGCGGTTGTAACGAATCCCAGCCTGAGTGGTATTCGACTGCGCGGTGGTGAGCAAGTGGTAGTTGTAGCCGTTGATGGTGCCGCCACCGGGCAGGTTCGGCTGAGGGAAATAGCTCAGAAGTGCCGCGGCCTCTGGCGAGATCGACTGTCCTGCGGCTCCCGTGGTTGGAATCACGTTGGGCGTCCCGTTGTAGATGAATTGCTGGCCGGTGACGGGATCGTAGATCGGTGGCAATCCGGCGGCCGAGAAATCGCCCGTGCGTTCCGCATCAGTGGGGACCGTGGCATAGAAATCGTCCGGCGAAGATGAGCGCGTGCCGCTGAGCGTTAGAAAGACTGTGTCCTTGCCGCTGGGCTTGGTCAGGTGAGGAATATACGGTGCGCTCATAAAAGAGAGCGTGAAGCGATTCGATCCGTTCGGCGGCTGAATTTGGGGCTGTCCAAGAAGCGAAAACGGCAGTGCATTGATCGCCGAATTTGTTCCATTCCACGCGATGGCGCCATGCGGCTGGCCGGGATTGAAGGTGCGGAAGTTCCCGCGTCCTCCCCCTCCGCCGCC
>Ga0187890_10003637_pt1 | contig 10602 bp, 8 predicted proteins | sample June2016WEW_21_1_FD_133005 | JGI IMG/M metagenome (GOLD analysis project Ga0187890, IMG submission 133005) | Peatland microbial communities from SPRUCE experiment site at the Marcell Experimental Forest, Minnesota, USA - June2016WEW_21_10 | ecosystem: Environmental > Terrestrial > Soil >...
CAGCGCCGCCGAGTACACAACCAGCTTGAAGGTCGATCCCGGCTCGTATACGTCGCTGATCGCATGATTGCGCAAGAGTGCCGGCGTGGTGCGGCGAAACTGGTTGGGATTGAATGTGGGACGAATGGCGAGGGCCAGAATCTGTCCGGTATGAACGTCCTGCACCACCACCGTGCCGTTAGCCGCCTGGGTGCGCTCCATGGCGTGGTCCAGCGCCCGCTCGGCCAGAAACTGAATGTTCTCGTCGATGGTCAGTTCCAGGTTGCGGCCCGGCTCCGGCTCATGCTCGGTGGAACCCATCACCCGGCTGCGCGCATCGACGGCCGTGTACATGCGGCCCGGAACGCCGTGCAACTGCCCCTCGAACTTCTGCTCCAGGCCGCCCAGGCCGTTGTCGTCCAGGCCCACGTAGCCCAGCACCTGCGCCGCAATCTCGCTGTCGGGATAGAAGCGCTCGAACTCCTTTTGGAAGTAGACGCCCTTGATGCCCTTCGAGGCGATGAGTTCCCGCACGCGAGCCGCAACGTCGGGGGGCACGCGCCGCGCCACCCAGGCAAAGTCCTTTCCCTTGTCGAGGCGCGCGACGATTTGATCCTCGGTGGTTTCGGCATCTTCGGGGTCGGTGTGCACCAGCGCGGCCAGCTCGTGCGCGGCAGCCTGGTTGTCGTCGATCTCGTTGGGCACCGCGTAGATGGAGTCCGCCTGCACGGTCATGGCCAGTTCGCGCAGGTTGCGGTCGTAGAGCACGCCGCGGCGCGGAGCCACCTCAAAGGTGCGCTGCTGCTGCTTTTGGGCGCGCTCCACAAACTCCTTGTGGCGCACCACCTGCAGCCAGAACAGCCGGGCGCAAATGGCCAGCGTCCAGAGCAGAAAGAACAGGCAAATAGCCCAGAAGCGCGCCCGCCTGAGCGGCAAAACGCGGCCCGAATTGGCGCGGTTCCGGTTGACTCCAACGCCCGTCAGCATGGGAAATAGCTCCGCTTCCAGTAGCTGCCCTTGCGCTTATTGCGCGGCGGGCGCCGGAGGAGTCGCTTGGGCAATCGATGGAGCGCCGGCATCCGGACGGCCGTAAGGATGAATCACCTGGCCCGGCTGCGGCTCCGCAAGTCCAAGCTGGCGAGCAACGGTATCGACGCGCTCCGGCTGAGTAAGCTGCGCCTCGGCCAGCCGCAACTGGCGGTTATCCTCTTGCAACTGTTGCAGCGCCTGTTTCTCCGACTCCACCCGGTAACCGCTTTCGATGGCATAAAAATGCTGCAATCCATAGATCATTACCAGCGAGAAGAGGAGGGCGGCAGCCACTGAAAACTGGCGCATCTGGCGCACCCGCACCGGGTCCGCGGCCTTTACCAGGCGCGTGTTGTCGAAATGCTTGGGAAAGAAGAACTCCGGCGTGCGCGCGCCCCGCCGACGCAATGGCTGCTGGGCCAGAAGCTCGGCGTTCCGCTCGGCGACTCTCGCGCCCCAGCCGCGGCCCGCTTCAAAGTAAGTTGTTGTGCATGCCGCCATGGTTTCCTCCTGTTCCACAGTTGACAGTCATCAGTTATCAGTTACCGGGGCTTTCCAACTGACAACTGATCACTGATCACTGTCTTTCCCCCGCCCTCAGCTTCGCACTGCGCGAGCGCGGATTGCGTTCCATCTCTTCTTCGCCCGCGGTGACCGGCTTCCTGGTCAGAATCTCCCAGATCCCCTGCCGCGCGCCTTCGCGAAGACTGTCTTTCGCGATGCGATCTTCCAGCGAGTGAAAGCCGATAACAACCAGCCTTGCGGAGGGCTTAAGCAACTTTGGCGCGGCCTCCAGCAATGCCCGTATCTCGTCCAACTCGCGATTCACATAGATACGAAGAGCTTGAAAGGTTCTGGTCGCCGGATGAATTCGCTCCTGTTTCATTGGCGAGGCGGCTGAAGCTACGATCCGGGCTAACTGCCCGGTGGTTGCAACTGGCCGCCCGCGCACAATGGCTCTGGCGATTCTCCGCGACCTCCTTTCCTCTCCGTACTCGTAAATGAGGTCGGCAAGCTCACGCTCGTTCGCCTCGTTTACCACCTGTGCGGCGGTCGGCCCGCGGCGCGTATCCATGCGCATATCCAACGGCCCATCCGCCTGAAAACTGAATCCCCTGCGCGCTTCGTCGAAGTGCAAGCTGCTAACTCCGAAATCGGCCAGCAAACCATCCACCGAAGATGGCTGCACATACTCCGCAATGGAACTGAAGGCCTCGCCCACCAAGGTCACCTGCGGCGCCTGGCTACCCAAGTCCTCGCAAACCCGGTTCAGCCTTTCCTTGGCGAGTTCCAGCGCCTCGGGATCCCTGTCAAACCCGATCAGGCGTCCCTGCGGCCCCAGCAGCCTAACTATCCCCTCGGCGTGTCCTGCCAATCCCAGCGTGCAGTCCACATACGTACCCCCTGCGCGCACCCGGAGAAAATCGATCGCTTCATGAAAAAGAACTGGCACATGGCGTTCATTCAACTTCGTCATGCGCTCCCCCTGGGGGGTGTCAGCGGTCACTGTGCCGCTTGAGAATCGCCGCCAGCGCCGAGCGCTTCTCGGTGGTCATCTTCTTGGCCGGCAGGCTTTGCTCGAAGATCTCCCGGTTACGTACTTCCAGGTAAGTCAACTTCCCGAAGACCGTAACTTCCGCATCCAGTTTGGCCGTGCCGCGCAGAATCTGCGGCAGCAGCACCCGAGCCTGGTTATCCATCTCCGCCTGCTGGCCGTAGTAGCTGGTCAGGTTCAGGTAGGTATCCACGGCCTCGTCCAGGGTGCTGTATTCAGCCAGTTGCTCTTCGCGCTTCTCCCACTCCGGCAGTGGCCAGATCTCCGCGCTCTCGCCGTCCGTCGAGGTGATGTAGAACTGGGTGACGTTGGCAGCGTCAACCAACTGCTTGAAGGCAGCCGGGAGCTTCAGTCTCCCCTTCTCATCGACCTTTGCCGGATGATTTCCGCGGAACATCGTTGTGCCTCTTCGCTCTGCGCGGCCGAATTCCCCTTCTCCCGCCGCGACCTCTTCCCTTCCCTGACCTTCCCTCTTCCGTTATCTGGGCTGGTTCCCCCGCCGATATGCGCGTGAATTCTGCGCTGGAAGGTGAAAACTGGGGTAAACTTGCTTTGAAAGTGAGCCGATCGAATCTACTCTACTCCACTCGACTCCACTTTTTCCCACGTAGACCGATAGTACCGCCTATTCCGGCTCACGCCAAGGGAAAAATCGAAAAAAAGTCGGGTTGGGGGAGGCCGAATGTGGAAAACTCGACTAATAGACTAGAGGACTTTAATTGCCACAAGATGTAGTGTTTACCGCTTTGGTCCGCTGCACTGGACGGGGCTGCGGGAGGTATGGTAGGGGAACAAAAAGCGAAACAAGGGCCATTACGCCCGTGCCCTTCGCCTAAAAGATCGGTGGCGTCCAGGCAGTTGCCCTACTCGTTTCCATATCCGCGCCGGTACCTTCCGCGCTCCAGCACCATCTTCAACAAATAGAAGACGACCAGCGCATTGACCGCCAGCAGGCCAGACCTGATCCACGTCACTCTGCGCAGCACCTCGAAGATCTCCCAAGGCAGAAAGGACGCGGTAATGGCCAGCGTCAGGTACTCGGCCCAGGCTTTCTCGAGATACAGGCCGGTTCCCTCGATCAGATCGAGCGCGGCATAGATGAAGACCACCGCGCCGATCCGCTTCAGCAGGCGGTCGTTGACCAGCGGGGACTTCTCCAGGATAAAGTCTACGAGGCGCGGCTCCGAACTGAAATGCAGGTGCTCGGCCAGCCGGATCAGCAGATCGCCGATGTCCTTACCCACCAGGCGCAGCGCGCCCACGCCCATGGCGATGAACAACAGCGCCTGGCTCAGCTTGAAGGCCGCAATCAGAACGAGCCATCGATTGCGGCGCCTGGGCTTCGACAAAACCTGCGATGGAGAACCGTTCATGATCTTCGCGCGAACCCTGGCGAACGTCTGTTGGTTCCGAGTTCGCCTGCTCCATCTTACGTTACCCGACGCGCGGCCGTTCGCCTAACCGCGTGATACGGACTGCCAGACCGCGCTAGCGGCTCACGCCCGCCCATCCGCCCCTGGGCTACAATGAAGGTTGGGCCAAGGCCAGAAATCACCGCGTACTGAGCGCAGATAAGGCAAGGAGCTACAAATCTTATGGCGATTCCCGCCACGCAAATGCGTCCCGGCATGATCATCAAGCACAAGGACCAACTGCACCTGGTATTCAAGGTGGAGCACCGCACGCCGGGCAACCTGCGCGCCTTCATCCAAGCCAAGCTGCGCAACATCCGGACCGGGGCCATGTTCGAGGAGCGCTTCCGCTCCGCCGACGCCGTTGAAAAGGTGGTCGTGGACGAGGTCTCGATGGAGTTTCTTTACAACGACGGCGACGACTACTACTTTATGAACCCCGTGGACTACGAGCAGACCGTGCTCAAGGGCACGACGCTGGGCGACGCCATCGAGTACCTGACGCCCAACCTGCAGATCAAGGTGAGCTACCACGACGGCCAGGCCGTGGGCATCGATCTGCCGGCAGCTGTCGAGCTGACCGTCGTGGAGACCGAGCCGGGGCTCAAGTCGGCCACCGCATCGAGCGTCAGCAAGCCCGCCAAGACCGAGACCGGCCTGGTCGTCCAGGTGCCCGCCTTTATCAACGAGGGCGAGAAGATCCGCGTGGATACCAGCGAAGGCGCCTACCTGAGCCGGGCGTGATGGCGATGGGGAGATAACCGCGTGCCGGCCGCGGCAGGGCGCGATTTGACGGAGGATTGCATGAAAGCCCTGCTATCGTTGCTCATCGCCTGCTCTGTTTTGCAGGTGGCCGCGAGGGCGGCGGAGGCGTCTGCTATGGTTGCGAACGATAAGGCAACGGTTGTCGAAGGCAACAATGAATTTGCGGTCGCGCTGTATGGCAAGCTGAGAAGCCAAGGCGGCAATCTCTTTTTCTCGCCCGAGAGCGTTTCAACCGCGCTGGCCATGACCTGTGCCGGGGCGCGTGGCGATACCGCCGCGGAGATGGCGAAGACTCTGCATTTCACGCTGCCGCCGGACCGGTTGCACCCGGCGATGGGCGCGTTGCTGGCGGGCCTGAACGCCCCGCATGACGGATACCAGCTTCGCGTGGCCAGCGTTCTTTGGGCCGAGCAGGATTACAAGTTTCTCGACGCGTTCCTGAAGCTAACGGAAAGCAATTACGGCGCGGGACTCAATGGGGTGGATTTCAAAGGCTCGACCGAGGCGGCGCGGGTGACCATCAACCAATGGGTCGAGCAGAAGACAGATAACAAGATCAAAGACCTGCTCAAGCCGGGCATGGTCAACCCTATGACAAGACTCGTGCTGACGGACGCTATCTATTTCAAAGCCGACTGGCAGGCGCAATTCCAGAAGGCGCAAACGGAGGATGGGGATTTTCATCTGTCCGCGGCGCAGACCGTCAAAGCGCCCCTGATGCACCGCGCGGGCAGTTACAAGTATTTCAATGGCGGGACGTTTCAAATCCCGGAGATTCCATATAAGACCGGCGAGTTATCCATGATCGTCTTTCTGCCCAATGATATGGATGGCCTGCCTGCTTTTGAACGATCGCTGACCGCGTCCAGCGCCAAGCAATGGCTAAGCCAGTTGCAGCCGGTATCCAGAGTTATCTTGACCTTCCCCAAGTTCAAGGTGACAGAACAGCTTGAGCTTGGAAGCACTCTGGGGGCGATGGGCATGCCGCGCGCATTTGAAAGGAACGCCGCCGATTTTTCCGGGATGACCGGTAACCGCGAGTTATTTCTTTCGGCGGTGATCCACAAGGCCTTTATCGACGTGAACGAGGTAGGAACCGAAGCTGCGGCGGCAACGGCTGTAGCGATGGTGGGGATGGCGATGCGCGCGCCGGACCCGACACCGCCCCCCGAATTCCGCGCCGACCACCCGTTCGTTTTTCTGATCCGCGACAATCGCTCGGGCGGCATTCTCTTTTTGGGACGCGTGAGCGACCCGACGAAGTGAGGACGACTCCTGTTCCCACGAGTGAAGACTGCTGGTTTGAAAAGGCGGCTTTCAACTGCGCCAAGTTACTTCTTTCACGATAAGCCGAAACATAAAATCCCCTTTGGAGATTCTCATGAGTGCCAGGGGGCTGTTATGATCCATGACGAGCTAACCTCATTCGAACATGAGCCGTGTTTGGAGCACTATGGGGCACATTCTTCTCGCGACTTTCGCACTTGCTGCTTTCTCGGGCGGCGTCATTGGCCAGACGGAAAAGCCTCCCACCGCCGAGGAGCTGACAGAAATTGCCGCACGCGGTCATGCCCTCGCGGAATACGACCAGGCGGCCTGGCACGCGAGCGACGCGGTTGAGGCGCTGCGCCCGGCGCCAGAAACAGTGCAGCGCTATGTGGCAAGGAAGACTCCGGCCGGTTGGATTGTTGACTGGGGATACTTCGACGAGACTCATACTCGTTTCCTCATTACTTACGAGGCGAAACAGGGCGCGAACCCGGTCGAGTTCACTGTGATAAGGCACGATCCCCCGCTCGAGGATACGGATTATTGCTTTCATGCCGCCTCGGCGCTGGAAACGGCTCGGAAGGATTTCGCGGCGAGCGCGCGTCCTGTGCGGCCCTACAATATCTCGGTGCTCCCGTCCATGACTGGAGATTGGTATGTATATGCCATTCCCGCGCAGCAAGATTTGGCAATTTTGCCCCATGGCGGGGATCTGCGCTACGAGGTCTCTTTCGACGGAGCGAAGATTCTCGACCGGCGGCAGATGCACAAGACAGTTCTCGAAGAATCTTTGCCTGCGGGCGGCGGACGACCGGGCTTCGATTTCCATAGCCACATTCTGAGCGATCTGCCCGAGGATAGCGACATCTTCTATGCCATCACGCGAAGAGCCGGCCAAGGCGAGTGGGTGGCCTCGAAGAAGTATACGTACGAGATCACACCCGAGTTTTCTCTTGGATACTTGGGCGAGACGAAGCAAGTGGCGGATTTCCTTGGTAGGCGGGACTGCCGCAGCATCAAAGCCCATGCAAATCTGTGCGCAGACAATTGGGATGCGATTAGGCTGAAGACGCTTTCCGCCCTTTGGAATCTGAGTGGACTTTTTCACGAGGCATGGCCGCTCGAACCGAGCGCGACCTTCGAGAATGCCCGCTGTAAGGATGGACAGATTTGGATGACGCTCAAGGTTAGCCTTCGGAATGTCGGAGACAGCGATCTCGTCATTTCCAGAGCCGTTGCCGGGAACTGGATACAGGCCCGGTTTGCAGACAGCCCACCTGACCTTCTCTCTGAGAAGTACGAGAAGCTGGTCTTTGCCTCAATGGACCCTAAACTCAACAAGTCAAATGACGACTCGTTTACCCCTCTCTCGCCTGGAAAAGCACTTGAGATGAGCAAGGAGCTTCCGTTGATCGGTCTAGATCCTAAAGGCAAGAGCGTAGTTCAGCTCCTCATTTATACCTGGTTCCCAGGGGACGAGAAGCCACCCAGGCAGATTCTTGATCGCTTTGCAAACTCTGGTACTCTTTTTACGGATTCGGTCCTGACCGATCTGCTGCCATTCACGCTGGACCCGAAGCTGGTGGAGAGCTGCAAGTAATCTTCATCAGCCGATGAGCAGGCGTCCCAGGTCTCCATTCTGCGGGACCTGGGACCACATGCATCCGGCCGTCCCGCCGCGTCAGAACTTGCCCTCCGGCAAACTCACCGGCCTGGCTTCGAGCAGCGCCTCGATTGTCGCCAGCGCCTCCAGCACCTTCTCCGAGACCGGCGCGTCCACCTGCACCACGGCCAGCGCCTTCACCGGCTTGGGTCCGCTGCGTTCGCGGCCCAGCGCGAAGTTGGCGATGTTCACGCCGTGCTCGCCCAGGATGGTGCCGATCTTGCCGATTACGCCCGGCACGTCGAGATTGCGGCAGACCAGCAGGTTGCCTTCGAGCGGGGTCTCGATGTCGATGCCGTCGAAGGCCAGCAGGCGCGGCTGCTCGCCGTGAATCACGGTCGCGCTGGCGCCCATCGAGCCGGCCGCGGTGTGCAACTCGACCGTGAGCACGCTGGCCGCGCCGCCGCGATAGCTCTCGTCCTTCTCCTCGTGGATGCGGATGCCGCGCTCGCCGGCCACCGCCGCCGCGTTGATGCGGTTTACATTCTCCGAGCCGCGCAGCAGTCCCTCGATGGCCGCGTTGCGCACCAGTTCCGTCTTGACTTCGGCCAGCGATCCGCCGTAGGTCAAATGAATCGACTCAATGCCGCCCTTGCCGGTCTGCGCCAGGAACGATCCCACCCGCCCGGCCAGATCGATGTACGGCGCCAGTACAAGATACTCCTCGTGGCTCAAAGAGGGCAGGTTGACGGCGTTCTGCACCACGCCCAGCTTGAGATACTCGCGCACCTGGCGGGCGATCTGAATGCCCACAGCCTCCTGCGCCTCGCCCGTCGAGCCGGCGATGTGGGGGGTGAGAATCACCTGGTCGAACTCCGCATAGGGTGTCTCCTTGGCCGGCTCCTTGGCAAACACATCGAGCGCCGCGCCGGCCACCTGTCCGCTCTTGAGCGCCTCCACGAGCGCTGCATCGTCGATCAGCTCGCCGCGCGCGCAGTTGATAATGCGTACGCCCTTCTTCATCGCCGCCAGGGATTTGGCGTTAATCACTCCGGCAGTTTGCGGAGTCAGACCCACGTGCAGCGTGATGTAATCCGATCCGGCAATCAACTCCTCCAGCGTGACCAGCTTGATGCCGTTTTCGCGGGCCACGGCAGCCGAGACAAACGGGTCGCTGGCGACGATCTCCAGGCCAAAGCCCTTGGCGCGCCGGGCCACTTCAAGGCCGATGCGGCCCAGGCCCAGAATGCCCAGTGTTTTGCCGCGCAGTTCCGCGCCTTGCAGTATCTTTTTCTCCCAGCGGCCGGCGTGCATGGTCGAATTGGCGAAGGGCAGCTTGCGGGCCAGCGCCAGCATCAGCGCTACGGTCAGCTCGGCCACGGCCACGGCGTTTGCGCCGGGAGTATTCATCACCACAATGCCCCGCCGGGTGGCCGCATCGGCGTCGATGTTATCCACTCCCACGCCGGCCCGGCCGATAACTCGCAGCTTGGGCGCCTGCGCCATCAGCGCATCGTCCACCTGCACGGCGCTGCGCACCACCAGCGCGTCGGCATCGGCCAGGGCGGCCGGCAACCCGTCCGGCAACTGGTCGTGCGTCAGGACTTCCCACCCCGGTTCGGCCGCGAACACGGCCAGCGTTGCCGGAGAAACCTTCTCTGCCAGAACGATCTTCATCCTATCTCCTTTGTCCGCCGCGGCGGACCCGGCTTCATACTCGTCGAAGCGGATGCCGTGCTTCTCGCATAACAGATCCAGCATCCGCACCACGGCGGCGTGCGGCTTGCCCTCGTCGCGCTCGTACTTCCAGATCGAGTTGGGATGCACGCCCAGCCGCTCGGCCATCTCGTATTGATAGAGGTCAAGCTGCTTGCGTGCGATCAGCAGCTTTTCCCCAAAACTCAGTTCGGCCATAAGTACAGCTCCTAGCTTCTAGCTTCTAGCTAGAAGCCTGGGTGCCCCAGGTCCCGATTGTGGGACCTGGGCAACCACGAACCTCAACCAGCAATCGAACAAGCTAACAGCTAAAAGCTAATAGTTGAAGGCTAGCTTTTCGCCGCATCAGCGTACACCTGCTGCGCCGCCGCCACCGCCTGCCCATAAGTCACCGGCAGCCCCAGCGTATCTTTCGCGATGTGCTCCGCCGCTCCCAAAAACGCCACCGTGTCGAGATAGTCGAAGAAGCCCAGGTGCGCCACGCGAAAGATCTTGCCCTGCATCTCACCCTGGCCGTTGGCGGTTACAAGCGCAAAACGCGCCTTCAGCGCCTTCACCACCGCTCCCGAGTCCATCCCCTCCGGCACCGCAACCGCCGTGGCCGCCGCCGCCGGCGATGTGGGCGCAAAGAGCTTGAAGCCCAGCGCCACAAGCCCCGCGCGCGTCGCCGCCGCGTTCACCTGCGCGTTATCAATGAGCGCGATGCGGCCCTTTTCCAGGTCTCCGCCCGCCTGCCCGGCGATATAGTCGAGGGCCGCGCCCAGCCCGGCAACCAGCGCCACCGCCGGCGTGTACGCGCTCTCGCCCTTGACGGCGTTCTTGCGCTCCTTGCGCAGGTCGAAGTAGTAGCGCGGATTCCTGGCGCTCTCCATCGCCGCCCACGCCTTCTCGCTCACGCTCAGATACGCGAGGCCCGGCGGAATCATCACCGCCTTCTGCGAGCCGCCGATCAGCACGTCGATCCCCCAGCCGTCCACGTCGAAGTGCGTCGTGCCGAGGCCGGTGATCCCGTCCACCACCAGCAGGGCCTCGCTGGCCGCCTCCTTGATGAGCTTGGCGACCGCCTCCACATCGTGGCGCACCGCGGTCGAGGTCTCCGTGGCCTGCATATAGACGGCGCGATGCTCCGGCTTCAACGCCGCGCACACCGCCTCCAGGTCGAAGGTCTCGCCATAAGGAGCCTTCACCACATCGGCCACGAGGCCAAAGGCCTTCGCCAGGTCCACCCAGCGCTCACCGAACTTGCCCGCCGTGAGCACCAGCACCCGGTCCCC
>Ga0187890_10003641_pt1 | contig 10598 bp, 8 predicted proteins | sample June2016WEW_21_1_FD_133005 | JGI IMG/M metagenome (GOLD analysis project Ga0187890, IMG submission 133005) | Peatland microbial communities from SPRUCE experiment site at the Marcell Experimental Forest, Minnesota, USA - June2016WEW_21_10 | ecosystem: Environmental > Terrestrial > Soil >...
GAAACTCGCAACAATTTCGATGTGCGGCTGGACCACACTTTTTCCAGCAAGGATTCCATCTTTGGGCGGTTCAGCTACGAAAATCAGCCCAGCTACATTCCGTCGCCTTTCCAGAACGTTCTCGACGGCGGCGGGTTTTTCGACGGAATCGAAGACTTCTCCTACCGCAGCATAGCCTTGAGCGAAACTCACGTTTTCGATTCCACGCATGTGAACGAGTTTCGTTTTGGCTACAACCGAATCAACGCGCATCGCTATCAGAACAACTTCAATGAGAATGTCTCGGCGAATCTCGATTTTCCCGGTGTTCCTTTCCAGTCGGGCACGTTTAACGGCGGGCTTCCCGCGCTGACGTTCAGCGACGGCTCAGCACCGGAACTAGGCAGCTCGGGCTTTTTGCCCTCCATCGAAAAACAAAACAGCTATGTCTTCACGGACAATTTCACCTGGGTGAAAGGCCGCCATTCGCTCAAAGCCGGCGCCGAGCTGCGTTTTGAACAATTCACGATCTTTCAGCCGTCAGCCTCGCGGGGCACGGCCGATTTCAGCGCGGGATTCACGGACAATCCCGCGGCGCCAGGAACCGGCGGCTACGGTTTTGCCAGCTTTTTGCTGGGCATTTCCGACGGCGGCTCGATCGTGAATCTTCACAACGTTGACTATCACCGGGAAATCTACGCGGGATTCATTCAGGATGATTTCAAGGAATCGTCACGCCTGACGCTGAATCTTGGCTTGCGCTACGAATATTATTCACCGGTGAAGGCCGGGGGCAATGAACAGGCCAATTTTAACTTTGCTTGCGGGTGTCTGATTGTGCCCACGGGGCAAGAGGCCCAACTTACTCCCACGCTCGCCTCGCAAATTTCCATTGAACGGAATGGATCGTCAGGGCTGGTCTCGGCGGATTACCACAACTTTGCGCCGCGCATCGGCCTGGCCTACAAAATCACCGACAAGCTCGTGCTGCGAACTTCCTACGGCATTTTTTATGGCGGGCAGGAAAACGGGCCTTACTCCAATCCAAGTCCCGGATTCAATCCACCATTCTTTGTGACGCAGTCGTTCGACCAGCCATGCCTCACGAATTCCGCGAACCCGAATCCCGGACAAATCGACTGTTCGATTCCCGGATTCAACTCGCTGCAGCAAGGCTTCCCCGCAAATTCCCTGGTGGACCCGAATACACCGTTGCTTTTTTCCATCAATCCGAAAATCACCACGCCATTCATGCAGCAATGGTTCCTGGGTTTCCAGTACGAATTGCCGGCGAACATCGTGGCGCAAGTTTCCTACGTTGGCTCGCACGGTGCCGATCTGTTCGGCCTGTTCAACGGAAATCAGGCAGTCCCAACGCCGGATTCGAGTATTCCAACCGCGCCGCGCCGCCCCGATCCGAATATTGATGCTCCGATTGATACGCTCCGCTCGAATTTATTCTCAAACTACAATGGCTTGCAGCTGCGTCTGGAAAAGCGCTTCTCGAACGGCTTGCAGTTTGAGTTCGCCTACACGTATAGCCATGCGCTCGATGACGCGTCCGATGCCAGCCTCGGCTCGCAGAATCAAGGGGACTTCCGGCTGCAAACGGCGCCTTACCTGGAGTACGGCAACGCGGACTTCGACGTGCGCCACCGATTCGTCACTAACTTTGTTTATGACTTGCCGTTTGGAAACGGCCAGAAGTTTGGTTCTAATCTCACGGGAGTCGCCAACCAGCTCGTGGGCAACTGGCAAGTCACTGGAATTGTTTCCGCGCAGACCGGCAATTGGTTCACGCCGACCGATGACCTGGTGAACATCTCCAATTCCGATTGCGGAGGAGCCGTATTCAATTGCGCGCGTCCGAATGTGGTGGGAAATCCGAACGGGGCGCGTTGCCTGCCGGGAACGCTGTTTAACACCTGCGCGTTTGCCCCCAACGGCGTGGAGGGTACGTTCGGCAACGCGGGGCGCAACATCATTCTTGGTCCCGGACTGCAAAACTGGGACCTATCCTTCATCAAGGAGTTTCCAGTTCGCGAGCAGATGCATTTTGAGTTCCGCGCCGAGTTGTTCAATATTTGGAATCACCCGAATCTGCAATTCGCGGACCCGACGACGACCAACGAAAACTTTTCGATCGAGCGCGGAGCTTCGCAATTTGGCTTTCCCACTGCGTCGCTGGCTCCCAGACTGGTGCAATTCGCACTGAAATTCTATTTCTGAAGCTGCGCTGTGGAAGGCGAAATTGCTCGTCAGGCAACTCAACGAGGCGCTGAAGTGGGATCCTGCGCCGTGACGGACCATCGTGTGCTCATTGCACCCGGCGCGAACCCGTAATCAGGATATCCACGAGGCGTCGGGCGCTCTGCTGCCAGTCCGGGCCGGACGCTACGTTGGACACGCCGATCAGCGCCCGCAGTAGGTCGAATGGTTCGAGGTCTCCACGAATGTCGCCGCTCTTGATGGCGCGCTCCACCAGCGCCTGAATCGCTCCGGAGATCTGAGCGCGCGAGGATTCGTACACCTTTGAAGGTCCCCCAACGAGCGTATTCAGTGCCGGGGCAATAATCTGCTTCGCCGCGATGTAATCCACGAACAACAACATCCAGGCTCGCAACGCTGCTACCGGGGTCATTTCCTGAGATAGCTTTCGCTGCGCTAACGCTAACTTTTCAACCTCAGTCCGATAGACCGCCTCAAGAAGCGCATCCCGCGTCGGAAAGTGGCGATATAAGGTTCCCGCGCCCACTCCGGCCTGTTGGGCGATGTCGTCTAAGCTAGTGTTTGCGCCGGACCGAGAGAAAGCCTGCTTGGCCACGTCCAGAATACGCTCGCGATTCCGCTGCGCATCCGTGCGTGGCTTTCGCTCCACGGGCTTTGAGCTTTTCTCAGGCACAGGGAATCTTGGGCATAGGCAAAAATAATTGCAACCGGAGACAGTCTCCGGTTATCTAAGCATAGTACGGAGACGGGCTCCGATCTATCGAAATCGTCGCGGTTGGTCAATATCAGTTACAGATATGACGTCCGAACCGACGGTACGAGGAGGAAGACATGGTGGACGTATTCGGTGCAACCTCAACGACAGAAGACGTTTTGTCCGGTGTGAACCTGAAGGGTAAACGGATCCTTGTTACGGGCGTTTCGGCCGGCATCGGCGTAGAGACCGCGCGATCACTTGCCGCGCACGGGGCGCATGTCGTGGGTGCGGCGCGGGACTTGGCGAAGGCTGAAGCGGCAACCGCTCAGCTGCGTAAGGACGCAGCAGCCGGTGGCGGCAGCTTCGAGTTGATTGAACTCGACCTCGCCAGCCTCAAAAGTGTGCGCGCGTGCGCCGAAAAATTGCTGGCAAAGGGTGAATTATTTGACGTGGTTATCGCCAATGCTGGCGTCATGGCCACGCCGTTTGCGCAAACTCTGGATGGCTTCGAAACGCAGTTCGGGACGAATCACCTGGGCCACTTTGTGCTGGTTAACCGAATTGCGCCTCTGATCCGAAAAGGAGGGCGGCTGATCAGCCTCGCTTCTTCGGGTCACCGCTTCTCGAACGTCAACCTGGAGGATCCGAATTTCGAACGGACGCAATACGAACCATTCGTTGCATACGGGCGGTCAAAGACGGCGAATATTCTTTTCGCTGTTGCCTTCGACGAAAGGCACCGGAAGCGTGGCCTAAGAGCCGCTGCCGTGCATCCGGGAGGGATACAAACCGAGTTGGGCCGGCACATGAACCCAGGACAGCTACAGACGATGGTTGAGCAAATGAACAAGCAGCTTGCGGCTGAAGGCAAGGCGCCTTTCCAGTTCAAGACCATCCCGCAAGGAGCGGCAACTTCAGTGTGGGCCGGTGTAGTTGCCCCCGCTGATGAAATCGGCGGACGCTATTGCGAAAACTGCCACGTCGGCCAGATTGTGCCGGACAACATCACCATCAGCGCCATCAGCGAAGGAGTGCGCGGGTACGCGCTCGATCGAAGCACCGCTGAGGCGCTTTGGAAGAAAAGTGAAGAAATGGTGGGGGAGAGGTTTTAAGGATCAGGAGGAACGGGCAATGAAGATCTTTGTCACAGGAGCAACAGGATTCATCGGTTCGGCGATCGTGCCGGAGTTGATTAAGGCAGGCCACCAGGTACTCGGGCTAACGCGTTCGGATGCAGGCGCGCAGTCTCTCATTGCCGCCGGAGCCAAGGTGCATCGAGGGAATCTGCAGGACTTGGAAAGCCTCCGCGCCGGAGCAGCCAAGTCGGACGGCGTCATTCACTGTGCTTTCAATCACGACTTCTCGAACTTTGTCGCAAATTGTGAGCAGGACCGAAAGGCCATCGAGGCGATGGGCGGCGTGCTTGCCGGCTCGGACCGCCCCTTGCTCATCACCTCCGGAACTGGAATGGGAAACGCTGTTCCGGGTCAGCCCGCAACGGAGGACCATTTCGATCTCAACCACCCAACACCTCGTAAGGCTTCAGAACTAGCAGGCGCTGCCGTCGCAGAGCGTGGCGTCAATGTGTCGGTGATCCGTCTTCCTCAGGTTCACGACACGGTGAAGCAGGGCCTCATCACCTATGCGGTTCAGGTGGCTCGTGAGAAAGGGGTCTCGGCGTACATAGGCGAGGGAGTCAATCGTTGGCCGGCGGCACACGTTCTCGATGTCGCCCGTCTCTACCGGCTTGCATTCGAGAAGCGCGAAGCCGGCAGCAGGTACCACGCAGTCGCTGAAGAGGGAATATCGATGCGGCAGATTGCCGAAGCCATTGGCCGTGGCTTGCGGGTGCCCGTTGTCAGCATCTCTCCAGAGCAAGCGCAAGATCATTTCGGATGGCTCGCTCTGTTCGCGGGCTTCGACATGCCGGCTTCAAGCGCACAGACCCGGCAACGTCTCGGATGGCACCCGACCGGACCTGGACTGATTGCCGATCTTGATCAGATGCGTTATTTCGATACGAGTGCAGATATCGCGTCCGCGGCACCAGTGAGAACAGCCAGTTGATCGAATCAAAACAGAAATCCGCTAGAGCTTAGCCTCGCTAACTAAAAGAGGAAGACAGAAATGACAATGCAGTCCGAAATTACAAGCAGTTATGCGCTTCCTGGCAGCTCGATGAGCTTGAACCGAATGGGCTACGGCGCGATGCAACTTGCAGGTTCGCATGTTTGGGGACCGCCGTCGGATATGGATGGCGCGATTGCTGTTCTGCGCGAGGCGGTGGCCGCCGGAGTGAATCACATCGATACCAGCGATTTTTACGGTCCGCACGTAACCAACCAGATCATCAAACGGGCCCTTCATCCTTATCCGAAAGGCCTGGTGATTGTCACTAAGGTGGGTCGGCGGCGGGGTGACGACAAGTCGTGGCTTCTCGCTCTTTCGCGTCAAGAACTGATCGACGCCGTTCATGACAATCTTCGAAATCTCGGGCTGGACGTGCTCGATGTTGTCAATCTTCGGGTTGGAGGAATCATGGGTCCATCGGAGGGATCCATCGAAGAACCGCTGAGCGTGCTAGCCGAACTGAAACGTCAGGGGCTGATTCGCCAAATTGGCCTGAGTAACGTCAGTCGCGCACAGTTAGCAGAAGCTCAGAGAATTACGGAGATCGTTTGCGTTCAGAATTTTTACAACGTCGCGAACCGGAACGACGATGGCCTGATTCACGACCTCGCGAAACAAGGGATCGCTTACGTGCCGTTCTTTCCGCTGGGAGGCTTTACGCCGCTACAATCTTCGGTGTTGGACGACGCAGCTGCGTCCCTCCAGGTCGCGCCTATGCAGGTCGCGCTGGCGTGGTTGTTTCAGCGTTCCCCCAACATTCTGCTGATTCCCGGAACATCTTCGCTCGGACATCTTCGTGAAAATCTGAGTGCTGCGAAGCTGCGCCTTCCGCACGAAATTGTCGCCACACTTGATTCAATCGGCAATGGTTCTAGTCAGGTATGAGCGCGAAAAACCTCCCGCGTGCGATTGCTGCAGAGCGCGCAGGGCGAAAATGTATCACTTCAGGGGCTCGATCGAGCGATTTCTCACAAGACGTGCGCAGTGAATCCCGTGTGAGACGACTACTTAGAATCAATCGCGGATTGCGTCAGAAGTAATGCGGATTGACCGAGTCGTGTTAACTGTAATAGAACACTGATGTCTCGCGTATTTACTGCTAGTTTATAGCCCTTGCAAGCATAGGCTGGCTTTTTAAAGCACTTGCAGTCGTCGTGGGAGAGAGCGCCGGTGCCATAACGCATTGTCCCAGCCCCGGTAAGCGTTTTATCGATAACATGCCGGCGTGGCAAAAATCTACGCGGAGCTATATGAGCGGAGAATCGTGCGAGCCACAATCCTGTCTTTTGTCAGATTCAACCAGGCTCCAGGCCATAAGCAAGTATCGCATCCTCGTCGCAGAAGACCATGCTTTGGATCGATCCTCTCTGATAGCCTCTCTGACGGCGGTATCCCAAGTCGAAATCTGCGGGCGGGCCACCAACGCGCGAGAAACCGTGCGGTTCGCCAAGAAAATGAGGCCCGACCTAGTCATCTTGAGTATAAATTTGCTGGCCATCGGCGGAATTGACACCGTGCGACGGATACACAGCGCGTTGCCCGAAACGGAAGTGCTCGTCGTGACTCTCCATGGCTCGCCGAGATTGCGTGCCGCAGAAGCGAAATAACGCCAGACGCGACTGACAACTCAACACCAACACGGCTGGTTGCCGGCGCCGGACGTTTCGCGCGCCGCCTTGTCGTGCAAGACTCGCAGAAGCAGTCGAAGAATTTGAGTGATGTGATGGACTAGAATCAGGTCCCGCGGCGTCGGTGAAACACACCGAGATAGTGCATCTTATTGGCCGCGACACCGATACCTTCATTTCAGATTCGCCACACTCACGCTGTTCCGCGGCAAATCCTGTCGGACTCGGTCCAAACACTTGGACCAAAGATCGAACTCGGATAGCGTCTATCGCAGCTGCACTCGACGCTGGCGAGGTGATTAATACGCCGCATCCCGTGGTGCGCCCTTAAATTGGAATCGAACAAAAACCAGTTCCGTGCCCGCCCAACGACAGGCACGCCCTAGGGCTGGCTCGTTTTCATCGGCTTGATCGCAGAAATGATAAATCCCTACTTCCGCGCCCCAGCGAACATGAGGTAGAAGCTGGAATTCCTGTCGAATCGAAGGCCCTTGTAACCGTTTGGATTGCAGCTTACAAGGGTTTGAGGGCGTCGCCCACACACAGCCCGTGGGAATCGTATAACGGAGGTAGAGTCTGCCCGGATACTCGTAGTGCGTTCGGACCACAACGCCGATGGCAGGTGCGGCGGATGCTTCGATGAACTGTGAGGTCCACAAGCGGTTGTAACCTACCTCGCCGAGCACGCCTACGCGCCAAGAAGGCCATACGATTGCCGTACCGGTCACGGAAAACGAGTGGCCGTTGTCGGTAATTTGTTTTTTGTCCGGAGAAAAGGAACCGGCCCCTTGTATCTCCAGTCTTCGCCACAGCGGGTACTCCAATGACGCGCCAAAGTTCCTCGAAGGCGGTATGAAACCAAGTTCGGCTCGCACCCCGATATCAGAGTCGAGGAAGATTCTTGGCGGAGGGCTTGTATTTGCAATCAGTCCTTCCACGTCCTGTGCCGCAGCCGGTGCGGCCCACATGAATACAACTAGCGTAAGTCTTGAAATCGAGTTGAACCTCATCACCTTTCTCCTGGCGGCCTACAGCGGCCCCGCGAGCGAGTGATCGTACTCGTCGGAGCCTGAGTAACACCGCGAAGGAAGGGGGAGGCTCCGCGGCCCAAAACGTTGGGTAGAAGGTTCCAATAATCTGAGAATCTGAAGCCGAGCTGGATTTCTGCGCTCGGCTTGGGGCTATTTGTTAGGTCCCGAAGGTGGCGGATACCCAATTTCTTGATGGGCAACCGTCGCTGACGATTCGGAAGAATTACGCGCCGTGTAGCGCGTCAGGTAGGGCACGAATGGTGTCACCTCAAACGGCATCTTCTCTCGTGCCGACTGCAGCGACGTGGGAGTTGTCCTAGTCAGCGCCATCTCGTCTGTCCAAGGATCGAGTTTGATGCGAGCACCCAGCGGAAGCGCGGCGATTTGGTTCACATTCCCGGGTTGCAGAGCCGGCCCGCCGCCTTTTAACTGGGAGGCGACATAGACGCTGTCTCCCAAATGTGGGGAAACTAATGCGCGTAAATTCCGCGAATCATGTTCAAACTGCCTCAAGAAAAGCCCAGCACTTGCCAGGCTGTCTTTGTACGGCGAATTTTGCAGGTAAATCATCGCCTTGGCGTTGCTCGCTTCGCGGTCTCGAGCATTCAACTTGAACGACAATCTTTTCAGAGCCTCGAGCGGTGGTAGTTGGAGGAGATCGTAGAACGCATATCGGTCGATGGCCGGCTGTGACACCGCAATCACTCCCAGCTCTTGTGCCAGTATGGTTGCAAGGGTGGCTTCGTCCGGAAGAACATCGAGCAATCCCCGGCTTACCACGATGATGTGCCCCACGACGAATAGATCGAACGTGGAAGTTGTGAGCACCCGGCACCGCACGGCAGGTTCTATTTCCAGATTGTTCGTAACCAGCAAATTGTTGACCACCGTATCGAGCGCCTTGTCTACTTCTCCTGTCGGGGCGAGCATGCCTGTCCGCTGGAGCGCGGTTAGGACGTTGTTCTCGGCCTGAGTCTGCCAGTGCCGCTGAGCTTCTAGCGGAGATTCATCGCGCCGTTCTCCATCCGCCGCGATATCCCGGATGCCAGCCGATCCATCCAAAGTCAGCTTGCTGAATTCTTGCGTGTGGGTGGGATCTTTTAGGTTGTATCCCCAGAATCGTGTTTGGGCCTTAAAGCTGAGCCGGGCGTTGTCGTTGAGGTACTTGACTTCTAATTTGTGAATCTTGAGGTCCGTTTCCTGGACGAAAGAGTAGGCTGGAAGCCAAAGGTCCGGCTGAACGTTCAAGCGCCAACTGTCAAAGTGCGCGCCCCAACCCCCTTTCTCGTGCACCGGCAGATAGATACCGTTGAAGCGCACAATCGTGTAGTTCTTATCTTCAGCCCAAATCCGACCACTGAATCTTCCGTAGCCGAGGTTTGGGAGCGGCGTCACGTCGAATGTCACGCATCGAATCTCGCCGAGAAACTCCTGTCCCACATACTTGAAGCTGTAGTGCTGTCGATCAAATCCTTCGCGATCGACGTAGGCCATTCGAACAAAACCCAACGGCCTGAAACCCTGTTCCGTGAACCCCTTCTGAGGCAGTTGATCACTCGGCGAGAGCATTGAGTGGTAACCCATCGGCTTGCCGCCCGACAGGTCGGCCTGTCCGAGATAGTAAAAGTCCTTGGTTAGAATCGGAATCTCGGTCTTCTTCGGGCTGAACATCTGGACGTAGGATTCAACGATGGGATGGTAAGAGTTGATGACCTCGATCTCGCGTGCTTCACGGGCAATGATGCGGTCTATCGCCTCTTGAATCGTCGCTGGCGCCCCAGTTGGGTTGCCGATTTCGGGCCATTGTTGTTCATGAATTTCGGGCTTGTGCTGGCTCGCCTGGGCCGGCGTAACCTTGGCGAGAATCATCGCCATCAAGAACATTAACGAGACTTGCAGCGCTGTACGCATTTTCTTATTCCTCCATGTCCTTCAACTCGCGAGTTCAAAAACGATGTGCACGATCGCAGTCGAGTCCACCGGCTTGCAGTCACATTAAGGCGGCTTGAAAATAGGAAACAGAATCGGAACTACTGCGAAGTAGATTCCAATCGGAGTTTGCGTACCCATGCCGACACTCAGAGCGCACCATTGAACCCACAAGTTCGGAACAAGAGCCCGTGAATGACAACCGTTGCGCCCGTCGCTTTTCGATTTGCTTGCACTTAATGCTTCGAGAAACTGTCAGCGAGCAGGCGTGCAACATGGTTACTGGCCTCGGAAACACAAACTCGAATTGCTTCATTGGTTAATTCAGCGTTTCCTTTGCATGACGGAAACCGAGATGTGCATTTGATACACCAATTCGTTTTGGCACATTAGAATGGGCTTAGAAGAATTGCATGGCGGAAATCGTCCCATTGTGGATTCCCGCGATCCTAATACGGGAAAAGAAGAGAGAATTGAGGGCAGAATGGGTGGGAGCGTTTTACGCTGGTACAAACATCCCTAGCGACGGGGACGATTGTCTGTACGATCGCGCTGGGTAGGACTACGCATTTGGTGTAGTTCCAGTACTCGTATGTTACCTTAAAGTATACATTTGACTTGACCCGTCGCGCGATCCAAGTTACAACTCAGACGGTCGATTTCCTCCCCAGCCAGGAGTCAACGAATGAAGCGTATGGATCTCTCGACGCCTAACCGAGTCCCATTCCTTCGGCCTGCTTCGTTCGTAAGACCCCGACGGCCCAACGACCCGCCGCAACAGTCACTCAAGAAATAGTCCGTCCGCAAGCGGAAGCAGTAGGCTCCGCTATCAGCGGTCAAGCAGCTAGATTCAATCGAAAATCTACCGCATCGCCCCGGCCCCTCTTTGGGCGCTTGACTTCCCTTAGAGTGTCTTCGAAAAGGAACCCGATGATTACTAGGGTTGTAGCCGTGGAGTACGTACATCGCATGAGA
>Ga0187890_10003642_pt1 | contig 10597 bp, 8 predicted proteins | sample June2016WEW_21_1_FD_133005 | JGI IMG/M metagenome (GOLD analysis project Ga0187890, IMG submission 133005) | Peatland microbial communities from SPRUCE experiment site at the Marcell Experimental Forest, Minnesota, USA - June2016WEW_21_10 | ecosystem: Environmental > Terrestrial > Soil >...
CTTCAGGCCTCCCTCGTCCCCGCTCAGGACCAACCTTTTAAGGGCCGCCGTCCCGTCGGGCAGGATCACGAGGTATATGCGCCCCGCGTGCACCTCCAGGCGCTCGACCTCGCTGGTGTCCACCAGGGCCGTCTCTCCCTGGTTTATAGTAGGCGACATCGAATCTCCCCTGACACGTATCAGAAAAAGACTCCTCTGCCGTTCAGCACTTGTCCCCACCAGCTTTTCGATCCACCATTTCTTGAAGGGATAATGGTCCGCTACTTCGCCGTAGAGGATTTCGCCTTCCGGACCTGCTGTCACACGCGATTCCAGGAGCGGAATGAGGGCATAGTCTTCGCTTCCCTCTTCGGCCGATTCGAGCCTGGCAGCGCAAGCCCCGGCGCTTCCCTCACCCATGAGAAGCCAGCCCGGATCGGCCGAGAACTCCCGGCACACCGTCTCCAGGAATACGGCTGAAGGTGATGTCGCCCCGTCACGGTAGTTTATCAGCGTGTTTTTGGAAACGCCGGTTTTTTCGGCAAACCGCCCGAGCGGCAAACCAGAACCACGGATGATCTTTTTCAGTCTATCATGTAGCACTTTTTTGGTTACCTGCCTCAAATGATTGGTGGGTTCACTTATTCTGCCCCTCCTCTAAACCAGATTCCTATGCCGGTTCGATTCGATTGTCAAGTAAAGAGTGTAATAGAATGGTTAGCTGGCAAAATTTTCCGAAACTTCACCCAAGAATTTGTTACAAACTGGTGACTTTTATGGAAACCGTTTTTTATTCCGCATTTGACATATTTGCTGTATAGACCATCTGAAACACTCTGACAGGAGTCGAAGATGCTGGATCTCCTTTGTGGGAAAGACCCGATTGAATTGGGATTGAGAACTTACGAAGGATGGAACATCACGGCGTTCCTGGACCACCTGAGTTCATGCGACAAATGCTCGAAGTCCCAGGAGAGTCTGATAAACAAACTGAACAGCATCATAGGGGGAAAGGATATTGACGAGCGCCCCTGAGCTTCGCGGCCCCTTTTCGGAACAAAAATTCATTCCCTTGCTTTCCTCTTTATGACCTGTCTATGACCAGTCCTTTCCTTGACCGGACTATGCCCCGTCTTTGCGGTGAAATCAGGCCATTGCCAGTGCGTAACGAGATGTTTAATTTACAGAATGCAGGTTTGTTATGCAGGAAAGAAATGAATCATTTGCGAAAGGTTTGTGACAATTTTGGGCAATCTTTAGACAAAGGAAAAATGAAATGGCTGAGAAGAAAATGCCCCATCCCCATCACGAGGAACACCTGTGCTATCTTCAGAATATCGGGTTTGTCGGATCCAATCTTGACGAATACAAGAATTTGGTACGCAACCCCAAATACGTTTGCGGCAATTGCGGACGCGCCGCCGCCGACGATAAGAACCTCTGTAAGCCGGAAAAGTTATAGGATCGGGCTTCGTTCCGGCTCCCGCCCCGCGAGGTTTCCTATTCGGATTTCCTGGCCTGAGAAAAGGAATTTACGTTCCGGCAAGGAAATCGACGTGCTCCCCCAGTATTGTCCCCTCTCTCCGCTCCAAACAGTCCCCATGGAGAGGGGGGACTCGGGGGCAAAACCCTCACCGCGTCTCCCCATCCCCCTGTCCTGTATTCGGTTTAATCCGGCATCCACCCTCCAGCTTAAAGCAGCCTGAAAGTCTTCAGCCACTTAGGGCGCGCGGCGAGGGCCGACTCGATGGCTGCCTGCGACCCCAGTACTTTCACGATGCCGTCCCTGTTCACCTTCTCGAGAATCTCAGCAAAGGCCCTGAAATCACTTGCCGTAGTGCCCAGGATCTGGTCACGCATCTTTTGGCGGACTTCTTCGGAGTCGCCGGCGAAGTGGCGCAGCATCGAGACATAGCCCCTCATATCCGGCAGCATGTAAGAATCGAGGTCTCCAATGGCCCCGATTATTGCCTTGCGGATCTCATCGCCGGGAAGATGCGCACTGCGGAGGAATTGAGCCGTACCGTCGAAGTTTTCAATTGTTTTCAGCAGGTTCGGGTCGCGGTAGGAAATAAAGGTGAAAACCCCTGATATACGGTCGAAGAGGCAGAACCCGCCGTAGGCGCCTCCCTGTACCCGCACCCTTTCCCAAAGCCATGAAGTGCGCAGATACCCGGTTATGACCTTGCTCGATCCATGCGATTCGTATCCCTCCCGGTACAGGTCTGCGCCTTTCCCCACGTAGTTTACCTGCGAGGGAATCATTATCCCTTCGAATTGTGGGAAAAGCCTGGGTTGCCATGTCTCCATCGCTGCCGCCCGGTCTGGAAGGGAACCCAGAAAGCGGCGCACGTGCGGCTCGATCGAGTGAAGGTCTTTCCTGTCGGCGGTCAAATTGAAAGCCATTGCCGAACGGTTGATAAGCAGCCTGCGGACCTCTTCCAGATTTGAAACCACTTTGCCCCAGTTTTCGTCAATCTCCCCGGCGAGCTGTCCGAGGAAAAGAAAATAACTTATTCCGCCGGTCAGCTCCCTTACCCAGTCCGCCTGGTTGAAATGAGCGCGGATACGCTCATTTATTACCTGGTGGCCGTTCGGGACAATTTTTCTTTCCTGCCTGGCCTTTTCCGCCAGCACGATTTGCCGGAACCGCTCCCTGTCATCCAGTTTCACGGCGCCCAGCACTTCCGAAAGGATATCCGCAAACTCGCCGATCTGCGGACTCATGCTTTTGCCCCGCAGGAAAAGCCACGTGGCAGGCGCGCTATCTCCAATCACGGCGGAAGTGAACACCTCCGGGCGGATGCCTCCGGTCTTCCGGCTGATTTTTTGCGATAGAGAGACGAAATCCTGAAAGTCGGTCCCCATCTCAAGCAGAAGCCGGCCGAAAAGAGGCGCGTATGACAAATACTCCTGCGGGAGAACCTGAAGATTGAACCCAATGTCCAGGTAGGTTATGCCGCTTGTAAAAAGATCATGGTAAAACCCGGCCACGCCGTCGACAGGCACTGGTTCCACTGGAGTTATTTTGTTTCGCGTGTCCAGGTCGGAAACCCTCAGGACCGGAATGGTGGCCAGGGCTTCCGGTGAATCCGGACTCGATTGAATCCTTTGCAGCGTTTCGGCGTTTTCGATTACACGGTGAATTTCATCAACCGAAAACGAACTTTTGATTCCTTCAAACTTTTTGGATTCCTCTTCAATTTCCTTTTCAGCAAGTCCAGGCTCCGGCCGGAGCAACACAACCGTCCGGTGCGGGTTCTCAAGAAGGTAGCGGTGGATGAGGCCCTCCAGGAAACCTCCTGATTTCAGACCTTCCTTTACCCGGTCAAGAGGCGCTTCGAATGCCGGCAGGGAGGTCGGGTCGGTTTCATAGAGCCAGGTGGAAAGCGTGCGCAGCATGACCGCGAGCCCCTGCGGGAAGTTGCCGTAGTTGTTTTCGCGAAGCCGGAATTCAATCGTATTCACCCCCGCTTCGATGGTTGCAGGGTCGATGCCGCCCACGGCGAGAGCTGACAGAGTCTCGAAGATGAGATTTTCAACTTTACCGGCATCCTCGGTGCGGATTCCCTTGAGACCTATAGAGAAGAATAGCTGCCGCAGCTCGGTCTCAAGGCCCACTCCGGCAATATCTTCGCCCAGCCCGGATTCTATCAGCGCCTTCTTCAGCGGGGAACCCGGCATGCCGATAAGAACGTATTCCAGGATTTGAAAGGCAAGATTCAACCTGGCGTCGGTCACCTCCGGAAGAAGCCAGTTCACGGTTACCATGCCTTTGAGACCGCCGGTGACAGCCTCCTCGGAACCAGCGGCAAACGAGCGAACAATCCGAGAGGGCGTGGCTTTGAGCACCTGAAGGGGCACAGCGGATTCGGGCTCGCTACGGCTGAAATCTTTGAGGTATTCCTGAATTATCTCCAGCCTTCGGTCCGGATCGTCATTGCCGTAAAAATAAATCCTGGCGTTGGAAGGATGGTAAAACTTCTCGTGGAATGACTTGAACTGTTCGAAAGTAAGGCTGGGGATTACCATGGGGTGGCCGCCCGAATCCAGCCCGTAAGTGGTGTCCGGAAAAAGAGACTGCTGTGAAAGCTCCGAGAGCATGCTGTCGGGTGAGGAATAGACCCCTTTCATTTCGTTGTACACTACCCCTTTGATTGCAAGTGGGGCATCCGGGTCACTTAGCTCGTAATGCCATCCTTCCTGCTGGAGAACAAAGGGCGTCAGGCGCGGGTAAAAAACCGCGTCCAGATACACGTCGATCAGGTTGTAGAAATCCTGGGCGTTCTGACTGGCCACCGGATAGCAGGTCTTGTCAGGGTAGGTGAAGGCATTGAGAAAAGTCTTAAGTGAGCCTTTCATGAGCTCAACGAAAGGTTCCTTCACCGGGTACTTTCTCGAACCGCAAAGGACCGAGTGTTCCAGAATATGAGCCACTCCGCTCGAGTCGGACGGTGGAGTGCGAAAGCAGATGCCGAATACCTTGTTATCATCCTCGTTCATCATCGAAAGGACCTCTGCGCCGGTTGGGATATGCCTGTAAAACCGGACCAGGCCCTTGAGTTCTCGAATTTCCCTCGCGAAAATCAGTTCAAATTTGTCTTCTGCCGCCATGAGCTTTCTCCAGAATGCAACATCAAAAGCATAACTAATTCTGAGGTACGGTGGTTTTCCCAAGCCTGATGAGTATAGAAGGCTCATCCCACTTGAAAAGAACTCCTTCCTTACCGGACATTATCAGATCGAGGTGCTCGGGTTTTAGCATGCCAAGAGAAATATTCCGTCCACGCCATTCGCCGGGCAGCACTTTTTTTTCAAAAACCAGTGGTTTGAATTTCTCGGGGTCCGGAAACCAGACAATTATTTGCCGGCCTTCAAGATTTTTCACGCGCACCGGGTAAAAGTCGGCTTCCCCTTTGATTGCGGCGTTTGCGAATATCCAATCGCCTGCTTCCCGCAGATAGCACTCATATGATTCCATGGTGCTTCCGGGGCTGGTTTTGACCTCAGTGAACCTGAGGATGCCTTTGTCTTTGTCAAGCACTTCTATTCTTATAATTTCTTCACCCGAACAATCCTGGGACCATTCTCCAGCCCATTCTTCAGTCTTGACAGCGTGGGGCTTCTGTCCCACGAGATATTGACTCGACACGTTTTCACAGCCGGAGATGCACATCATGAGAATTAGAACCGGGAAAAAATGTTTAGACTTCATGAACCCTCCCCCTCAATCCCGCACATTACAACCACTCAAACCCGAATAATTTAAGACACGCGGTATTTTAAAACAAATTCGGTTTGCCGATATATACTAAAACTCGAATAATTTACAGGCGAAGGGTAAGACAGTGAAAATAAAATTCATCGGTGTCGGCGAAGCATTCGACGAGGACCTTTCAAACACTTCCATCTGGGTCCGGGCAGGAGATGAGCGCAATAAAAGTTCGATATTATTGGACTGCGGCTTTACCGCCCCTCCCTCATTCTGGAAAAGCTGCCAGGACCCGGAGGATCTCGATGCGATCTGGATATCGCATTTCCACGGGGACCATTTCTTCGGCCTGCCCGCCCTGCTTGCCCGATTCTGGGAAATGAAACGCAGAAAGCCTCTGGTCATCCTTGGGCAGCGTGCAATAGACGAAATAGTGACTCAAACTCTCAAGCTGGCCTATTCGTCCCTCCTGGACAGGTTTGCTTATGATATCCGTTTTCAGACCGTCGAACCGGGAGAGGTTGTGGAAGCGGCTGGCATTACCTGGCGAAGCGCCGTAAATGGGCATCCTAAAAGAGACCTGGCCGTGCGCATGGAAAGGGGCGGCAAGTCGCTCTTTTACAGCGGGGACGGGCTCGCAACCGAAGAAACACTCTCCCTTGCGCGCGGCGCAGACCTCGTGATTCACGAAGCTTTTCGCCTGGATACAGATACCCCCGGACACGGAAACATCATGAACTGCATCGATTTCGCCCGTAGGGCTAAAGCCCACTCGCTCGCCCTGGTGCACATTGAGCGAAATGAACGGCGCCAGAGGCGGGAGGAGATTTTGCGGGCGAGCGGAGAGGTCAAAGATTTCAAAGTATTTATGCCTGAGCCTGGAGACGAGGTCGAGATTTAAGGACCATGACCCGGGGCGGCCTATCCTGAAACCGCCTTTCTTTATTCGAAAGGATCACTTTTTCTTATAAATGGTTACTTTTTCTTGACAAGCCGGTGGGCATCCATTAGGTTTGTCGCGCGCGTGGGAAGCCATCGTATTTTATGGTCATTCAGCAGTCAGGCAAAACTCTGGAAGGTTTTTGCGAAATATGTCTACGTAGTGCGAGCCTGCATCCGCCTCTTTTCCGCTCCCACATGACTAATCAGACCGGACCCAGTTCATCTATCGAACCCTGCCGGAACGAGACGGAACAACCCGCGTAAAAAAGACTATCTTTTCACAAATTTAAATGATTTTCGTCCGGAAACCCGTGCAAGCGGTCTTAAGGGATTATATTGCTGGAAGGAGGACTCCAAGGAAATCAGGCTGAAGATTGAGGGGCGGCCCCTGCCTCTCAAATGTTACCAACCAGATCTAAACAATTCAACAAGGAGGATTAAATGAACGCAAGTGTGATCCCCATTTTTGCCCTCGCGTGTGGTGCTCTCGGCGTCATCTATGCTCTGGTGACCGCAGCGTGGGTTATCAAGCAGAGCGCCGGTTCCGAAAAAATGCAGCAGATCTCCGAAGCGATTCGGGAAGGCGCCACTGCATTTCTGAACAGGGAATACAAGACCGTCGCCGTGGTAGCCGTGGTCCTTGCCGCACTGTTATTATACCTCGGAAAATGGACCTCAATCGGGTTCATCATCGGTACGTGCGGTTCGGCCATTGCGGGTTACATCGGCATGATGGTGTCAGTCAAGGCCAACGTGCGAACGACTGAAGCCGCAAAACGCGGCATACAGCCAGCGCTTTCGGTTGCGTTCAAAGGCGGGTCGGTTACGGGGATCATGGTCGTAGGGCTCGGGCTGATCGGCCTTACCGGCTACTACGTTGTAGCCAAATCGGTCGCCCCTGTCGAAGACGTCTTCCACGCCCTTGTCGGCCTCGGCTTCGGCTGCTCGCTCATGAGCGTTTTCGCTCGTATCGCTGGCGGTATATACACCAAGGCTGCTGACGTCGGCGCCGACCTGGTGGGGAAAGTTGAAGCCGGAATTCCCGAGGACGATCCTAGAAACGCAGCGGTTATCGCCGACAACGTCGGCGACAATGTCGGCGACTGCGCGGGCATGGCGGCAGACCTCTACGAGACCTACACGGTTACGCTGGTCGCGGCGATGCTGCTGGCGAAAACGGTTTTCGGCGCCGACAGTCCCTGGGTGGAATTCCCCCTTCTGATCGGAGGCATCTCGATCGTCGCTTCGATCATCGGCACATTCTTCGTGCGCCTTGGCAAGAACGAATACATAATGGGCGCGCTCTATAAAGGCCTCGCGGTCGCAGGCATTCTGGCAGCGGCGGCCTTTTATTTCGCCTCTGAGTGGTTCTTGAAGCAGCTTCCGAACGCGAAGGCGGCTGGAGGTTTCACGCCAATGAGCGTTTTCACCACCGCGCTCATCGGTCTCGTGCTGACCGGCCTGATAGTTATGATCACCGAGTACTTCACATCCAAGAGCTTCAACCCGGTCAAGCATATTGCCGCAGCCAGCGTAACCGGCCACGGAACCAATGTCATCGCGGGTCTGGCGGTCAGCATGAAGTCCACGGCCGCCCCTGCCCTGGTAATCTGCGGCGCGATCGTGTGGGCCTATCAGCTTGGCGGCGGTTTCTCGGGTCATCCCGGTGAAGGCCTTTTTGCAATCGCCCTTTCCGCCGTTGCGATGCTCTCCATGACCGGCATCGTTGTCGCCATCGACTCCTACGGCCCGATCACGGACAACGCGGGCGGCATCGCCGAAATGGCGGAACTTCCCGACAGCGTCCGCGCAATAACCGATCCCCTGGACGCGGTAGGCAACACCACCAAGGCCGTCACAAAAGGTTACGCGATCGGCTCGGCCGCTCTTGCCGCCCTGGTCCTTTTCGCCGAATACTCGCGCTCTTTCCCCGGCACGATCACGTTCGACCTCTCGAACCCCAAAGTCATCGTGGGCCTTTTCATCGGAGGTCTTCTGCCCTACTTGTTCGGCTCGCTCCTCATGGAGGCCGTTGGCAAGGCCGCAGGCAGCATAGTCGAGGAAGTTCGCCGTCAGTTCCGTGAACTTCCGGGCATCATGGAAGGCACCACGAAGCCCGAATACGGCAAGTGCGTTGACATCGTCACCAAAAGCGCCATCAAGCAGATGATGCTTCCGGCGCTTATCCCGGTGGCCGCACCGGTTCTGGTTGGCTTCCTGATAGGTAAAGAGGCCCTCGGCGGCATGCTCATCGGCTCAATCATCACCGGTTTGTTCCAGGCCATCGCGATGACGAGCGGCGGCGGCGCCTGGGACAACGCGAAGAAGTTCATCGAAGACGGCATGTACGGCGGCAAGGGTTCGGACGCTCACAAGGCGGCGGTTACCGGCGACACGGTAGGCGACCCGTACAAAGATACGGCCGGCCCGGCAATCAACCCGATGATCAAGGTTGTCAACATTGTCGCGCTGCTGCTCGTGCCTTTGTTGAAGTAAGTACTCGCAGCGCTTTTACCGGTGCGCGAAAACGAAACCGGCGGCCTTTGCAGGCCGCCGGTTTTTTATGGCGACAGCATCAAACGTTTCGTCCTGTTACTTCAACTCCCTGTCGATAATCTGCTGCACGATCGTATAGGGGTCGGACTCCTTGTCAACGATCTTCTGCACCATTTCATCGAGGGAATCTCCGCGCCCTTCGACCCTTTCCAGAATAGCTCTGAACGCCTGATCTTTCAGCACGACCATGAACTGCATCCTTGCGCGCTTTTCCAGAATTTCCCGCCACTTTTCGGTGTGGGTGGCGAGAAGATAGGCCCTGTGCTTTTCGATTGCCTCGTAAAGCTCTTCGATTCCCCGGCCCTTTATGGCCTCGGTTTCCACGATCTGCGGTTCCCACTCCCCACCATTATGCCTTCTGGCGCTTAGCTCGATCAAGTTCATCAGTTCGCGGACCGTCTTGCGGGAGCCTTCGCGATCGGCTTTGTTCACCACGAAAATATTGCCGATTTCCATTATGCCGGCCTTGATCGCCTGAATTTCATCCCCCATTCCAGGTATTGTCACCAGTACGGTTGTGTGGGCGCTGTTTACGATTTCCACCTCGTCCTGACCCACACCCACCGTTTCGACTATGATCACGTCCTTACCCGCTGCATCCAGAACGTTTACCATATCGTTGGTGGATCTGGAGAGGCCGCCGAAATGACCTCGAGTGGCAAGGCTGCGGATGAAAACACCAGGGTCGAGAAAATGCCGCTGCATGCGGATGCGGTCACCCAGTATGGCCCCCCCCGTAAACGGGCTTGTCGGATCGACCGCTAAAATCCCGACTGTCTGTGCCGCCTTGCGATAGTTGATCGCGATCTGGTCGACAAGAGCGCTCTTGCCAACCCCCGGGGAGCCGGTGAAACCGACAACGTAGGATTTACCCGTATGTGGATAGAGTTCCCTGAGAATGTCCATGGCCGATGGAATCTCATCGTCGATATCTCGAAGGATACGAGCTACGGTTCTTACGTCGCCGGAGACGACCTGTTCAATTATACCCATGCGCTAAACCCTGTAGGCAGCGGCGCTGAATTCACGGTGAATCATAATGATTTGATGGTCGGAATGCGCCGCCTGCCGTCCCAGTTTGTCTATTTTTTTAGCACAGCCCCCATGCGCGGACTGATATTGTTGCTGACCCAGTCAATGATGTCCTTGAGTTTTGCGCCGGGTTCGAATAATTCCTTTATGCCGATCTCCTTGAGCTTGGAGATATCCTCGAGAGGGAATATGCCTCCACCTACCACCGATATGTCTCCCGCGTTATTCTCCTCCAAAAGCTCAAGTATCCGGGGAAAGGAATATGTGTGCGCTCCCGACAGGATGCTTAGCCCGATCAGATCCACGTCTTCCTGGATGGCGGAGCTCACGATCTGCTCCGGCGTCTGATGGCATCCGGTGTAGATGACCTCAAAGCCCGCATCACGAAAAGCGCGAGCTACAATTCGGGCGCCCCGGTCATGGCCGTCCAAGCCTGGTTTGGCAACCAATATACGAAGTTTCCTCACTTTTTCCATGGAAACCTGCCTCCTTAATGGAAGTCAAAAGAGTTCGATTGAGTTCGGCCTCAGCTAGAAAGTCCCGGGATCTGTATAGACTCCGAAGGCGTCCCTGTATAGATCGCAACATTCCTGTTCGGTCGCTCCTGCCCGGACCGCCTCTATGAGGGTGGGCATGACATTGTTTTCCCAGCACGGCGGGCCTTCGCATCTGCGCCTCAGCTCGTCCATAGCTTTTTGGAACGTGACTTTGTCGCGCTTTTCCTTGTAACGGTTGGTGCGGTCGACCTGCATTCGTTCGATCTCTTCGTCTATCTTGAGGACGAATTCCAGTTCCGGCCGGCCGGTAATATATTTGTTCACGCCGATTATGATTTTCTCTTCGGACTCGACCTGCCGCTGGAAATGAAAAGCCGCA
>Ga0187890_10003643_pt1 | contig 10597 bp, 10 predicted proteins | sample June2016WEW_21_1_FD_133005 | JGI IMG/M metagenome (GOLD analysis project Ga0187890, IMG submission 133005) | Peatland microbial communities from SPRUCE experiment site at the Marcell Experimental Forest, Minnesota, USA - June2016WEW_21_10 | ecosystem: Environmental > Terrestrial > Soil >...
AGCCCGATCTCCAGGGCGCGGGGCGGGACCCGGAACGCCTTGGCCTCGGTGTCGTACATGCGCTGAAACCTGCCGGGGAGGCCGCGACCGCCGTACTCGACGGGCCACGTGATGCCCGCCAGGTGAGCCTCGGCCAGCTTGCGCTGGAAGGCGACGGCGCGGGTCACGCCCGTGCCCCCCGTCTCGACCGCCGCGCCCTTCGGGGGCAGCGTCGCCTCGAGGAAGGCGAGCACCTCGGCCCGGAACGCCGTCTCGTCGGTCACGCCGGGACCACCGCGACCGGGCGGGGAACCCCGACGGACAGCAGGCCGCCGAAGACCATGTCCTTCATGACCCGCGCCAGCTGCTCCTGGTCCGCGCCGTCGAAGGAGGTGATGGAGCGCAGCATCCCGTCGACCATGGTGACGGCGGCACGCGCCTCCTCGTCGCTCAGGCCGGGCCGGACCTCGCAGAGGAGGTGCACCCACTCGGCCATGCGGACCCGCTCGATCCGGGCCACCCGACGCCGCGCGTCGTCGTCCAGCGAGCGGTACTCCTTGACGAAGACGTCGCGCAGGTTGCCGTTCTTCAGCTGCAGCACGATGGCGGCGTCAATGAGGCGCTCGAGGGTGACCATGGGTGGCGTGTCCTCGTTGAGCACGTCGTCGACCGTCTCGCGCCACGTGATGGACGCCTCCTCAATCAGGATCGAGAGCAGCTCGCCCTTGCTCTTGAAGTAGCGGTAGATGGCCGGCCCGCTCACCCCGGCGGCGGCACCGATGTCGCCCAGACTCGTCTCCCGGAAGCCGCGGTCGCGGAACAGCTCGGTGGCGGCCGTCATGATCGCCTCCCGGGTCCGCTCGCCTTTGGTCCGTCGCCCGGTACCGGTCTGGCGGGAAGGCGGCGTGGTCCCCTCCGTCTGGGTCATACGCCGTCGGATGTTAGCCATCCGTCACAAAAGCAGCCCCGATCACGTTGACTCCGGGCTTCGGGCATGCTTAGATTTTAATGCTCATTAACAAAAGTGCAAGGGGGACGCCCGTGGAGTTCGGCATATTCATGGAGCTGTCGGTGCCCCGCCCGTGGACGGCGGACTCCGAGCGGCAGGTCTACGAGAACGCGCTCGAGCAGGTGCGCCTCGCCGACGAGCTCGGCTTCGACTACGTCTGGGCCGTCGAGCACCACTTCCTCGAGGAGTACTCGCACTGCTCGGGCCCGGACATCTTCCTCTCCGCCTGCGCCGCGCAGACCAAGCGCATCCGGGTCGGGCACGGGGTGATCCCGTGCGTGCCGCAGTACCAGAGCCCCATCCGGGTGGCCGAGCGGGCGGCGGTGCTCGACATCATCTCGGGCGGGCGGTTGGAGCTGGGGACCGGGCGGTCCGCCACCTGGCCCGAGCTGAGCGGCTTCAACGCCGACCCCGACGAGACCAAGAAGACCTGGGACGAGTTCGTCCGGGTGATCCCCAAGATGTGGACGCAGGAGCGCTTCTCCTGGGACGGGCGGATGTTCTCCATGCCCGAGCGGGCCATCCTGCCCAAGCCGCTGCAGAAGCCGCACCCCCCGATGTGGGTGGCCGTCACCTCGCCCGGGACCGAGGTCGACGCGGCGGACCGCGGCCTCGGGTGCCTCGGGCTGTCGCCGGGTGGGTTCGCCGACTCGGAGAAGAAGGTCCTGAACTACCGCAAGCGGATTGAGGTGTGCGACCCGGTCGGCGCCTTCGTCAACGACAAGGTGCTCACGGTCAACTTCCTGTCCTGCAACGAGGACGGCGACCTCGGCCGGCGCAACGGGCTGAAGGTGGCCTCCATGTTCAGCTACATGGCGGCCCAGCTCCTCTCGGCCAAGGAGGTGCTGCCCACGCACTCGTACCCCTCCGAGGGGCTGCTGCCCGCACTGCGCCGCGAGTCGGGCAGCCCGGGCGACGCCGCCAAGTCCTTCAAGGGCGTCACCATGGGCACGCCGGACGACGTGGCCGACGCGATCACCGCCTGGGAGAACGTCGGGTTCGACGGCATCAACTTCATCCACCAGTTCATGGAGGTCATCCCGCAGCAGTACGTCCTCGACAGCATGCGGCTCTTCGCCGAGGAGGTCATGCCCCGCTTCAAGACGGGGACGACGACCGGGTCGGCGGCGGCGGCGGGTCGTCCGGTCCCGGCAGGGGTGGCCTGATGCCTCTCGCCGGCTCACTCGACATCCGCCCGCTGGTCGACGGCGCGCCCGAGGTCGTCCTGGACGACCACGAGCTCAAGGTGGACGACGTCGACATCCTCCAGGTGCTCTACGAGATCCGGGTGGACGATCGCGAGGCACTCGTCCCCCCGGCCCTCAACCCGACCATCCCGCTGGTCATCAGCTTCCTCGTCTACCGGGCGAAGGAGAGCGTGTACGGCCCCTTCGCCCTGGCCCAGCTGCGCCTGACCGCCCGCTCGGGCGTCCGGCCGCGCTGCTACCTGATCTCGGCCCGCTGCGACAACCCCGAGCTGGCCGAGGTGCTGGCCGGATCCTGGGGCTTCCGGGTCAGCCCGGGGGAGATCAGCCTGCGCCGCTTCCACGACCGGGTGGACTGCTCGGTGCACGAGGACGGCCGGTTGATCCTGCAGACGTCGCTCGTCGACCCGGTGCCGGTGACGGGGCACGACGTCCAGTACCCGCCGGGCATGCACCTGGCCCGGGTGACCCGCGACGGGGTCCTCAAGCCGCGCATCGTGCAGGTGGACTCCGAGTACGTCTTCCGCCGGGCCGACCGCGGCCGGCCGGAGCTGACCCACTTCGACCGCCAGGCCTGGGGTGACGCACGGCTCGTGCCCGACATCCCCGTCTCGGCGAGCTTCGCGGCCTGCGACCTGACCATCGCCAACGTGCGCTACATCTGCAATCCCGACATCCCCGCCTCCGAAGGGACGGAGAAGGTCAGCGACGCGTGACGGCACCCGCCCGTTCCCTATTCTGAGCCAGGTGCCCGCGGACGCGACCGACGAGGGGCTGCACCCGGCGGGTGACGCCCCCGACTGGCAGGAGAGCGCCTACCTGGCCTGGCGCGACCCGGTCAGCGGCCTGGGTGGGAACCACCGGATCGGCAACGAGCTCAACCGCGACACGGCCAACCTGTGGTGCGGCGTCTACCACGAGCGCGGGACCCGCTTCCGCTGCAACGGCGAGGCGCTCCCGCTGGTCCGCCTCGACGAGGAGGGACTGTGTGCCGGGCCACAGCGCCTCTTCCTCGACGGCGAGCGGCTGCGCTTCGTGCTCGACGGCGAGGGCTGCCGCGCCGACCTCGAGATCACCGACGAGGGGTCACGATCGTTCGCCAACGCGCAGACCTTCAGCGGGACGGCGGGGGCGACGGGCACCATCTTCTCCAACAACTTCCACGTCTTCTGCCGGGTGCGGGGCACGGTCGAGCTCGACGGGACCACGGCGGAGGTGGAAGCTCCGGCCTGGCGGGACCACTCGTGGGGGGCGCGCCGCTGGGACAGCTTCGTCTCGAGCCGGAGCTTCGGCGGCTCCCACGGCGAGGGCGGCGAAGCGCTGCAATTCCGCTTCGCGTCCATGGTGGGCGTCAACGGCAGCTTCTTCCGGATCGGCTCCCTCTCCCGCGGCGGGGAGCCGATCCCGGTCGCCGGCGCCGAGATGCTCGTGCACGTCGACGACGACTCCGTGCGCTGCCCCTCCGCCGAGGTCCGCTACCGGCTCGAGGCCGGCGGGACCACGAGCGTCCGGATTGAGACCATCGGCGGCATGATCGGCGCCACCTCCCAGCGGTACGGCTGGGAATCGGTCGGGGACGTCACGGTGGACGGCGATCCGGGCGGGTGGGGCTTCCTCGAGACCAACCTCAACCCCCGTAACGGCCAGGACCCGCCCGCCTTCGTCCTGGCCGACTCGCTGACCAACGGAGTGGTGCGACCGTCGTGACGTCGACGGTCCCCGCCACATGAGGCAGCCGTCCGAAGACCGGGCGCTGTACCTGCGCCAGCTGCGCGCCACGGTGATCGGCACCTTCCTGCCGGAGCTCACCAGCCCGACGGCGGTCGACGCGGCCGGCCTGGTCGACCGGATCCTCGCCGAGCTGATCGTCGAAGAGGAGTGGGCCGAGGCACTCAGCCGGGAGTTCGGCGCCGAGTTCTCGGCGCTCCTGCCCGACGCCGACGCCGACGCCGACGCCGACGCCGACGCCGACACCGACACCGTGACGCCGGAGCGCTTCGGCGAGCTCCGCCGCCGGGCGGCCGAAGTGGTGGCTGAGCATGCCGCCAGCGACGTCGCGGCGGAGCGGGAGCAGTGTCGCCGGCTCGTCGACGTCGAGCACGGCTTTCTCGAGCGGGTCGACGAGCTCCGCCGCGACGTGCTGGAAGAGCAGCTCGAAGCCGACGCGGGGGCTTCGCCGACCGCGTGCTCGCTGTCGAGGGAGCAGCTGACCGACTATCTCCGCGTCGAGCTCCCCGCGTCGCCCGACCTGGTCGTGGCGAGCATGGAGGTCATTCCCGGCGGCCGCTCCAAGGAGACCATCCTCGTCTCGCTCACCGGTACATCCGAGCTTCCCGACGAGGTCGTCGTCCGCCGGGACCGGCCGGTGGGCATCCTCCAGACGAGAGCAGCCGACGAGTTCGCCATTCTCCAGGCCGTGTACGCCCAGGGCGACGTCCCGGTGCCACGGCCCTTCTTCGCGGGTGAGCTCGAAGAGGGCACGCTGCTCGTCATGGCACGCGTCAGCGGCCGCAAGGCGGGGGAGTACTTCCCAGACCTCGCCGCCCCGACGGAGCACCGGCACACCCTCGGAGAGCAGCTTGCGGCCGCCCTGGCCCACGTGCACCGGGTCCCGCTGGAGAACTTGGCGGCCTCGAGCCTCGACGTCGATGCCGCGGTGACCGAAGCGAGCGTCACGGCGGCGGTCGAGGGGATGGCGGCTCGGATCGCCGAGCTGAGCGGGCCACCCATCGTGGCCGTCCCACTGGCACGGCAGTGGCTGCTCGACCACGTCGCCGACGTGGTGCCCTCCGGTCCGCTCCGCCTCCTGCAGGGCGACGTCGGCTTGCACAACATGCTCGTCGACGGGGACCGCGTGACGGCGCTGGTGGACTGGGAGGCCGCCACCGTGGGTCCTCCCGCCCGCGAGCTTGCCGCCGCCTGGCCCGCAGCCACCGCGCTGATGGAGTGGGCGGAGTTCGTCGACGCGTACCGCGCCGCAGGCGGGCCGCCCGAGGGGACGAACGAGCAGGCCGTCGCGTTCTACCGGGTCTTCTTCGCCCTGGGGGCGTGCATGTCCAGCCGCACCGGCGGGCACTTCTTCCGGACCGGCGCCAAGCGCGATCTCCTCACCGCCCATTCGGGGCTCGACGCCCACTTCCGGGCCCAGCGCAACCTCGCCCGCGCCCTGGAGGACGCCCTCACCGGGTGACGCCCCGCCGCCGAACGGACCTGCCCGGCGGGGCTGCCCGGCGGGCAACACGGCGGAACGTCGGCGGCGTGACACGACGAAGCTGACCGTTCATGTCAGACGTGTTGCGGTACTTTGTCACCAAATCATTCGGTGTCCTCTTTGTTGCCCATCGGGTTCGCCCTGTCATGGGAACGGACGCCGCGCCGCGTCATGCCCGAGGAGGAGAGCGTGCACCCATCAGCTCGAACCGGCCGGTCCCGCGCCGTGCTGGCCCGCGCCGCGCTCGCCGTCGGGGTCCTCGGTGCCGTCTCGCTCGCCGTGCCGGGTGGGGCCGGTGCCGCGTCGGGCGCCCTCGGCACGCCGCGTCCGGCCAGCGGGACCCCGGTGACCCTCGGCATGATCAGCGACGGCGGGTCGGGCACCGTGGGCACCGCGCCGCTCGTCGAACAGGGAGCCAAGGCGGCCGTCGCCTACCAGAACGAGTACGGCGACGGCCTCGAGGGCCACAGGATCGAGCTCTACATCTGCGAGAACCAGGAGACCCCGGCGGGCGGACAGGCCTGTGCCAACGACATGGTCCAGCACGGGGTCGCCGCGGTGATCGAGCCCTTCACGGGTCAGGGCCAGACCGAGGTGCCCACCATCGTGCAGGCCGGCATCCCCTACATCACCATGTCGGGCGGATCGACCGCTGAGCTCACGACGCCGGGCGCCTTCGCGCTCCAGGGCGGCTTCCCGGCCATCCTCGGGGCGATGGCCATGCAGGCCAAGCGGGAGGGCTACAAGAAGGTCGCCCTGCTCGTCGCCAACGTGCCCTCCGTCGTCCAGGCCACCCAGGGCATCGGCGGGATCGTCTTCAAGGCTGCCGGGGTCGATCTGCAGGTGGTGGCGGCGAACCCGGGGACGGCGGACATGACGCCGCAGCTGCAGTCCGCGGTGACGGGCGGCGCCTCCGCGATCGGGGAGGCCGGCGACGTCAGCTTCTGCAGCTCGTTCCTCCAGGCCTACGCCGCGCTGAACCTCCACCTGCCCCGGTACGTGGTGGCCACCTGCCTCGACCCGAGCATCCTGAAGTCCCCTTCGCTCGACAAGATCATGAAAGGCTCATGGCTGGCGGGCGCCGGCACGGCGAGTGCGGGCAACGACGCCCTCTACGCGGCCATCGTGCAGAAGTACGCGCCGAAGGTGAACCCGAACCCGAACGCAAGTGCGAACGACCTGGCGGGCATGCTGCCGGTGCTCTCGCTGGCCGCCATCATGAAGGGCTCCGCGCAGCCCGTCACCGCCGCCGGGATCCTCAAGCAGACGCAGTCGGCCACCGATGTGGTCCTCCCGATGTTCGGCAAGGTGACGTTCACGTGCAACGGCACCGCCATCCCGCTCCTGAAGTCGATCTGCTCGTCCACGGCCGGCATCGGCGTGCTGGGCAGCGGGTACGCCGTCAGCCACGTCACCCTCTACAACCCGACGCCGCTGTTCTCCGGTTAGCGCCAGGCGAGCTCCCGGCGGGCCCGGCTCGAGCCGAGCGAGCGCTGATCAGGCTCCGCCGCCACCGTCCACGGTGACCGCCACGGCCCCCTCTGACCCTCCCGCCGGGCCGCTCCGGGGCTCCCAGAACGGGGGTGACGTTTCATTTCAGAAGTGTTGCAGTACGTTGGCCTTCGGAGGGGCTAAATGGTATCCTCTTTTCAGTCGTAGCTGGGGGGCCGCTGCGGCTGGACATGAGCAGCGAACGTCGCCCCCTGATCCCCAAGGAGGAAACAGTGCTCATATCAGGTGCGATGGGGCGGTCCGGCAGGAAGGCGAGACGGGTCTTGTCGACCGGCTTCCTCGCGGCCGGCGTCATGACGGTGGCGACCGTGTCGACTGCCGTGGTCGGCGTCGGCGCGGCAGGTGCCAGCAGTGCACTCGGCACCGCACATCCGGCGACATTGCCCGCGGTCACGATCGGTCTGATCAGCGACGGCGGCGGTAGCAGCGGCATCGGCACCGCGGCGCTCGTCGAGCAGGGCGCCAAGGCGGCCGTCGCCTACGAGAACGAGTACCAGGACGGCCTCGAGGGCCACAAGATCAGCCTGTACATCTGCGAGAACCAGTCGACCCCGGCCGGTGGACAGACCTGTGCCAACGACATGGTGCAGCACGGCGTGGTCGCCGTCGTCGAGCCCTTCACGGGGCAGGGCCAGACCGAGGTGCCGACCATCGTCGGGGCCGGCATCCCCTACATCACGATCAGCGGGGCGTCGACCGCCGAGCTCACCTCGCCCGGCGCTTACGCCATCGAGGGAGGCTTCCCGGCCTACCTGGGTGCCGAGGCGCTGAGCGCCAAGCAGCATGGCTACACGAAGGTCGCCCTCCTGGTGGAGAACGTGCCGGCCGCCATCCAGGGCGCACAGGCGCTCGGCGGCATCGTCTTCAAGGCGGCGGGCGTGGGCTACACCGTCGTTCCCGTCAACGCCGGCACGGCAGACATGAGCCCGCAATTGCAGTCGGCCGTCTCCGGTGGCGCGCAAGCGGTCGGCATGGTCGGAGACGTGACGTTCTGCAGCTCCTTCCTTCAGGCCTACAACACGCTTGACCTGAAGCTCCCCAGGTACCTGCTCTCGACGTGCCAGGACCCGAGCATCCTCGACTCGGCCACGCTCGACAAGGCGCTCGCCGGCTCGTACATCACGACGACCACGGCCGCGTCCAAGTCCGACCTTGCGACCTACGGGGCCATCATCAAGAAGTACGACCCGAAGGCAAGTCCGAACCCCAGCATCAGCAGCAACCAGGCTGACGGCGTGACCCCGGTCCTGACACTGGCCGCCATCATGAAGGGTTCGACGCAACCCGTCACCGCCGCGGGCGTCAAGACGCAGACCCAGACTGCGAGCAACGTGGTCATCCCACTCTCGGGTGGCCTGACCTTCACCTGCAACGGGACGGCCATCCCGCTGCTGAAGTCCGTGTGCTCGTCATCCGCCGCTCTCGGCGTCATCCAGAGTGGCAAGGGCGGCAAGGTCACCGGCATCAAGGTGTACAACCCGACGCCCCTGTTCTAGGGGTGAGTGCATGAGCCGACGGCGCCGGCTCATGGCCTGAGTGCTGCGGGGGTGGGTCCTCTTCGGAGGGCCCACCCCCGTGCGCGTTCCGGGCCAGAATGTGTCCCTTGCCCGATACCGCGCTGTTGATCATGGACGTGCAGGCCTCCATCGTGGAGCGGATCGCGGACGCCGCCGGCCCGTTGTTGGCGGCAACCGGGCGGGCCGCCGCGGTTGCCCGGGGCAACGAATTCCTGGTCATCTACGTGCGCGTCGCCTTCCGACCCGACGCCCCCGAGGTCGACCCGCACAACCGCGTCTTCTCCGCGCTGGCGGGCTCGGCGGCGTTTCTCGAGGACGCGCCGGGCGCGCAGATCCACGCCTCGGTGGCGCCGCAGCGCGGTGACGTGGTGGTCACCAAGAAGCGTGTGAGCGCCTTCGCGGGCAGCGATCTCGAGGTGGTGCTGCGATCACAGGGTGTCCGCACCCTCGTCCTGGCCGGGATCGCCACCAGCGGTGTGGTGCTTTCGACGCTGCGTGAGGCGGCCGACCTCGACTACGGGCTGGTCGTCCTGCGCGATGCCTGTGCCGACGCCGACGAGGAGGTCCACCGGGTTCTCCTCGACAAGGTCTTCGCCCGCCAGGCTGACGTGCTCACGGTGGACGAATGGATCCACGACGTCGGGGCCGGTTGGCTCGGCGTGACGCAGGAGTCGGCTTGGGAGCGCTTCGCGGCAGAGGAGGAGTACCCGAACGGTGCGACTGACTGACGACGAGTGTTGGAGTGCGCTGCGCTCGGCCGAGCACGGGGTGCTGTGCACGACGAACGCCCACGGAGCGATCGATGCGGTCCCCGTCTGCTTCGCTGTCGTCTCCGAGCAGATCGTCACGCCGGTCGACAGGGTGAAGCAGAAGGGCACGACGGAGCTGGGTCGGTTGAAGAACCTCGACCGCGACACCAGGGCGACCCTGCTCTGTGACCGATGGAGCATGGACGACTGGTCGCAGCTGTGCTGGGTACGCGCACACCTCGCTCGTCGGTCGAGCGACCAGGTGGATGAGGGTCTTCTCCGGGAGAGTGACAGCACACTGCGCCGGAAGTACGTCCAATACCGGGATACCTCGTTCGCTGGAGTGATCTACTTCGACGTGGAGGACGTGGTCGGGTGGACCGCCGCCGGAGCTCAGCCCGAAGAGACCGACCCGCTCATGTAGGCGGACTCGACCGCGCTGGTGTCGTCGCGGTACGTCTCTGCCGACCCGGACAGGACGACGCTGCCGTGCACCAGCACCATCGCCTCGTCGGCTACTTCGAGCGCCAGCTGCACATGCTGCTCCACCATGATCACCGAGGCACCGTGCTCGTCGGCTACCCGCCGGATGACCGGCATCAGCGCCTCCACCGCCACTGGCGCCAGCCCCATGGACATCTCGTCGATGAGCAGGAGCTTCGGCGACTGGACGAGCGCTCGGGCGATCGCCAGCATCTGCTGCTCCCCGCCGGAGAGGTCGGCAACCCTGAGCTTCTCGCGCCGCTGCAGTGCGGGGAACAGCGTGAGCACCGGCTCCAGATCGGTACCCCGGGGGGCGGCGAGCTTCAGGTTCTGAATCGGGGTCAGCTCGGTGAAGAGGGCACGGAAGTCGGGGACCAGGACCAGGCCGGCCTGGTTCATCCGGCGGGGTGACGACCCTTTGACCTGCTCCCCGTTGAGGGTGATGGTGCCGCCGCGGGGTGCCAGGAAGCCGGCCAGCGTCATCAACAGCGTGGTCTTGCCGGCGCCGTTCGGCCCGAGGATGGTGAGGACCTTCCTGGGTTGCAGCGCGAACGTGATGTCCCGGGCCACCGTCAACTTGCCGTAGCCGACGTCAAGGCCCTTGCACTCGAGGACAGGTACGTCGTCGGCCGGCCCCTCCCGGGGTAGGTCGGGAAGCTCGCTCGTGGCCGTGCCGGTCACGACGCCACTAGCCGCTGGTGCGTGGCGCCGAGATACGCCGTGGAGACCTGCTCGTTGGTCCGGATCTGTTCGGGCGTCCCCGTCGCGATCAGCGCTCCGAAGTCGAGCACATCGATGGCGTCGCACAGGTTCAGGACCAGGCTCATGTCGTGGTCGACCAGCAGGATCGTGACGCCGGTGTCGCGGACGCCCCGCAGCCGCTCGGCCAGCCACAGGCTCTCGGTGCTGTCGAGACCCGCCGCCGGCTCGTC
>Ga0187890_10003644_pt1 | contig 10593 bp, 7 predicted proteins | sample June2016WEW_21_1_FD_133005 | JGI IMG/M metagenome (GOLD analysis project Ga0187890, IMG submission 133005) | Peatland microbial communities from SPRUCE experiment site at the Marcell Experimental Forest, Minnesota, USA - June2016WEW_21_10 | ecosystem: Environmental > Terrestrial > Soil >...
AGGGGCGAATCTCCATGACGTGGGTGCGCGCCGCCGGGCCCTGGCCGATGATGATGTCCAGCTTGTAGTCCTCAAGGGCGGTGTAGAGCTTTTCTTCCAGCACCGGCTGCATGCGGTGGATTTCGTCGAGGAAGAGCACCTGGCGCTCGCGCAGGTTGGTGAGGATGGCGGTAAGGTCGCCCTGAATCTGGAGGGCGGGACCGGAGGTCTGCTGGAAGCCGACGTCGAGTTCATTGGCGATGATGGTGGCCAGCGTGGTCTTGCCCAGGCCTGGAGGCCCGAATAGGAGCACGTGGTCGAGAGCTTCGCCGCGGGACTTGGCGGCTTCAAGGGCGATGGCCAACTGCTCTTTGGCTTTCGATTGGCCGATGAACTCGCGCAGCCAGCGGGGGCGGAGTTTGAGTTCAAAGCTCTGCTCCTCGTCGGCGCGCGAGGCGCTGACGAGCCGTTCCGGCGGGGTGTCGCGGGCGATGGCCATGCTGGAAGAAGTCTAACGGGCCGGGGTTGCGGCTGCAACCGGGACCGGTGTCGACGAGGCGGAGCTAGGTTGGCAGACACACCACGCCCGCAACCAGCTTGTAGTGGAAGCCCTCGAACAATTCGCCCAGGCTCATGGTGAGGAGAGTCTTTGCGGGCTTGCCGTCGAAGAAGTGGGCATGCGGATAGATTCCCAAGGGCAGAGAGCGCAGTTTCTCCAGCCAGATCGGATCTGTGACGGCCAGATCGTAGCAGGCGCGAACGACGTTGCCGGCTCGGAAGATGGCGCGATTCCTGCGCTTGCCCGTCTCTTCGCGTATCCACCACCACAGGTTTTCGGGATGGATAAGTTCGAGGGACTTCTCCACTGCCGCTGCCTCGATCTTGCGGCCATAGACCCTGTCGCCGTATCCCTGCAAAATGGCCGGCCCCTTGTTCACATAGGAGGCGAGAAACTGCGCATCGCGAGGCTCGTCGAAGCGGCGGATCGGTTGCCAGGGCTTCTCTGTCACACACACATCTTCCGGGTGGCAGTTGGAGCCGCACTTCTCGCCAAGTTCGGCCTCGAACACATCCAGCAGCGCAGCCTCTTTCCCGTCCGGATAGCAGGTCTCTCTCAAGGTGAGGCAACCGGGGACCCTTCGGCCGACAAGCCGGACCCACTTCCTGGTCACAAGGCTGATTCCGGCCACACAGCGATGGTCGTGCTTGTAGGAGTTGGCGAGGCAGACAATGCGGTCGAGGCCCATGCGGGCGGACCTCCCTCCAGGATGCAAATTAGAGATGGTGAATTTCTACGCCTTCCCAATGTTTCTGTAAATACTCGAGGACCAAACGGCGGTGACAGTGCTCCGCGGTTGGCTCGCTGCACAGGAGCACGGTTCTTCGCGCAAAGCTCCCTTTGTCGAGAGCGGACTCGATGTTTCTGGCGCGCATGAGGGCAAGAAAGGCATCCTCATAAGCCTCCCAGCCGCCCTTGTGCTTCTTATACGCGTCGAGCATCTCCTGCGTGGGGGCGAGCAGCGGCTCGTGTTCATAAGCCGCGGCGCAGATTTCGCGCAGGAAGTAGGCCAGATCGGCCTGCTTGGCGAAGGCAGCGAGCTGCGAGGTGTTGTTCAGCCGCACGTCCAGCAGGCGCTCGATGCCGTGAGCCTTCAGTGCGCCGAAGAACTGGCTGGCGCTTTTTTGGGTAAAACCGATGCTGTAGATCTCCATTTGTCCTCGTCGAGTTCAGCAAAGAGCGCGGGCTGGTCGGCGACTAGCGGCTTTCGGGCTTCGGCGGCGACGGCTTCGTCGGAGTCCAGACGGCCGTCGCCGCGGATGTGTTGCATGGTGTGGCCACGCCCGCAGAGGACGCGGCCGATGAGCAGGCGGCGATGGCAGTGAGCGGGGTCTTCCTCGCCGCAGAGCAGGGCCACGCGGAAGCGCTCCATGCCGGATTCCAGGCGGGCGATGGCGGCCTGGAACATGGGGTCGTCCCGGAGGCGGCTGTAAAGAACGCGGCCCGAGGCGTCGTAGTAAGCGGGGTTGGCGGGACGGCCGCCGAGTTCCGCGCCGAGAAAGAGGTAGCGGATTCCGGCTTCTTCCAGGGAGCGCTGGATGAGTTCCTTGTCGAACTGGGGGACATATTTCGAGTAAGGAGAGCTGCGCGTATCCACCACCACCTCGATTTCGTGGCGGCGAACGAGGGCTAGCCAGGTCTCGATGGAGTGGTTGGAGTGGCCGAGAGTGAAGAAGCTGCTCATGCGCGCCCTTGGCATGGAGGATAGCACTCCGGCTGCCGCCGGGCGGCGGGAGTTGGAAGCTGAAGGGGATGAGTCTCCCGTTCGCGACCGGCCGCCGGATCTGCGTTTGGGTCTCTCCAGGCTCCGCGAGCGCGGGTTCCCATTCGCCCGATGGCCCAGATGAAAGGCCGCGCTTGATCGCGCTGATGGTTTTCAACTGGATGATTCAAAGCAGGATAGGTAAGGAATGCGAGAACTGGCGGCAGGCGGGAGCAAGGCGTGGGCAAAGTGCGGCTGGGCCGCCGCCCGGATTGGGGCGGTCCGGCCGCGTGCCGGGCTTTCTTGCCGGATTGCCCGGTCCGTTCCCGGTTTTCCGGATCCTGGCCGGCGCTGCGAATCGGGCATGGACCAGGCGCCGCCGCGGGCTGGTCAAGTTTATTTACCGTCTTGATTCCGAAAGAGAAAGAGGTTTTTGGGGGAATTGCCGGTTCAGCGACATTTGGATATACAATTAACGGTGGAAAAGACTATGCGGCTTTGCTGCAAGGCGGCAGAGCCGGAGCCAGTCGAAAATCTTGGAGGCCATCGATGTTCGATCGTTCTTTATTCAAGGCACTGATGCTGATCGGTATTGCCCTGCCCATTGCCAGCTGTACGAGTTCGCCGTCGCTGACCTCCATTGTCGTCACTCCCGCCTCCATGAACTTTGGCGGTGCGGGTCTCACCACGCAGTTGACGGCCACCGGGTACTACACCCACCCCAACCACCCGGCGGAGACCCAGAACATCACCGATCAAGTTTCCTGGGCAAGTTCCACTCCCGCATGTGTAACGGTCAGCAGCACGGGCCTCATCACCTCGGGTGGCAACATATGCAGCAATATCCCGGTCACCGCCAGCGCGCCCGGTTTCAACGGCTTGATCTCCGGCAGCATGATTGTCAACGTTACCCAGCCCAACTATGGGAACGCCGACATCGTTTCGATCTCCGTCATACCGGCGGCGCAGACGGTTGCATCGCTGAACGTTCCCATCCAATATGAAGCGGTTGGGACCACAGCCGGCGGCTCCACGGTGGCACTGGCCGGTTACCCGCTACAGCTTAAATGGGCTTCCAGCAACGTAACTGTCGCCACCATCGTCGCGAGCACCGGACTGGCCACCACGGTCGGATCGGGCACATCCACCATCACGGCTACGTTCACCAATGCCGACGGCAGCGGGGCAGTCGGAACCGCGGTTCTGACAGTGGCTCCTTCGGGTTCGCCGGAGCCTCTGACCTCGCTTACCGTCTCTCCGAACGCGCAGACAGCATCGGCCGTGGGTCAAACGGCCGATTTCCTCGCGATTGCCACCACCGGATCCGGCTCATCCGTCAATCTGACCGATCAGAGCGCTGTCGTCAACGGGAAGACGATCGCCGCCGCTGTTTGGACCTCCAGCGCTCCAGGGGTCGCGAGCATCGACCCAGCAACCGGAATTGCTACGGCGGTCAGTGCCGGCGCAGCCATTATCACCTCGATCGCCACCAATCCCGACGGAACCGTTGTGACGGGTACAGCGACCTACACGGTGGCCGGCACCACCACGACCTCAGCTGAGCCGCTGGTGTCGATGGCCATCGTTCCGGCAACGCAGACGGCCCTGGCAGCCAATCAGACCGCTAATTTCATCGCTATCGGCACCACCGGATCGGGCTCGACGGTGAACCTGACCAATCAGGCGGCAACGATCAACGGCAAGACGATCGCCGCGGCCGTATGGAGTTCCAGCAACCCGTCGGTGGCCACCGTCAATGCAGCCACGGGAGTTGCCACGGCGCTCAGCGCCGGCGCAACTGCCATCGTCGCTATCGCCACCAATCCCGACGGAACCGTGGTGACGGGAACCGCGGTCTACACCGTGACGGTTTCCAGTACGACGGAGCCGCTGGAGTCGCTGGCTGTCGTTCCGGCCTCGCAGACCGCCCTGGCAGCCAATCAAACCGCTCACTTCATCGCCATCGGCACCACGGGATCGGGCGCCACGGTGAACCTGACCAATCAGCCGGCAACGATCAATGGCAAGACGATCGCCGCAGCCGTCTGGAGTTCGAGCAGCCCGGCGGTGGCCACTGTCGATCCGGCCACTGGAATTGCCACGGCGCTCAGCGCCGGAGCAACCGCCATCACGGCCATCGTCACCAATCCCGACGGCACCGTGGTGTCGGCCAGCGCGGTTTACACGGTAACGATTTCCGGCTCGAAGGAGCCCGTGGTTTCCCTCGCCATCCTACCGGCCTCACAGACGTCCCTGACAACCGGCGCAAGCGCCAATGTCAACTTCATCGCCATCGGCACCACCGCTTCAGGCGCGACAGTGAACCTGACCAATCAGTCGGCAACCGTCAACGGCGTTACAGTGCCCGCGGCCGTCTGGGGTTCCAGCAACCCGATAGTGGCCAGCATCAATGCGGCTACCGGCGTGGCCACGCCGAAGAGCGCCGGCGCAACCGCCATCACGGCCATCGTCACCAACCCCGACAGCACCGTGGTGTCGGCCAGCGCGCCGTATACGGTGACGGTTCCAGCCGTGACCGAGCCTTATGTGTCGCTGGCCATCGTTCCGGCCTCGCAGACGGTTACTACGTCCGGTCAACAAGCCCGGTACCTCGCCCTGGGTATTACCGGGACGGGCGCTACGGTGGACCTTACCAATGCGCCTGGCGTACTGTGGACCACCAGTAGCAGTGCAGTGGCCACTATCGTCAGCAATGGGGTGGCCCAGGCAGTAGGCAACGGCGTCGCCGCCGTCACCGCCGAGGTTCCGAATCCCGGCATTAACGGCAATCCCCCGGACGGAACTGTCGTGTCCGCCAGCGCGTCGCTCACTGTCAACCTCGGAGCTACGCAAGAGCCTCTGCTCTCGCTCTCCATCCAGCCCAGTGCGCAATCGGTTGCGGGAGCGCCTCAAACCACCCAGTTCCTGGCCATCGGAGACTTCTCGGCGTCCTCCTCCACTCCGGGCATGCAGAACATGGCGAACATCGCCACCTATACCACCGCCTGGTATTCGAGCAATCCGCAGGTCGCCAGCATTTCCGCGACCGGCGTGGCCACGGCGGTGGGCCAGGGCGTAACGGCCATTACCGCAATTGCAACCAATGTCGCCGACAAGAGTGGGGCAACTGCCGTAGCCACCTTCACGGTGTCGGGACCCTCCGTCGAGCCGATCTCCGCGCTCTCCATCTTCCCCGGCTCACCGTCGCTGACCTTGCCGGTGATCGGATCGACAACCCCAGCAACCGTCAGCTTTATCGCCATCGGAACCAACGGAAGCACCGGCCTTCAGACCAACGTGAACACTCTGACTGGCATTTTCTGGACTTCCACCAATCCGCTGGTAGCCACCATCGATAACACCGGCAAGGCCACAGCCATCGGCCAGGGCACGACGACGATTGCCGTCACCTACACGAATCCGGCCAGCGCCGGCTCCGGCGTGGTAACGGCGACGACGACCCTGACGGTTGCGGCTCCGGCATCGGAGCCTTTGCTTTCCGTTACGATTTATCCTGCGAGTCCTTCGTTATCGGTGCCCAACCAGACCAGCCAACTGCTGGCCATTGGAACCTTCTCCGCTCCTCCAATAACGCAGGATGTGACCGCGGGCCTCGCCAGCCCCGCCATCACCACCAGTTGGAGCTCCAGCAATACTGGGGTGGCTACCGTGACCACCGCTTGCCCCACCGGCCTCACCGCCGAATCCTGCACGATCTCCGCTTGCCCTCCCGGATCCACCGGTGCAACCTGCACCACCTGCCCCGTCGGCACCTCCGCGGCCGGTTCATCCTGCGCTACCCTCAATCCCGCGACTCCGATCGGCATAGTCACCTCGGTTAGCCAGGGAACAGCGGCCATCACCTCCATTTCAAGTAATCCCGATAAATCCTTGGTGCTTGCCACAACCTCCTTCTCCGTGCTGGGAGGCAGCACAGAGCCGTACACCGCCCTGACCATCGTTCCAAACGCAATCGCGGCTACTTCGTCGACCCAACAGAACCAGTTTATTGCGCTGGCCACCGACAGTGCTGGCCTGCAGCACGATGTGACCAGCCTGGTTGTATGGAAGTCCAATACTTCGACGGTTGCCTCCATTTGTACCGCTGTCGCCGGGGTCAACCCAGTCACCCCAATCTCCTGCGGAACTACGCCAGGTCTGGTGACGGCTATTACGGCCGGTTCTACGAATATCACTGCGACCTGGACGAATCCTGACAACACCCAGATGGTGGCGGATGCGACTTACTCGGTTGCCATCGGGGCGGCGCCGGAGCCTTTGATTTCGATCAATGTTGTGCCTGGCGCTACCCAAGTTACGAATAAGGGCATGAACCAGCAATACCTTGCCTTCGGAACCTTCACTACCACTCCCACCCTTCGGGATATCACGGACTCGGTCACCTGGATTACCCTCGAACCGAACCTTGTATCCATCAACTCAAATGGGACGCCTGGGGAACCGGCTGGGCTTGCTACGGCCCAGGGTTATGAGGGTCTTGGCGTCATCTATGCTGAAGACACGACCGCGAACCCTGACGGCACTCTCGTCCTCTCCAATCCCGTTACGTTTACGTGCGAGGTGCCGGGCACCGATCCTCCCATATGCAGTCAGGATGTGGCCCCTGCATTGCTAGCGACGTTGACCGTCTTCAACGCGGGCAACAACAGCACCAATTGGCTCATTACGGCTCCCTCCGACCAGAATGTGGCGAACCTGATCCACTGCGGTCCAGGCTCGGCGCTTGCCGGCTTGGGGGACTCGGTTTGCACGGGAACGTATGCCGCGGGCACCAACTTGAACATAACGGCATATCTGGTCGTAGGCGGGGTTCCAACTTCGGTTAATGGTAACACCGCCTTTGGCGGCTGGACAGCAAACTGCGACACCACGGTAGATGTGCCGGTTTTGACCGACACTTGCGCTTTGCCGACGCCGGTGACTGGTGGCGATCCCTCGGGACTCGTCGGCAATCAATCGGTTGGCGCTCTCTTCTACTGAGCCCTGACGAACAGCTCGTCCAAAGGCATATCGACAGGATGGCCGCCCTTCGGGGCGGCTTTCCTGTTTGCCGCGAAAACCCTCCCTTCCCAGACACTTCGCACGATCGCTCCGAGATGCAGCAGGGCGCAGAAACTGCGTTGGCGCAAGGGCAACCGTTTAAACTGGTAGGGTTGCGCAGAGCATGATGACCCATCGGTTTGCCCGCATTCGCCGCTTTCAGTTCAATCTGCCGCAGCGCATTGCGGCGGGGTTGCTGGCGGTTTTTCTCATCCAGGGGCTGTGGCTTGCCGGCCGCCAGACAATGAGCGACCGCGACTACCAATATGCCCGCTGCGGGCGCGAGATGTGGGAGCGGCCATGGGCCGTACCCGGCTACTTTACCAGCTGCGGGAACATTCGCGATGGCGTTCTTGGATACCGGCTGGCGGGGCTGCCGCTGACGCTGAACCTGGAGCTGGAGCGGGGCCTGGACCGGCTGCGCAAGCCCGAGGACCGGGTGGCGCAGACCACCGGAGAATTGAGCACCTGGGAGCTGCGCCACCAATTGACGCACGCGCTGCTGCTGGAGCGGCTGCCGTTCCTGCTGGCGGGAGCCGTGCTGGGCGCCGGGCTGTGGTGGGTGACGCGGCGGCTCTACGGCAACCGGGGCGGCTACACGGCGCTGGCGCTGTACTGCTTTTCTCCTCCGGCGCTGAAGGCCTGCGTGACGCCCAGCTCCGAGATTCTCGCCGCGCTGGGGGTTTATGCCGGCGTGTATACCTGCATCGGCGTGGCTCACGCTATGCAGGGACCGCGGCGCAAATGGAGGCCGCGCATGGTGATGCTGACGGCAGCCTTTGGCGTGGCCGCTGCGTCCCATATCGTGGCCCTGCCGGTGGTGGCGCTGCTGGGCCTGGCGGCCATGCTGTGGGTGGCAGAGGGGCGCAGGAGCCAGGTGCTGCCGGTGGTGCTGGCGGCCTCGGCCGGGGCCCTGATGCTGGTCTTCGCCTGCTACGGGTTTTCGCCGGATGCGTTCAGCTACGTTTTTCGCTCAGCGGCGGGGTTCCTCTGGGTCTCCCTGGACCCGGCCAGGCGGTTCTTTTCAGCGCTGCCGAACGCCGGGATCATGGTGGCTGCCGCCGGGGCACTGGCGCTGTATCTGGGACTCGCGAAGTCTCGCTACTTTGGCAACACGGCTCCGCTGCTTTGTTTCCTGGTCTTGATGGCGCTGGTGATGACCGGCGCTCCGGGCGCTCCGTGGCTTTGGGCGCTGCCGTTTCTGCTCACGTTTGTGGGCGGGGTCTTCGCCGACGCCTACGAGGGGCCGCGAGGGCGGCTGGTAATGGCCGCGGCGGGAGCGATTGTACTGCTGCAGGCAGTCTTCTGCGTGCTGAGCCTGCCGGGGCTGCTGTGAGGAGTGGGCGGAAGGAAAATGCACTTGACGACATTAGGCATTCTGGAGCATAATGTGGAGAAGCATTGGGTGGTCGAGTTTCATCCGGAGTTTGCGCCCGAAGTTATTGGGTTTTCAGAACAGGTCCGACAGAGCATTTACTCTACGGTTGGACTGATGAGAACGTTTGGTCCGCAGCTGGGCCGGCCACAAGTGGATACGCTCAAGGGATCGAAGCATGCCAACATGAAGGAACTTCGTTTCCATGCCGATGGCGGTGCATGGCGAGTTGCATTCGCATTCGACCTCAAGCGGAGGGCGATCTTGCTGGTCGGCGGCAACAAGTCGGGAGTTGCGAAGGATAGGTTTTATCGGAATCTGATTGAGGTTGCCGACCGCCGTTTCGATCAGCACCAACGGGCAGTTGCAGCGAAGAAGGAGAAACAGTGATGGCCTATTCGACGGTCTCTTTGGAGGAGATGCTGGCTCGGGAAACAGATGAGATGCGAGCTTCGGTCAAGCAGATGACGGCGGAGCTGATCGCCGAAGAACTGAATCTCCGCGAGGTGCGCCGCGCGCGCAAATTCACCCAAACACGCCTCTCGAAGAAGCTCAAAATCGGGCAGGAGGGGGTTTCGCGGATCGAGAAGCGCACCGACCTGTATCTCTCCACGCTGCGGAGCTACGTGGAGGGCGTGGGAGGCAAGTTGTCGCTGATCGTCGAGTTTCCCGACCAACCGCCTGTGGTTTTGGCAGCATTGGGCCTGGGTGGTGGATCAAAAAGGGCCAAAAAGAAGGCCGCGAACGGCTCCAAATCCAAGTCCAAAACTGGCCGCACGGCCTGAGCTTCTCTGGGCTTTGGAAAACGTATCGAAAAGATGCTATAAATTAAAGCAGAATAAGGACTTATTTATCCTATTTTGCCTTGCTGAAACCCGCCTTGAAAGGGTAAAATGGGAGCATAGCCCGCGGACTCGGCCCCGCTTTCACCAGAGTCTCTTTGCCGCCTTGTGACGGGCCAAGAAAACCCCTATGCCAGACGATCAGAATCCCCTCCTCCCCCTTGAAGGCGGCACGCCGCCAAAGAGCGGCACGACCTTTGTCCCCATGAACATCGAAGAGGAGATGCGGCGCTCGTATCTCGCCTACTCGATGTCGGTTATCGTGGGGCGCGCGCTGCCCGATGCCCGCGACGGGTTGAAGCCCGTGCACCGGCGCATTCTCACCGCCATGGACCGCGAGGGCCTGCAGCACAACAAGCGGTACTCCAAGTGCGCGGGCGTGGTGGGCGAGTGCCTGAAGAAATATCACCCGCACGGCGACTCGGCGGTATACGACGCGCTGGTGCGCATGGCGCAGCCGTGGTCTTTGCGCTATCCGCTGATTGACGGGCAGGGGAACTTCGGCTCGGTGGATGGAGATCCGCCGGCCGCTTACCGTTACACCGAGTGCCGCATGGAGCGCATCGCCGAGGAGATGATGGCCGACATCGAGATGGAGACCGTCGATATGACCTCCAATTTCGATGAGACCACCGACGAGCCTACGGTGCTGCCCACGCGGATTCCAACCCTGATCGTGAATGGGTCGAGCGGCATCGCCGTGGGCATGGCGACCAACATTCCGCCGCACAACCTGACCGAAGTCGTCAACGCGGCCATCGAGCTGGTCCAGAATCCGAATGCGGGCCTCGCCGAGGCGCTGAAGCACGTGCAAGGGCCGGACTTCCCCACCGGCGGTTTCCTGTACGGCAAGTCCGGCATTCCGGAGGCCTACCGGACCGGACGCGGGCGGTTCATGATGCGCGCCCGCGTGGCCACGGAGAACCTGACCAAGGAAAAGCAGGCGATCATCGTCACCGAGATCCCCTATCAGGTGAACAAATCCAAGCTCATCGAGCGCATCGCCGAGCTGGTCAACGAAAAAATCATCGACGAGATCAGCGACGTGCGCGACGAGAGCGACCGCGACGGCATG
>Ga0187890_10003653_pt1 | contig 10571 bp, 5 predicted proteins | sample June2016WEW_21_1_FD_133005 | JGI IMG/M metagenome (GOLD analysis project Ga0187890, IMG submission 133005) | Peatland microbial communities from SPRUCE experiment site at the Marcell Experimental Forest, Minnesota, USA - June2016WEW_21_10 | ecosystem: Environmental > Terrestrial > Soil >...
AACACTTATTTCTGGTTTCTCGGCTCCCTGCTCTTTTCCACCATCGTCATCTACGGGCCGGATGTGCTGCACGTCGGCCAGACCAAAACCGGCTACCTGAACGCGATGCTCGCGGTGGGCATCGGCATCGGCAGCATGACCGCCGGTTGGGTGAGCGACAACAAGATCGAATACGGGCTCATTCCGCTGGGCTCCATCGGCATGACCGTCACCGGCCTGCTGCTAGGAGGATCGCACCACGGCCTGGCGGGATCGGCCGCGCTGCTGGGGGCGCTGGGCTTCTGGGCGGGATTCTTCGCCGTGCCGGTGAACGCGCTGATTCAGCATCGTCCCAGGGAGGAGGACAAGGGCGGCATCATAGCTGCCGCGAATCTGCTCTCGTTCGTGGGCATCGCGCTTTCGGCGGGCGTGTACTACGTCTTCACCGCGTTCATTCATCTCGATCCGCGCGGAGTCATCCTGGCGGCCTCGGCCATCACCGCCGCGGGAACGGTGTATGTGCTGATCCTGCTGCCGGAGTGGTTTGGACGCCTGATCCTGTTCTTCGTCACCCACACCGTCTATCGCGTCAAGGTTGTGGGGCGCGACAACTTTCCCGACAAGACCGGCGCACTGCTGGTGTGCAATCACATGTCTTTCGTAGATGTGGCGCTGCTGATCGCCTCGACGGACAGGCCGATTCGCTTCCTCATGTACAAGGGCATTTACGACCACCGGATCGTGAAGCCGTTTGCCAAGATGATGAAGGCGATTCCCATCTCCAGCGAACAGCGGCCCCGCGATATGATTCGCTCTCTGCAAACCGCCAGCGAGGCTCTGCGCCAGGACGAGGTGGTATGCATCTTCGCCGAGGGGCAGATCACGCGCACCGGCCAGTTGCTGCCTTTCCGCCGCGGCCTGGAACGCATCATGAAGGGCATCGATGTTCCCATCATTCCCGTGAATCTGGATGGAGTGTGGGGCAGCATATTCAGCTTTGAGCGCGGACGTTTTCTGTGGAAGATGCCGCGGCGCATTCCGTATCCCGTCACGGTGAGCTTTGGCAGGCCGATGCCGCCAAACTCTACGGCGATCCAGGTGCGGGCCGCGGTGCAGGAGCTGCACGCCGAGGCATTCCAGCGGCGCAAGAGGCGCATGAAGACGCTGGATCGCGCCTTCGTGCGCACCGCCCGGCGTCACCCGCTGCGCTTCATGATGGCCGACGGCAAGACTCCCAGGGTTAACTTTGGTGCGGCGCTCACCAAGACCATGTTCATTGCCGGCAGACTGCGGCGGCAGATCGGCGAGCAGCACATGGTGGGCTTGCTGCTGCCGCCATCGGTGGGCGGAGCGCTGACGAACTACGCGCTGATGCTTCTGGGTCGCGTCGCGATCAATCTCAACTACACATCGCCCAGCGAAGCCGTCGCCTCCTGCGCGAGGCAGTGCGGCGTGGATGTGGTCATCACCTCGAAGGCCTTCGTGGAGCGATTTCCGGCGCTCTTGATTCCCGGACGAACCCTTTTTCTGGAAGACACGGTGGCTGCTCCGCGCATGGGCGAAAAGCTGTCGGCGCTCACTCTGGCGTGGCTCGTGCCTTCCGCGCTGCTGCGCGCGGCGCTGGGCGCGAATCGGGCGGAGGCCGCTTCGTCCCGCGTTGCCGGAACGGACGACCGCGCCGCCGCCGCTATCGATCGCCTGGCGACGGTGATCTTCTCCAGTGGCAGCACCGGCGATCCCAAGGGCGTGATGCTCACCCACTTCAACATCATCTCCAACATTCAGCAGGTTTCGCAGGTTTTCATGCTCGGCGGGCGGGACAAGATTCTGGGCATTCTGCCGTTCTTTCACTCCTTCGGCTTCATGGCCGCGCTGTGGATGCCCGCGGCCAACGGCGTGGGCGTGGTCTACCATCCCAACCCGCTGGACGCGCAGGCCATTGGCGCGCTGGTGGAGCGGTATCGGGTGACCTTTCTCATCGCCACGCCGACCTTCCTGCAAGCTTATATGCGCCGCTGCTCGCCGGAGAGCTTCGGCTGCCTGCAATATGTGCTGGTGGGCGCGGAGAAGCTGCCGGAGCGCATCGCGCTGGCCTTCGAGGATGCGTTTGGCATTCGCCCGCTGGAGGGCTACGGCTGCACCGAGTGCTCGCCGGTGGTGACGGTGAATGGACGCGACTTCCGCGCGCCGGGCTTTCGCCAGGTGGGCGCGCGCCGCGGCAGGATCGGCCATCCGCTGCCGGGAGTGACGGTGAAGGTGGTCGATCTGGATACCGGCGAGCCGGTTGCGCCGGGAACCGCGGGCATGCTGCTGGTGAAGGGTCCGAACGTGATGATGGGCTACCTGGGCAAGCCGGAGAAGACCGCCGAGGTACTGCGCGACGGGTGGTACACAACGGGCGACGTGGCGATGATGGAAGAGGACGGCTTTCTTACCATCACGGACCGCCTCTCGCGCTTCAGCAAGATCGGCGGCGAGATGGTTCCGCATATCAAGATCGAAGACAAGCTGCACGATCTGGCCGGAGTGACCGAGCAGGTCTTTGCCGTATCGGCGCTGCCCGATGAAAAGAAGGGCGAGCGCATCGTGGTGATCACCACGCTTTCTCAAGAGAAGCTGGCTCCGGTGCTGGAGAAGCTGCCGCAGTGCGATCTTCCGGCGCTGTGGAAGCCGCGCGCCAACCAGTTCTTCCACGTGGATGCGCTGCCCATGCTGGGCACGGGAAAGATCGACCTGCGCGGAGTGAAGGCGCTGGCAGCGGCGCTGGCGCAGCAGGGGGAAGCGTAGTGTGCTGTCGACCTTCTGATCGCCATATCTCGGTTTTCCTTCATTTGTTACTGATCAGATGTGTGCCGCTTACCAGGGGTTGGCATTCGAAGGGCCCGCATCAGAGCGGGCCCTTTGAATGGTTTAGTATTTCTAAACGTTCTCGTGGATGATGTGTTCGCGGCCAGCCGCAGGCTTAGGATCAATCACCAGACAGTCATCACCCCAGCCAAGATAGCCAGTTCCAGAAAAATTCTTCTTTGAATTAATTGTAAACATTATTTCTCCTTATTAAATCATTAGCTTAATTCGTTGCTGTTATAGACAAAACTTTAATTTGAGAGGAATATTGAGCTATTACGCCTTTCTGTTGTAACTATAACCTAACAAATGTTAAATATCGTCCCGTATGGTCGTGCGCTTTAATGACAGATTACCGCCTGTAATTAGCATATCTCTACCAATTACATACTCTATTATACAATTAATCCTCTTCTAAGTCAAGTGCGAGCGGCCAACATCTCGCTTATTCCTCATGAGATTGGCCATTACTCCATATTCTTCAGGTCGATTCCGAGTTGCTGGCACTTCTTATAGAGGTGGCTGCGCTCCAGGCCCAGCGCTTTGGCGGTTTGCGTGATGTGCCGGTTGTGCCGCTCCAGCTCTTTCAGCACCTCTGCCCGTTCAAAGCTCAGCACCCGCTCGGCCAGCGCGCCGCCTGAATCGACGCTGGAGGCGCCGGCCGCCGCCGGGATTCGATAGGAGAGAGCGGGGTTCGCGTGAGCGGCGGGCAGCGCGAGCTCGACGGCCTCGGCATCAACCTGCGCGCCGGCCAGCAGCAGCAGCCGCTCGACCACATTGCGCAGCTCGCGAATGTTGCCCGGCCACGCGTACCGCTTGAGCGCGTCGATGGCGTCGCCGGCAAAGGGGACGGGCTTCCAGCCGTTCTGCGCGCTCACCTGGCGGGCAAAGTGCTCCACCAGCGCGGGCAGGTCTTCGCTGCGCTGGCGCAGCGGAGGCAGCTCGACGGGGAAGACGACTACGCGATGGTAGAGATCGCGGCGGAAGCCGCCGGATTCGACCAGTTGCTCCAGATTGCGGTGGGTAGCCACTACTACGCGCACATCGACGGTGGTGGGCTTCTCCGCGCCGATGCGCTCAACCTCGCCCTCTTCCAGCACGCGCAGCAGCTTGGCCTGCATGGCCGGCGGCATGTCGCCGATCTCGTCCAGGAAGAGCGTGCCGCGATGCGCCTGCTCGAATTTGCCCGTGTGGCGCTGCGCCGCGCCAGTGAAGGAGCCCTTCTCGTGGCCGAAGAGTTCGCTCTCGATCAGCTCGGCGGGAACGGCCGCGCAGTTCAGCGTGACAAACGGCCCCGCGGCCCGGTTGCTCTTCTCGTGCAGCGTGCGCGCCACGAGTTCCTTGCCCGTGCCGGTCTCGCCGTAGATGCAGATGCGCGCCTCGCTTGCGGCCACGCGCTCAATCTGCGCCATCACGCGGCGCATGGTATCGCCGGTAAAGACCAGCGTGTGCTTGCCGACGCGGGCGCGAAGATCCTGATTCTCGGTTTCCAGGCGGGTGAGCTTGAGCGCGTTTTCTACCGTAACCAGCAGCTTCTCAGTGGAGAGCGGCTTCTCGAGGAAGTCCAGCGCGCCCAGCCGCGTTGCTCGCACCGCCATTTCAATGTGCGCCTGGCCGCTCATCATCACCACTGGCGCGGCCACGCCGGCGGTCTTCAGGTCTTCAAGCAGCGCCAGTCCGTCGCGGCGGGGCATCACCACGTCGCTCAAGATCAGGTCAAAGGGCTGGGTACGGGCCAGCTCCAGTGCGCGGGCCGCGTTATCGCAGACCACGGCCTCGTGGCCTGCCAAACGGAAGGCGCGGGAGAGCGAAGCCAGCGTATTGGCCTCGTCGTCGACGATGAGAATCTTTGCTTTGGCGGTCATGATTTCGCCTCGCTCGCCTTGGGTAATGTAATCACAAGGGCAGTGCCGCCGCCCGTCCGGCTCTCGACCGCGATGGCGCCCCCGTGATCGGCGACCACCGATTGCACGATCGCCAGACCCAGGCCGGTGCCATGCTCCTTGGTTGTGTAGTAGGGGGTGAAGAGCCGCTCGCACTCCTCCGGCGTCATTCCCTGGCCGGTATCGGCGACGCGCAGTTCCACTGTTTCACCCTTTGGTTGGGCGCTGAGAGTAAGCGTCCCGCCCTCCGGCATCGCGTCCATGGCGTTGAGAACCAGGTTGCTCAGCGCCCGGTGGAGCAGCTCGGGATCGGCGTCGAGCGGCATCGGCTGGGCGGAAAGTTGAACCTCGAAGCGAATCTTGGCGGCATCCTGACCGGCCGCGGCGCTCTGCCCCGTCGCGCTGCCCGCCGCTTCGTAAAGCGACCGCACGCGCTCAATCGCGTCCCGGGCGTCAATGCGCTCCAACTCCGGCCTGGGCATCTTGCTGAAGTCGCTGAAACGGCCAATGATGGTTTTCAGGTTGGCGATCTCCATGCCCAGGGTCGCGGTGCTCTCCCGGAAGACCTCGTCGAATTCAGCCTCCGGCAGTTGGCGCGCCCGCGCCAGGTTTTCGACCGTCAATTGCAAGGGGAATAGGGGATTCTTGAGTTCGTGAGCCAGGCGGCGGGCCAGTTCGCGCCAGGCGGCGACGCGCTCGGTTTGCACCAGGCGTTCGCGCTGGCCAGCCAGTTGGGCCGTCATGTGATTGAAGCTGCGAGCCAGCACGCCAACCTCGTCGCGCCCGCCTTCCGGCACGCGCGTCTCCCAGTTGCCGCCGGCCACTTCTTCCGCCGCGGCGGCCAACCGCTCAATGGGCCGTGAGACCCGCGCCGCGATCCACAAGCTGCACAGGATGGCGAAGAGAATACCCGCCGCTGCCACGCCGTATGCGATGGCGCGAATGTGCTGCTGCGCCTCTACCATGCCGGCGCGCGAGATGGTCACGGTGAGCACGGCCAGGACCGCGCCGGAGTCGCTCTTGAGGGGAATGGCCGTGGCGCTCACGCTGTCTTCGCGGCGATCGGTCAGATAGAGGATTCCGCTGGCCGGTTGGCCGCTCTGGCGGGCGGCGTCGATCAGGGATTGGTAGCGGGCCGCGCCGGCCACTTCGCCGCTGGCTCCCACCAAATGCCGGGGATCGAATGGGGCGGGGCTCGATGCGGTCGCCGAAGGAGCAGCTTCAGTCACCGACACTTCTGGGTTTTGATTCAGGCTGGCATCGCTGTAGAGGCAGATCTGCATCCCCGGCGCAACAGGCAAATCGGCCAGAAAGCTCTGGTCGAGGCGTTTTCCGCCCACCAGGCGGACTGGCGGTTCGGCGGCGGATTCACCGCGACGAACCGCGCGAACGGCGAAGATGCCCAGCGCCGTTGTGCCGTCGGGCAGCCCTTCGCGCTTGAGAAAGGTCGCCGGGGCCGCGGTTGCCGCGGGCTCCGGATAGCCGAAGCGCGCCGGCCACTGGGCGGAGCTGACGACGGCGCCGTCAGGCCCGACAATCTCGAGGAAATCGAGCTGGGCATCCTGGGCCAGGGTCTGCGCCTCATTCAGATACGGAGATGCATCGCCCGACTGAGCGAGTTCGAAGGCCATGCCGCGGACCCGCTCGCTGGCAGCAACGTGATCGACCGCCGCGGCCACCTCTGCCGAGCGGTGCTGGAACTCGCGCTGAAACTGGCTGACGAAGAGCGCCGTCTCCTGCTGGTCGCGCTGCTCAAAGACCAGGCGAATGCGCACCAGAACGGTCCACGCCACCGCCGTCACGGCAGCCGCAACGGTGAGCGAGAAGAGCAGCAACAGCTTCTGGCGCAGGCTCATGGCGCATCCTCAAGTGAAACCCCGGCTAGCAAAGGCGCGCCGTCCGGGCTCAGACGCAGGTCGCGCACTCGGCCGCCGGCGGCATAGGCGCGGGGAAGATAGAGCAGCGGAATCAGCGTGTGGGTCTCGAGAAACTCACGCTCCACGCGGTAAAGGCCGGCAGGGTCGCTCTCCTGGATCGGGGTTGCAACGCCCACGGCGCGCATCAGCAACTCCAGCCCGGCGCGCGGCTGATTCGATGCAAGGGTCAGCCGGAGCAGGACAAGATCGGTGTGCTGCGGCCTGCCTGGGTCGGCCACCTGGACGTTGAATCCCGCCTCGCGCAGATTCAGGGCAATGCGCTGCGCGGCCAACTGCATCGCCGCGCCGCCGTCGGTGCTGAGCGTGAGCGGAGGAGGCGTCAATCCGCCGCGCAGTTCGCGAGCCTTGTCGAGGTCGCGTTCGGCAGAGAAAAGGAACGAGTAGCCGGTGAGCGCCGAGGGCAGCAGGCTGGCTGCGATCTCGCCCTGCTTTTGAAAGATCACGTTCGACAGCGCGCCGCGATCGACGGCCAGGGCGATGGCCGCGCGCAGGTTGGGATTGGCCAGAAAGCCGCCGTCGGCGACCGCCAGCGCCAGCAGTTCGACCGGCGCCGAGACGGCCACGGTGAGGTGCTGCTCGCGGGCCTGGCGCAACTGCTCTGCCGGAACCTCGACCAGATCGGCGCGGCCCACGCTAAGGTCGAGCCACTGATCGCGGATGGACTTGCGGCCAACGATCTCGATCTTGTCGACGAAGGGACGGCCCTGCCAGCAGGAGTCGCTGGCCGCCAGTGTGAGGACGCCACTCGAAAGACCAACCGGCTGAAAGGCGCCGGTGCCAAGGAAAGGCCCCGTGATTGATGTCGGGCCAGAGGGGATGGACCCAGGGAGCGCGATCAGCAGGTCGTCGCCAGCCAGCAGTGCGGGAAGGTTGGGCAGGGGAGAATCGCCGGTGAATACCACGGTCGAACCCACGGCATGAACCTCCGTCCAGGGGCACGTTGCGCCGCACGCGCCGGTCAGTGAGTCCACCACCGCGGACGAAGTGAGCGCCGAGCCATCGCTAAAATGAACGCCGGGGCGCAGCCAGAACTGCCAGCGGTGGTCGTTGTTCTCCGATTCCCAGCGCACGGCCAGAGCCGGCCGCGCAACTCCATCCGCATCCATGCGAGTGAGGCCGTCAAGCGCCAGCCGCCGCGCCAGGCCGCCGCGCGGCGTCCATGCGTCGCCCTCGACCTCGACGCGCAGCGTGCCGCCGTAGTGGGGGCGGGTGCGCGCCGCCGCGGGCAGCGCCAGCGAGAGCAGCATCACGCAGAGGGTGCCCCACCCTCGCCACGTCCTTGTTCTTGTGGCTAGGGTGGGACATTTATTCATTGCAACTTGCCGTAACACGCTCCACCTCGTATTGGTCTGCCGCGCCGCGCACCACCGCGAAGACGCTCTTGCCGTCGGGCGCGGTCCACAGTGCAGTCACCGTTCCGTCCATGGCCAGCGGCGCGCTGGCGGGAACGGCCTCCTGCGCGGGCAACTCGAAGGCGCGAAGGCTGTCGCTGGCCGCCTCGCCCGAGCCCGAAACGAGGATCTGTGCGCCCGCTCCGCAGCCGGAGTTGAGCACGGCAAAATCGCTGCCCCAGTCGCGGGTACCGGCGACCGGTTTGAGCGACGTACCCTCCAGAATCTGCACCTTGCCGTCAATTCCGCCGATAAGCAAGGCCGCTCCGGAAGCCGGACGGGGAAGAACAGCTTCCGAGTAAAACGGGGGCAGATCCACATTCAGGCTGGGAGTGACGATGCCGGTAAAGTAGTTGCGGGCGGCGTTGTAAAAGGCCTTGAGCGATACAGGGCTATCCGCAGAAGTGGGAGCGGCGGGAGCTTGCGGAGCAGGCCCCTGCACAATCGGCCATGGATCGTCGCTCTCGCGGCAGTGGACCGACCAATCTCCTGTAGGCTGCGCTGGCAGATACGCGCCGCTGCACACCATTCCCGCAACGTAGGCCTCGAAGCCCTCACCGCCCGCCGCTGGAAGAATGACTGCGCGAGGATCCCGCGCGAGCGGCCTCGCCTGGCCGATGGCGACCCGCTTTCGCTCCCGCCAGCCCGCGGCGGTGTGGCCGTAGATCACGATCTCTTCCGGCTCCACGGCAACCAGGCCATCCGCGGTTTCGAGCGCCGCCAGAACCGCTTCGCCGGTAGTGAGCACGGTCTGCTTGCGCAGCGTAATTCCGCCGCCGGCCGGCGTCTGCCGCTGTGCGCCCGGCTCCACGCGCACCATCGCCACGCGCGTTTCGCTGCCCTCGATCACCTCGGCCACCCACAGCCGCTCGCGCAGATTCTCGCTGAGAGTCACGCGGATGGAATTGGCGCTCTCGACGCCCGAAGCCAGAACCCCATGAGCCTTCAAATCCTGTTCCAGTGCCAGCCGAATTGCTGGGATTTCTTCGCTGGGAACCGTGGAGAGGTTGCGAATGGCGAGATGCGCCTGGCCCGGACCCAGGATTCCGGCAATCTGCTCGGCCAGGCTCGCGGCGGGCTGCTCCCATTGGCTGGGTGCGGGCGCGGCGCTTGCCGCCTGACCGACCAGGCCGCTTGCAACTATCAGGACGACGGCTATCGGCCAGACCAGCTTCATTGAATTCAACTTTCCTCGATTGTTTCGCTTGCGCGGATTATATCGGTTTGAGGCGGCGAACCTTATGAGTGAATTGTTGCACGCGGATTCGCTCCGGCGGGGCGGGCGTCTCAAACTCCCACCCCGCCGGAGCCTCTCTTCAATGCCCCGGCGCCGGCGCGTCCTGGCTGTCCATCTCCTGCTTGACCACCGGGCTGTTCGCCATGCTCTTGAAGACGTCGTTGGCAAAGAAGAACTTGCCGTCCGAGGGCACCATGAGCACCTGGATCTTGTCCGAGAGCCGCTCGGCCACGATCTTGTTGATCAGCAGGGGCGACTTGTTCAGCAACTCCGCCTCGCTGGTCATGCGCTCCGCATTGGCCTTGGCCATAAGGCGCACGCGGTTGGCCTCGGCATCGGCCAGCAGGTTGCGGCGCTCCAGCTCGGCCTTGCTGTCGATGACCTTGGCCTGGGCGTCGGCCTCCGCGTTCTGGATGGTCGCTTCCTTGCGCGCCTCGGCCTCCAGCTTGCTCTGCTCGATCTGCTTCTCCTTCAGCGGCAGCGTGTATTGCATGGCGTCCGCCTCGCCCTTGGCCTCCACTACGCGCGACTGAGCGTCGCCCTCGGCCTGCTTCACCTTCTGGCCCGCCTCCGCTTCGGCTTGCAGCTCGGCAATCTTCACCTGCTTCTGCTGGATGTCGGTCAGCACGCCCATCTGTTCGTCTTCCTGCTCCTTGAGCAGCAGCCCCTCCAGGCCCTTGGCGTACTCTTCGGGCAGTTGAATGTCCGAGAGCATCACCTCTTCCACCACAATGCCGTCGGCGTCCAGCTTGCGGGTAATGATGGCTGCCGCCTTGGCCCGTACCTCCTCGCGCTTGGTGCTGAAGATCTCGCGCACGGTGTACTGCGGCGCCAGTTCGCGCCACGCGCTGGCCACCACCGGCGGCACCAGCTCCCTGTCTACCGGCTGCGGCATGTGCGCCTGCACGCTGTCCAACTTGTTGGGATCGAGGCGATAGCGGACCGTCACCGCCAGCCCAATGTTGAGGCCTTCGAGCGACTGCACGGTAAGCCCATTCTTTTGCGTCGCTGCCTTCTCGCCGGTTTCCGCGATGCCTGCCGTGAACAGGTGATCGCGCAGGTCGAAGATCTCAACGCTCTCAATGAACGGCGTCACAAAGTGCAGGCCCGGATAGAGCGTGCCCGGCAGCGTGCCGCCGATCTGGCTGACGCGCACGCCGCCCATTCCGCTGGGCACCACCACGATGCTGGATGCCGCCAGCAGCGGCAGGCAGGCCACCAGCGCCAGCGCCAGCGGACCGCGCCACGGAATCTCTTCCGGCGGCAGCAGTTCGGTTGGGGCCAATTCGCCTTGGCC
>Ga0187890_10003654_pt1 | contig 10571 bp, 8 predicted proteins | sample June2016WEW_21_1_FD_133005 | JGI IMG/M metagenome (GOLD analysis project Ga0187890, IMG submission 133005) | Peatland microbial communities from SPRUCE experiment site at the Marcell Experimental Forest, Minnesota, USA - June2016WEW_21_10 | ecosystem: Environmental > Terrestrial > Soil >...
CCGAGCCGCGCTGGGAATATTCGGAGGCGCTGGGCACGGCGCAAATGAATCAGGGTCACTACGCGGATTCGCTTGAATCCTATCAACGCGCGATCGACCTGGCGGGCAAGAACGCCAGTCCGGCGGACACCAGTCGAATCTATACGATGCTTGGCAACGCCAACTTGAAACTCAAGAAGAACGACGCGGCCATCGCCGCGTACAACAAGGCGGCGGCGCTTAGCCCCAATCCGGCCGTCGCCTACTTCAATCTCTGCGCGACCCTGTACAACATTGGCCAGCCGGCGGCAAAGATCGTCGCCGCTTGCGACAAGGCGATCGCCGCCGATCCGAATAAGGCGGATGCCTATTTCGTCAAAGGCTCCGCGCTGTTCGGCGAGGGCGCGGTGGACAAAAGCAACAAGTTCGTCGTCCCGCCCGGCGCCGTCGAAGCGCTGAAGCAGTATCTCGTTCTCGCTCCCAACGGACCGCATGTACAGGACGTCAAGGCCATGCTCGATGCTCTGAAATGACACCTAGAGCATGATCCGGAAAAGTGGATGCCGGTTTTCCGAAAAGATCATGCTCCAACGAAAATACTAGACCATGATCCGATTAAATTTGATCGGATCATGGTCTAGGCGCCGAGAGGCGGCGATCCGATGACATTCGAGTTGGGGCTCTATACGTTCGGCGACCTGATGCCGGACGCGCCGGCGGGCAAGGCGGTCGGCGCCCAACAACGGCTTAAGGAAATCCTTGCGGCAGCAAAACTCGCCGACGCCGCGGGTCTCGATATCTTCGCGGTCGGCGAACATCATCGGCTGGACATGGCGGTCTCCGCCACGACCGTCGTCTTGGCGGCGATCGCGGCGGTGACCGAGCGCATCCGCCTGGCGAGCGCGGTCACCATCCTCAGCACGGCGGATCCGGTGCTGGTGTTCGAGGAGTTCGCCACCGTCGACCTCATCTCCGGCGGCCGCGCCGAGATCATCGCCGGACGCGGCATTTTCACCGAATCGTTTCCGCTGTTCGGTTACGACCTCGCCGACTACGACGATCTGTTCGCGGAAAAACTCGATCTGCTCATGCGGCTCAACACCGCCGAGCGCGTCACCTGGCAGGGACGCTTCCGCCCGCCCCTGCAGGATGCGCCAATTCCACCGCGGCCCGCGCAAGGCCGCCTGCCGATCTGGGTCGGCACCGGCGGCACGCAGAATAGCGTCGCGCGCGCCGGCGCGCTCGGTTTGCCGTTGGCACTCGCCAATATCAGCGTGCCGCCGGCGAAGCTCGCGCCGCTCGCCGAGCTCTACCGGCGCACCGGAACGCAAGCCGGGCACGCCGCGGACACGCTCAAGGTCAGCATCGCCACCCACATGCACATCAAAGAGAACGCGCAAGACGCGTTGAATACTTTTTATCCGTACTATGCCGGCTACTTTTTCAGCCACACGCCCTCGCAATATCGCGCGCAGGACATCACGCGGGCCGAGTATGACGAACGCGCCGCTCCGCACGGCGCGATTTTCGTCGGCAGCCCGCAGCAGATCATCGACAAGATCTTGTATGAGCGCGAGCTGTTCGGCCACCAGCGTTTCCTCGCGCAGATCGACATCGGCGGCCTGCCGTTCGCCGACGTCGCCCGCGTGATCGAGCTGTTCGCGACCAAGGTCGCGCCGGTCATACGCGGCGTGGTTGGCGGATGACGGGTGCGCTGTCGGATCGGGGTTAGATATATACAGAAGGCCTAAAAAGCGGCCTTGATCAGTAATGCCTGAGACATCGTGTTACTGCTCGCGCAGAAATGGTAAGCTCGGCGTCAGCCGAATGAACAGTGGGAGGACATAACAATGAAGCTCTACATGCATCCGGTATCGACGGCATGCCGTCCCGTGCGGTTGCTCATCGCCGAGAACGGCATCGCATGCGACGAGGAGACGGTCGATATTCTCCAAGGCGCCCACTATCAGGAGCCATACGCCTCGCTCAATCCCAACCGCATGGTGCCGTGGCTCGAGGATGGCGATTTACGCCTGACGGAAGGTTCGGCGATTCTCAAATATCTCGCCGACAAATATGACCTGCCGTCTTATCCGAAGGACTTGAAGAAGCGCGCCAAGGTCAACGAAGTGATGGACTGGCTCAACACCCAATTCTATCGCGACTTCGGCTATGGACTGGTCTACCCGCAGCTGTTTCCGCACCACAAGCGCCGCAGCGACGAAGCCCATGCCGGCGCCGTCGCCTGGGGACAGCAAGGCGCCAAGAACTGGCTGCAGATTCTCAACGACCACTGGATCGGGCCAAAAAATCAATATCTCTGCGGCAACGAACTGACCATCGCCGACTATTTCGGCGCCGCCATCGTATCGATCGGCGAGCTGATCGATTGCGACTTCTCGGCCTACCCCAACATCAAGCGCTGGCTCGGCAACATGAAGAAGCTGAAGTCATGGCAGGAGGTCAACGCGGTGTTCGACGGCTTCGCGGCTGCCAACAAGGGCAAGGAGTTTGTCCGCGCCTGAGCGCGGCATCGCTGACGTCTTCGGCTGCGCTGCCGAACGGACCTTGCTGCCGTAGCGGGTGCCGGCACCGCCAGGTCTTATTCGGCGAAGGCCGGCCCCGCCGCCGAGGCGGCGAAAATCCGCCAAGCTGCGGCAGGCTGCCGCACCGTGGTCGCATTTCGCCATTATCCCTGCCCCATTGCGCTTACGTCGTTGCGCCGATTACCGAACCGGGAGCCTCCGCGATGCGTCGTTACCCTGTCGCCCCGACCTTGATCCTCGCCGTTTTGGCCGCCGCCACGCTCAGCCCCGTTCCGGTTCTTGCGCAAAACCAACCGACGCCGCAGATCCTGCCGCTCAAGCCGCCGCCACCGCCGCCGATCAGGCCGTACACGCCGGTCGCGGCCAAGCCGCCGGTGGCTTTCGACGACGCGGCCTTCGTCGCCTTCCGCAAGCAATTGTCCGATGTCGCGGCGAAAAAGGATCGCTCAGCGCTGGCCAAGCTGGTCGTGGCCCAGGGTTTCTTCTGGATCCAGGACAAGGATCTGGCCGACCCGAAAAAGCCCGGCGTCGACAATCTCGCCAAGGCAATCGATCTTGCCGCCAATGACGGCTCCGGCTGGGCCACGCTCGGCGGCTATGGCAACGAGCCGACCGCGGCCGAATTGCCCGACCACAAAGGCGTGTTCTGCGCGCCGGCCGATCCGGCCATCGATCCGCAGGCCTTCGAAGCGCTCGGCACGGCGACGCAGACCGATCCGTCCGAATGGGGCTATCCGCTCAAGGACGGCGTTGAAGTCCATGCCGCGGCGCAGCCGAATTCTCCGGTCGTCGAAAAGCTGGGTTTGAACCTGGTGCGCGTGCTGCCAGATTCGGGGGTGCCGAACGATCCGAACCCGCCGGCCTTCCTGCATGTGGCGACACCATCCGGCAAATCCGGCTTCGTCGCCATGGATGCCATCGCGCCGCTCGGCGGCGACCAGATGTGCTACAGCAAGGACGCCGGCGGCTGGAAAATTACCGGCTTCTTGGGCGGCGCGAGCCAGTAGACGGTAGCTTCATCGCGCCAAGAAACCATGAGGCACCATAATACTACTCCCGCAAAACTGGCCCTGAATGTCGCTTGAGCCGCGATCACGCATTCGGGTATTGAAACGTCGCAGCGGCGAGAACAGGGTACGACCATGAATCGGCTGGGATTGAAGCGAGGGCGGCATAGCTTGGTGGCGCTGATCGGCGTGGCGATGCTGTGTGCCGTGTCGGTGAGCGTACCGGCGCAGCCGGTCTTCCAGTATCCGGAGACGATGAAAGACGTCGATCCCGGCATCGACCACGGCAATACCGACGCCGCCCTGCCGGATGAATACAAGAAGCAGCGGGTGTTCTATCGCTCGCAGCAGCCGCCCGGCACCATCATCATCGATACGTCGGAACGCCATCTCTATCTGATCCAGAACGAGACCACCGCCATCCGCTACGGCATCGGCGTCGGCCGCGACGGCTTCACCTGGCAGGGCCTGTTGCAGATTTCGCGCAAGGCGGAATGGCCGGATTGGCATCCGCCGCCCGAGATGATCGAGCGCCAGCCTTATCTGCCGCGCTTCATGGCCGGCGGCCCCGGCAACCCGCTCGGCGCCCGTGCCATGTATCTCGGCAACACCGTCTACCGCATCCACGGCACCAACGCGCCGGAGACCATCGGGCAGGCAGTGTCGTCAGGCTGCTTCCGCTTGGTCAACGACGACGTCATCGATCTGTTCGAGCGGGTGAATGTCGGCACCCACGTCATCGTGCGGCAGAATTAGCGCAGCGTATCCCGGATGCGGTGCAGCGCGCAGCGGAGCGTAGCGGTGCACCGCTGATCCGGGATCGTTCCAAACTCCGTGCTCGTTACGATCCCGGGTCTGCAGCGCACCACCATAGCGCGCGCAAGACGCGCGGGAACGCGCTTATGGTGCGGCGCTGCGCCCGGGAAACGTCTTCTCATTGCGCGCGTTGCGCCGCCGCGGCGACCGATTGCGCGGTTTGGCCGAACAGAATGGCGCGCTCTTCCGCGGTGCGCACGCCGCCCTGGCCGGGATTGACCTTCGGCGTCCATTCGTAGGCCTTGACCACCGCCGGCCGCGCCTTGATGGCTTCGAACCAGCGTTGCAGGTTCGGGAAGTCGGAAAGCTTTTGGCCCTGGCGCTCCCACGGCACGATCCACGGATAGCTCGCCATGTCGGCGATCGAATAATCGCCGGCGAGATAGGGCCGGTCGGCGAGCCTTCTGTCCATCACGCCGTAGAGCCGGTTCACTTCGTTGCGATAGCGGTCCATCGCATATGGCAATCTCTCCACCGCGTAATTGTTGAAGTGATTGTTCTGCCCGGCCATCGGGCCGAGATTGCCCATCTGCCAGAACAGCCATTGGATGGTTTCGGTGCGGCCGCGAATATCCTTGGCGATGAATTTTGCGATCTTGTCGGCGAGATAGAGCAGGATGGCGCCGGACTCGAACACCGCGATCGGCTTGCCGCCGCCGGGCGGATCGTGATCGACGATGGCGGGGATGCGGTTGTTTGGCGACACCGTCAGGAACTCCGCCTTGAACTGCTCGCCCTTGCCGATATTGACCGGGATGACCTTGTACTGCAGCCCGGTTTCCTCGAGGAAAATCGTGATTTTGTGGCCGTTCGGCGTGGTCCAGTAATGTACGTCGATCACGACAAGCCTTTAGGTGATGAGGGTGTGAGACCCTCAGTTTAGCGATCGCCTAAAGGATATTTAACCCCTGCTGGCGCATTTGTGTCCCTCGTGTCCAGCACCCCTGCCTATGCGACGCCCGGCGCACTGACCGCCCCCGCGACGACAAATTTTTTCGTCGCCGCGGTGATCCTCGCCCTGTTCGTTCTCTCCGCGGCGTTGAGCGCGGAACGCAAACCAATTTCGGCGGGATTCGACGAGGTGGCTCACGCCTCCTATGTGGCGCACATCCAGCACAGCGGCGACGCTTGGCCGGACCTGACATCCATGCGGCTTCTCGACCCGCAAAGCTTCCAGTTCACCGGCGCAGCCAACTACCTCAATCACCCGCCGCCGTTCTATGACTTGCTTGCGGCGCTCGGACCGCGGCTCGAAGGCCGGCCGCAGGCGCTGCTGGCGTATCGCCTGATCGATGTCGCCATCGCCGCCGTCGGCTTTGCCGCGCTGCTCGGCCTTGGGATCGCCGCGCGTTTTCCGCGCCACGAATTCTACGCCTTCGCCGTGCCGCTGGCCTGCATTCCGGTGCTGGTGCCGATCGCCGGCGCCATCAACAACGACAATCTGGCGTTTCTCGGCGGCGCCGTGGCGACGCTCGGCGCCTGGCAGCTTGTTGCGACTGGTCGTGCCGGCTGGCTCACAGTTGCGCTGATCGGTTTGATCGCGGCGAGCTGGGCCAAGCTGACCGGACTCCTGCTTATCGGCGCAATGCTCAGCGCCGTCATCGCTTATTTGCTCTGGCGTCAACGATTGAGTTGGAGCGCGCTCATCCCGATCGCGCTCGCGTTTGCGCTCGCCGCTGCGCCTTACATTATATACGCCGTGCAATATGGCAGCCCGACGCCGCAGACCCCGGCGCAGATCGCGTTGCTGCAAGACGGCGCCCGCACCGCCGGCTGGGCTGACCTGCCGCACAAATCCTTTCCCGCCTACATCGTTTATTTCGTCATCGCCTTCGTCGCCGATTGGATGCCGGCGCTCGGCGAGCGCAACGTCTTGCAATATTCCATGCTGGCTATACCGGTGGCGGCGCTCGGCTGCGCGCTCGCCGGCATCGCGCTGTCGCTGCGCCGGTTGTGGCACCGGCATGACACCGCGCTCGACGTCGTCGTGGTCGCTGGAACAGTGGCGCTCGTCGCGACCTTTGCGATCCACGTTACCTACAGCTACGGCCGGCATGTTGCGACCGGTTGGTTGATGGACGCCTATCCGCGCTATTACCTACCGCTCGCCGCCATCGTGCCGCTGGCCGGGCTGTCGCTGCTCGCCGCCATCGAAGCGCCGCGCTGGCGCGCCGCGCTGCTGGCATTTTTGATCGCCGGGCCGGCGATCTTTCGCGTCTTTGGTGCGCCGCTCAGCTAGGAATGCTAGGCTCGCGTTCTCATTGCAGGGATGCAGCCATCATGATCACCGAAATCGCCCAGATCGACGTCAAGCCCGGCATGGAAGCCGAATTCGAAACCGGCGTGAAAAACGCCGCGCCGGTATTCCAGCGCGCCAAAGGCTGCCACGGCCTGGAACTGCAGCGCTCGATCGAGAAGCCTGGCCGCTACCGGCTGTTCGTCAAATGGGCGACGGTGGAAAATCACACGAAAGATTTCCGCGGCTCTCCCGACTTCCAGGAATGGCGCAAGCACGTCGCCCACTGCTTTGCTTCGCCGCCGGAGGTGGAGCACGTCAATCAGGTGCTGAAGGCTTTTTGACCGTCAGGCCCGCGCCTGCTCCACGTTCGCAATCCGGTTCGGCACGCCGAACTCGCGGCGGCAGACTTCGGCGAGCGCGGCGACGCCGGCGCGGATGGCTTCGTGAGACGGATTGGCGAAGCATAATCGCGTGCGGCTTTTGCCGTAGGTCTTGTCGGTGGTCCATTCCGGGCCTGGATTGATCGCGACCCCAGCCGCCAGCGCCGGCTGAAACAATTTCAGCGTATCGACTTCGTCCGGCAGCTTGACCCAGAGGAAAATGCCGCCCTTCGGGTCTACGAACTCCGCCGCGGTGCCAAACTGCTCGTTGAGCGCATCCATCAATGTTTCGAGTTTTTTGCGCAGTCCGCGCGTCAATGCCGGCACGTGGGTGTCGAAATGCGCCGGGCAGAATTCGCCCAAAACCATCTGCTCCAGCGCGCCGGAGCCGGGGTCGGTCTTGATCGCCAGCATGCGCGCGATGAGGCTCCAGTCGGCGACGATGTAGCCGACGCGCAAGGCCGGCGCGATCGATTTCGAGAACGAGCCGATATGGATGACGCCACCGTGCCGGCTCAGCGCGTGCAGCGCCGGCGGCCGCTGGCCGTCCCAGATCAGGTCGGAATAGCAATCGTCCTCGAAGATCGGCACGCCGTGCTGTTCGGCGAGCCGCAGCATCTCGTGCCGGCGCGCTTCGCTCAAAATCGTGCCGGTCGGATTTTGCACGGTCGGGACGGTGTAGATGTATTTCGGCCGGACGCCGCGGCGCTTGAGGTCGTCGAGCGCCGTGGCCAGCGCGTCCATGCGCATGCCGTCGCCGTCGAGCGGAACGCCGACGGCGTTGACGCCGAGCCGGGTCCAGCGATTGAGCGCCCCCTGATAGGTCTCGGCCTCGGTGACGATCGTATCGCCGCGCGCCAGCAGAATGCCGTTGACCAGATCGAGCGCCTGCAGCGAACCCGAGGTGATCAGGATTTCATCGGCGCTGCAGGCGATGCCGGCGGTGCGCTTGAGCTTTTGCGCCAAAAATTCGCGCAGCCGGCGATAGCCCTGCGGGCCGCTTTCGAGGCCGTAGGTCGCCAGCGTCCGCCCCTCGCGATTGAGCACGTCGTTCGCCGCCTTGACGATCGCTTCGAGCGGGATCTGCTCGCCGTCGTTGTGGCCGCCGGTAAAATTGTATTTCGGGAAGCCGTTGAATTTGACTGCCGGCGGCGGCAGGCCGGGCGCGAGCAGCGGCGCGAAGTCGAGTGTTGTCATGAGCGTTTCTCCCTGATGGGAGACTAGCGTCATTCCGGGGCCGAGCGAAGCGAGGAACCCGGAATCCATACCCACAGGTCAGCGAATATGGATTCCGGACTTGCCGTTTTGCGGCAATCCGGAATGACGAGCGTCTTTCCTCGCCACCGGACTCGACCCATATTGGGGCCATGGCGAAGCGCCCCGACCGCGATCCCGCAAAGCATTCGAAAAAGGACCCGGCAAAACCGACCCGCGCCAAGGCGGCGCGGCCGGATTCTTCGCCGCTCGACCCGGCGCTGGCGGACCTGCTCAATCCCGGCATCGGCCAGGGCACCGCGGGCTTAGGCTCACAGACCGGCTTGCAGCAGCCGCCGGACAACTCCTTCGATCGCCGCGCCGATTTCGCCAATGCCCATAAGGCGCGGAAATCGACGCAAGGCTTGTCTGCCCAACAAGGGTTAGGCGAGCGGCCGCAGAGCGGCTACGTCGCCAAGGGAGGGCCGGCCGGTCTCGATCCGGAGCTGGCCGATGCGCTGGGTTACGGCGACAGCGATCCGACCAAGCCGCTGACCGGCGAGGCGCCGGCCGAGCGCGACGAGCTTGCCGACATTTTCCAGTCGCAGCGCGAGAAGCGGCACCGTCCCATGCCGCAGCCGATGACGCTGGGCGTCACCGCCTCGATGCAGGCGCTGGAACATTTGCTGCGCGAGGGCCGCGAGGAGTTCCGCCAGCAGGACGGCGCCGGCAAAATCTGGACGCCGCACCGGCCGCCGCGGCCGGACAAATCCGAAGGCGGGCGGCGCTTTGTCATCAAGGCCGATTTCGATCCCAAGGGCGACCAACCGACGGCAATCGCCGATCTGGTCGAAGGCGTGCGCCGCAACGACCGCACCCAGGTGCTGCTCGGCGTCACCGGCTCCGGCAAAACCTTCACCGTCGCCAAGGTCATCGAAGCGACGCAGCGCCCGGCGCTGATCCTGGCGCCGAACAAGACGCTGGCGGCGCAGCTTTACGGCGAGTTCAGGAATTTCTTTCCGGACAACGCCGTCGAATATTTCGTGTCGTATTACGACTACTACCAGCCGGAAGCCTATATCCCGCGCACCGACACCTATATCGAGAAGGATTCCTCGATCAACGAGCAGATCGACCGCATGCGCCATTCGGCGACGCGGGCGCTGCTCGAGCGCGACGACGTCATCATCGTCGCCTCGGTGTCTTGCATCTACGGCATCGGTTCGGTCGAGACCTATTCGGCGATGACGTTTTCGATCAAGCGCGGCGCGCAGCTCAACCAGCGGCAGCTGCTGGCCGACCTGGTGGCGCTGCAATACAAGCGCACCGCCGGCGATTTCTATCGCGGCTCGTTCCGCGTGCGCGGCGACGCCATCGAGATTTTCCCGGCGCACTATGAGGATCGCGCCTGGCGGGTGTCGCTGTTCGGCGACGAGGTGGAGGCGATCCACGAATTCGATCCGCTCACCGGGCAAAAAACCGACGAACTGGAATTCGTCAAGATCTACGCCAATTCGCATTACGTGACGCCGCGGCCGACCTTGCTGCAGGCGCTGTCCGGCATAAAGCTCGAGCTGCGCGAGCGGCTCAATCAGCTCAATGCCGCCGGCCGCCTGCTCGAAGCGCAACGGCTCGAGCAGCGCACGCTGTACGATCTGGAAATGATGGAGGCGACCGGCGCCTGCGCCGGCATCGAGAACTATTCGCGCTATCTCACCGGGCGAAAACCCGGCGAGCCGCCACCGACTTTGTTCGAATATGTGCCCGACAATGCGCTGGTGTTCGTCGACGAGAGCCACGTCACCGTGCCGCAGCTCGGCGGCATGTATCGCGGCGATTTTCGCCGCAAGGCGACCTTGGCCGAATACGGCTTCCGCCTGCCGTCGTGCATGGACAACCGGCCGCTGCGCTTCGAGGAATGGGACGCGATGCGGCCGCAGACCACCGCCGTGTCGGCGACGCCGGGGCCGTGGGAGCTCAACGAAGCCGGCGGCGTGTTCGCCGAGCAGGTGATCCGGCCGACCGGCCTGATCGATCCGCCGGTCGACGTGCGGCCGGCGCGCCTGCAGGTCGACGACCTCGTCGGCGAGGTGCGCGCGGTGGCGCAGCAGGGCTATCGCGCGCTGATCACCGTATTGACCAAGCGCATAGCCGAGGATTTAACCGAATATCTGCACGAGCAGGGCATTCGCGTGCGCTACATGCATTCCGACATCGACACCATCGAGCGTATCGAAATCATTCGCGACCTTCGCCTTGGCGCCTTCGACGCGCTGGTCGGCATCAATCTGTTGCGCGAGGGCCTCGACATTCCCGAATGCGCGCTGGTCGCCATCCTCGACGCCGACAAGGAAGGATTTTTGCGCAGCGAGACCTCGCTGGTGCAGACCATCGGCCGCGCCGCGCGCAA
>Ga0187890_10003660_pt1 | contig 10558 bp, 10 predicted proteins | sample June2016WEW_21_1_FD_133005 | JGI IMG/M metagenome (GOLD analysis project Ga0187890, IMG submission 133005) | Peatland microbial communities from SPRUCE experiment site at the Marcell Experimental Forest, Minnesota, USA - June2016WEW_21_10 | ecosystem: Environmental > Terrestrial > Soil >...
ACAGCGCCCATGCCGGGAATCATGACGCCGAGTTTGCCTTTGGCGGGCGCAATGGAGGCGACAGGCGTCTTCTCGGAGGACTGGATTCTGCCACCTCCGCGAGCCAGTTTCATTTCCCGGCTGGCGCGTTCGGCATGCGCGAGGGCGGTTTCGCGATGCTCATGTTCCTTGGCTTTTTGCGAGCTTGAGAATTGTTTGCGATGACGGCGGCCGTCCGCATCCCACCAGTCGGCCATGAACACTCCGGGTTGCTTCTGGTACATGAACTCGCCTTTCCTGGTGACGGTGGCTGGTCACCGAGCTGCCAGGTTATATTCTCGCATTGGAAGCGATTTAGCAAACGCCGACAGCTAAAGTGCGGAAAGCGGTCTCGAACCGGCGACTCCATCGGTCGAATGGAAAAGTGAGTCGACACGCGGCCAAGCTCAGACCATGTCCAGGGTGGTTGCGCAAACGGCATGGACGCAGCGGCCGCGTGTCTCCCCTTATTTCGTGTCCAGTTCCACGGTCTTGATCGGAACGTCCCAATGACCATCGAGGATGGCGAAGCGACGTTGCTCTTCCTTTAAATAGGTGGGCTGGTCGGGCCAGAGCTGCTTCTTAAGGGCGTCTTCGTCGAAAGGCTCGTTGGCGGCAGCCGAGTTCTTGAAGACGATGGTCACGCGGTAATCCCAGCGGCCGTCTTCGGTGGAGTGATAGCGGGGCTGGTCCATCCAGACTTTGAGCATGCGGCCTATTTCGACCTGCTTTTTGAGGAGCGGGTAATGATTCTTCTTGAAGAGCTGGAGGAACTCATCGGCGTAGCCCCATTTGGTTTTGTAGTAGTACTCGATCACAAATGGCTTACCGGAATTCTCAGCGGCGGTTTGCGCGGGGAGTGTGGCTGGCAGCAGGGTTAGGAACAGGAGAAGGAATGTGAGTTTCATGAAGGCCTCCGTGGTGAGCATTGTTGCACGAGAGTGGCGGGAATGGGCGGAGACCTTGGTGGGCGGGCATGACTCGATCCGGGAAGGCTTTCACCGCGAAGGGACACAGTGGAAAACTTTTTCACGGAGAGCCATTCAGGGGAACGCGGGCAGGAATACCCGCGCCACACGGAATGTTAAAATCAAGCGTGACCGCCAGTTCCCTGCGCCTGATTGCCATTGATATTGATGGTACCCTGCTGAATCCCCAATTCCAGATTTCTGAGACCGACCTCGCCACGCTGCGGCGCGCGAATGGCCAGGGCATTGAAGTGATCCTTGTGACCGGACGGCGGCATGCGTTCGCGTTGCCGATTGCACAACAACTGGGGTTTGATCTGTGGCTGATCAGTTCGAACGGGGCGATCACGCGATCGCTCGGCGGGGAGACTTTTCACCGGGACTTGATGCCGCAGACTACGTGCCGGGAACTGGTAAAGGTGATGCAAGAATTCCGGGGGCAGACCGTTCTTACATTCGACAACCATGAGGCTGGAGTGATTGTGCTCGAACACCTGCGGGAGCTAGAGGGAAGCATTCGCAGGTGGCTGGAAAAAAATATGGAGTACATCCAGTTTGTGGCGCCGCTGGAGGATTCGTTGACGACCGATCCGGTGCAGGCGATGTTCTGCGGGCCGGTCGAACGGATGAAGCGAGCGCTGGGAGTACTGGGCAGTTGCGGGCTGCCGATTACGGTGCTGAGGACGGAGTATCCGGGGCGCGATCTTTCGATTGTTGATGTATTGAATGCAGGCTGTTCGAAGGGGCACGCGCTGGAGCGCTGGGCAAATTATCGCGGGATTGGGCGCGGACAGGTCATGGCCATTGGTGATAACTACAACGATATTGAGATGCTCGCTTTCGCGGGACAACCCTTTATCATGGGGAATGCGTCGCAAGAATTGCTGGGACGCGGCTGGACTGTCACCCGATCGAATGCCGAGAGTGGGGTGGCAGCGGCGATCGAGTTTGTGTTAGATGGAAAAGGGCTCGAGGCGGTGGGGACTAAATAGGTATAGCCGATGAGACGAATGGCAAATCTGCCGGGGAACTTGTTGGCCGCAGTTTTTTGCGCGTTCGTCCTCCTTTCGTTTGCCGGGTCAGTCAAAGCGTCCGAGATTGCCATGCTTCGCAATGGATTCACGATCCGGCATGACCATCACGTTGTGATGGGCGAGACGACGCGGCTTTTTCTCTCGAGCGACGACTCAAGCTTTACTGACGTATCGACGGCCGAGATTACTGGGTACGAGAAGGACCTTTCGGCGCCGGCAGTGCCCGCGATTTCGACTGCGGCGTCTGCCACTGCGATTACCCACTTGAATCAACTCGACCTGAAGCCGATGGATCTGAATCAGGTCGTGAATTCCGCCAGTGCGACATATCACCTTGATCCTGATCTGGTGAATAGCGTGATTCATGCGGAAAGCGGATTTAATGCACGCGCGGTTTCGCCGAAGGGGGCGCAGGGGCTGATGCAACTGATGCCTTCAACGGCGGGCGAACTCGGCGTGCGGGATGCGTTCGATCCGGAGGCAAATGTTGGGGGTGGGAGCCGGTATCTGCGCGAACTGCTGGAACGCTATGACTTCGACCTGATCAAGGCGCTGGCGGCCTACAATGCCGGACCGCAGCGCGTGGAGCAGTACAACGGCGTTCCTCCTTTTCACGAGACGCGCGCGTATGTAGCGCGGATTGTGCACGAGTACAACACAAAGAAGACGGCTCAGGAAAAAGCGGAACGGGCGCGGAGCGGAAGTGTGGCGGCAAAGAAAGGGCCACGCAGGAGCGGGAGAAAAACGAGATCCGCTAAAGCTTCTGTCCAAACTGCGTCTGGCACCAGCAAGCCTGCCGCTTCGCAGGTAGCCGTGAATTCTGCTGCGGGCTCTCCGCGTTGAACTCGTTTGCCGAAGGACTCCAATTACAGAATGAACACCCAGATTGGGCCGCTTGCGGACGTTGACCCTGCGTGCTCGGTCGTTTACCTTCAAATAGGGCTGTGCCCGATATCCGTGTGCCTGCCTGCGAATTCGCTCCGCACAAAATGAAAAATAAAAAATACCTGGCTTACGCGGTCGTGTTCCTGCTGCTGGTGGGGCTTGTTTTCTTGCAGTTTCGCACATGGAGAAACTTCGACTGGGCCCTTCTGTTGCATTTCAACCTGATCTGGCGGCATATTTTCCACGCTGTTGCCCTTATCTATTTCGCATATTTCTTGCGTGCGGTGCGCTGGAAGATCTTTCTGCGGCCGGTTCAGAAGGAGGCTTCCTTGTTAGGGCTTGTGCCGCCTACTGTGATCGGATTCACGGGACTGGCGCTGTTGGGGCGTCCCGGAGAGTTAATTCGTCCGTATCTGATTGCGCGGCACACGAATTTGAGTTTCGCGTCGCAGGTGGCAGTGTGGACGGTGGAGCGGATATTCGACATTGGCGGGTTCACGGTGCTGATGGTGGGAGGGATTTTTCTGCCATCCAAGTTGCATGCATTTGCCCTGGCTGCGCCGCCCGATGTGAAGCGCTGGATCTATCTCACGGGATACATGCTGATCGCGCTCGTGTTCGGACTCCTTACGGCGGCGGTGCTGATTGCTAACCGAGGGAATCGGATTGCGCGCTGGGTAGAAGAACGGTTTGCACACCTGGCGGAAAATCTGGGGCACCGGATTGCGCAGAAGATCCGGGAATTCACGATGGGGCTCAATACCATTCATGGGCCGATGGCGTTTCTACAATTGTCGGCTGTGTCGGTGCTGATGTGGTGGGTCATCGCGCTTTCTTATAAAGAAGTGACGACAGCCTACGGGGCGCCGATGCACCTGATGAGCACGACGAAGGTTCTGCTGCTGATGGGGTCGAGCATGATCGGGTCGATGGTGCAATTGCCGGGCGTGGGAGGCGGATCGCAACTGGCGACGATCAGCGCCATGGATCACGTGTTCCACATCGCGCCGAAAGAACTGGCGGTGAGCTGCGGGATCATGCTCTGGCTGGTTACGTTCGTGGCGGTGGTTCCGGTGGGGCTGCTGCTGGCTCATCGGGAGCGACTGTCGCTAAGGAAGTTGTCGGCGGAGAGCGCGGAAGCCGAGGAAGCAGAAGTGCTGGAGACGTTGAAGCGGTGAGAGGCTAGCCCCCTCCGGGGTTTGAAGCTTGCCGAATCAGTCCCGGTGCTCGCCCGGAATACAGCTCCTGGTGCGATGATTCCGGTTGAATGACGCGTGGTCTGAATACCTAATTCCTCAACTGCTACAATCATGGGTACACTCAAACACTCATGAAATGCCCCTTTTGCGGCTTTGAAAACGATAAAGTCGTCGACTCGCGCGAAAGCAAGGAAGCAGATTCGATTCGGCGTCGGCGCGAGTGCCTGAAATGCGAGAAGCGCTTTACGACCTACGAGCGCATCGACGAAATCCCATACATGGTGGTCAAAAAAGACGGGCGGCGGGAGCGGTTCGACCGGCAGAAAGTGCTCAACGGGCTGATGCGTGCATGTGAAAAACGGCCGGTGCCGATCAGCAAGCTCGAGCAGATTGTGAATGAAGCGGAGACGTTCGTGATCGAATCGGCCGAGCGTGAACGCAAGACGAGCGAGATCGGCGAGCTGATTATGAACCGGCTACGCCGCTATGACAAGGTCGCTTATGTGCGGTTCGCGTCGGTGTATCTGGACTTTAAGGACGTGCAGGAATTCATGACTGAGCTGAAAGATCTGCTGAAAGCGAAAGATGCTGCTGAACCGAAAACCAAGAGTGTACCGAAGTAGGCATACGGATTTCTGCGCAGTTTACACGGTGTTTTCATGGGTGGATGTGCAGCGAGTTCAATCTTCATTTCAATTACGTCGGCTTTAATGAGTGGAGTTTCGCATCGCTCCAAGAACTTCCCTCAGGAGCTAAACAGGCCGCGCACTTTCAAAGCTGATATAGAGACACGAATTAGCACAACGAGGTTGATGTAGAAATAGAAATTAGCCTTTGAGCAACGACTTTTTATGACTCATAAAGTTACTTTGATCCCTGGCGACGGTATTGGGCCGGAAGTGATTCAGGCCACCGTTCGCATTCTTGAAGCAACCGGCGTGAAATTCGACTGGGAAAGCTTTGCGGCCGGCAGCGAAGCTTTTGAAAAATACCGCGAATACATTCCCAAGGAACTGACCGAATCGATCGAGCGGACGCGGGTCGGGTTGAAAGGGCCGGTGACTACGCCGATTGGGGGCGGGTTTTCCAGCATCAACGTCGAGCTGCGGAAGAAGTTCGAGCTTTTTGCCAATTTTCGTCCGATTCGCAATCTGCCGCACATTCCGACGAAGTATCCCGGCATTGACCTGATCATTGTGCGCGAGAACACCGAGGGGCTTTATTCGGGGATTGAGCACGAGGTGATCCCGGGCGTGGTGGAGAGCCTGAAGATCATCACCGAAAAGGCGTCGACGCGGATTTCGCGTTTTGCTTTTGAGCACGCGCGCAAAACGAATCGCAAGAAGATTCATTGTATCCATAAAGCCAACATCATGAAGATGTCGGACGGACTGTTTTTGAAGTGTTCGCGGAAGGTTTCGAAGGAATATCCGGAGATTACTTATGGCGAGCACATTGTGGATAACACGTGCATGCAACTGGTGATGAATCCCTATCAGTACGACATGTTGCTGCTCGAAAACCTCTACGGAGATATTGTCTCGGACCTGTGCGCGGGGCTGGTGGGTGGGCTGGGATTGGTCCCGGGGGCAAACTTCGGGCATGAGTGCGCGATTTTCGAAGCCGTGCATGGATCGGCGCCGGACATTGCGGGGAAAAACATTGCCAACCCGACGGCGGTGCTGCGCTCGGCACTGCTGATGATGCGCCATCTTGGAGAAGCCGATGCGGCGTGGCAGATCCGCAACGCGATTGACGCCGTTTACCGCGACCAGAGCAAACTGACCCGGGATGTGGGGGGTAAGGCGGGAACTTCCGAGTTTGCCGATGCCATTATCGAAGCGATCCAGTCGCCGCGCCCGGACGCGCCGCCACGGCCGGTTTAGTGCGGTGCGGTTGCTGTTTCCGGAGCACAACTGGGCGGCCCTTGTCTGTTAGAATGATGCGTTCCGAAACGGGTTTGGCGGCTGGGGCCGTGCCGTTTCCAGAGGGGCCATGCTGAAAGGAATTCAACTTCCATACAACCAGGGTCTGCACCGTTTTGCCATTTTCACGGCAAGTATCACGCTATTCTTGATCGTCGCGGGTGCGCTCGTTACCAGCAATGACGCTGGGCTTTCGGTCCCGGATTGGCCCACCACTTTCGGATCGTTTTACAAAATGCCGCATATGGTTGGCGGAGTGAAGTATGAGCACGGTCATCGCATGGTGGCCGAGTTTGTGGGACTGCTGACGATCATTCTGGCAGTCTGGACGTGGCGAGCAGATAAGCGGCGCTGGCTCCGAATACTGGCGTTAGGGGCGCTGGGAACGGTCATTGCGCAGGGAGTTCTGGGCGGGCTGACTGTGCTGTTTTTTCTTCCGGCTCCGATCTCGAGCGCGCACGCGGCGGTAGCGCAGACGTTTTTCTGTATCGCGGTTTCGATTGCGGTGTTTACGGGACGACGGTGGGTCGAGGAACAGCCTCGGGTGGAATTTGATTCGCGCCGTCCTTCCCTGTTCACGCTGACCTTGTTGTCCATTTTTGTGCTCTATGTACAGTTGCTGCTGGGGGCGATGTTCCGGCATCACGGCATGAGCTGGTGGCCGCACGTGGTGCACGCGGGAGTGGTTGCGATCGTTTTGTCATGGACGGCGATTCGTGCCATCTCGGTGTATCCGGAAGTGGAAGCGGTGAAACGTCCGGCGGTGATGATGCTGGGGCTGATGGTCGCGCAACTGTGCCTCGGGTTCCTCGCCTTTATTACGCGCGTCATGTGGGGAAAAGATGCGGCGCAACCGGAGTTGCCGATGGTGGTGGCGACGGTTGTCCATGTGGCCGTTGGAGCGCTCTTGCTCGCGACGACCGTCGTGCTCGCAATCCAGGTTTGGCGGCATGTTCCGGTGAACTTCGCGGAACGCGTTCCGGGGCAAGAGCAGAAGCCGGTCGCGGCTTAGGGACAGCTTTCACCGCAGAGGGCACACGAAATCTCAAAGGACAGAAATGCATTGGCGGGACTTTGGTCCCGCCTTTTTCTTATGGTGGATCAGATCGACTTGACTGGAATCGTCAACAGATCATCGACCAGTCCAACTTCTTTGTGGACGAAGGGCTCGGCATAGGTGACACCTCCGAGCATGCCATAGAAACGGGCCATGGATTCAATGCGGGCGCGAATCTCGGCCCGGGCGGGAAAGATGCCGCTCCCGGCTTCCTGATCGGTGAATTGCGATTTGTAGGCCATTAAAGAGGCAAAGCGGGTTTCGAACTGGTCGGTGATGTCGACAACGAAAGTGGGACGCACGTCGCGGTAAAGGCTGGCGTAGATGATCTTAAACGGCCGATGGGGCGCGACGCCGACCGATCCGTAGTCATAAAAGGACTTGATGCCGCTCGGGGGCGGTGCATGATCGGTAATGGGAAGCTTGGAGAGTCCGGCGAGAAAGCTGGCTTCGTATCCGAGGATGGACGCGGTGTAGTGGTCGGGATGACGACCTTCCCAATAAGGAAGAATCAAGACGCGCGGACGTAGTTCACGGATGACGCGCGCGACCTTGAGGCGATTCTCCCACGTGTTTTCGACGCGGCCGTCGGGGATATCGAGGGCTTGACGCCAGGTGACCTGGAGGATGCGAGCGGCTTCAGCGGCTTCGCTGGCGCGGTCTTCGGCAGTTCCACGCGTGCCCATCTCGCCTTGAGTGAGATCGAGAATGCCGGTGCGATGCCCGCGCTCGGCCATTTTGAGAAGAGCGCCGCCGCAGGTTTGCTCCACGTCGTCGCGGTGGGCGGCGAGGGCGAGAATGTCGAGTGCGGGGAAAGCGTCGTTGGTTGCTGGTCGTTGATCGGTCGCCATGTGGATACCAGAGTACAGGAGCCGCGCGATCAACGTCTCTCCGCGATGACGATTTCAATGATGCTGCAGTTACGCTGCGGGCTTCGTCGTACGGCGGTTGGCAAGGACGAATGCCAGTCCGAACATAAAGAGGGCAAACAGGACCAGCGTAAGAATGGAGGCGGTGAGCGAGAAGTCGAACGAGAACGAACTGGGCGCATCTGGATACATCAGGGTGCGCAAGGCCTCGACGCCGTAGGTCAGCGGATTGGCATACATGAGCCAGCGAATCCACAGGGAGGCCTTGGAAACCGGGAACAAGGCGCCGGAAAGCAGCCAGAGCGGAATCAGGAACAGGTTAATGATGGCGTGAAAGGCCTGGGTGGAATCCATGGGCCAGGCAATGGCAAAGCCGAGCGCGGTCAAAGCGAAGGAGACCAGAAAAATGGTCAGGGCGATCAGGGCGAAGGAGACCAGCGTCATGTGGATACCGACGAGGGGCGAGAAGACCAGGAACACCAATCCTTGAATGGCGGCGAGGGTGGTGCCGCCGAGGACCTTGCCGAGAACGATGGCGGCGCGCGGGACGGGCGCGACGAGAACCGATAGCAAAAAGCCTTCGTTGCGATCTTCGATGACCGACATCATGGTGAAGATGGCGGTGAACAGGACGATCATAACGAGCGTGCCGGGATAGAAATAATCGAGATAATTCTGCTGTCCGGAAGCCTGGCCGGACCGGAACGAAGTGCCGAAGCCGGATCCCAGCACAGCCCAGAACAACAGTGGGGAAAGGATGACGCCGACCACGCGCGCTTTCTGGCGGTAGAAGCGGACGACTTCGCGCCACCAGAGGGTGAAGGCGGGGAGTAAGACTCCGGCAGAAGCGGGAGTGGACGGATGCGCGGGGAAAGTTGCGGTTCGGGATGCCATAAATTTGTTATCTGCGACTTTCTAATACAAATCAGAAGTCTTCAGTGTTTCTTCTTTGTCTTTTGTTTCTTGTCCGCTTTGCTCGCGGTTTCGACGTCTTCGTTCCAGAACCTATGTCCGGTGCGGTGGATGAAGACGTCTTCCAGCGTGGGCTTGCTGACGCTGAGGGATTGAATTTCGCCGGGAAAGGCTTCGACGACGTCGGGGACAAAGCGATGGCCGTTCTCGATTTCGAGGCGGACCTGCTTGTCCATGACGGTGGCATCGACATGGAATTTGCTGCGAATCTGAGTTGCCAGAAACTCTGGATCGCGGGCTTCCAGGAGGATTACATCGCCGCCGATTTCTCGGGTGAGCGATTCGGGTGTGCCGAGAGCGACGAGGTTGCCCTCGTTCAAGATGGCGAGGCGATCGCAGCGCTCGGCTTCTTCCATGAGATGGGTAGTGACGATGACGGAGACGCGCTCCTGGTCGCGGAGGATTCCGAGGTATTGCCAGAGGTCGCGGCGGGCGCCGGGATCAAGCCCCGTGGTCGGTTCATCAAGGAGCAGGACCTGCGGATGGTGGAGCAGACCTTTCGCGAGTTCGATGCGGCGTTGCATTCCGCCGGAGAAGGTTTCAACGTAATCGTTGGCGCGGTCGAGTAATCCTACGCGGGTGAGAATCTCGTCGATACGATCTTTGAGGTCGGAGCCACGGAGGCCGTAGAGATGTCCCTGATGCCACAGGTTTTCGCGGGCGGTGAGTTTGGGATCGATGCTCTGGGCCTGAAAGACGACGCCGATGTGGCGGCGGAGGGCTCCGGGTTGGTGAACGGCGTCGAGGCCGGCGATGGTTGCGCTGCCCGAAGTGGGGACCATCAGTGTGGACAGAATCCGGAAAAGCGTGGTCTTGCCGCTGCCGTTCGGACCAAGCAAACCGAAAAGCTCGGCGGGCAGGACATCAAACGAAACACCATTGAGCGCGCTGCGGTTGGCGTAACGGTGAATCAGGTCGCGGACTTGAATGATGGGGGAAGCTGAGGATTCCACTACTTTATCGGATGGCGCGATATCGATGGTTGAGTTTGAGGCCACACTGCCATTCTACGACGGGTTGAGGCCGAATGGCACTTGGGGGGATGGCGGGAGGCCGGGTGGCCCGCTTCTCGAAAAGCGCCAGGAGTGCGGGCCCTCAGTGTCGAAACAAGGTCGCGAGGGGTATTGTAAGGGATGTTACTAACTGGTTGGTACCGGGTACCCCCCTCCCCCCCCACCCCCTATCTTTAAGAATCATGGGTTTAGCGGGAATTTCCCGCCAGATCTTTGAGTTTAAAGGACTTATATGGAAAATATTCCGGAATAAGGACTTAGCTCCCTTAAACTGCCTTCCAAATGGCTTTGTGGCCGTTTCGTCGACCTTGTTGGCTACGATCTGACTGTGTCTTATCAAAGAAGGAAACCGCCGGAGGCACTGTGTGTGTCCTGTATCTATCTTGAAGATTGTGGCTGCTAAGTCAAGAAAATTTTTGTGGAGCGGCGAATTCCGTGGTGGGATTCCCGCTTGTCGAAAAGCGCGGGAGGTGGGGCGCGCGGCCGCCTTCCTCAAGTAGAATGGGCTTGGTTGTCTGCTCGCGACTTTCCCTCCCCGAGTGGGTTCCAATCTTGCTGGAGACTGACCGTGAACGGCCGCAAAATCCACAGCGCTCTTTCCGCCTCTCTCATCGTCCT
>Ga0187890_10003663_pt1 | contig 10555 bp, 7 predicted proteins | sample June2016WEW_21_1_FD_133005 | JGI IMG/M metagenome (GOLD analysis project Ga0187890, IMG submission 133005) | Peatland microbial communities from SPRUCE experiment site at the Marcell Experimental Forest, Minnesota, USA - June2016WEW_21_10 | ecosystem: Environmental > Terrestrial > Soil >...
ACTGGGAGGCAGTGCCGTAGGTCTAAGTCCGGTAGGCGTTGCAAAGTCAATGTGGAAACCCGCGGCACTCAGTGATTCCAGTGGACCGATCAGTTCCTCGCCCCAGAATCCCCACTCCGATAGCACGAATAAGATTCTGCTCATGAGTTCAGTTTGCATTGTTTGCCTCCCTTCTGTGCTGACTCTCCGGCACGAACCTCAATCGCTTGAGCAATGCGCCGGATAAATGTATGCACATCTGCCTTGGAGTGCCCGGTCACCAAGTCGTCGTCGACCACAACATTGTCCGGAGATGCCGTGAAGATGGCGCCGGCGTTGAGCACGTCGGCACGGACGACCTCATGGCAAATCACGCGACGGCCGCGAAGCAGTTCCGGATGCGGCGCGAGGATCCATAGTCCATGACAGAGAGCGCCTTTGACGATGTTTCTATCTCGCATCGCGCGCGCGAAGAACCTCACCGCTGGTGGGTCCTGTGGGCTTTCCGGTGGCTGGAAGGACCGTAATCGCACGCTCGTGTAGTTGGCCGCCATGATGACTGCGGAGTAATCCTCGAGCCGAACTTGCTTAGTGTCATCGATCTCAAGGCTCACTTGAATTGTCTCTGGTAGTTTCATTTCCCCGTTTGTATCGCTAGTGAATTCGAGCGACGAGTTGCCCCACAGGTGCGAAAGCAATTCGACCCGAGCTCCCAGAGCAGGGAAATCATCTTGGTAGGCCTTGATCTCCTCCGGGATGTAAAGGCTCTCCAATAACACGCCTATTCGCTTTTCGGCCAGCGGGCGGGTTTTATCGGAGGCGATCGGCATTGCTTGGGAATTCTCACTCACGGCTGCTCCCCCTGAATGGCGAATAAGCGCCTGAGACGTATCGCGCTTCTGAGACCCGCTACGCCCCACGAAATCGGACCACAACCTCGGCCCCCAAGTCCTGGTCGGACAAATCGATTTGGAAGTAATTCGGATCCTGGTGGTCTCGGATGACACCGTTGATGGTGACCTGCTCGATCTGGACGCTGCCAGGTGGCATAAAATCCGGCAGGACATTGATCGAGGTCATCCCGCATTGCCGATCCGGTTTGAAGTAGAGGCAGAAAGTCGGATCCGTGCTGTTCGTCCCCGCCACATACGCGCGATTGTAGATGTGCGCCAGGTAATTCAGTTCAAAGCAGTGGTATCCCGAGGCGTCCGAATGCCCACCCCGCACCTCGTATCCCCCTTGAACTATTGGCAGTCCGTTGTCCGTTACACGAAAGTACATCCCTCGATGTTCGCGATCCAAAAAGAAAGTGTTCCAGAAAGCCTCCGTCTCCCGCGCTCCCTGCAAGTAGAAAGGATTCTTCGTGTGCCCGAACAGGATCAGGTAGGCGAGAATCGCCTGCTCCTGCTGCCAGAAGTCCTTCGTGTTTCCCCACGTGAACTCCACAGGCAGGAAGTTGGCGCCGGCATACGGCTCCCGTTCTACACAGTCGAAACACCCGCCACGGATCTGATCGATCCCGAACTCGGTCATCGCGCGACCTAGTTTCTCCGCCAAAACCATGCACTTCTCTGCGAGTTCTTCGTAATGCTGCGCCTGTTCGTTGCTAGCCTGCTCCTTCCCAGGCTTCGGAAGTTGGCGTTGTAGTTCAGCCTGCTTCGTCTTGTAGTAGTTGGCAGCTCTCGTCATGTTCCAGGCGATCTTAAAGTTATGCCCCACAATTGCTCTATTCTGTTGCCAACCATAGGTGTGGTCCGGTTTCCAGTCGGCGAAAAACCTCTCATTCACATATGGAATGTTCGGATTCTCATCGGGAAATCTATCCACAATCAGCGTCACCGACCGTTCCAGCAAGAGTTTGGCGCAGGAAAGCAACTGCTCCAAGTCCGCTCTCCCCCCCGTGGGCAGCGGGTCAAGCGCCAGAATGAGGTTGATCAGATATGCGGGGATGTGGTCGCCAACCGAATTCCAGTTCTTCTTGAGATTGTTGTTTGGATTGGAATTCTGATCCGGACGCATGGTCGCATAGTCGATGTGCGAGAAGTATCCGCCGTGGCCTCGGAAGGCGCTGTCGTCCTCCCGCAGTTCGTCCAGGAAAAACGCATTGAATGCGCGGACGGTTCGCCGAATATCTTCCAAAACCTCCCAGTCAAGCGAAATCCGGTAATAATTCGCAAGCCCAGCGAGCGCATAAATCTGTTCGTAGAGCGGAATCGAGCCTGCGTCGTCGCCGCTTTCCGAAGGAACGAGAAGCTCAGTACCGTATTTGCCCTTCCGCCTGCCGTACGCCCAGAAACAGTAGGTGCTGTCGTGACTCAAACTGCGAAACGAGTCGCGTTGGAACCTCACCGCAGCCGCTGCCGCCTGGCGGTAGCGGTCGCCACCAACGATCAAGTATGCCGCCGAGAGGCCGTAAATGAGGCGCGATAGTACGGCGCACTCTTGCGTGTCGTCGTTCGTCGGCAGCCCAAGGATATTGAGATCGGTGCGGTACAGCTTCACCCAATCGTCTATGTCATAGGTTCGTTTGTCATCAAACAGAGAATCGAGCCACTGGTCCGCCAGTCGCGCCGTCTGGGTCAGCCACCAATGCGTCTCTTCGAATAAATAACGGTCGCTTGACGAAGACTGCAGCGTGATGTTGCGGGCATCGAACCGCCTCCGCTCGTCATCGATCTGGAGGATGCCTTGCACGACCACTAGCTGTGCCGGCTCTATATACTTGTCAATCGCGAACTGTGCCGAACCGGGGTCTTTGAAGTCGGGGCTGGGAACACGATCGTTGTTGAGTGAATCCAGGTTTCGCAGTACATCAAACGTTGTCTGCTTTGTAGCAAATGCTTCGAACTCGTCGCCGCTCCGACACTTGACTTTGAAGCTGCTCGCCTCCGCATTGACCGTTGTGACGTATCCCATCAGAGTTAGACTCTGCGAATATCTCTTCACAAAGGCGTCTCCTTATTTGATCTCTGCTTTCTCCAACACGCAGGATTGGGCATCTCAATCCAACCATCAGTCTGGAGCACCTATCTGGATGTGCTCGTGTCCCAACGGCCCGACCGCGTCTCGTCCAAACTAGGCTGAGACGAATCCCGCGAAATCTTGGAGGCCTGGCGTTTGACTACTTCGCTCTATTTCATTGGGACAGTGCGGGGAGATTTCCCAACGCAAGCACAGGGGAAACCGATGCCCGATTATACGTCCAAAACGTCAACCGTAACCCGAAAAAATTCCAACAAAAAATAAGGCGATCGGCCCCGAATAGGTCTGAAGAATCGCAATCGTGAGTCCATGGCCATGACCGCGCAAGCCGAGTCGGAGGGATCTGGCTATGCAGAAGAAGCGCATTGAGCGAAACAGATAATCGGGGCGCTGAAGTAGGCCAAGTTGAGAATGCTACCTTCGCGACGCCTTACTTGCGTGCGTCTTCTTGGCTACAGCCGTCCCATCGCTTGCCCGCAAGCGCATCGTTTCCACTGCACGTTTAACGGTATCACTTACTCGATAGACCCGCTCACCATCATCATCCAGCGACTCGTCGAGCAATCCAACTGAGATTAAAAAGAGTGCGCGGTACGTCAACTCGTTAGGCGACAAGGTAGCCAAAAGTTCTCCCTCCGCCGTTAGCGTCCGAGTCGGGTTCACTAAATCTCGGTGATGAAGGGACTGATCTGGCATTCGCGACACTAACAAAACGATATGTTGATTATCCAATCCCGCCATACGCAGCCTTTCAATTGGTCCGGCACTACGGTATTTCTGCAGCGTAATTGTTGAAACTGTTGAGGTCTTTGCACTGATGATGGGATCCGATATCTCTGCCGCCTCTTCAAGAAACTGATCCAAAGATAGGTGGTTGACGTCGGAAATGGGATAAAAAATGGTTTCAATTTGGGCAAGATTGCGTAACCAGGATTGCCTCGCCCTGTTGTCGGCCGTCTCTTGGAGCAAGGCGTATGCGGTGGGGATCATGCCTCGGAACCGACGGGTCAGGTCGCGTCTCAATCGGACAATTTCGTCCTCAAGCGAGCAGCCGACGAAGACGGTGTTGTAGCGAAGCATAATTCCGGTCAAGAAAGCCGTCATTTGAGGTGATGCGATATAGGTGCGATCGTACTCATCCGTGCTAAGAACGATTTCGCTGCCAATTGTCGACCCGTGCAATTTAACGAAGAACATTCCTGCTGCCGGCGCCGTATTCAAAATGACACCCAGTCGCGGGTCCAGCCCTGTTGCGGAAACTCTCTCAACGTGATTCCATTGATTGAGGCCATGTTCAATCAGCTCATCGTAGTTCGTCGTGAGGATTCCGGCCCACGGAGCCAGGGCCAGGTTTTTCATCCTTTCCCGCATTCGCTTTTGTTGAGCGTCCTTTGCTTGATCAAGCCGATGCAAGCCGAAATTCCTTCGGATCGCATCGTCCATATCTGCGGGTGGAAGCGCCTCGCGCAGAATGCTCGCAGCCAAAGCATAGTTTCCATGCTCAAGTGCTGTCTTGCATGAATCGAGACTCGGATTTTCGGAATGAAGAGATTCGCGAGCGATTGAAAGAATATTCTCCAGCAGACCCAGCCACCCAGGCATGTCGCACACTCTGGAGAAACCAGCTCCTACAAACGCAACACATTGCCCTCGTGTCATTCGTTGCCGCAATTGAACGGTAATTAATGGCATGTCGCGTCACTCCTGCCCGACTAACATCTAGCCAACACATGGCGTTGAATTCTGCGAGCAAGCTCTCGTGTATGCTGAGTATTCATGCAGAGATCAAGGCTGGCTTCAAGCCTTTCCAGAACAGCTCTCGACGGAAGCGACTGAGGTCGAGTCGTTGAGAATGACTCGGCCGCTAGGAGTAGATCGCCAATTCCAGCGCAATCGCGAAGCAACTCTCCCCTGGGTGTAGCTTCTGGATCCATTTCTGCAAGCCGAGTGAGAAGGCTAATGGCAATGCAAAGGAAAACACATTCTGCGTCGATATAACATTGAACACAAGTATCCAGTTCGCGCTCTTTGAGAAACAGGTCTCTGGCAGTACTCCCTTTCTCACGGTCTCTTAGCTCACCCGATCCATGCGACAGCCGAACGGTCCGAGGTAGAACTAGCTTTCCCCCTATTCGGAGTATGTAATTGGTATGTCGCCCCCCAGCCTCCTTCTGCATGCGCAGTTTTGTGGTCAGAACCCTGTCTAATTCCGCACGTTTCATATTCCGCGGACCTCCCGAATGTGCTGATGGAGGGAGTCGCGATACTGACGGAGATAGTCGTGAAGATCTTGATCAGGTTCCTTGTCGAGGGTCTCCAAAATGTTGAGGAGTGAATCTCCTAAGGAGGAAAGCGCCTCATCAACGGTCGTCCCGAATCCATCGTTGATCAAGGCAAATCGCGACGCATGAGCACGCACGGTCCCATCGTCTTCAACGGTGCAGAGGACCTCAATAGGATGGATGATATTGTAGTTAGAATCGTTAATAGACTGAAGGTATGTGCGCCGCGGAATCTTCAACGAACGAATCGCCTCCGACAATGCGGTAGTCGTGACCTCTTCTCCTGAACACTTCAATTCAAGAAGCCTCTGGCGCAGAGAACCATCCTCTTTTCTGATGCTTTCTTCTATCAAATCCCTCTCCACCGATGCCCACGGAGCGGATGCACCGCCCTGCCCGGGCCGCATCCAGGCTTTCTGAAACCAGAAACGGATAGGGAGGTTTAAATCCTTCGCCTTGTCTCTCTCCGCATCTCGTTCAGAAAACACAGAAAACACATATTGAGGTAAATCAGGCCGCACTTCGCTACAGTATTGCAAAAGGTCGAGGCCATCGCCGAGGTGATGCTTGGGATCCGCCTTGCCCTCATCAAAAAACACATCGGCGACGACAGCCGAGATACTTAACTGCTTAGTGTCGATGAGTTCTTTTGCTTGTGACAAGGTCCGAGCGCACACAGCACCAATTGAGGTCTCATCGTGGAATCGTTCCCTGAGATAATCATTCATTGCAGGGTCGTCGTCCACAAGGAGAACTGTGGGCAGAAAAGTCGACATCAGCTTCCTCTCTTTACGGCATCAAGCCGGAATTGAAATTCGGAATCTTGCCTTTTCCGCATCATCCAGGGTTAGCGTTCCTTTGAAATATTGGCCTATGAGGTTTCTCGCAACCGGAAGCCCTGTCCCCGTCCCATTCTCCTTGGAGGTTTTGCCAATGAGGAAGATATCCTGCGGGTTCTGAAACTTGTGACGATTGATCCCGGGACCCTCGTCCCAGAATTGGACGATCACTCTGCGCTGTTCCCCCAGTCGTTCCTCATGTGCGTGAATTGTGATGGTCGTTGGCCGCCGGTTCTTTTGCGTACGAACCGCGTCAATTGAGTTGATGACGAGGTTTAGAAGTACCTGCGTCAAAATGGAGCGGTATCCTGACAGTCGTGTGTTACCTGAGAATTCCTGGCGAATTTGAACCTTGGCGCGGGCCAACCCGCCTCCCATTATTTCAATCACATCCTTGACAACGTCTTCAATTCCGAATTCAGTACGTTCCCCGATGAATCCAGCCGAACTTCCGTAGAGTTTTCGTATCTGCTCGAGAGACTGCTGAATTCTCTCGGCCGATCCAATTGCGAGTTCAGCCTTATCTTCCAAATGAGCATGAGATCTCCGCTCAGTTGTGCTATTCAAAGCCTTTTTGCACGATTCGATATAAGTGTGAACATTTTGACACGATTCAAACGCTTTGTGCCCGAGATCGTGCGCCAAAAGTGCGACTATTTCAACTCGAGTAATCATCAGACCTTGAAGCCGAAGAGTCTCGGCCAGTTCCTCCAGTTCGAGGTTCTTGTGGTAGAGCGCGATTGTATCCGCCACACGCTGACAGAAAGCGCGAAAAAGCGAAATATCCCTCCACGAGAATCGATGAGGCCGACGATGAAAAATACCGAGCGTTCCAACTTTGCGGCTCAACAGACCGGTATCACTCCTGCCGTTGGTTTCTGAAATGAGTTTCATTACAAGAAAGGATTTGATTCCATTCTCTCGAAGGCGTACCGCATCTTCGCCAGTTACGGATATTCCAGTAAGACTGGAGCTTTGGCTTAAGTCAAGAGTTCCGAGCGACCAGTCACTATCTACGCCATCGAATACCTTACCCGCAATCCGCTCTCCTGGGCGAACATCTTCCAGAAAATACGCATCAACCTCTCCCTCAAAAGCGACAACATTCAGCATGCCGGATTGCACGTCAATCAATCGGAGTATTGATCCGTCACAGGCAAACCCTTGTGTTGCTCGCTTCGCAATTTGCGCGTAAAGGGCTTCGAGAACAGCAGCTCTACCGAGGGACTCGAATGGCCCTGCAAGCAACCTCAGACGGGCCGTAAAAATTGAGTCCGAAATGGTTCTTTGAAAGAATGGCAAAATCTTACGGAGCGATGCTCGAACAGTCCCTGAAAATGTGCCCGGCTCATAGCTGTCTAGCGAAATGAAACCATAAAATTCGCCATGTGCTTCCAATTTGATGAGCAGTTTCTCCACCACCGAATGATCGCCGACAAATCGTGAATCCGATGCGGGAGACTCGATGAAGATGATTGGATCCCCATCATGCAAGTAGGCTGCTGCCAGAGTCCCGTTTCCTGAAGTTGGTGTCGGCGGCAAACTCTCGATATCACGTCCGATTGAAGCAATTGGAGTAAAGAACCCGCATTGAGGGCCGGCAATCGCTGCGTAGCAATGCGCAACATGGGGTATCTCCGCTCGCATTATCCCCAAAACCTGCTGAAGATAAATCCGCAGGTGACGATAACTGCCATCCACAAGCGCAGCTTCTTCGGAAGTCCAGTCGGACTCTGAGTCTAAGCTCCAGAGCTTATCAAGCATGACTTGATTGGATATCGTAGCCATAGAGATTCGCCTCTAGAAGGTCTTTGGTTTGGGGTTGGGAAGTGGAGCGTAAACGCCGACGCAATCATACAGCAAAACCAAGAAAGATGCATTACGAGAAGATCATTGCGCGCGTCAGATTCTCTGGTTAGCGTTCAACGGCCCCCCCCAGGGATGTTCGGGAAATTGACAGGTGGGAGTGTTCTGCCAGCGCCAAGGAATTCTGGGCCGACGGTTCGCCCGGCCAATAAATGCCATGAGCGGGCCATTCAATGTTGCCCTCTCGAAGTTCATAAATTCGCGTATGTTATTTGAAACATATTACTTAGAATGAGCCTTTTGATAATCTCTCAGCCGAAAGGGGTGAGTCTGACTAGTCTTGCGGTATGTAATTAGAATGAACAATATCCTATTCATATTCGATTTTGGGTGGCGCTACCAATTCCCCCTTTCAGCACTTCTCAACGCGTTTCCAATCACGTCTTAAGCATTTTATAATCAGTAAAATAAGTTCTCGCTGTATCTCTTGCGTTCCTCCTAAGCTGGGGGAGCTTTGTTGCAATACGGGTTACGCCAATGATCCGCTCATACGCTTCCGCTGCGCATCAATTCTCTTCTCTTTTCTCATGCCGATTGGCCACACGAGCCGCCACCATTTTTGGCTGAGGCCCGCAGTCAAAGTGTGATCCAAGTCACGGAGCAAGCGGGGTCAATCCCGTTACTCTAAACGAGTTGGCGCAGGCGCCCGGAGCGCCCAAGCGACCCAGGAGTTTCATCATGGCTTACGTAATTACCGATGCCTGCACCAAGGACTTCATCTGCGCTTCAGAGTGCGCCACAGCGGCCATTGCGCCCGCCTCGGCCGCCGATGCCGCCAGCGTCTCGCAGTTGTTCATCAACGCGGATGAGTGCATCGACTGCGGCAACTGTGCATCTGTCTGCCCATCGAACGCGATCTTTTCGCTCGACGATCTGCCGGCGGACAAGGCGCATTTCGAAGCGATGAATAAGGCTTATTTCAACTAGAAACCGTTTACGGCTTTTGTCTCAGGGCGCCGTCTCGGCAGCAACGGGAAGACTCTGTCCCGGTGATGGCGCGTTCGCGGTCATCGGCAAAACCGGCAACGTGATGGTCTGCGCAGTCTCAGGATCGTCCCTCAGCTTCATATAGAGCGTGCCGCCGGCTGGATGCGGAACGGTTAACTGCGTCCCGGTAAACTCCTGCGGCACCTCTGTTGCACTGTCGAACTCCGGGGTCGCGGCGATCGATGTGGCCAAGAATAGGTTCGTTCCAGTGAGTATGCAGGGCTTGGCCAGGGAACGAGGACAGTGAAGATCCTTGAGGCCGGGCAGCCGCACGAGTGTTCCCAAGGCCAACCAGTCGCCCGCGGCCCCATCGGCCGATACGGCGCGCATCCTCAATGGGCCGAAGGCTGAAGAGCCGAAGCGTGCCAGCGGCTCCAGCGCGCCCATAGCGGTCTTTGCATCCTCCAGCATCATGCTGCCATCGGTCAGCCCGAGCAAGACGCTGAAGCTGCCGTCGGCTGCGGAGACCTCGATCTTTTCATCGCGGGCAAAGTTCTCAGGCTCTTTGGAGCGGAGAAAAAACACCACTCTTCGCTCGACTGGCAGATCGTCGGGGCTACCCAGATGCACCTGCAAGGACCCTTCGGAGGCTTCGTCCTGAGTGCCTTTGCTGAGAAGCATGACCTGCGGTCGGCGTGGCTCTATGGTCACCGGGACCTGCAACAGGCGGCCGTCCTGCAACTGGACAGTCGCAAAGCAGCGCGTACCGGGCACCAAAACTGCCGTCGGAGTCTTGGTCGTCAGAGTCAACTGGTCAAAGTCCTGCACGCGTTTGAGCACGGCCGGGGTCCAGGTGATCTCGCCCAGGGTGACTTTGGCCACTTCGTCGAGCCGATTGCCTTTTAACGTCGCCTCTGCATCGCCGGCACTCAGCGTCACGCGATCCAGAGAAGCGGCCTCCGCATAGGCTCTCAGAGCGACCTGGTCCGGCTTTCCCAGCCCAAATTGGTAGATTTCCAAATTGACGGGGCCCGGGATGGCGTCTTTCATGGGCACGGCCACCTGAAGCAGCTCCGGTTTAGGAGACTTCCACGCCAGGGTGAGACGGTTGCCATCGGCCGTTTGCTCCTCAATCCACTCCACGCAAACCGAGCCCTCTCCCTCGATGTGCAGAGTATCCTCGCGGCCCACCACCAGGGCCGACTGGTCGACGGCTGCCACTGTCCACTTTCCGGATTGGGAGGAGCGCAGGTGAAAACGAGGACCTTCCCAATCATCGAAACCCCACTTGCCAACGACCACACCTGTCAATTCGCCATTCGGAAGCGGCGGTGGCTGTTGGGTCAATACCAGCCCACCCTTGGACGCATCGACTTGCAACGCCAGATCGATCGGAACAATGTGATTGTTTTCGCTGCCATGCGTCTGGCTGATGCGCAACTTTAGATCGTGGGCCAACTCCGTAGCAAAGACCAATGGCGCGCCTTCGACGGGCAACACCAAGCCCGGCTGCTGTGCGCAAAAGCTTGTCTCCTGGCTCACAGGATGCAACGGCGGGGGCTTGGGCGCCCCAACGGGCGGCAACGCTACCACGACAACTGATTTTGGATCGCGAAACGAGGGCGGCACATTGAGCCGCAAATTCAGCGTGTCTTTCTCCGGCAGGGCAAGCGCGGGAAT
>Ga0187890_10003664_pt1 | contig 10551 bp, 8 predicted proteins | sample June2016WEW_21_1_FD_133005 | JGI IMG/M metagenome (GOLD analysis project Ga0187890, IMG submission 133005) | Peatland microbial communities from SPRUCE experiment site at the Marcell Experimental Forest, Minnesota, USA - June2016WEW_21_10 | ecosystem: Environmental > Terrestrial > Soil >...
GAGGCATTAAGACCTCACAGGGGAAGCGTCGAGACTTTTTTGAACCCAATGGAGGAAACAATGTGCAAAAGCCTCGTTACGATCACCGCAGCACTCGCGCTCGTGTCGCTGACATCGTTTGTATCCGATCACGCGCAGGCCGGATCGGCGGTGAGCGCGCCGTCAAAATACCGTGCGGTCCATTCCGCGGCCATTACGGAATTCTCGTCCTCGTCCGCTCAGACGAAAAGCTCCGTGCCGCACCGCTGATGTAAGAGAGATCGCGAGCGATCGCAGATCTAACGTGTAAAGCTGGACAGGCGCCGCAAGGCCGGCGTTCTGAGTTTCAATTGCTGACGGCAATGCCTGAGCCCGGGACCGCGGGAGGCTAATTGTTTGTTCGCTGCCGGTCGCTTGGCGGCTGTTGCCGTCTAATGCGCATTGGCAAGCCAAGTCCGCACTGTCGGCAAAACCTCGGGCCAAAGCTTGTCGACCTCGGCTTTCGTCATTCCCGGTCGCATGCGCGGGTCGTAGAGAATATTGACAAGATACTGATCGTAAACATCGAAGAATCCCATCTGGACCTCGTCATTGAACATGGTCCACGGCACCGAACTATCGTCATTGATGACGCCCAGCGCTTGCAGCAATTCCTCGTAGGCACAGTCGTAAAAGCCAAAGTCCCCGGCGTCGACCGGCAGGATCGCCTCTGCGCGCAGGATGCGATAGCGCTCATCCTTGGCGATGCCGGACAGGCACTGTGGGCGGAGCGACCGCTCAATTTGCTTCGCTTTGGCGCGGCCGTAATGGGAACGGATCGTCCGCGCCAGATCGCGCTTGCGCACCAGGGTCACGACGAAATTCGCGGTTTCGCGGTCTTGCGTCATCGCCAAATCGAGGTGATCCACATGAGCTTGAATGTCGGCGACGATCGCCGCGATTTGCGCGCGGCGATCGGGCGCGCCGTGATCGACGACGAATACGCGGACCGGCGCGTCGAATTTACGGATGCGCTCGACCCGTCGATCGAATTGCAATTCCGCGCGGAACGCGATCTTGAAGAAGCCGTCCTTGATTTCGTCGTCGCTAAAGCTCGTTCGTTCGGCGGCGCGCCGTTTGCCGACTTCGGCATTTTCGGCCTGCGCCGTGCAACTCATCGTGCCGGCGACCATGATAGCCGTCGCGGTGACGATGACAGCCGGCCATTTGCGGAAATGATGCACCCTCGTGGCAAACCAAGGGGCCGGACGCAGCATAATGCCACCGGCGGCCCACGCCGCGGCCGAAACAAGCAGTTCACCACAGCTCAATGCCGTCTCCCGGTATTTGTCACGGCAGGCTTGGGCAAAATCCATGCCAGCCGCTGGCATGCCGCGTTGCACATCTGACACGGCCGCGTCGCCCTAAGTTGAAGCTCGCGCGGAATTCTGTATATAGGAATCGCTACCGACCTTACGGGGATGGGGTTCCCCAAAACCGCTCAGCAGAGCTGATGACCCCTGCCGCAATGCGCTGCGGTGGGGTCCTTTCGTGACCCGCCGGAGAGCGGGTTTTTTCGTGCCGGGAGCACGACGGAAAGGACAAGGGAAATGGACAATATCTGGTTTCAATCGGCACTGTGGATGGCGCTGGCGCTCGCCGCCGCCATGGGCTCGCTTTACATCACGATTTCGGCCGCTCTGTTCGAGATCGTGGTCGGCGCCATTGCCGGCAACACCATCGGCATGCCGCTCACGCCCTGGATCAATTACATCGCCGGCGTCGGCGCCGTGGTGCTGACCTTCCTCGCTGGCACCGACATCGATCCGCATGTCGTCAAGAAACACTTCGCATCGAGCATGACGATCGGCCTGATGGGATTTTTCGCGCCCTATATCGGCTGCCTGCTGCTCGCCCGTTACGGGCTGGGCTGGCCGTGGCCGCAGGCACAGATCGCCGGAATATCTCTGTCCACCACCTCGGTCGCGGTGGTCTACGCGGTGATGGTCGAGACCGGCTATAACCGCACCGAGCTCGGCAAGATCATCCTCGCCGCCTGCTTCATCAACGACATCGGCACCGTGCTGGCGCTCGGTCTGATTTTTGCGAACTACAATCTTTATCTGGTGCTGTTCGCGGTCGCGACCGTCGTCGTCGTCGCGGTGCTGCCGTTCATCGTGCCATGGCTGTTCAAAAAGATTGGCGGCCGCGCCAGCGAGCCCGAGATCAAATTTCTGTTCCTGGTGCTGTTCGCGCTGGGCGGCCTGGCCAATCTCGGCAAGAGCGAAGCCGTGTTGCCGGCCTATCTGGTCGGCATGGCGCTGGCGCCGTTCTTCATGGGGAATCGCGAGCTGCAGCTCCGCCTGCGCGCGATCTGCTTTGCCTTCCTCACCCCGTTCTACTTTCTTAAAGCCGGCTCGCTGATCGAATGGCACGCCCTTGTCGCCGGTCTCGCGCTGATCGGCGCGTTCCTGGCGATGAAAATGTTCACTAAATTCGTCGGCATTTTGCCGCTGACGCGGTATTTCAAGTTCGATCCGCGCGAGGGCATGTACACGACCCTGATGATGTCGACGGGGCTGACCTTCGGCTCGATCTCGGCGCTGTTCGGGCTCACCAATCACATCATCGATCAGAGCCAATATACCGTGCTGTTGACCGCGGTGATCGGCAGCGCCGTGGTGCCGACCCTGATCGCGCAAATCTGGTTTCAGCCGAAGTTCGAGCCGCTGGAGGAGGATGCCTGACCCTCAACAGCCGGCCTGCCTTGCAAGATTGGGGTATGTCGAAGCGCGACCGCGCGCTATACCTGCGCGTCCAATACTTGCGCGTCGATGACCGGGAATTATTCGATGACCGCCGAAGTTTTGCCGTCCGGCCGCCTTGTGCACGAAACCGCTTCCGACCGCTCGCGGCGGCGGCTTGCGATCGGCTTCATGAATTGGGCGCACGCGCTCGATCACTTTGTGATCCTGATTTATCCCACGGTGGTGATCGAGCTGACCGTGATCTACGGCCGCACCTATGCGTCGCTGATCGCGCTCGCGACCGCATCCTTCGTCGCCTTCGGGCTGTTCTCGCTGCCGGCGGGCTGGCTTGCCGACCGTTGGAGCCGCCGCAACATGATGGTCGGTTTCTATGTCGGCTGCGGCCTGTCACTGATCGGCGCGGCGCTGGCGCCGTCGCTGGTAGGTTTGGCGATCGCGCTCTTCATGCTCGGCGTGTTCGCGGCGATCTATCATCCGGTCGGCACCGCGATGATTCTGGAAAACGCCACCCAGCGTGGCCGAACGCTTGCCTTCAACGGCGTGTGCGGCAATCTCGGCGTCTCGCTCGCCGCCGGCATTACCGCGGCGCTGACCGCGGCCTTCACCTGGCGCGGCGCCTTCCTGGTGCCGGGGCTGATCTGCGTTATCACCGGTGCGGTCTATTTCTGGCTCGTGCCCAGTGAGACGCGGCGCGCGGCGGCGCGCAGCACCTCGCCCGACGTGTCGCTCTCCAATACCTCCGCGGCGATGATCTTCGGCCTGTTCATCGTGGTCGCGCTCAGCGCCGGTCTGGTCTTCAACACCATTTCGATCTCGCTGCCGAAAATCGTCGACGAGCGCGTCGGCAACGGCATCTCGCTGGTCATGGTCGGCGGCCTGACCACGGCGGTGTTCCTGTGCGGCGCGGTCGCCCAGCTCACCGTCGGCCGCCTGGTCGAGCGCTTTCCGCTGCATATTCTCTTTGCCATCAGCGCCGTCATGCAATTCGCCGGCGTGGTCTGGGCGGCCTATGCCGCCGGCACGTCGCTGTTGTTCGCGCTCGCCTTCACCATGGCGGCGATCTACGGCCAGATCACGCTCAACGATCTGGTCATCGCCCGCTACACCGCGGACGCCTGGCGCGGCCGCGTCTATGCGGTGCGCTATTTCCTCACCTTCATGGTGTCGGGCGTCGCGGTGTCGATGATCGCCTTGCTCTATGCCCGCGGCGGCTTCGACCTGGTGCTCGATGCCACCGCCGTCATCGCGCTGGGCTTCCTGGTCGCGGTGCTGCTGATCGCGCTGATCGCCAACGGCGTGGAAAAGACGCGCGTGGTGCAGCAGCCGGCGGAGTGAACTTCACGGCTGCGTTTCCCGGACGCGGTGCAGCGCGTAGCGCAGCGAAGCGGTGCACCGCTGATCCGGGATCGTTACACACTCAGAGTTTGGGACGATCCCGGGTCTGCAGCGCATCACCATAGCGCGTCGCAGACGCGCGTGAACGCGCTTATGGTGCTGCGCTGCGCCCAGGAAATAAAGCTTACGCCGGCTCCTTCGCCGCCAGCGCCATGCCGATCATGGCGGTGCCGCCGAACACCATGTTGATGCCGACGAGGAGGCCGAGCGCCCAGGCCGCGGTGCCCGGCAGGCCGGCGAAGATGATGCCGGCCAGGATCAGATCGACGATGCCGCTCGCCAGCATCCAGCCCCAGCGGCTGGACAGCTGCGCGCGGTGATCGATGGCGTACATGATGGTGATGATGCCTTCGATCACGAAGAAGGCGATCAGCACGAAGGTGAGCGACAATGTCCCGGTGATCGGCCGGGCCAGCAGCACGCCGCCGGCGAGGATGGCGATGACGGCCGAGAACAGCGACCACCAGAAGCCCGGTGCATTGCGCATCCAGAACGTGGTGAAGAGGCCGACGATGCCGCTGATCAGGAACAGCCAGCCGATGATGATGGTGAAGGCCAGCGTCGCGATCGGCGGCACGATGATCGCGGCGATGCCGAGAATGATCAGAATGATGCCTTCGATCAGAAACAGCTTCCAGTGCTCGTGGATTGCGTTCGCCACCGCGCGTTCCATGCCGGCTGCGTCGTTGGGGTACATGGCCATTGTCCGCTCCCTTTAGATCGGTCACCTGTCGCTAACATTTGGCGGCGACCCGGATGTGTCGGAAAAATGCAACACTTAGAGGGGATTTTCAAAGTTCCCGGCGGATAGTCTTGCATAAACCACAAACCGCGCCTATCTGTATTTGCGTAGCGTTGATGCCTTAAAGGGCTCCGCTATGGGACGGCCACGGTTTCGACGGGTGACGCCGGATGTACGCGCACCCTGTCGTCTCGTGGCGTTAGCATTTTCCCAGCCTGAATTTATTCATCTGCGGCGCTCGCCGCGCCGTTCAGTATATGACGCGGCCTGGCCGGGTCGCGCTGTCATAAAATTGTGATCGCGCGCCGTCTTGGAACTGCAATAATCGCTAGCGGCATTGCAGCAACCTCGGGGGGAGCGATATGGCCGAGACGTCCGTCGATTTCGGCATTTTGGCGGGAGCCGGCGCGCCGGTGCGCGAATTCAAGGCCGGCGAGATCATTTTCAAGCAAGGCGATCCGGCGTCGGAGTTCTTTGTCATTCAGACCGGCAAGGTCGACATTCGCTTGGGCAATCGGCTTCTTGGCACTTTGTCTGACCGCGACATCTTCGGCGAGATGGCGCTGATCGATGCCGCGCCGCGCAGCGCCACCGCGATCGCGGCAACCGACGTCAAGATCGTTCCGGTCGGCGAGAAGCAGTTTTTGTTCCTGGTCAGTCGCACGCCGCATTTCGCGCTCAACATCATGCGGGTGCTGGCGCGGCGCCTGCGCGCGCAGAACAGCGCGGTCTAGGGTGTGGCCGCAGTCCCTGCCTCCTCAACACGAATAGGGGCGAGACCAATTCTCCGCAGCCAACCCTGAAGGCGATCGAGATACAGATAAATGACCGGGGTGGTGTAGAGCGTCAGCAGTTGACTGAGCGCCAAGCCGCCAACCATGGCGTAGCCGAGCGGTTGCCGCAGTTCCGCTCCGGTGCCGTGGCCGAGCGCCAGCGGCACGCCCGCCATCATGGCCGCGGCCGTCGTCATCATGATCGGCCGAAAGCGCTGCAGGCACGCCTGCCGGATCGCTTCGGTCGCCGTCATGCCGCGGTCGCGCTCCGCGGCAATGGCGAAGTCGACCAGGATGATGCCGTTTTTCTTGACGATGCCGATCAAGAGGATGATGGCGATCATGCCCATCACCGAAAGGTCCATGCGGCCGATGCGAAGCGCCAGCAAGGCGCCTATACCGGCCGACGGCAGCGTTGACAATATAGTGAGAGGGTGAATGTAGCTCTCATACAGCATGCCGAGAATGATATAGACCGCGACGAGGGCCGAGCCGATCAATGCCGGCTCGGTTGCAAGCGAATTTTGGAACGCCTGGGCGTTGCCCTGAAAACTGCCGATCACCGTTTCCGGCAGGCCGATCTGCCGCGCCGCCTCATCGATGGCATCGACCGCTTGGCCGAGCGCGACGCCGGGGCTAAGGTTGAACGACAGCGTGATCGCGGGAAATTGTCCCTGATGCGCAACCGAGAGCGGCCCGACCCGGCTGCTGTCGATGTCGACCAGGACTGAGAGCGGGACCGCCTGGCCGGTCAGCGGCGATTTGACATAGATGCGATCGAGCGAGTCGAAGCTTTCCTGCAATTCGGGCGCCACTTCCAAGATGACCCAATAGGTGTCGAGCTGGGTGAAATACTGAGTGATCTGCCGCTGGCCGTAGGCGTCGTTGAGCGTGTCGTCGATTGCCTGAGGCGTTATGCCGAACCGCGCGGCCTGGTCGCGGTTGATCGTCACCTTGATATGCGGTGCGTTCGCCAAGAGATCGGTCGCGACGTCGGTGAGCTGGCTGAGCGTCTGTAGCTTTTCCAAGAGTTTCTGCGACCACACGATCAATTCCGGGATATCGGGGTCTTGCAGCGTATACTGGAAGCTGGCGCGCGCGGACCGTCCCCCCACGGTGATGTCCTGGGTCGCCTGGAGAAACAGGTTCGCGCCTTTGACCTTGGCAATCTGCGGCCGCAACCGGTCGATAATCTGCGTTGCCGAGAGTTTTCGTTGCTCGCGCGGCTTCAATGCAATGAAAAAGCGCGCGGTGTTCGCCGTTTGCGCGTTGCCGTTGCCTCCGGTGCTTCCGGTCTGCGACGCAAATCCGGCGATATCGGGATCGCGCAGCAGGACTTTGCCCAAGTCACGCTGCAGGCGCATCATTTCCGCGGGCGAGACATCCTGCGCCGCTTCGGCAAGCCCGCCGATCATTCCGGTGTCCTGGATCGGAAAGAAGCCTTTGGGGATTTCAACGGCCAGGGCGATGGTCAGCGCCAAGGTCGCGAAGAACACCGCAAGCGTGATCGCCTGATGCCGCAGCACGATATCGAGCGTGCGCCGATAACCCGCCAGCATGGCGTCGAAGCCGGACTCGATCGCGAGATACAGCCGGCCGTGCTTTCGCTCGCCACGGTGCAGGAAACGCGCGCACAGCATCGGCGCGAGCGACAGCGACACGAACGCCGACACCGCGACCGCAGCCATGACGGTCACGGCGAATTCGCGGAACAGGCGGCCGACGATCCCGCCCATCATCAAGAGCGGGATGAACACCGCAATCAGCGACGCGCTGATTGACAGCACCGTGAAGCGGATCTCAGCTGAGCCGATCAGCGCCGCCTCGAATGGTGGCGTGCCTGCCTCGATATGGCGGTAGACGTTCTCGACCTCGACGATGGCATCGTCGACCACGAAGCCGATGGCAATCGTAAGTGCCATCAATGAGAGATTATCGAGACTGAAGCCGAACAGATACATCGTCGCAAACGCGCCGAACAGCGACAGCGCGATGGTCAGGGCCGGCACCAGCGTTGCCCAGGTGTGGCGCAGGAACAGCAAGACGACGAGAACGACAAGAACCACCGTCAGGACCAACGTGAACTCGACGTCGCGGACCGAGGCGCGAATGGTGGTGGTGCGGTCGAGCACAGTAGCGACCTCGATGGCGGGCGGAATGACGGCGGTGACTTTCGGTAATAGCTTTTTGATCTGCTCGACCGTGTCGACGACATTGGCGCCGGGTTGTTTGTAGACCGAGAGCAGGATCGCGGGGTCGTTATTGTGATAGGCCGCGGAGAAACGATCGGTCGCGGCGGCAACTGCGGTGCCGATGTCGCGGACTCGTATCGGCGCGCCGTTGCGGTAGGAAACGATCACGTCCTTGAATTGATCGGCATCGGTGATCTGGTCATTAGCGTCGATGGTGAAACTTAACCGCGCCGTCGTCAGCGAACCCTTCGGGGCGTCGGTGGTTGCCGTCACCAGTGCGCCACGGAGGTCTTCGAGCGTCAGCCCGAGCGAAGCGACCTTCGCAGGATCGACTTGCACCCGGATCGACGGCCGCTGTTCGCCGCCAAGCGCCACCTGAGCGACGCCGGCAACCTGCGAGATTTGCTGGGCGAGATAGCTATCGGCGTATTGGTCGACGACGGTGAGCGGCATCGTATCGGAGCGCGCCGAAAGAATGAGGATGGGTGCGTCGGCGGGATTGAGTTTCTTATACGTCGGCGGCGCCGTCATGGTTTGCGGCAGCGTCTTGCTCGCCGCCGTGATCGCCGCTTGCACGTCTTGTGCCGCCAAATCGATGTTGCGATTGAGGTCGAATTGAATCGTGATCGACGTGGCGCCGAGCGTGCTGAAAGAGGTCAATTGGCTGACGCCGGCAATCTGGCCGATTTGCCGCTCCAGCGGTGTCGCCACCGAGGCAGCCATGGTTTCCGCGCTGGCGCCTGCGAGCGTCGCCGTGACCTGCACCGTCGGGAAGTCGACCTGGGGCAGCGGGGCGACCGGCAACAGCCGGAACGCCACGATGCCGAGAAACGCCACCGCCGCCATCAGCAGGGACGTCGCCACCGGTCGGCGGATGAAAGGTTCGGAAATGTTCACGCGGCGGCTGACATGATCGTACGGCGGCAGCCGCGGCCGCCCAATGAGGCCACGTATTTCTCGGCCATCGACGCCCGCCTGATGGTCTGTTAGAATTGAATCTAGAGCGATATTTTCGGTATTCTTGGTTGCTGAGCAAACGTTCTTAGCTCGCTCTTAGCCCAAGGAAAGCTTGGGGTAACAGACCATGGCGCGGCGGTTACCGTCATTGAATGGATTGCGCGCGTTTGAGGCCGCTGGCCGCCACGGCAGCTTCACCGCCGCAGCGAACGAGCTCAACGTCACCCAAACGGCGGTAAGCCGCATGGTACGGCTACTGGAGCAGCGCCTCGGCTTCGCGCTGTTTCGGCGCCATGCCAATGCCTTGGAGCTCACGGTGCAGGGCCAGACATTCTTAGCGGGCCTCACCGATTCCTTCGATTCGATCGCGCGGCTTGCCGAACAGGTTGCAGCGATGCGGTCAGGTCCGGTGCTGACCGTAGGCGTCGGACCGACGCTGGCGATGAACTGGCTGATCCCGCGCCTGACCAGTTTTTATCGCAGCCACCCCGAGGTCGAAGTCCGCATGGCGACCGGCGGCGCGATGCGTCCGGTCCGCGACGACTGGACCTGCACCATACGCCGCGATATCGGCGCGTGGCCCGGCTACACCGCCGAGGAAATGTTCCCGAGCACGCTGGTGCCGGTTTGCACGCCTGAGCTGGCGGCGGGATTGCGCCAGCCCGCCGATCTGCACAAGGCGACGTTGATCATCGTGCCGCATCTGGCCAATGATTGGCCAATCTGGTTCGAGGCGGCGGGCTTGCGGGCGCCGGTGCGGCCGGGCGCCGAGGTTTTCTTCGACAACAATGCCATGGCCATGCAAGCCGTTCTCGCCGGCGTCGGGATAGCGGCGGCGCAGCCGCTCTACATCACCGACGCGCTGGCAACCGGCCGGTTGGTCGCGCCGTTCCCGATCGTCGCCACAAAAAAGGAAGCCTGGTATCTGGAATATCGTCCCGGCCGCGCCGACGACACGGCGCTCGTGGCATTTCGCGACTGGCTGCAGGGCGAGGCGAAGCGGCAGCGCCAGATCGAAGCCGACTTGGTGAAACGACCGAGCAAATCGCAATCACGCAAAGTCAAAGCGGTAGGATGAGGCGATCCGCGGCCGGCAAACGCCGCGCCTACTGGCCGAACATCTTGCTCGCCTCTTGGGCCGCCTGCAGGCATGACAAGAGCCCGGTATAGCTCGACAGGCCGCCGGCGCTGTTTTCACCGATGCAATTTGCCTTGTTCGAGGCTTTGAAAGTCGGCCACAGTTTCGCGAGCTGACGGCGGACGGCCATTTCGCTGCTTATGCAGGTCTTATAATCCTTCGGCGCTCTCTGGCTCGGCAACAGGCTCATGCCGCCCTGTTGGGCGATGCCGCGGCACAGCGGCTTGAGATCGTAGCGGGGGACGCCGTCGGCAACAGCGACGGTCAATTGCGCGACCAACGCCAAGGCCGTCGCGGGAATCAAGGTTTTGGCGAGGCTCGTCATCCGGATACTCCAAGCTGCATCGCAAGCCCCGCGATCATACTCGATAAGCGAACGAGAGAAGTGGCCAATTTCGCTAGGCTTCTGCGCCAAGCTCGGCCGGTTCGAACCGCGCCCGCCATGGTCCCACAATGGGCTCGACCGTTCCGTGCCGCCCTATGTGAGCGCGGCGGACGGAAGCGGCGCAAACAGATCGTGGGGTGTCGTGAGCCCGCGAAGCTCATGACGGCCGAGCGGATGCAGCGGCCCGCCATAGGCGCGCGCGAAATCGTCACTGACCACGATCGGCTGGTCCAGCGCCTTGGC
>Ga0187890_10003665_pt1 | contig 10547 bp, 18 predicted proteins | sample June2016WEW_21_1_FD_133005 | JGI IMG/M metagenome (GOLD analysis project Ga0187890, IMG submission 133005) | Peatland microbial communities from SPRUCE experiment site at the Marcell Experimental Forest, Minnesota, USA - June2016WEW_21_10 | ecosystem: Environmental > Terrestrial > Soil >...
AGATCGTGCTGGATGATGGGATTGGACGGCTGCAGCAGCGCTGCATCGCGCAACGGCGCGATCGCATCGGCTGGTCCCCCGGCCCTGAGCAACTTAGTGGCGAAGGCAAGCAGAGATGCCACCTGCTGTGACGCGGCTGAGTTTGGAGACTGGGGCATAACACGAACCTAGCGTGAAAGTAGCGTGGCCATCGGAATCGCCAGCGCAATTGTCGCCCGGCCATGATCCGCAACCAGCAGAATTTTGCGATAGGCCATTCTGCACGCGATCAAACGGATGGCCGTCAGCGTCCATTCAGACTGATATCCAATCTCCGAAACGGCGCGCCGTCTCGCCGATCGGGCACTTAGCGGACTCTCGCTGTTGTCTTGCATGTTACCCATGCAAGATAAACGGCTTGTAAATAACCTTTAGGCGCTGCGTTGCCCACTTTTGCGGGTCGCCTCGGAACGTAATGGAACGCGTGTCGGCGAGCTTCTGCATCGATGGCAAACAGTTCGTCCATCTGAGCCACAACCGGGGGTTGCAGCCGGATCTCGTACCTCAATCCGGCGCCCGCCCGGCAGCACCACGGCCAACCCACAACTCGGTTCCTGCTGCGTCGGCGATTTCCTGGCGGCCAACTTCACCGGCACCAAACGACTGGCCGAGGAAATTGGCTTACGCCTTCTCTTCCAACGCAGTTTCTTTAGATGGCGATCCAGTGTGCTGAAGCTCAAACCTTGACTCTGGCAAAACTCGCTCCGCCGCATACCACTACTCACAAACTCGGCCACCAACTGCTGAACTTCCGCACGAGTACGTCGCTTGGGCGCTGACAACTCTGTTTTTGCGGTCATCCGGACACTTCAACAAAGACCCCGCCTGTCGAACAGGTGTGTTAGTCAGACGCTTACGCCCGAAGTACTCGACAGCCCGAAATTCTTCCTACAGTTCAATCCGGATGGGTCGTTGGCAAACACGGGAATACCGGCAGCATTCGTTGAGTCGGCGGCACACTTAGTGAGACCACACATTGTTTTCGGGATGGATGAGATGCTGCGATATGTGATATTCCGAGATCGACTCAATGCCGATACGGGAGGCGAAAGGCCGCATAAAACGGAGCTGCGGAGCAGACCCTTTTGGACTAGGGGCTGAAAACCCTCTAAGTAGGCCAAAACCGAGCACACAATTAAAGCAACCCACTATACTCCTAATCCTAAGTATTCACGCTCAGTGCACATGCGAGGATCAGACAAATTGTTCGTGGTAGGCGTCGATGGATGTCGCGCAGGATGGGTTTGGTTCAAGGTCGAGGTGACTTCCCTTGCCACTTCAATCGAGGTGATCGATCTCCCAGCATGGTTGAGAAATCGTCCCCCTGAACTCGCTTGCCTCGCCATCGACATCCCCATCGGGCTCCTCGATGGCTCTAGAGTTTGCGACAAGGAAGCCCGGAAGTTGCTTCGGCAGCCCCGTGGCACCAGCGTCTTCGCCGCGCCTTGTCGGGCAGCCTTGACTGCAAAGAACCACGCCGAAGCGAGCGAGATCAATCGCCAGAAAACGAAGAGAGGGCTGAGCCAACAGGCATGGGGAATCGCACGGAAGATCAAGCAGGTGGACGACGCAATTACGCCAGAGTGCCAGCAGTGGGCATTTGAGGTTCACCCCGAGGTCTGCTTCTGGGCGCTGAATGGGAAGCACCCGATGCGGCACAACAAAAAGACCGAACCGGGTAGGAACGAAAGACTCAAACTCCTGCGCAAAGAATTCCCCGATATCCAGCGACATCTCGCCGATGATCGACCACCGGGAGTCGAGAAAGACGATCTGCTGGACGCGGCGGCAGCAGCGTGGACGGCGCTGCGGCTGTCAAAGAGCGAATCACGTCAAGTCTGCGAACCCGAGCGAGACGAGAAGGGGTTGGCAGTGGTAATCCATTATTAGATTCTGTTGGACACGTTCCGAAAGAAGCGATTTGTTTTCGGTAGAGGGTGAGATTAGGTTATCGGTGGTAGAGGGGCAGCGTTTACGATTTCCAGAACCCAAAACGCCGACCCGAAACGTGAGAAAATTCTGGACAAACTGTCCCAGTCGATGTACCGAGGAGAATCGGCTTTTTGCCTAATAATTCATTTTCTTTTTCAGACGCCACACGATAGTGAGCGGGTCTCGACCTTTGCCGGGGCTGATGAGTCCGCGCTGTTCCATCGCCTTAACGGTATTGCGATTGGCAGACAGAGGACGTATTTCTTCACTATCTTTCAACCGCCGCAGAACGGGGTTGCCGCCGAGCGAATCAGTTTCAAGCTGGTAGCCGTCTTGGAGGTGCGAAAGTAGGTCTTGTTCGACCTCAGTGAGTTTTGGCGGGAGATTAGCAGCTTTCTTCTTCGCCATTATTTTCGCTCGTCGGAAAGAGGTTAGCGCCAAGGAAATTGATCTTCGGTTCGGTAGCGCACGGTTCTCCAGCGGTGCGTGGCCTTTGATAAGCACAGAAATGCTGGGCACGGGAGCGTCCGCTCCTGCATCACTTTCGCCCGCTCGCAACTTCGTTGTGTCGCGTGCAGGAAAAGTGTACGATGCGCGAGGAGAATTTCGTGGGTTGCCTCCTGCTAATTGTCTTTCTCGCCTTTCCTCGAATCGCACTCGCATTGTTGTTTCTGTTCTCGAATTATTTAGAACGAGCGTACCACGGTCTGATAGTGCCCTTGCTCGGATTTTTGTTCTTACCCCTAACCACGCTAGTATATGCGTGGATGGCAAATACACGTCAGCCTATAGCTGGCATTAATTTACTGATTCTGATTGTCACCGTTCTGGTTGATCTCGGCGGCCTTAGTGGCGGCGAATATCATCGACGGAGACGGTGGCAGGATTAGCCGTTCAGCACCTGCGGGCGCGAGTGGAACACGTTCGATACGGGAGCCGTCTGCCCAGCGTGCCCGCACCAATGGACTGAAACCCAGTGCCTCTCCTGTAAGCGGTGGTCGCCGCACTCCGATTGGTATGCGAAGTGAATTATGAGGCGGCGATCTTCTCCGGCCTATAGCTGAAATAAACGGCTCCTCCCATAATCAGCGCACCGCCCGCGACAGCCATCCTGCCTAAGACCTCATGCAGAACGGAGACACCAAGAATCGCGCCGACCAGCGGTTCGAGATTTACGAAGATTCCTGCTTTTGACGCCGGAACCCGCTTCAGTCCCCAATTCCACAAAACTGTCGCGCTCGCGGTGGCGAAGAGTCCTTGTTCAGCCACCGCGACCCATACGCGGGTCGAGTAGTGTACGGAAGGAATACCTGATGTGGTAACGACCACAACCGCCAGCAGAATAGTACCGATCCACAAGACCGAAGCTGTCACCATCAGCGGGGAATGTCGTCTCATCAGTCGCTTCGATATCAGAATCCATGCAATGGCTGCAAACATTGAAAGCACAACCAACAGGTCGCCACGTATGCTCGCCTGCGCCACGCTGGAACCTGTCTTGTTCGACAACGCGATCAATGCAGCACCAACCGTCGATGCCGCGAGTGCAAGCCAACCGCCAAGGTGCAACCGCTCTCGCAAAAACACGACCGCAGCCATGGCGAGGAGCATTGGAAGCGTGCCGACCATTAAGGAAGCATGTGAGACAGTGGTTAGGGAGAGTCCTTTGAACGCCACCAGATATGACACGGGCACTCCGAGCAACGAGGCGGCGAGAACCCAGCCCCACTCGCTCCCGGCAAAACGAGGACAATCAAAGAAAATGAATGGCAGCAGTCCAGCGCACGCGAACGCGAAACGGAACAAGACCATAGTGCCAACTGGCATCTCGCTCAGCGCGATCTTGCCGAAGAAGAACCCTGTTCCCCACAGGCATCCAGCCGTTGCCAGAGCGAAGATGGGGACGAAACGACCATGTGGCTCGAACATTGGTTTCGATTTTAGGGCAAGGCGTTAATGAGCATCCATCGGCACGCTAGGGAGCTTTACTAGCCTTCAATTCCGTCAAGTCGGAGTACCGGATTCTCAGGTCGGCAACACACCCCATACCGCTGCCAAAGCCGAAACCACGGGCTGTGCGCGAGTATCTCGTCGTGCCTTCGATTCACAGCCGATAGGTCGCTTGGGCTCAGCGGTCGGGCGTCCGGCGCGGCGAAGATGCGCTCTAGCCGCTCGATTTCGGCGATGGTCTGTTCGGCGTTCATCCACCTCAATATCCAACATAAGCATGCCAACGGTCAAACGGGACGGCAAGCGAGCCTCCAAGACGTGAAATTATTTTGCGTCCAGAGGCTTGTCAGATTCGAGAGACTGCCTTGCTTTGTGGGGTCACCGATCAGTCCCGCAGAACTAGAGCCGTTTGATTGTCGCGAACCAAGCGGGTGCGCCGTCGTCGTGGATTCTCGTCTGAATCCGGTCCGGTTCGATGGCGGCGACATTCCATCCATTGCGGGGGTTGAACGCCGCTCTCAGCTCTTCCTGACTGACGGGGTGCGGGCCAGTATCGGGACCATCGTCACTGAAGCACAACACATACAGAGTTCCATCGTGCTCGATCACCGACGCTAGACTCGCCCCGTATTGTGTTCGCTCGTCGCCGTCGAAGCTGTGGAACAGTCCGCAGTCCAGAACCGTCTCAAACGTGCGCCCCAAACGCTCCAACTGGAAGGCGTCAGCCGCAGCGAACTCAACCTCGATGCCACGGTCGACGGCTTTCTGTCGGGCAATCGCCAGCGCCGTTTCAGCCACGTCAACGCCCACAACCGACAATCCCAGCGAGGCGACGTGAAGAGCGTTCTCGCCCGTCCCACAGCCTGCATCGAGCACCGCTCCGGCGAATCCGCCTTCGGATGCCAAACGCACAACTGCTGGCTGCGGCTGCCCAATATCCCAAGGCGCAGGGCCGTCGTGGTACGACGCATCCCAAGGCAGTCCCGACCGGCGTTCGTGACTGGTCGGGTGCCGACCACTGAACGGATTGTCAGCGCGGGTTGCTGATCACTCCGACAACTTCGCCCCCTCCCTGCAACTGATCTTGCCGCCTCATCGTAGCACGCCGATCCACAGGTCTTGACTACCACCCGCGCCTTAGCTGGCGAGAACAGTTTCAGCATGGGAATCGTGATCGCATCTGGGAAAACGCAGACCCCGACATCCCCATCCTGAAAGAAGCCAAAGCTGAATATGCGAAGCTGCAATAGTGCCCTCTGCGATTCCTCCGAAAAATCAGGTTGGAGTCTTAGGGCGATCAGAACCAAGTCTGTTTGCGGTAATCAATGTAGGCTTGTCCAAACTTTTCTTGTAAGACCTTGGCTTCCCGCCGCGCCTGTCGAGCCTGAAAGACCACGAAAATTGCAAAGACCACAAGCAGCCAGTGCAGGTGCAGAGCGAGGATCAATCCAAAGACCATCAGGTCTACGGAAACGTACATGGGGTTACGGATTCGTGCGTAGAGACCATGCGTGACCAGTTCCTTCGCCTCGGCTCGAACGGAGAACGACTTGCCTAATTGGATGCGGCATGTGATGACCAAGAAATACGCGATGACCGCGAGGATCGCACCGCCAATTCGCAATACCGTCCACGGGCGCTCTTTGAGACTGGGCACAAAGAGGTAGAGCAGGAGAACGATTAGCGGAATCACGATTGCGGGCAGCGGGACTCGCATTTTTCTGGAGTCAAGCAGAAAGCAAGTCTAGCCGCACTTTGGAAAAAAGATGTTACAGTCTGCTCCCAGAACCGGGTTGTGAGCGAGACATCGCGATTTCACGCCAGCTTCCCGAAGGAACCCAAGGCGACGTACGTCAAGTTGCAATGGCTGGCGGTCGCCGGGAAAATGCTGCCCAGACTGGTCATGGAGGATCAAATGCAAATGCGCTCTGCAACTCGCCACATGTTGGTGGTAACTTGCTCTGTGTTCCTACTGGGGAATTTGTGGTCCCAAAGGGAGGTTCCCGTGAAGTCTGAGCAGAATGTGCAGTCACAGGAGCAAGCGACGCGCAAAACCATTGACAGCTTCAACGAGGTGTTCAATCGGCACGACGCTGATGGGTTGGCAGCGTTTTTGACCGAGGATACAGTTTTCGAGGACACGTCTCCCGCTCCGGACGGCCGACGCATCGAGGGAAAGGCCGCCGTGGTCGAATTCTGGCGCGGATGGTTCGTCCGCAATTCCGACGCACGGTTCGAGTCCGAGGAAGTGATCGTCAGCGGAAGTCGCGCCACCGTGCTCTGGGTCTATCGCAAGCTGCGCAACGGTCAGCCATGGCACCTGCGCGGCGTTGACGTTTTTACCGTGCGAGATGGAAAAGTAGCCGCGAAGCGTGCCTATGTGAAGGGCTGAGGGGTGGAGATGGCACGAATATCTGGTTGAACTGGTTACCGCGAAAGCCCCCGCACAACCAGCCCAAAAAGTCGTGTTACAATTCCTGCCGCGATGGGCTTTCCCCGAAAAGTAGGATGCGTGCTTATCGTCCTAGCATCCACTTCCCTGTGGCCTCAATCCGAGGGCACAAAACCGACTGACAAGGCTTCGGAGAATACTGCTTCACAACCAGCGTCGAGAAATGAAGCGTCACCTGCTTCTGTTCCGGAGAGCACTGCCTCCAGTCCGGGCGACTCTACCAAGCTCGAACCTCTGAAGATTCAAAAAGCGACCTACCCAGCGGAAGCCGCTGAAAAGCAAATACAGGGGCAGGTCTGGGTGAAACTGTTGGTCTCTGAGACTGGCGACATAGAGAACGTCGAGGTTGTCAGCGGCGACCCAATACTCGCGAAGGCTACCGTAGATGCGGTAAAGAAATGGAAATTCAAACCATTCATAAAAAATGGGAAGCCTGTGAAGGTTTTCACAAAGATGCCGTTGGATTTTGCCTTCAGCGACAAGATTGCTGATACACGACCCCCGGTCTCCTCCGACAACGCCACTACTCAAAAGCGGGTGCAGGTGGCACAAGGGGTGTCCTTAGGATTGCTTGTCCACAAAGTAACGCCCGTCTATCCAGCGGCTGCCCGACAGGATCACGTTCAGGGCGTAGGCTTGTTGCGGGCTGTAATCGGCAAGGATGGGCGAATCCAAGAACTCACGCCAATTTCAGGCCCGAAGGAACTGGTCGGGGCGGCAATCGGAGCCGTGCAGCAATGGCGCTACAAGCCTTATATGCTGAACAATGAGCCCGTAGAAGTGGAGACACACAGGTCGTCGTAAATTTCCAGTTGCGACCGTTCTAATTGTCCTCTACAAGTGGTGACGATCTTCCCGGTACAGCCCAATCAGCCTGCTAAGAAAAAGCGTGCGCGGCGACATGGTGCCCTCCAAACGAATCAGGGGCTTGTATGCTCAGGATCGTTTCTAGTGGCCGTCCGGCGCCTTCGACTTCCCCAGTGTGATGTCATGTTTGGCTTGGCACTCGGTTGACGGATCGAACGCCGCGACACCCTCGAACTCATCCTTCGAGGCGTGAAATTCCAGTGGAGGTCGCTGCACCCTCGCGGGAAGTCCGGCGAACTTCACCTTCCCATCCGAGTTGGTTCCGGCTTCAAGATCGAGCCTCCGCATTCCACCAAAACCATACGCGATATGAACCTTGACCGTGGCCGCGCAAGCGGGGTTGCCGTCTGCGCCCATAACTGTAAGTTCGAGGGAACAGGGACCAGCACCGCCTTGTATGACGGGAACCTTTTCGTTGGGCGATTGCGCTTCAGAAAGCAGAGGGATTGCGACGACGATGGAACACAGAACACGATGCATTCTGTTCATGTCTCGCAATTATACGTGTGCAGCCGGGGAAGGTAATCTAGGACTTCACGCTGGTTCCTTTGCGCGGTGGATCATCCTGCTCTAGTTCCATCAGGAACTCTCGACTCCGGCACCGCCAGCACTGGGGTAATCCCGTCCAAATAGCCAATGTCGAACAGCATGCCTTCCGAAACGACCCCTGCCATCTTGCGTGGCGGAAGGTTTACAACGAATAACGCTTGCTTGCCTTCGATTTCCCGTGGATTTGCACGCTCCCGTTTCATTCCAGCCAAAACCGTCCGCACATGATCGCCTAAGTTGACCCTGAGTGCGACTAACTTTTCCGAATTAGCAACATCGCTCACGGCTTCGATGGTGCCAACTCTTATGTCGATCTGGTTCAGTAGTTCGGGCGAGATCGTAGGCTTTACCTGCGCGGGTGTCATGTCGTGATTTTAAGTCACGAGCGCCGTCCTAGCCTCTGGGAATGGGATGGGAACGATGTCGGTATTATGCACCGCCGTGATCAACCAGCGGTCATCCTCCCTCACCAGCACGCAAGTCATGATTGCGCCGTCGAATCTCTGGAACGTTCCCTTCCCGAAGACTCTCAGCGCCCTTCAACTGCGTCGAGACGTGTGCCAAGGCGACACCGGGGCTCAAGAAACGCACTGTCTTTTCGACTATTTGCAGGGTGCTATTGCGGAAGATCGTGCGATGCACTACCGCGTGCTTTGCCTGTATCTCCTGCCGTCCCCGCCAATGCATGCCGATTACGTTCACAAAGTCAGCATTCTTGCTGAACGCCGCCGCGAAGGCTGCCATGTCATGTCGGTTCCAGCTTTCGGCAAGTGCAGAAATGACAGTCTTCACACCCGCTGTGGCATCCGCAGACAGTGCGGCATTCGGGTTCTGCGTTGGCATAATATGCCTCCTCCGCTGACTGACTTTTCGATGCCTGACCGCGACCGCTCGATTCAGCGACCGATCAGACGCACAACTCATCCAAGAGGGCAACGGCAAACGAGTTGTGTCGAAGGAGAATCTATGACCCGCGAAACCAGATTGATGTCTGGGATCATCCTCATTACCGTTCCAACGATTCAATACGGCGGATATTTTCTGCTGACCTCGCTGATGAACAAGAGCAGCGGGTACATGGACAACCCGCTGCGCCAGAATTTCTTTCGTGCCGGGCACGCCCACGCGGGTGTGATCGTGATCCTGTCGCTGGTTTGCCAGATGCTCGCGGACGCGGCAGTCCTCCCGAGCCCCCTGCTTTGGGCAGTCCGAATCGGTGTGCCGCTTTCCGCAATCCTCATTTCGTCGGGGTTCTTCTTCTCCGTGTTGCCCCCGACCGCGACTCAACCCAGTGGAGCGGTCGCCCTGATATACGTGGGGGCAGTGATTTTAGCCTTTTCGGTGGTCACGCTTGGTGTGGGGTTGTTGCGGTCGCCTCAATCGAGCTAGGGCTTCAGTAAAATGGAGTTCGTTTACTTTTGAGGATTCACTATGCAACGGGCATTCGGATTGAACATTCCGCAAACGTTGGACGACGTTTGTGACCCAGCGCGACTGGCGTTGATCGTATATGACATGCAAGTCGGGATCGTGAAGCAGATCGAGAATGGCCAGCAGATCACGGACAAAGTGCTTCAGGTTCTCGAAGCGGCCCGCAAAGCGGGAATTCGGGTCCTCTTCACGCGCCATCTGTCACTCCCGAAGGAACTGATGGGAGTATCTCAGTTCCGCATGGCGATGGCTTGGCAACGAGTGAAATCAGTTGATGAGGTTATGCCGTGGTTCCTAAGGGACTCGCCGGGGTTCCATTTGATTCCTGAGTTGAATCCGCTGCCGAACGAGGCGATCTTCGACAAGATCGCGATGTCGGCGTTTGAAGGCACTCCACTGGACATGGCCCTTCGCGATTGCAAGATTGATAGCTTTGCCATCGTCGGCATCGCCATGGAAATCGGCATTGAGCCTACCGTGAGGCACGGGGCCGATCTAGGTTACATTCCTGTGGTGGTCGAGGACGCATGTGGCTTCGGCCATCGCGATGCCGCTGAGCGTTCAATTGCTAGCCTCAAATTTGCAGGCGATGCTTTGCTGACGAACGTCGATACATGCTGTGCTCAGTTTGGCCGCAACCATTCCAAGTAATCGGGAGCCCCGGCTCCATAAGAGTTACGACTTCTATCGAGGAAAGATTGTCCATGATCCAACGCCGTCTTAGGATTGTTAAATGGCTGAGCACCACTCCGGCAGTCGGAGCCTGCACACATTGCAGTTGGGAGTTTAAAGTTCCACTGAGCGCCCTTCGGAGGACTGCCGATGCGCTGGCGAGCCTTCAAGAGCAGTTCGACAGGCACAAATGCACTGGCGATGTCCTCCTTCGCCAAGAGCCCGACGAGGAAGAGGACGAAGAGGAAGATGAAGCCGAACGCAAAAAAGAAGATGACGATGAGGATGAGAACGACGTAGGCCACGGCGGCTACTCGGAGTGAGCGGGGGGAACATGCCTCGATTTCGCATAGGCAAACGGCGGTCGAAGAGAACCAAATCGGTCGTACCAGTGCGACTCTGGATCGCCGGGAGTAAAGATAGCCATCTCGCGCATACTCTCGATATCAGCAACCATGGTGTGAAGCTGGGTGGTTATCGAGGCGAGATGAAGGTTGGAGATGAGATTGCAATTCAATACCGCCGTAAGCAAGCACAATTCCGAGTCACTTGGATCGTTGCTCGCGAGGACTCCTCGGAGAAGCAAATTGGGGCTGAGTGCTTGGAGCCGGGAAAGCAGGTCTGGGGTGAGCGGTTTCCTGAGCAAGCGGATGAG
>Ga0187890_10003666_pt1 | contig 10545 bp, 9 predicted proteins | sample June2016WEW_21_1_FD_133005 | JGI IMG/M metagenome (GOLD analysis project Ga0187890, IMG submission 133005) | Peatland microbial communities from SPRUCE experiment site at the Marcell Experimental Forest, Minnesota, USA - June2016WEW_21_10 | ecosystem: Environmental > Terrestrial > Soil >...
CCAACCACTCCCATTACAGCCTGTTGTTTTGGAACTGCGCAGATTTTTCCAGTGCGATTTTGAACTTCTATTTTCCGCACACATTTCGGCGCAGCCCGATTCCCGACGCGGGCATCACCACTCCCATGCAGGTTACGAACGAACTGGTTCGCTACGCACGCCGACACCCTGAAATTGATTTGTCGGTGCTCGCGATTCCGCAGGTTCCCGGCTACCGTGGACACAGCAGGCCGAACAAGGGGATTGTTCAATCGCTCGTTGTTCGCGGTTATTTCATTCCGCTCGCAGTGATGTGTCCTGCGTGCGCTGGAGCAGTGCTGGCCGATTGGCTCGCGTGGGGGCGATATCCCCTTCGTCTCGAACCTGCACTCACTCTCGCGCCCGTGGATATGACTCCGCTGACATCCCTTGACGGGATGGTTGTGTCGCAAAATCCGCAAAGCATTCTCGCACCTGCGGAGCCAGGGTTTCCGGTTCCACTGAGAGAGTGGCGCGGTCCTTGATGAAAATGAAGGCAGGATCTTTCCGGAAGGATTGCCAACCGCGTGGGTTACTCTTCGCGTGCGCCTAGAGTTGCTTCGCTGCCTTCTTTTTTGCCCGTCGAACTTTGGCCCAGCGCTTTTGCTGAGCAGCGGCGATCCTGGCTCGACCCTCATCGCTCATGCGGCCCCGTGCGGCTTTCTTTGCTGGCCCTTTCGTTCCCTTGGCTGTCTTGGCTGCGATCGCCTTGGTCTTTGGTGCGACAGCTTCACTTTTCAAACATAAGGCGTGCGCCTTCTGCAGGGCTTTAATGCCGCGCTCGATTTCAGCCATCAATTGTTTCGTGCTCATTCAAAATCCTCCTTGATAAGTTTACACGAGGTGGTCCTATGGTTATCAGGAATGCAGTCCCTCGATGTGATGCGGTCACCTCTGAAGTTACTTGGCAGCGCCTATAACGCGATTCAGAGCGATGGGCCTCTCATCAGATCGATGAACCAGGCGGCGGTGAGGTATGCTGCTGCTGGACCATATGCGGAGTTACTTGCGCGGAGTAAGTTGCTCTCGCTGTTGCGCGATTTTTCGTCAGCAGTGCCGCGCATCTTTCGAATCGTGACAAAGGAATCCGAGAAGAATGAAGAACGCGCAATCGAAACTCGAGCTCGTGGCTGCTCTGCTCGACGAAGAAAATATTCTTTCTTTGGCAACGGCGGGTGAAGATGGTGAGGCTTCGGTGGCGCCGCTGTTCTACATCGCGGGCAAAGACCTCTCGCTCTACTGGCTCTCCTCGGAGCGCAGCCGACACAGTTTGAATCTTAGAAAGTCGCGCGCCGCGGCTGTCACGATTCATCGCAACACATCGCGTTGGAAAGAGATTTGCGGCGTGCAGATGCGCGGCGTGGTCGAGAAAGTGATCGGGCCAAAGCGGCGCAGCGAACTGATCGAGGCGTATTGCGAGCGATTCAAGCTGGGACGGGTGGTTCGCCTCGCTGTCCGGCAAAGCGGCTTGTACGTCTTTCAGCCGGATTTTGTGCGCTACATCGATAATGCGAGAGGCTTCGGCTCTAAATTCGAACTGACGCGCGGGCTGACAGGATGGATTGTCACGAGGCGTTGAGGTCTCGGGCAAAAAATCGTCCGAATCTCAGACTCACAGCCACGCGCCAAGAGCGCCGGCTCTGAGCACGACCCGGCTCATTACTTTAGTTCCACAGTGTTGGAGTTTTCGTAATCATAATAGGTTAGTATCTTATTTTGCACCAAAGATCATCTGCCCTGTGGAAAACATCCGCAATACTCACCTGATTCTGAAAAAAATGAGTTTCGTACTCTTTCCAAAATGGTTTTTTGGCCGATAGCGATCAAAGAAGGAATCTGTACCAAGATTTTGTGGACCGGCAGCGGGCTTTGGCTGAACCGGCTTCGTAGACTGACATCATCATCCACTTGAGCGGGCAGGTACTTATGGTAGTCAAAACGCAAAGCAAGGGACGCGGAGTCACTGGACTTCATGTGGGCGTGAACAACGTTCGGCGCTATTTCCCAAAGAGTGTCTCAAGCATCGAGTTGGTTCTGGATCATCTTCAAATTGAGTGCGGACTGAAGCCGGCGTTCTGGCACGGCGAGCCGGAGATCTTCGATCCGCGGCTGTGCGCGTGGCTGGAATCCCGGCATATGCACTCTAAGCCGAATCGGGCTTCTGTACCAATGGCCATGATTCCCGAGGGAAAGAACTCTTTCCGGCTGCAGCCGATTCGGCTGAACGGACAGGTCAGCGACAAAATTTCTCCGCGTGTCGCTGCCTGAGCCCGAGGCGCGGCGACGGCTCACAACCATCGTGCAGCGATGCTGCACGGTGTCCTCACATCCCTCCTTTTGCCATGTCCCTGTCAGTTGATAGACTCGGGATTGAATGACAACCAAGCAACTGCAAGAGATCATTGAAAGTTCCTTTGCTGCCGGCGCCGCGGCCTCTGGGGCCGTGGGCGATAACACGGCCATGACGGCTTTTCTGGCTCTGAGAGCGGCCTTGGAAACGGGCGAAGTGCGCGCCGCCTCGCCCGATACCGCTTCGCCGTCGGGTTGGCGAGTGAACGCGTGGGTCAAACAAGGCATCCTGCTGGGTTTCCGCCTTGGTGTTCTGGAGGAATTTCCTGCGCCGGAACTTTCTGTTCGAGGCTCAGGACTTTCTTTTGTGGACAAGAGCACTTATCCAGTGCGCCATTTTGCCGCGGCCGATGGCGTGCGCGTGGTTCCAGGCGGCTCCTCGGTGCGCTCCGGCGCATATGTCGCCCGCGGCGTGGTCTGCATGCCGCCCATGTACATCAATGCCGGCGCCTGGGTGGACGAGGGAACCATGGTGGATTCTCATGCGCTGGTCGGCTCATGCGCACAGGTTGGCAAGCGAGTGCATTTGAGCGCGGCGGCACAGATCGGCGGAGTGCTGGAGCCGATCAACGCCACTCCTGTGGTCGTCGAAGATGACGTGCTGGTAGGCGGCAACTGTGGCGTCTATGAAGGAACCGTCGTCCGCAAGGGAGCGGTGCTTGCCGCAGGCACCATTCTCACTCGCGGAACTCCCGTTTACGATCTTGTGAATGGTACGGTCCTGCGCGCTACCGCCGAACTTCCGCTCATCATTCCTCAGAATGCCGTAGTCGTTCCCGGCTCCCGCGCCGTCAGCAAAGGCAAAGGACAGGAATGGGGCCTGTGCATTTATGCGCCGGTGATTGTGAAGTACCGCGACGACAAGACGGACCTGAGTACGGCGCTCGAAGAGTTACTCCGCTAACACTTACATCTCCGCGCTCTCGGCGACCGAGCCAGTGCGAGTTGTAGACTGTTTGAAACCATGCCCAGTCAAAAGGGAAAACTGCAACTGATCCATTGGGGTGTCGTTGGACCGGGCCGCGCCGGTGCGCGCTTTGCTGAGGGCCTGCGCGCTGTCGAGAATGCCGCACTCGATGCCGTTTGGGGCCGCAACCACGAGAAGGCCCGCGACTATGCGCTACAGTTTTTAGTTCCGCAGGCGCTCGACTCGCTGGAACAACTTTTGGCCACCAACATCGACGCCATTTATGTGGCGACTCACCCGGACAGCCACGCGGAGCTTTGCATTCAGGCGCTGAAGGCTGGCAAACATGTTCTCTGCGAGAAGCCGGCGGCCCTGAACGAGCGCCAACTGAATGAAGTGCTGAACGTAGCCTGCCGCAACGACCGCATTTTTATGGAGGCTATGAAGCCGCCATTCTTCCCGCTCTATCAGCGGCTTCGCGAACATTTAGCCGCGGACCCGATTGGCCCGGTGGGCTTTGTGCGCGCAGGCCACGCCGACGCCACATTGCCTCCGGAGTACCCTTTACATTTTGCGGAGTTGGGGGGCGGAGGCATCATGGGCATCGGACCCTACGAGGCCTTTCTGGCGCTCGATTGGCTCGGGGAGCTGAGGCGCGTGCAGACCATGGGCCGGGTGGGCGCCGCGGGTGTCGATACGCTCGCACTCTTCCAATCCGAGCACGAACACGGCATGGCCCAGTTGCATACTGGCCTCGATCTACTTAGTCGCGGCGACGCTCTGCTCTCTGCTCCCGGCGGCTACGTCCTGTTGCATGCCAACTGGTGGAACCCGCGCCGGGCGACCGTGCATTATCTCGATGGAAGAGAAGTCGAACTCGACGAGCCTTACACTGCCGGCGGTTTCAACTACGAGACGGCACACTTTTGCCAATTGCTCCGCGAGGGCAAACGCGAAAGCCCGGTGATTCCGCACGCTCTCTCGCTCAGCATGGCCCGTCTGCTTGAAGTCGCGCGCACAGCTCTCGGTGTCCGCTTCCCCGGCGAACCACCTGCGCCACCTGCGGTGGGGCCAGCGGCCTTCGGCTCTAATGCGCTAAATAAAAGCGCGGAATAGCAGTCCGCTGCAGAGTTACGGTACCGTGATGACCACCTTGCCCACCTGCTGGTTCGACTCCAGGTAACGGTACGCCTCCACCGTCTGCTTAAGTGGAAAAGTCTTGGCGATCTTTGGTAAGAAGCGTCCGTCCAGCAGCCGATCGAAGATATATCTTTTTGCGCCATCGAGCAGCGCAGGTACAGCCTTGATCTCGTAAATTGAGTAGGCGCGCATGGATAACGCCTTGCGAAACGCCGCGAAAAGAGGGAAGGGCGTGGGCTCTGGCGAGAGAGCCCCATATTCGATGAGGATGCCGCCAGGGGTTGCGGCGAGGGCTAACTGCTCAACAAAAGGCCCTGCAACCGGATCGAAGGTCACTCGAACTCCTTTGCCGGCGGTGATCTCCTCAACGCGGGCCACATAGTCCTCCTCGTCGGTTACGATCACGTGATTCGCGCCTAGCTCCAGCAATTCGGCTCGCTTTGCCGGGGTGCGCGTCACTGCAATCGCTGTCGCGTCCGAATCCCGCGCGACTTGAATTGCCGCCAGTCCGACGCTTGAGGATGCCGCGGGGATGGACACGAAATCCCCTGTCTTCACGCTGCCCAAATGCACCAGCGCGCCGTATGCGGTAGTGAGTTGCATCCAAGCGGCCGCCGCTTGGATCGGTGTCAGATTCGCCGGATATTCGGCCAGCTCCTCAACCGGAACGATGGCCTCTTCCCCCAGTGAGCCGTACCGGTTATGCGAGTAACCGGGAATGGTTGCAACGGACTTTCCAACCCAACTCTTGTCCACGCCCTCGCCAGCCTCTTCCACAATGCCGGCAACCTCGTTTCCGAGACGCGAAGGAAGCTGCGCCTCTTCAAGATATCTGCCGTGGTAATACATTGAGTCGGCTCGATTGAGACCCACTGCCTGAACGCTAAGCCTCACCTCTCCCTTCGCCGGTTTTTGAGTGGGAAGCTCTTCCAGCTTGAGGTTCTCCGGTCCACCCAGACTGTGAAAGCGAACGATTGTGGGCATAATACCTCCTGGGCACATTCGATGAATAACCGGCAAGCGAGGGTGCAATTTGAAAGGGTGAAGTCCCGCGCTCGACCCAGATTCCGCGTCTTCTTTTTGGGCGCGGACATGCCGAAGGCGGTGCCGCACCGCAGGTGGTGGTAGCATCGAAGATGACAGATGCAAACTAAAAAACTGAAGATCATTCCTTTAGGCGGGCTCGGCGAGTTTGGCATGAACTGCCTGGCGATCCGTTGGGAAGATGACATTATCGTGATCGATGCCGGGCTGATGTTCCCGGAATCGGAGTTGCTGGGAGTGGATATCGTGGTTCCCGATATCACCTACCTGGTTGAAAACAAGGCGCATGTCCGCGCCATCATCCTCACCCACGGCCACATGGATCACATCGGCGGCCTGCCCTGGATACTGTCCGAGATCAAGGTTCCGGTTTACGCCACTGAGTTCACGTTGGCTTACGTCGAGGGCAATCTCGAAGAGCATCAATTGCTCGACGAGACCGAGTTGATCGAGATCGTTCCCAAGGAAAAGTTCACCATCGGCCCTTTCATTATTGAGCCGATCCATGTGACGCACTCGATTGTCGATGCTGTTTCGCTGGCTATCGAAACTCCGGTCGGCGTCATCGTCCACACAGGGGACTTCAAGATCGATCTTGCGCCACTGGACGGCAAATCCTTCGACCTGCACACCTTTGCCGAGTACGGCAAGCGAGGAGTGCTGGCGCTGTTGCAGGACTCGACCAACGTCGACCGCTCCGGCTACACACCGAGCGAAACGGCGGTAATTCCGCGCCTCGACGAGATCTTTTCGCGCACGAAGAAGAAGCTGTTCTTCAGTTGTTTCTCCTCGTCGGTCTACCGCATTCGCATCGCACTCGATCTGGCCCGCCAGCATGGGCGCAAGGTGGCCGTCGTTGGCCGGTCCATGATGGAGTCGACCGAGATCGCGCAGGATCTGGGTTACATCGATATTCCCAATGGCTTGATTATCAATCCCGGCCAGATGCGCGACTATGCGCCTGAGCAGTTGATGGTGTTGATCTCGGGCACGCAGGGCGAGCCGATGAGCGCTCTCAGCCGCGCCGCTGTTGACAACCACAAGCACGCCCACATCGACGCGGGCGACACGGTGGTTCTCAGTTCGCGCGTCATTCCCGGCAACGAGAAAAGTATCTTTCGGGTGATCGATCATCTCTATCGCCGCGAAGCGAATGTGATTTACGACAACGGCTCGAATGGCCTCATTCACGTCAGCGGCCACGGCTCGCAAGAAGAGCAGCGCCTGCTCATCAATCTCTTGCGGCCAAAGTTCTTCATTCCGGTGCATGGCAACTATGGCAATCTGCGCAAGCATGCCCAACTCGCCATGGATACGGGAGCCATCGAACATGCCATCGTGATCGAAGACGGGGACGTGCTTGAACTCGACCAGAAAGACGCGCGCAAAAAAGATAAAGTAACCACCGGTCGCGTGCTCATCGATTCAGGCTCGAATAACGACGTGGTCGAAGATATGGTTCTCCGCGACCGCCGCATTCTGTCTGAGGACGGCGTGGTGTTGGCGGTCCTGGCCATCAACAAACGCACCGGCAAAGTGGAACAGCAGCCCGAGGTCGTGATGCGCGGTTTTGGCGGTGCGGACATCACCGAGCAAGCCCGTGAAGTCGTACTCAAAACGCTCGACGGCCTTACAACTCTGGAAAAATCCGACTACGGCATGGTGAAAGAAAAGGTTCGCGCCGAGTTAAAGCGATTGATACAGAAGACCACGGGACGACGGCCGATGATCATGCCGGTGATTCTGGAAATCTGATCGGCGTTTGGTGTAAGGGGGTTCTAAAACAGATCCGGGTGCCCCTGGTCCGGATTCTCGGACCTGGGAAACCTCGAACCTCTGCCCTGCCTCTTTCATCGGGTAGACCAATCTCCGCCCCCATAGAAACGATTGCAGACAATTAACCTCCGATGCCGCACAATAAAGAAACGTTTGCATCCGCGGCGCAAAGGGAGGCTGCGAGGAACAGTTCCGCCAGAGATGGGTACCCCACCCCCCCCTGTTTTCCTGTGTAACTGTGAAACTGTGATGGAAATCATTATTTCGACCCTGGCTTTTGAGGCGAGTGTTCGTAGCAGATAATCAGGTCATGGCAAACGAATTGGTTTCCATCGCCGAAATCCGCGCGGCGGCCGAACGCATCGCGCACATCGCCGTCAAAACTCCGCTCGTGCAAGCGCAATTTCCCCGCATCTCAGGCTACGGAACCGGCAAACAAATCTGGCTCAAGGCTGAAAGTCTTCAGCCCATTGGCGCATTCAAGATTCGCGGCGCGGCCAATAAGATCCTGCAACTCACGCCCGATGAAATAGCCCGCGGAGTTATCACCTACTCAAGCGGCAACCATGCGCAGGGCGTAGCCTACGCTGCTCGCGAAGTCGGCGCTAAAGCGGTGATCGTCATGCCCTCGAATGCGCCGGCCATCAAGAGAGCGGCCACGATTGCTCTCGGTGCGGAGGTTGTCGATGTGGGTGGAGCGTCGAGCGAACGGCTGGCCGTCGCAGAGCAACTGGTTCGCGAACACGGCTACGTCGTCATTCCGCCGTACGATGACGAGCAGATTATCGCAGGGCAGGGAAGTTGCGGCCTCGAAATAGTCGAGCAACTCCCCGATGTAGATCTTGTGCTTTCGCCAGTCTCCGGTGGCGGCCTTCTCAGCGGAGTCGCCGCAGCAGTCAAACAACTGAACCCCAAAGCGAAGGTCTTCGGCGTTGAACCTGAATTGGCCGGTGACGCATCGGAGAGCTTTCGAGCAGGCGTAATTGCTACATGGCCGGCGGAGTTAGTCAGCCGGACCATCGCCGACGGTCTGCGCACGCAGAGTGTCGGTGTGCGCAACTTCGCCCACATCCAGGCCTTCGTCGACGGTGTCCTCACCGTGACCGAAGCCGAGATTCGCGCCGCCGTGCGTGCGATCGTCGCCGCGACGCGCCTCGTTCCCGAGCCGAGCGGGGCTGTTGCCACCGCTGCTCTGCTCTTCCACGCCGCAGAGCTTCCGCGCTACACCAATGCTGTAGCGGTGGTGAGCGGCGGCAATATTGCGCCAGAAATGTTGGCCGAGATTCTTATCGAACGTTCAAATTAACGATGTGAAGGCGCGTTGAGGTTCGTGGTATCCCACCCTGGCGGCAAAAACAACTACGCCGCAAGGATAGGGCACCCAGGTGGGTCTAAAGGCAGATTGGGGTTTCAGGTTTCCTATCCATTCGCCTGAGAGAAGACGAATGGATAGGGCACGGAGCTTTGTGGTTGATCCGCTCACGGAAAGCGCGCTGTTACGTCGTTCGACTATGATTTTCAATGTGATGAAACCTCGCATCTTTCTTACCACGAAACTCGCTTACCGAGGCGTCGCTCTTGTCCTGGCTCTGACCTGCGCCGCGTTGTCCGCACACGCCGACAAGAAGCCGCAGCAATTGGAAAAGCCCGTTGCCGGCCCGCGCGCCACGGCACTCCGCGTGACCTGGCTCTACATTGCGCCTGATAAGAGTTCGCAGAAAGTGGATCGCGTGCAGATTGGCCGCGAGATGGTGGTGGCCGAGCACAGCGGTCCGTGGCTGCGCGTCTACGCCAACACTGACGTTCAAGAGGCTCGCGGCAGTGACGCCCCCGAATTTGGCCGGGACGAAACACCGCCGCCTATCTCCGGCTGGATGGAGGCGCGCGGAGTGGTGATCGAAACCACGCCGAACGGCGATCAGGTGTTGATGGGCGAGGCGGCCAATGAGGAGTCGCTGGCCTCGGACCCACGAGGACCGATCAACGCCGCGCGGAGCGCAAGGCTGCTGTACCGCCGCGTGGTGGAGATGTTTCCCACCTCGCCGCTGGCCCCGGAGGCTGCATGGCGCGCAGCAGATATTCTGTGGCAACTGCAAAAGGCCGACTCCGCATCGCGGCCCTCGGCGAAAGAACGCGAGCCCTACATGCGCGACCAAATGGATGAGGAAGAACTGAAAAAGGTCATCAAGCTTTATCCTCACACACACCCAGCCGAACTTGCGGCCTTTGACCTGATCGATAATAAGCTCTGCGGCGATTGGCAAGGCACGACCAAATGCCCGGAGAAGGAAGCCGAGATCTACGAGAAGTATGCGGAAGAGAATCCAGACGGCCCGCGAACCGCGCAGGCCCTCTATCAAGCGGTCTACCGTGAGGCAGTGCTCACCGACATGTTTGCCGCCGACGGCAGCGACAACAAGAGCAGTGCTGCCCACAACAATGCCCGCCAGTTGGCCGGCAGGTTAAAAGACAAGTTCCCTCAGTCGGATTTCACGGCCCGAGCCGCGGCCCTCGTGTTCAAATTAGATGAGGGCGTCCCTGTTTACGGCATCGACCGGGAGTGATGCGCGCCCCGGAGGCTTTTTGAATCCTTATCTTCAGTCTGTCTTATTGGGCATTGTGGAAGGCTTGACCGAATTTCTGCCGGTCAGCTCGACGGCGCACTTGCGGATCACTGAAGCGCTGATGAAGATTCCGCTGGACGACGCGTATTGGAAGATGTACACGATCGTGATTCAGTTGGGAGCGATTCTGGCGCTGTTGCTGCTCTATCTGACCCGCATCATCGATTTCATGCGCAGCTTTCCCAAGGGCGAAGGCGGCGACCGCACCTGGTTCAATCATCCCATTTCGCTTACGCTGATCGCCTTTGCCTTTACTTCGGTGCCGGCGCTGCTTTTGCGTAAGTGGAGCGAGAAGAATCTCGGCAGCCTCAACGTGATTGCGATCGCGCTGCTCGCCGGCGGCATCGTGATGTGGGTCATCGATGTCCGGAGCAGCCGCTTCGAGCCCACCACTACGCATGTGGAGGAGATGACAGTGCCGCAGGCCATTTGGATTGGCCTGTGCCAGACGCTCTCGGCGATTTTTCCAGGGACGTCGCGCTCCATGTCCACCATCGCAGCCGGTCAGATGGTGGGTCTCGACCGCCCCGCCGCGCTCGAATTCAGCTTTCTGCTTTCGATTCCCACCATGGTTGCCGCCACCTGCTGGGACCTTAAAAAAGAGGTCTTCCCCAGCCATGGCGTGGCAGCGCACGTTGTGATGAACACAAACAACTGGATCGTGCTGGCGATCGGCCTCGGGGTCTC
>Ga0187890_10003667_pt1 | contig 10544 bp, 9 predicted proteins | sample June2016WEW_21_1_FD_133005 | JGI IMG/M metagenome (GOLD analysis project Ga0187890, IMG submission 133005) | Peatland microbial communities from SPRUCE experiment site at the Marcell Experimental Forest, Minnesota, USA - June2016WEW_21_10 | ecosystem: Environmental > Terrestrial > Soil >...
CTTTGGTTTAGCCATTTTTGCGCACTCCTTGCAGAGTGTACGGCCGGTTCCCGGTCCCTCGCGGCGGTTGCCTTTCTTGATGTCTTTGCCGTCCGGGCAGTCCTCGCGATTGTGGTAGACGTGCGGTTTGTGTAGCTCGACTGTGTGGTAGGACATGGCTGCTCCTTGTCGTTTCTAGCGTCATTTGGTGCCATAGAGGATGGGCGAGCATTCATGCGAGAGGTTCGTGCCATCCCTGATATAGGACGCCGCGTAGGTTTCGCCCTTGATTTCTAGGCCGCCGATCTGGGTTTGGAGTTCCGGTACGCACGAGACGAGTTTTCCAAGCGTGCCTTCTGCCTTCGCCAGCTTGGCCGTGCTTCCCACCGTCGCAGCTTCGAGTGCTTTCAGCTTGCTTTCCGTCGCCGCGAGTCGGCTCGTGACGGTCGCTTGGGCACCTCCCGTGTGGGCAGAGAGGAGCCGCACTTGGGCTTCGAGCCGATGAATGCGCGTGAGGTTCTGGCTGCCCTTCTGGAGCGCGATGATCCCAAACGCAACCGCGAGGATCAGGGCCACCCCGGCAAGGACTCCGATACCGACGTTCACGCGCACAGACGACGGCGCGGTCGTAGACGCCTCCACATTACCCCCTTGTTTTGTTCCTCAGAACTTGGGAGGGCAGTATCGCGCAAATGGGGTCCGCTGGGGTCACAGCGTGTCGTGCCATGAATCTTTATGTAAGGCACCTTGACAGACGCCGCTGCGTCAGGTAGCCTTACGTTATGGCTCATGTAGATCGCAATGCACCGCGTCGGACCGATTGCTCCGAGTCCACGTACTCAATGATGGAGTTCATGCGGGAGTTTCCCGACGACGCCGCGTGCCTTGAGCACCTTTGGCGGTCCCGCTACGCGGCCGACGGCGAACATGCCGAGTGCCCGAAGTGCGAGCAGGAGCGCGTCTTTCGCCGCTACGCGACCGGACGGCAGTCATGGTGCTGCACGGGCTGCGGGCATCACATCTACCCGACGGCCGGAACGATCTTCCACAAGTCGTCAACGTCGCTGCACTTGTGGTTTTACGCGATGTATCTCGTGACTAGCACTCGCTGTGGCATCTCCGCCAAGCAGCTTGAGCGCTCGTTGGGCGTCTCGTATCGCACGGCTTGGCGGATGCTCAACCGGATCAGGGTCGAGCTGATGGTCGATGACGGCAAGCAGCTCAAAGGCGACGTGGAGGTCGATGAGGCGTCTGTGGACGGCAAGCCCCGTAAGAAGCAGGGTCCGCCGATCAAGACGCCTAACACGCGCTCAGAAGCCGCGAAACTCCGCGAACGTAGTAGAGCGACGGTGTTCGCTGCCGTGGAACGTGGCGGGAAGATCAAAGCAACCGTGCTCCCGTCGCGCAGGGGTCCGGGGCTCAAGAAACAGGTCATCCAGTGGGTCCATCCCGAGTCGATCGTCATCACTGACGACTGGCCCGCGTACAACGGCCTTGTCCACCACTTCACGGCGCATAGCAGGATCAACCACTCCGAGGGCTTCTATGTGCTCGGGGAGACGCACACAAACACCGTGGAGGGCTTTTTCGGCCACTTGAAGCCGTCGATCAAGGGCACCTACCGGAAGGTGTCGCACAAGTGGCTGCAGGGCTACCTCAACGAGTTCACGTGGCGCTACAACCTGCGCTACCAGCGTGACCCGTCGATGTTCGCCGAGCTGGTGAAGCGGGCCGAGCATCCCGAGGCCAAGTCGTGAACGAACGCAAAGCACTCGAAGCCCTGCGTCGCGCAGCCGCGCGTCGTGAAGCAGCCGACGATGAGCGCCACGCCGCGTCAGCCGAGCTACGCAAGCGCGTACAGGACGCGCACAAGGCGGGCGTCAGTCCGACTCGGATCGCTCAGGAGGCTGGTCTGTCTCGGCAGGCGGTTTACGAAGCCCTGCAACCTTCTCAACCACGCTGAGGAAGTCCTCGCGCGACGGGACGGGAACCTCGATATCGCCGCCCTTGGCGGGGATCATTTGAGTAGGCTCTTGCGCGTCTTTGTCGGCCACCTGGAACGAGGTTAGCGCGTGACCCCGGCGGTTGACCGTGCAGCCACGATGATCCCCGAGCAGCGCGTCACAGGGACGATGCCCCTTTGCACATTTTGCAGCGCCGCATATAGCTTGGTGCTGCCTGATCTTTGATCGTCTGCAAGCCTTCCAGGATCGGCGGCTTGAAGCTCTCCATAGCATCGTGAGCGTCGCTGATAGCTGTGGCCTCCGGCCAGTCCTGCGACTCTCGCCCGAGCAGATCAACGGCATCCATGAGTGCGCGCGCCCGAGCTTTCCATGCATCATCGGACTCGCCCTCTTCACGCGGAAGAACGATCCATTCTCGGTTGTGGTCGTCTTTCGGCTGGATGAGGCCGCCGCCATCGGGCGAGCCGCTCCACGGCAGATACCAGCTCGCGTCTAGTTGGTGCGCGTGCGCTCGCTCGACCGTGGACGATTGGATGCAGGCCACGATCTGTCCGACATCGCAGGGTGGCGATGTGATCGCGCGCTCGGGAGCTTCGGCTTCGATCCTCTCTTTGAGCGCCTGCTTGGCCTGCTCATGGACGCCCACGAGCGCGTCCCACCTGTCGAGCTTCGCCGCTCCGCGCTTGAAGTGCATACGGAACGCCTGTCGGTGCCGTGGTGTCCCGTAGTCGCACGCGACGCCTTGCGTGAGGCAATTCGCTATGGCGTCGGCCGAAGCGCGAAGCGTCGCCTCGTGAGGCTCACGCACCGGGATATAGCGCGTGAAGTACCCGCCTACGACGCCGATCGTGAGCACCATTGCACCTGCCACAGCGGCCCCTGCCGCCACGATGAACCATACGGTCCGGGGATGGAGTTCAACCACCGCAGCCAGGCCGCCCAGCGCAGCCGTCAGGGTCGCTACGCCCACGAGAGCCGAACCCCCGACGCGCACGGCTCGAAACGTCCCGTCAGCCATCGCGTTCGGCCTGCGATTCCTTCCGAACGGCGAATGACATCGCCAAGCGTAGATCGCCTCGTCTCTGCATCCCCGCCACTCCATCGCGCCCACCCTATGTCCGTACGGCCGCGCAGGGGTTGATTCCCAACCCTCGCCTGCCTATGGATTCCTACCCCAAACATTGTGCGCATCCGCACTTCTGCAGTAGATGACCATATGTGAAAACTTTCAGAGATACGTTCGTGAAGTGGTAGCCGAGATCGCTCATGCCGCGCGCCTGTGACGGACCAGACAGGCACGTGCCCGCTCATAAACCTCTCGTTCGCCCGGCTCCTCGTCGAAAGTTCCGACGCACAGCCAGCCTGTTAGTTGCTCAACGAGATCAGCTAGCCCCTCATCTGTGGACTCAGGGCGCCCACCCGAAAGATCCGTAGTTTGGGACGACACGGGCTACCTCGCTCTTACGGTGGCATTGACTGCAGAAGTGCGGTTCGGCACTATTCCCTCCGCGATGGTGGAGCGATATCTCAACGCCGTCACGGTCATAGCCTTGGCCGCTGCGATCGCGATGACAATCGTTTTCCCATCGTGGATGGGGCCGATCGGCGGCACGCTGGGACTGTTCGCTGTGATCATGGCGACGATCCGGCTACGACTGGGTCGACGTTAAGGAGACACGCGGCCGGGGCCGCCGTGAAGCATCACACCACGCGCTCTTCGGGACAGGCCGGAGGCCGGCATACAGTGAACATCCCAGCCAGCTATCACTCAACTCCAGGCAGCAGGCAGTCGGCTACTCTCGCGCCACCGGGTGCACTGTCCACTGCTCCCGGCCTCTAGGAAAGCAGGAACGCCCCGCTCAGCCGAAGGGCTGGGCGGGGCGCTACTTGGGAGAACCGGGCTCGGGCTTGACCGTCCCCGGAGCATTGGCGCCCGCCGCGGGCGGAGAGATTTCATCCAGGCGGTCGAGGATTTCCTTGAGACCACCCTGCGTGTGCACGTCGAGGCGGTCGAGGATCGTCTCGGCGTCTTTGAACGTGTTTGCGGCACGCGCGTCCGAGGCCAGGCTCTGCACGTTCTGCCCGACCATGATCACGGACAGCAGGACGAGCTGCAGGAACGTCTGCGCGATCCAGGCGATGATTCCCTCACCGCCCGGCTTCAGCGCCGGACCTAGACCGAGCAGCGCTATGACCCCGAACAGGTACGCGCACCACATCGTGCCGACCAGCCTGGTGATGAGCACCGCGAACTTCGCGTTGAACCCGTCGACCTCGCCCATCGCCTCCCTGATCACGTGCGGGCTGGGGTGCAGCGCCTTCGCGAGATGATGCCCGGTCTTCACCGGGCCCCCGAGATGCTGCTCGATCGTCATCGGACCACTCTCTGTCATCGATCCTCCTCGCCACCGCTGCGGGCGGCACCTACGCCGTTCGACATATTCGGGCGAGTGTATTCGCGCCCGAGTGCTACGGACTACACCTGCTGCGGCAGGCGCCGAGCGGTTGACGATCAGCCCCGCGACCGCCAAGACGCATGTCAGCCACGCGATGCCTGAGTTCGGTGCACGCGACCGCGCGCAGCTCGTCGTCCTGGCCTACCAGACTGGGCTCGTGCTCGTAGGCCAGCTCTGACGGGCGGGCGCCGCGGCGCGTTCGCGATCGGCTGCGCCTGATGTAGTAGATGTGGATACCCCGTTTGGCCGACGACAGCGGCGCGAGCACCCACGATCATCTTCCGAGGTTGAGCACCATCACGCCACCGCCCACGCCGCCTCCCCCGCCTGACGAGTCGCCCCCGGGCGTGATGGCACCTGAGCCTCCGCGTCGGCCCTGGTGGATGGCAAAGCGCGTGCTGCTCGCTGCGGTCGGGATCATTGTGCTCACGGGCGGCGCGACGTACGCGATAGCGCGCAACGAGGTCAGCAGAGTGGTCGAAGCGCTCGACCAGAACAAGCCTGTGAAGCTCGCGTCGAAGGTGCTCGCTCCCACGAGCAAAGGCGCGCCCGAGACGCTGCTGCTGATCGGCAACGACGAACGGCCGCCGCCGAAGGACAACCCCGGAGGCGCGGTCCTGCCGCACTCCAACGAGATGCTGCTCGTGCGGATCGACCCGAGCAAGCCGACGATCTCGATGCTCTCGATCCCGCGCGAGCTGCAGGTCACGTTCACCGCGCCCAACGGCGAGGTGATCACCAACCGCATCAACTCCGCCTACACGTATGGCTTCGAGGATGGTGGCGGCACCTCCGGCGGGGTCAAGCTGATGGTCGAAACGCTCAAGCGCGTGCTCGGCCTCCCCGTCATCAACCACGTGTTCGTCACGAACTTCAAGCGGTTCAAGCGCGCGGTCGATGAAATGGGCTGCGTCTACATGACCGTGGACAAGCGCTACTACCACGTCAACGAACCCTACGGCGAACAGTACTTCGAAATCAACCTCCAGCCGGGCTATCAGCGGCTGTGCGGCAAGCAGGCGCTCGAATTCGTCGCCAACCGTCATGAAAGCACCTCGCTGATCCGCGACGCCCGCGATCAGCGCTTCCTGCTCGAAGTCAAGGCTCAGTACGGGTCGACGCTGCTTGAAAGCCGCGAAAAGTTCGAGCGGATTCTCGGCAAGGCGATGGAAACCGACCTGCACGGCGAAGATCAAGTGCTGGCGCTCCTCGAGCTCCTGGCCGAATCGGCCAGCAAGCCCGTGCGCCAGGTTCCCTTCCATGTGACGCTTCTGCCAACCGTCGACACCGCCACGCCCGAACAGATCAGCGAAGCGGTGCGCTCGTTCCTGAACGGCACCGCCGCGATCTCCACGCACAAGGTGCGCCGAGCGGTGGCCGCCGCGCGACCGCGCCATCACTCCCACCAAAGCGCGCCGAGGCTCCCGCTGACGCCGACCTCCGCCGAAGCGCTAGCGCAGGCGCGCTCGGCCGCGCCGCAGCTGCCGTTCGCGCTCGAGTACCCGCGCGTGCGCGACGCGTACGGGGGCGCCGAACCGGACATGCTGCGCGTCTACCACCTGCACGACCTGCACGGTCGCCTTCACGCCACCTACGTGATCGTCATCGACCGCGGCAGCCTCGGCGAATACTACGACGTGCAGGGCACCGACTGGACCGACCCGCCGCTGCTGAGCAACCCCAGCCAGACCGTCCAGATCGGCTCGCGCACATACGAGCTGTACTACGCCGGGGAAGATCTGAGGACGGTGGCGTGGGACGAAGGCAACGCCGCGTACTGGATCCAGAACACGCTCACCAACAGCGTGCAGCCGCGCGAGATGCTCGCCATGGCCGAGCAGACGCTGCCCGTCATCAGCACGCGCACGAGCAGCGCTGCTGCCGCCGCTGCTGCGCTCGCCGCTCCGCGCGAGGTCAAGCTGCCGCCGCGAGACTCGGCCACGGCGAGCCTCGATGAAAAGCTCGCGGCCGCGCTCGGCTGCGTCGGGCTCGCCGTCGTCGCGCTGCTGGCCCTGATCGTGGTCTCCCGCCAGCGGGAGCTGAAACGCCTGCGCGAGCAGGTCGCGCACGCGATGGCGCTCGAGGCTCGCCGGCGTCTGTTGTAGGCCGACGACGGCGGGAGGCCTTTCGGGCATCATCCCGCGCCTCGGATCCCTACCACCAGGAGCTCGCCATGTCGCTGGACGCAACGAAGATCGGAACGGTCGTGGCAGAACAGATGGAGGCACTCGAAAGCCGGTTCGGAGACGACTGCCAGATCGGCGACGTGTGCACGATCGTGGAGGTGCTCGGGCCGCATGGCTCCTCGGTGGCGGTGCGCCCGGGCGCTGACGTGCGCCCGCACGGGCTCGTCGGTCTCCTGCGCATAGCCGAGCATGTCGCGCTCGGCGACATCCACGGAGAGTCCTCCGGCGGCGACTGACACGCACAGGTTTCCCCCAGGCCGTTGACGCGGGCTCCCACAACAGCGACAATCGCTGACGTGGCCAACCCGGATCGCCTGACAGCACTGGACTCGACGTTCCTGCATCTCGAGGACCACTCGAGCGCGCACATGCACGTCGCCTCGGTGATGGTGTTCGACGGCACCGCCCCCACGCTGCAGGAACTCGTCGAGCACGTGCTCGGCCGGCTGCACCTCGTGCCGCGCTACCGCCAGCGCCTGGCCTACGTGCCGTTCGACCAGGGCCGGCCGGTGTGGACCGACGACCCGCACTTCAACCCCTACTACCACATACGCCACACCGCGCTGCCCAAGCCGGCGGATGACGCCGCGCTCAAGCGCCTCGCCGGGCGCCTGTTCTCGCAGCGCCTGGACCGCTCCAAGCCGCTGTGGGAGATCTGGCTGGTGCAGAGCATGTCCGGCGGGCGCTTCGCGCTGGTGGCCAAGACCCACCACGCGCTCGTCGACGGCATCTCCGGGGTGGACATCACGACCGTCCTGTTCGACACCCAGCGCGAGCCCGCGCCGACCGCGCCCGCCTCGCCCTGGAGCGCGAAGCCGCTGCCCGGGCCGGCGAAGCTGCTCGGAGAGGCGCTGATCGAACGCTCGACCGTCCCCGCCGAGATGGTGCGCGGCGGCCGCGCGCTGCTGCGCGCGCCGCGGAGGGCCGTCTCGCAGGTCAAGGACAGCCTCGCCAGCGTCGGCGCCACGACCCTCGCCGGAATCAGCGCGCCGGCGCCGCCCAGCCCGTTCAACGTCGACATCGGGCCGCACCGTCGCTACACCTTCGTGGACGCCGACCTCGCGAAGTTCAAGGCCATCAAGGACTCGCTCGGGGGCACGCTCAACGACGTCGTGCTGGCCTCTGTCAGCCTCGCGCTCGGTCGCTACCTGCGCAGTCACGGCCACGACACCCAGGAGCTCGTGCTGAAGGCGATGGTGCCGGTGTCCGTGCGCTCCAAGGAGCAGCGCGGAGCGCTCGGCAATCAGGTCGCGGCGATGTGGGCCCCGCTCCCGGTCGGCGTCGAGAATCCCGCGGAGTGCCTGCACAAGATCAGCACCGCGATGGAGGACCTGAAGAAGAGCGGCCAGGCGGTGGGCGCGCAGGTGCTGACGAACCTCGCCGGCTTCGCTCCCCCCACGATCCTCAGCCAGGCCGCCCGTCTGCAGGCGCGCCAGCCGTTCTTCAACCTCGTCGTCACCAACGTGCCCGGGCCGCAGTTCCCGCTGTATCTGCTCGGCCGGCGCCTGCGAGTGCTGTATCCGGTCGTGCCGCTCGCACAGCGCCAGGCGCTCGGGATCGCGGTCATGAGCTATGACGGCCACCTCGGGTTCGGGCTGCTTGGCGACTACGACGCGTTGACGGACCTCGACAGGATCGCGCTCGATCTGCAGTGGGCGATCGCATCGCTGGCACGCGCCGCAGGCGTGCGCCCGCCGGCTGGCCGTCCGGCCCGCAAAGCCAAAGCACCCCAGGACAACGGCGCCCGCGCCGCCGCCAAGCGATCCTCCGGCGATCGCAGCTCAGCGACGAAGCCAGCGAGCGCCAGCTGAGCGCTGAGCGCTCGGACCGCCGAGCGCTCGAGCCACCCGCGTTTCGATGCCGAGCGCGCGGCGCAGCGACTCGCGCAGCAGCAGGCGATACGCCAGGTCCGAGGCGGCCACCGTTGTGATTATCAGCGCGCCTGGATGGCGCATCAGCGAGCTTGGACGTAGCACACTGATGGCATCGGCAGTCCGGTAGTCGGGACTTGAGAGTGGAAATGCGCGCTTCTGCGCGCGCTCTGCCCGCCGGTCGCGTTGGGGGCGTGGATACGATCCGCGTGATGCGCCTCGCCCTGTGCCAGATGAACCCGACGGTGGGCGACATCGCGGGCAACGCCGAGCGCATCCGCGTCGGCATGCGCGTGGCCGGCGACGCCGGCGCGGACGTGGTCCTGTTCCCCGAGCTCGCGCTCACCGGCTACCCGCCCGAGGATCTGCTGCTCAAGGAGCATTTCCTGGCAGACGCGTCCGCCGCGCTGCGCGAGCTGGCGGCCGACGCGCGCGGGCTCGTCGCGGTGGTCGGCTTCCCCGAGCGCGCCGAGGACGTCTTCAACGCCGCCGCCATCCTTGCCGAGGGCTCCGTGCACGCGATCTATCGCAAGGTCTACCTGCCGAACTACGGCGTGTTCGACGAGCAGCGCTACTTCCAGGCGGGCGCCGGCGGCGCGGTCATCGACGTCGGGCGCCAGCGCGTCGGCGTGACCGTGTGCGAGGACATCTGGGAGCCCGGCCCGCCGGCCAGCGACGAGGCGCTCGCGGGCGCCACGCTGATCCTCAACATCTCCGCCTCGCCCTACCACGCCGGCAAGGGCTCCGAGCGCGAGCGCATGTTCGCCCAGCGCGCCCGCGACAACATCGCGTGCGTCGCCTTCTGCGCGCTGGTCGGCGGTCAGGACGAGCTCGTGTTCGACGGGCACTCGTGCGTGATCGACCACACCGGCGCCACGATCGCGCGCGCCGCGCAGTTCCAGGAAGAGCTGCTGGTGTGTGACGTGGACCTCGACGCCGCGGCCGCCGCGCGTCTGCGCGACCCCAGCCAGCGTCCCGCCGCGCGGCGCTCCGAGCGACGCGCGCAGCTGCTGGCGCCGTTGCCGGCCTCGGCCTCCACAGCCGACGCTGCGAGCACGACCCCGGGCGGACCGCTCGCCGAGCCGCTCGCGCCGGTCGAGGCCGAGGTGTACGGCGCGCTGACGCTCGGCCTGCGCGACTACGTGCACAAGAACGGGTTCGAGCACGTCGTGCTCGGCGTCTCCGGCGGGATCGACTCCGCGCTGGTCGCCTGCCTGGCAGCTGACGCGCTCGGGCCCGCGCGCGTCAGCGCCACGATCATGCCCTCCCCCTACTCCTCCTCATCCACCCAGTCCGACGCACGCGCGATCGCCGCCGCGCTGGGGCTGCACAGCCACGAGCTGCCGATCGAGTCGGCCATGCGCGCCTATGAGGGCACGCTCGGAGCCGAGTTCGCCGGACGCGAGCCAGACCTCACGGAGGAGAACCTGCAGGCGCGCATCCGCGGCAACCTGCTGATGGCGCTCTCCAACAAGTTCGGCTGGCTGGTGCTGGCCACCGGCAACAAGTCGGAGATGTCCGTCGGCTACACCACCCTGTACGGCGACCTCGCGGGAGGCTTCGCCGTCATCAAGGACGTGCCCAAGACGCTCGTCTACCGCCTGTGCCAGTGGCGCAACTCCCCCGCCGGCGCCTTCGCCGGGCGGGCCATCCACGGCGCCGAGGCGCCCGCCGGCGTCGAGCACCCGATCCCCGATTCGATCCTCGAGCGCCCGCCCTCGGCGGAGCTCCGCCACGACCAGCGCGACCAGGACTCGCTGCCCCCCTACGAGGTGCTCGACCGGATCCTCGAAGGCTACGTCGAGCTCGACCACAGCCGCGAGCAGCTGATCGCGCAGGGCCTGCCCGCCCTCGACGTCGACCGCACGATCCGTCTGGTCGACCTCGCCGAGTACAAGCGCCGCCAAGCGCCGCCGGGCATCAAGATCACCCCGCGCGCGTTCGGGCGCGACCGGCGCATGCCCATCACCAACCGCTACCGCGGATAGCACCGGCGGTGCGTCTCGCAACCCGAGCTGGCGCTGCGCGCGCACTCTGTGCCGCCATCGTGGCTGCGCTGTGCGCAGTCGCGCTGTGCTCGTGCGCGAA
>Ga0187890_10003669_pt1 | contig 10543 bp, 10 predicted proteins | sample June2016WEW_21_1_FD_133005 | JGI IMG/M metagenome (GOLD analysis project Ga0187890, IMG submission 133005) | Peatland microbial communities from SPRUCE experiment site at the Marcell Experimental Forest, Minnesota, USA - June2016WEW_21_10 | ecosystem: Environmental > Terrestrial > Soil >...
ATGGCGCGCGGCCAACTGATGAAGCGATGCAAGCCGCCCATGCGCCGGATCGCCTCGTGCCCGGGCCGCAGATAGAGATGGTAGGTGTTGCCGAGAATGATCTGCGCACCCAGCGACTCAACCACATCCTGCGGCACGGCCTTGACGCTGCCCGCGGTCGCCACCGGCATGAACACTGGTGTTTCCACGGTTTGATGAGGCAGATGTATTCGCGCACGACGGCCACCTGTTTCCGCCGTATCGATCAAGTTGAAAGCGAGGCTCACCTGGTCATTTTAGCTGGTAGCCATGCAACAGAAATGCCGCGGGAAGTCCATTGAGAACTCCCCGCGTGGTCCTGTGCGTTACCCGATGCGATGCTGCATGTGATTGGCGCGATAAATCCTGCGCGATGCAGCGTTCTGCCGGCGCTGGATGACGCGGCGGTCTCTCATCGTGAGGTGTCCATTGTGCCGCGCACGCATGGCGCGCACTTCGTGATGAATGCTTCTCTGTTGCCGTTCAAGACGAACACCCTGTCGTGGCGTGAGACGGCCGTCGCGCATTCCGTTGCCAATGCGTCTCTGCTGGTTGAACTCGCGCTTCACAATCGGATTCTTCCCCTGTTCGGGCGCGGTGGTCTGGGCAAATGTCATGGCAGGCGCTGCAGTCAGTGCCGCCACAAGTACAAGCTTGATAAGTTTCATGGTGTTTCTCCTTCTGTGACGGCGGTGACTCGATTCGTTCCTTGCCACTCACACTCGCTGAAACACCATGCAGGTGGATTCGTTGTAAGCCTTTCGATTGATTACCGGCTGCATTCCTTAAGAGTTGCTGAAGGTCGCTCGCCCTTACTTCGCCCTGTTACTTTGCCCGCTCCAGGCGAAACATCAAACCGGCGCGGGCAACGCGCGGTGTGGCCAGCGTTGTGGTCGGCGTCTTGGAAACTTCGATGCTGCGGTCGAGTAGATTCTCACCGGCAGCAAAGATCTCGACATGCGGTCCGAAATCGTGCGCCCCATACGCATCGAGGCGAAAGTAGCTGTGCAGCAAAAAAAGATTCGCATCATCATCGTACTGATGCCCGCTCAGCCTGCTCTGCAAGCTCAATGTGCCCAGTCGCGGACGAAACGCGCGCAGGTTCAGCGAAGCCATGTTTCGCGGCACTTCGGGGATCCAGTTGCCGAGGTCCTGCGTGCCGCGCGATACCACCGCGTGGGCATACTGATACCCACCATCAAGTGCCAGCCAGCGCTGCGGGGCTACTTCGAAATCGAGCCCGATACCGCGGCTTTCAATCTGCCCGAGATTTTCGCGAAGCAGCAGGATCGGCGACGAGTTTGGATTGGTTGTGACCGCAACGATGGGCCGGTTGACCTGGGTGTCAAAGTAGCTGGTGCGGATGGTCCCCCAGTGCCACTCGCTGGCGATACCGGTTTCCCATCCTGTAGCGCGCTCGCTCATCAACGCGCCGTTCGGCAACGTGAGCTTGTTGCCCACCTGCGTAGAGCGGTACAACTCATTGGGAGACGGCTCGCGGAATGCGCGGAAGCCCGACGCGGAAATCGCCCAATGCTCCGCCAGCTTTCGCGAGAGTCCCAAGCGTGGATCGAAAAACCGCTGATCTTCTTCGACCGGCTGCGTCGCACTCGGCACCCACGATGTTCCATTCCACAACAGGCTCCGGCCATCGTAATTCTGAAACCAATCCATGCGTCCCGAGCCGGTCAGCGTCCAGCCTGAACGCACCCACATTGCCTCGGCATAGGCAGCTGAATCGCGCTGGTGGTCGTGCAAGTTCGTCAAAGCCGCCGTAGCTCCGTACGTCTGCTCGCGATCCCACACCCGCACATCGTGCACATCGGCGCCGGCCACCATCACCGTTGCTGCGCCCAGTGGCTGGCTCCAATGCGCCACCGCGCCCAATTCATTCTCCGGAGAAAGAGAGAAGCGGGTAGGGTTTTCGCCGCAGCGGTAATTGCATGCAGGGTCTGTCGAGGTTGGCACATTGCTGATGTTCGAGAAGACCTGGCGATAATGCTCCGCCGATCCATAGAACCGCGTGACCAGCGTTCCTTCATGAGGACCTTTCCAATCGCCTCCGGTCGCATAACGCCACAACCGTGTTCCGTTGGTCTGGTCCGGTGTTCCATTGCTGCGCGCATCGTTGAAGCCACTGCCACGCACAAATAATCGCAAGGGGCCATGCACATGTTCCGCCAGCAACAGCCCGTTCTGGCTATGGACGTTACTGGCGATGTCCACCGGCCCGCGTTGGTAAGGCGCCTCCTGGATAAATCCGTCGGTCCCAAGCGCCCCGCCCGCAGCCATCAAACCCCAATCTCCGAGTCTGCCCTGCAGCAATGCACTCTCATCATAGGTCGATTCCGAACCGTAGCTTGTTCTTAGCTCACCCAATGGCGACGTTGGCCGCACGGGGATGACGTTGATGACGCCGCCGATGGCGCTCGATCCGTAAAGATCGCTCGCGCCGCCACGCACGACCTCAACGCTCTGGATCGAAAGCTCCGGCTGCTCCTGCCAGCGTATCCATCCCGCAAATGGATCGTTAAGCGGCACATCGTCTTCGGTGATTAAGGTGCGGCTGGCAGCGGTAGAACCCAGGCCGCGCAGACTCACGCCTTGTGATGACGGATTGGCTACCAGCGAACTTGAGCGGCGATATAGCTCCACACCGGGCAGCTGTCTGATTTGGCCGTCCAGGGTAATTGCCGCAGTCGACTGAAGCTTCGTCTCCGAGAGCTGCCGCGTGGTGACCGGGCTTTCCAGCGCACCCAAAGGCGCGCGATACGCCGTTACAGTGATCTGCTCATTGTCTCCCGCGGCGTCCAGTTGAACCGTGGTGTTCGCGCTGATCTCCACGTATTTTCCTGCGAATCCTTTTGCTTCAACGTGAAGACGGCATGGAATGCGGCAGTGAATGGTGAGCTGGCCGTTGGTATCGGTGCGGCCTAGCAAGGGTCCATCGGCTTTTTCGACGCTCGCGCCTGCGATTACGGAACCGGATTTATCAACAACCGACAGGGTAAGAGGCACAGGCTGCTGTGCGCGCAGGCTGGCGACCGCAAGCAGTCCGGCAATCGCCAGCGCACCACTACGAATGTGCCGCAGCACGCTAATCATCGCTTTCGATCCGCACCACGGCATCGGTTTCACCTTGACGGCTCTTCTCCAGCGTCTGCAGCAACTCTGACACGGTTTTCCCACAATCGGCAATCGTCAGGTGCGCCGCAATCTCATTTAGCGGAATCAGGACAAAAGCGCGTTCGGCCAGACGCGGATGGGGAATCTCCAATCCCGGTTCGTGAATGTTGAGATCATCAATAAGCAGAATATCCAAATCCAATGTCCTCGGCCCGTTAGGAATCCCAGCCGAACGGTCACGACCGTACTCCTTTTCAATTACCAGCAATTTATTGAGGAGCGCCCGCGGCTCCAGCGCCGTTTCAAGCGCCACAACTGCATTCACAAAGCGCGGCTGCTGAGCAAAGCCCACCGGTGCGGTGCTGTAGAGCGACGATCGAGCTGCGACCCGTCCCAACTCGCCCAATCTTGCGGTCGCGGCAGCCAGCGTAGCCGCCGGGGAACCGGCCCGACTGGCAAGGTTGGCGCCAAGCGCTATGTAAGCCGTCTGCATTCGTTCAGATTATCCAGGTCTGCACCCGCTGGTTTGTCGGATGGCGGCTATCTTTCGGCTAGTTGCCCGGCAATAAGCCGCAGCCTCAGCAGCGTTGCCGCCAGCGCTGCCAACCCGGCGCCCCAAACCAGAAATGCCACCCGCACTACCCACGCAGGCGCCTCACCAACGCGCCGCAGCAGAAACGGCAGAAAATTCCAGCACGTAATGTGCACATAATCCCAGGGATCCTGCGTCATGGCCTCGTTGTTCAGACCCCAGGCGCCCATCTTGCCAAGCGCAAAGGCGACGATGTTTTTCATGCGCAGCACAATCACGAATGTGGGATGACCGAGGGTCTCTTCCTGGTAGATTTCGAGCGGAAGCCAGAACATCAGCGATTCAACCTGGATCACAACGCTCGCGCATAACAGCACGATCCCAGCTACCCACACGAAGCTGCCGGCCTCGCGCCGGTATTTCAGCAGCAGCGGAATTGCCGGCAGCGCCACCAACTCTACACATGTCGACACGTAACGGTCGCCCCACGAAAAGTCGCCGGCCCACGCGAAGTACCGCGCATAAAAACTCAAGTACGCCAGCAGCATCACGCCGGTCGCAATCGCATAGGCGCGTACCACCGGCAACAGCCGCCTCCAATACGCCGCCAGCAATATCAGGGTCAGGAGGATTAGCGGATCGAATAGAAATATCGATTTTTCCGGCAGAAAAAGCGCGCCCATGAATCCTTGATGCCAAAGAGTCGTCCACGGCCAGGTCGCGGGCAGGCTAGGGTCGCGTGCGATGGTTTCTTTGGCTACCAGGCTTGCGTAGGTATTGGTAAATGATCCGAATCGATAGAATTGGTAGAGCCGATCGAGGCACCCGAAGAAACAGTAGACCGGTATGGCCATCGCCGCATATTTGCGGCAGCGACTCCAAAATGCGCGCCCGCGCACTCGGTCAAACCATAACACCAGAAAGACAAAGAGTGCGCCCGCCAGCAGGTCTATTCCGGTAGTCAAGCGCGTCAGCAGATTCAGCCCCAACGCTCCTGTGCCGATGAGCAGCGCGCGCCTGCTTCCGGTTTGCAGCCATTCATACTGATACGCAAAACCTGCCAGCGTCAGCAGACAGATGTAATTGTTCTCCATCATGTTCTGCGTGTAGTGCAGGTGAGTCGTCGCAAGCAGAAATGCCAGCACGCCGGCGATGGACTGTCTAGCGCTGAAGGCAAATTGCCGCAGCAGCTTGAAGCACACCAGCGCGGTCAACACGGTGACAAGAATCTGCGTCAGGTAAATGACCACGATGTCGCGCACGGTAGGATCGGTGTCTCCGTAGTCGTTGAAAATCGGAAGTCTTTCAATGTATGTGCCCAAAACATCCTGTGGCAGCATCAGTAGAGATTGACCAATGCCATACCAGCTCTGCAGCGAGCCATTGCGCCCGTGCACTCCAAACTCGGGATATTCGTTGGGGAAGACCGGCGGTTCCGAGGTCCAGAATGCGTGCGTCGACTGCAAGCGGTGCATGGTATCGGCGCTGCCAACTTCACCCGACTGCACCACAAAGGCAATAAGCCCTGCAGACAGGCCAAGAAGAAAAAGCGGATTGCGAAACCAGCTTTGGATACGGCTCATGCTTAAGCGGACTCAAACTCTCGCGAGGCGTATGTCTGCTCGCGTCTCCAATTCAGAGTATCGCGTGCACAGGTAGCAGCACCCTATATTGGATCAGAACTGAACCACCTGGAGGTTTGAATGTTTGCAGTTACTGGAATTACGGGAAACGTCGGTGGTGTGGTCGCGGACAGGTTATTGAAGTCCGGTCAAAGCGTACGTGCTGTTGTTCGCGAGAAGAGTAAGGGCGATCCATGGGCGAAGCGCGGCTGCGAGGTGGCTGTTGCCGACATTTACGATGCCACAGCGCTCACTGAAGCCTTTAAAGGCGTGGAAGGCGTCTTCATCCTCATCCCACCCGTATTCGACCCCAAGCCCGATTTCTCCGAGGCCCATTCCGTCGCATCCGCCCTCAAGTCGGCCATCGCCGCAGCACGACCAGGCAAGGTCGTCTACCTCTCCACGATTGGAGCTGATGCGAAGGAAACGAATCTTCTCACCCAGCACACCATTATTGAGCATGCGCTTCGCGAACTGCCCGTGCCCATCACGTTTCTTCGCGCCGCATGGTTTATGGAAAACTTATCCTGGGATGTTGCTCCCGCTCAAATCGAAAGCGTGATCCCAAGCTTTCTTCAGCCACTCGACCGGGCGGTACCCATGGTGGCCACCGCCGACATCGGTAAACTCGCCGCGGAGATTCTGCAGAAGACATGGACTGGAAAATCTGTGGTTGAGCTCGAAGGCCCCGTCCGCATAACGCCGTACGAAATCGCAGACACCTTTTCGCGACTCCTGGGCCGACCGGTAAAGGTGCAAGTAGCCCCGCGCGAATCGTGGGAATCTCTGTTTCTTTCGCAAGGGATGCAGAACCCGACGCCCCGCATCCGCATGCTCGATGGTTTCAACGAAGGATGGATCGAGTTTGAACGCGGCGCATCAAGCTCACACAAAGGCACCACAAGTCTGGAGACGGTCCTTCAATCGCTGATCAATCGTGCCAACAAGCATTGAAGGCTTTGTTGACTGTGTCTCATCATCTTTCCGCACATGAGACGCATCCGCACCACCGACCAGATCATCAACCCGTTTGGGTAAACCCTCGAGGGTTTGCACGGCTGCACGCAACCGTCACATCTGGTAGCATCTCTCTTCGGAGACTTATCAGCATGGAAGCCATTAACAACGCGGGTCTCGGCGCCCGCCGCAATGAAGATATCGCTCTCGATCTGCTCAAGTTTGTTGCTGGAACTACGGGTGTTGGCCGTCCGGCTGCTAGTTCGACGGGTTTCAGCGGCGCTTCGGCTCCCAAGCCGGAGGAGCACGTAACCAGTCTTCTTGAGCTTTATGCGCGCTGCCTTAAAGCGGTGGAAGGCAAAGGGGCATAGAAATAGCCAGCGAGGGCAAGTTACGTGCTGCCGTGATCGGTTGCGGCGCCTTCGGCCGCAATCATCTTCGTGTCTATCGCGAGTTGGAAACGGCCGGCCAGGGAGTTGCTCTCATTGCCGCCGTCGATCCTGATTCTGCGCGCAGTTCCGAAGCAGAAAAGAAATTCGGTATTAGAGTTTTTGCTTCCATCGATGAACTGTTGGCTGCCGATCTTCACCTCGACGCGGCCACCGTTGCCGTTCCTACCGTTCATCATCACGCCGTTGCCTCCGTGCTGCTTGATGAGGGCGTCGACCTGCTCGTGGAGAAACCTCTCGCCGCCACGCTCGCAGAGGCCGACGAACTCGTCGACTTCGCCGAAAAGAACAAACGCGTTCTGCAGCCGGGACACCTGGAGCGCTTCAACCCTGCCGTGCTGGCGGTAAAACCACAACTGCGCCGTCCCATGTTCTTTGAGGCACATCGCCTTTCCGTCTTCACGCCGCGCTCGCTCGACGTCGACGTCGTCCTCGACCTGATGATTCACGACCTCGACATAGTGATCACCATGGCCAACTCCCCGGTGCGTGAAGTGCGTGCGGTGGGCCTGCCGATTCTTTCGCCCAAGGTCGACATCGCCAACGTCCGTGTGGAATTTGAATCCGGGTGCGTGGCGAACTTTACCGCGTCGCGCGTTTCGACTGAGCGCGTGCGCAAACTGCGCTTCTTTCAGCCGCGAAGCTACGTTTCGATCGATTACGCACGCCAGGACCTGCTCGTCATTCGTCTCGACGCCGGCATTACGCCGGAAATCGCGGCGGCCATTGCCGGCGGCCGCGTCGATCCCGCCGTCATGGCGCAGCTTGCCGCTGCGAACACCGCGGGGATTGCGGGACTCGCCGCCAGCCCGAATCCTGGCCTGTCATTTGTTAAGCCGCCAGTCACACCGGGTGAGCCGCTGCGGCTTGAGATTCAGTCGTTTCTCGAATCAGTCCGCACCCGCCGCGAGCCGCTGGTCACCGCGCGGCAAGGCCGAAACGCTCTGGCCCTGGCGCTAGAGATCCAAGCCACGATGGTCGCCCACGCCCACCGCGCCGGATTGCAGGATTTCTTCACGTCCAGCACTAACTGATCGCTGAAGACTGTTCTCAAGCAATCCCTAACACCTGATTGACATACCCGACCACATACTTCCACGCCAGATAGTAAGCAACCATCGCCGCCGCCAAAAAGAGTGCGATCAACGCGTAGGGCACCGTAATCGCGTTGAACCAGGTGACTGAAGTTGCAGCCAACTCCAGAACGCCGACACGGGTGGCGATCAATCCCCCCAACGGCATCATCAGCAATGGTAAGACCGCGCCGTGCAATCCCAGGGGCACATGCGTGCGTTCGCGCGTCCACTGCCAGAGCATGCTCCACACGCCCCAAAGGGCCGGAACCAAGGCCATGGGAAACACAAGTCCGCGCTCGATAGGGAAAGAGATCTTCAGCCCGAGTCGGAGAACGACAAACGCAATCAGTAACAGCGGAAGCACCAGTGTCGGCACCAGGATGCCGGCCATAAACGCCCTGAGATATGGATGTGATTTCATCGCGAGCCTCACTTTCTGCGGACCCCTGCCCGCTCGTTAGAGGTAGTAAAGGATCACCGGAATCGTGCGCGGAGCGATGGCTGCAAACGCCACCAGCCCTCCGGCCAGCGCCCAGTCAAACCAGGGAATGGATGCGGCGCTCGGCACAGTCTGCTCGTCCATTCGCCGCAACATTGCCGGCCAAAGATCACGGCCCGGCTCAGTGCGGTCGCCGACAGGCGGCACCGCTTCCCGCAGTAATTGCATCATTCGATCGGACTCCTGATCCCTGTTCACTGGTCTCCGATTCATGGCTTGATCCCCATTTCGTTTAAATCTTTTCTCAGCAATCGCACTGCACGAAACACTCTCAGCTTCACCGCGGTCACGCTGATTCCCAGTGCTTCCGCGACTTCTTTGTGTGGCCGCTCTTCCACCACCGCCAGAGTCGCGGTCACACGCAACTTCGACGGCAAGCGCGCAAAGGCCTGCGCCACTTTTGTTCGAATCTCCGCGTTCACCGCCGCATCGCTGGCGGCGGGCGCTGCCACGCTGTTCCACACTTCAGGAGCCATGCCGGCTTCGGGCTTCTGCCTGCGCAGCCAGTCGAGCGCCGCGTGCGTCGCGATCCGCCGCGCCCACGGCTCAAATCCGCGCGAGGAATCGAATCGCGCATGAGCCCGATGCATCCGCCAGAAAGCTTCCACCGCTACGTCTTCCGCCGCCCCCGGATCACGCACGATACGCAACGCCCAGCCATAAACGGAGCGCTGATGCAGGCGGAAGAGCGTTTCGAAGGCGTACCCATCGCCTTGGCGAAACTGGTCGAGGACGCTGCTTCCGTCGTCCTGCATCTGCGTTATCCCTTTCTGTCTTTCTTTACGCAAGGAGATGGAGGAAGGTTACACTCCCGCGCAGACGTCTCTAAAAAACCGATTTTCTTTGGCGGCTTTTCGCGGTTTTTGACGCTTGACCGCGCGCCGCCCGGCGCATTACCGTTGCCTTCCGGTGGGTGGATAACGATTTCTCGATCGTTAAGTTTTCGGGCTCGCCCCACTTCTGCTGAGAGGAACTCCATGAACAAAACCCGAATCCGCTCGCTTGCTGCAGGCGTTGCCCTCTGTGCCGCCATCGTTACTGCCTATGCGCAGGACAATCAAAAGCCCGCTTATCTCAATCCCAGCCTTTCGCCCGAGCAGCGCGCCGACGATCTCGTCCACCGCATGACTTTGGAAGAGAAGGCTTCGCAACTCGTCAACCAGGCCCGCGCCATCCCGCGTCTCAATGTTCCGGCTTATGACTGGTGGAGCGAAGCGCTGCACGGCGTTGCCGTCGACGGCACCACTGAGTATCCCGAGCCGATTGGCTTGGCTGCAACTTTCGACGCGCCGCGTATTCACGAGATGGCCGTCGCCATCGGCACTGAGGCACGCGTCAAGAATATGTTGGCCGTCAAAGCCAACGGCGGATTCAGCAGGATTTTTCAGGGCCTGGATTTCTGGGCGCCCAACATCAATATCTTCCGCGATCCGCGCTGGGGCCGCGGGCAGGAAACCTACGGCGAAGATCCATTACTCACCGCGCGCATGGGCGTTGCCTTCGTCACCGGGATGCAGGGTGACGATCCGAAATACTATCGTGTCATCTCCACACCCAAGCACTTCGCCGTGCACAGCGGACCCGAGCCAACGCGCCACACCGCAGACGTAACGGTGAGTAAGCACGACGAACTCGACACCTATCTGCCGGCCTTTCGCGCGACGGTGACAGAGGCCAAGGCTGACTCCGTGATGTGCGCTTACAACAGCATCAACGGCGAGCCCGCCTGCGCCAGCCAGTTTCTGCTGCAGGACCAACTCCGCGGCAAGTGGAACTTCCAGGGCTACGTCGTTTCTGATTGCGGAGCCGTGATCGACATTCACCAGGGTCATAAATTCAAACCCACGCAGCCCGAGGCATCTGCCGTCAGCCTGCAACGCGGCATGGACAATGAGTGCGTCGACTTCACCATGAAGGTCAACGACGACCACGACTACCGGCCCTATCTTGACGCGGTCAAGCAGGGACTTCTGAAGGAGAGCGACATCGATGTAGCCGTGACGCGCCTGTTTACCGCCCGCATGAAACTCGGCATGTTCGATCCGCCGGAGATGGTCCAGTACACCAGGATCCAGGAAAGCGAACTCAACAGCGCAGCGCATCGCGACCTGGCTCGCAAACTCGCAGACGAATCCATGGTGCTTCTCAAAAACGACGGAACCCTGCCGTTGAAATCAACCGGTGTCAAGATCGCCGTTGTCGGGCCGCTTGCGGATCAAACCGCAGTCCTGCTCGGCAACTACAACGGCACGCCCCTGCACACC
>Ga0187890_10003673_pt1 | contig 10530 bp, 9 predicted proteins | sample June2016WEW_21_1_FD_133005 | JGI IMG/M metagenome (GOLD analysis project Ga0187890, IMG submission 133005) | Peatland microbial communities from SPRUCE experiment site at the Marcell Experimental Forest, Minnesota, USA - June2016WEW_21_10 | ecosystem: Environmental > Terrestrial > Soil >...
CACGGGTGAAGATCTGTTCCTGCTTGAGGGCGTACGCGCCTCGCACCGACGATCCTTCGACCGCGACGAAGAACTCATTCCAAACTGGATTGTTGCTGGCGGGCGGCAGCCAGCGCGGAATGGCGTTTTGAGAAAATACGAGATTGGGGTCGCCTGAGGATTGCTGGAGCCGGCGATTGAATTCCTGGACGGCCGGCTCGTGTTCCTGGCGATAAGGCTGGATGACGATGGCCAAGAACTACCTCGGAGCGGCTTGGAGTTTGCTTTCCACCAGTTTAGCGGTGTCGCCGACACTCTTCATCTGCTCGATTTCTTCCGGCGAAAGTTGCAGGCCGAACTTTTCCTCGACGGCGAGTACCAGGTTCAGATGCTGGATCGAGTCCCAGTTATCGAGGGTCTGCGCCGAAGACGCGGCGCTGATTTGATCCACGGGAACTCCGAAAAGATCGGATGCCATGATTCGAATCTGATCGAAAACAGTAGCGGTCAATCGTGTGCTCCCTGCGCCGTGATTAGTTTAACCCATTCGGGAAAGGGCACTTGCTGGCGGGTGAGATCGAGCGACCAGAGGGAACCTTCGCCATTCTTTTCCACGAGTCCAAATTTGTGCTGGGAGTAGAAATCGCGCGCCGGAGCATTTTTCTTCGTCGGCAGGAACCGACCGACCAAGCGCTTGCAGCCGCGCTCGGCTGCGCTTTTTGCGATGTGGGCGAGGAGCGCGGTTTCGATGGTGCGGCCGATGACGCGGCAGCTTAGAAGGAAGGTATCGACTTCACATTGGTCGCCCTGGTCATGAGTGATGGCGACGCCGACGATGCCGTGATCGCCGAAACGGTCGCGCACGCGGATGGAGAAGATGTTCCAGGCGGGATGCTTCGCCATCTCCGCAATCTGGGACTCGGTGTAGCGGCGCGTGGTCAGGTTGAACTGGTTGGTCTTTTGCGTGAGTTGGGCGACGCGCGCGAGCGTAAGGTCCGATACGGGATTCAGTTCGGCTTCCTGCTCGAGGAAGCGGAAGAAGTCTTCCTTCGATTGGAAGCTCTGTTCGGCGCCGGCACGCTGGCGCTGCGCGGCGTACATGGCGGTGCGCTGTTGATCTTCGTCGGATAAGGTAAGGCGTTCGAAGACGGGACAGTCGCGTACGATGGCGGCGTAATCGAGCGGATTCTGCGAGGGATCGATGACGGTGACTTCGGGCATCGCGGCGCGGACCTGCTCGCGCTCAAAAGGATTGTCGTCGAGGAAGGCGAGCGAGTCGAGGCCGATCTTAAGTTCCTGGGCGATCTCGCGAAGGTTCTGGGATTTGTCGGTCCAGTTGATGCGCAACGCGGCGAAGTTCTGGGAGCGCACGAGCATGCCCGGATGCTTGTCGAGAGCCTCCATGGCGTCGTCGAGATTATTCTTGCTGCACGCGGCGAGCAGAATTCCCTTGCGCGAGAGATCGAGCAGGGCGCGTTGTAGGGCCTGATACGCCGCGCCGGGATATTCGGGACCGACCTCGATTCCGGCCATGCCGTCTTCGCCGATGACGCCGCCCCAGAGGGTGTTGTCGAGATCGACAACTAGACATTTGGCAGTGCGGCCTGCGAGAGGCACTAAGAAACGCATCCACTCGCCCGCCATGTGGAGAAGATGGCCTGCGGCGATGGGCAGGCGGGCAGTCAGCCATTTGCGTTCGTCGTGCCAGTGCTGGCTGCCGTAGCGGGCCACCAGCGCATCGTAATCGAGTACGTAGACGCCGTGGTGACTTCCGGCAATGCGGCGCAGTGCGCGGTTGATCTGGCGGATGAGTCCGGATTGGCCGGTTTCGGATTGGCTGTCGAGTACGCCGAGGCTTGGATGAGTGGGTCGTTCGAGCACGTGGACAATGAGCGCGGCCTGACTGTGCTGGCGGAACGAAGCGATCCACTGCTCGTAGCCACGCGCAACGCGAGCCGCGGCTTGTTGGGCGGCTTCGGGCGACAGTTCGGCGAATTCGCTGGCGAGTTCGGGTGCGACGTCCCCGGCGCGAACGGCGAGAATCACGGCGTTGGGCGCGAAACGGTAGAGAGAACTATTGGCGTCGACGATATCCTGCACGTAGGTGTTGAAGTCGCCGACGTGGACTTCAAGATCGAGGCCGTAAGTGAAAGCCTCGGCACGCAAAAGCGGCACGATCGGCTCGACGGTAAAGGAACGAAGGAATGCAAGTTTGTACCGGGTGAGTGGGAGCTTGTCGCGGAGTTGATCGACGCGCGAGGTGACGAAACTGGCGGTGGCCGATCCGGGTTCGCGGCGCCAGAGCTCGGCGAGGAGGCGAGAGGCTGCGTCGGGCGCTCCTTCAGCGAGGAGGCGGTCTACTTCCGCGCGCAAGTTCGCCGGATTATGCGGGTGGGGCATGGTCAGCAGCGCTCGGCATCTTGTAAGGTTCTTGGGTGAGTTCCAGCGCGGAAACATTGGCGAGGCGGCCCACAGGAGTATTCAATTTGAGCCAGAGCTTGGTGCCGAGAAATGCGGGGTACATTAGGCGCATCCAGGAACTGCGCAAGCTGATGCGGCGCTCGGGCGCGGGAAGCGAGAGCTGGTAGCCGTTTTCCTCGAGACAAGCGCCCACAGCGCCTTCGAGAGCGGCGATGTTCTCCGGGGAAAGGCGTTCCCTCCAGCGGCCCAGCGGATTGATCTTTTCCTTCCCCTCTTCGCGGAAGGATGAATTGGTCTTGGAAAGTGTACCCCCGGTGGAATTCTGGATCCGATCGTAGTCGAGATCGTGGTCGATGAAACTGCCCAGTTTGCCCAGAGTTTCGTGGGGATTCGTAACCAGATCTTCGTAGCGGATCTCGATGTAATCGGCGGGGAAGACTTTTGCGGCTTCGCGTCCGCGGCGCACCATCCACTCCCAGTAGAGGGCGGTGGCGACCAGACTATTGGTTTCGCTGCGATCCCAGGGCAGGGGAGCGAAGCCGGCCATTTTCTTGAGCGAAAGAGCGATGTCGCGACCGTCGCGGATGATGTGCACGAACAAAGCGTTCGGAATGTCTTTCTTGATGCGCCGGAAGTGCAGGACGTTATCGCCGTCATGAAACGCCCAGCGGTGAGCGTCCTGGCGCTCGGTGACGGAGTCCATTACGAGACGAATGAAGTCGCCACCGGTCCTGCATTCGTTCACGATGCGGGGAGAGAAAAGCTCGGCTCCCAGTCCGGTGCGGCGGAAGCCCTTGCTGCGAAGCCAGGTGGCGACAATCTTCTCGCGGTTGGCGAGGCTCGCCATCGAACCGTGCCGGGGGATCAGAATCTTATAGACGGGCAAATACCCGCGGTACATGGCAAAGCCTCCGGATGACAACAACATGTCATAGAGGAGGTTGGTGCCAGAGCGATGGCAGCCTATCACGAAGACAGGGGAGTTCCTGCGATCATTTGGATTTGGCGTGGGCAAGGTCAAGAAAATTTTACCACGCATAATCAGAGCGACGGTTCGATGCACCGGTCAAGCGCACGTTACCAAAGTCACCCGATGGTTCGATACAGCGAGGTGCCTTTTGATGCCATCCTGGAGGTCGCGGAGCTTAGGCACTCGTCCAGACTGGATTACTCGCGCCCTGGAAAGCGCGCCGGATCGGCGGCATCGAGAGGTAGAAGATGCAGGCCGCGTTCAGCGGGCTAAAAACGAGCGCAAACCAATTGGCGTGGATGGCGGCGGGAAGAATCAGCGCAAGTTCCAGGGCAGAAACTAAGATCGTCAACAGACGCCCCCAGTTTCGCCGGCGCAGAACGCCATAGCCCGCGAGCGCGTGCACGACCGCAAATACGACGATAACGATGCCGGCCGCGTGGCCGATGTTGGCCATCCAGCGTTCCGCGGCATTGCCTTGGGAGGCTCGGGCGACGAATTGGTTGGTCGGCCCGGTATAGAAGACAATGAAAAGTCCAAAGACGAGCCCAATCACACCCCGCAGCAGCTGATATAAGCAAACCAACGTCACACCAATTGGACGCATACAACTCCTAGTCTAATCTGGGGAAATATAGCACACGCGAACGCCGTACTTGGGGGCAGCGCACCGACTCACTGTTCCTCGCGTGTTCGCCATCAGGTTCGCTTGACCAGGCGGCAGCGCACCACCGCAGTGGTAAATTCCCGCGTGAAGCGGTTGTGGAAATGTCGAAGCTTCTTGATGGGCACAAGTTCGAGGCTGGCTAACTCGAGGGGGCTGCCCGCGATCAGTTCCTCGAACTTTGCGATCGTCATTTGGTTCAGGCCCCCGGCCACCTCGCTAAAACGGGTTGCTCCATCCGTCTTAAAAGTGGATCGCCAACGGATCAGGGCCTTCTCACTGAAGATCAGATGAGCCCATGGAAAAACAGAAAACAGATGACCGCCCAACGGGTGATACCAGGTTGGCCCAAAGCAGACGAGCACCTCGCCGGTCGGCTGCAGGAGATGGTTCATGATACTTAAGATTCCCGCGGGGTCGCCGAAATGCTCGAAAGCGTCCACGGAAACGACGATGTCGGCAAGTTCCTTCGTCGAACAGGCAAACAGACAAGTCTCTTGAACACCCTTGGCGACTGCGTTCTGTCTGGCGGCTTGGAGAACATCCTCACGGATATCAATCCCGATCACCCGCTTGGCCCCCCTGCCAGCCATCTCTACGGCGTCATTTCCATCGCCACAGCCGAAGTCGATGACCACCTTCCCTGCAATCTTGGGGAAGAATTCATCCCCCATGAGAACCGCGAGCTTCGATTTGCCTTTATAAACGCCCCCTCCACAACAATGTGGGCCACCGGGAGAGAGTTTCTTTAATATTTGATATTGAAGGTTTGTGAACATTGGACTCCAGCTGGACTACCCTTTCGATCATACGAATCCTTACACGGACTTCAAGAAGGAAATGTGGCTTAATGGTCTTCCCGGGCTGTGTGCGCAGACGTTCATCTGAGGATATGTTGAGTTAACTTGTAGGGGAGACTCCAGCGAGGATAAGATTGCTGCAATACACAAAGAATCACTTTCGGTTCCGTGTGCGGCACTCTGCAAGCGAAACAAGCGCGGTCCGGCGTCGACGAAATGAACCAAATGCATTTTGGTGCAGCTGATTCGCAAGGATTGCGGCACAATCGCACGACCACATCGGGAATGGAGAAACTTTGAGGGCTATTTTTCGTCTGAGCGAAATCGGCAAAGCTGGCATGCCTGCGATCTTATTGTTGTGGACTCTAGGGGCGAACGGCTGGGCAAACGCGCAGGCCGTTAAATTCAAACATGTGGTTGTAATTCTTCAGGAAAATCGGACGCCGGACAATATTTTTGGAAGCAATCCGCACTTTGAGCCGGGAGTGGACCTGGCCACCGAAGGGCTCACTTCCACGGGCAAGATGGTTCCGCTCACTGCAATTCCGTGGCAAACATGTTTCGATATCAATCACAGCTATCATGCCTTCGTCGTTGCTTACGACGGCGGCAAGATGGATGGAGCCGATAAGAACACATCGCAACCTGCCCCGGGATGCGTGGTTCCGCTGCTTCCGCAATACAAGTACATCGACAACTCCAACGGGCAGGTTCAGCCTTATTTCGATCTCGCCAAGCAGTACGGGTGGGCGAACCGTAATTTTCAGACCAACCAGGGGCCCAGTTTTTCAGCGCACCAATTCTTTATCGCCGGCACGTCGGCGCCGGATACCTACAGCAAATTGTTTGTGTCGGGAAATCCCATCAAAGAGCCGGCCGGTTGTACGGCCACGCCCGACAATACCGTAACCGTGGTGGACGAAGATGGAGATGAAGATTCCCACCCGCCGATCTTCCCCTGCTTTGAGCATGCGACGTTGCCAGATGTGCTGGATGCTGCCGGAATCACATGGAGATACTACAGCGAGGTGCCGGATTCGATATGGGTTGGGCCGAACGCGATCCGGCACCTGTGCGGCGCTAAGGAAAACCATGAGGGAACACTGGATTGCACCGGTCCGGAGTGGACGAACCACATGGTCATCGGCACACCCCACGTCTTGAAGGACATCAAGGATTGTCAACTGGCGCAAGTTTCGTGGATCACACCGACGCACGAAGAGTCGGACCATCCGCGCATGACCGATGGCCGAGGCCCAGGTTGGGTGGCGAAGGTCGTCAACGCCCTCGGCACCAATCCAGCGTGCGCCGGGACGGGCGAAGAGTACTGGAAAGACACGGCCATTTTCATCACCTGGGACGATTGGGGCGGTTGGTACGATCATGTGAAGCCCTTCCGCCAGGCCCAGCCCAATGGCTGGGGCAAGGGCTTTACCTACGGATTCCGCGTGCCGCTGCTGGTCGTTTCGGCGTACACTCCGGCTGGCTTTGTCGACAACGCGGTCCACGATTCCGGAAGCCTGCTGAAATTCATCGAAATGAACTTTGAATCCGGCGGCAAGCCGTTGGGTCTGATCGGACCGGGCTTTTACGCGGATGCCTATGACGACAACAGTCTGCGAGCGTTTTTCACGCTGACTACCCCCCGGCCTTATCAGCCGATCAAGGTGAAATTCAATTTCCGGTTCTTTGTGATGGAAGAGGAAGACAAGGGACGGCAGGTGTTCAAGGAAATGGCGCGATGTGGAATGGGGTGCTGGTTCTAAAGTGGCGGCTGGATGGGCTCGCTTTAGGCCGGAGCGGACCGAAATATCGTCCATGCTATAGTTTCTGCACGGGGCTTTGCCCACGTTTCACCATGATCTGCATCTTCAAGTTGCACCTGCGCGCGCCGGTTGGCGCCGGGGTTGGGGAGTAAGTGCCGATGGGGGCCTCAGCGAAGCGCGGGCCTTTTTGGGGACGCGCGCTCCTAAGCTTTACTTGTCGCCTGCGCGGGGTGGATCTCATGGGGAAACTCCGGGAGATCGAGAACGCCCCGTTTCGCTCCCCGGAAGAAATCCGTGAAAAACAGTTTGAGGATCTGCGCGCACTTCTGGCGCACGCCGAGGCCCGCGTTCCTTACTATCGCGATCTGTTCCGCCGCCTCGGGGTTCGAAGCCAAGACATTCGGACGTGGAACGATTTCATTCAACTTCCAATTCTGACCAAAGACATCATTCGTGCAAATCAGCGCGACCTGGTTCGTGAAGATGTGCCGCTGGAAAAGCTGTCACCGCATTTTAGCGGCGGATCCACGGGCGTTCCCCTGAAGTTCTTTCGCAGTCATGAGTACATGGTGGCGAGCGATGCCGGCACGTACCGAAACATGGAACAATGCGGGTGGCGTCCCGGGGAGATGATCGCATTCTTTTGGGGCGGCAACGACAAGCTGTACGCGATGTCGCGCGTGGAATTTGAGCTGCGGCAGTTTGCGCGACGGCAGTATCAGTTCGACCCGTTTTTTTCGGGAGACGCGGAGATGGCGGATTGGGCGCGGCGTTTCGCCCGAATTCGGCCTCGAGTGATTCTGGGATACGCTTCAACCATCGCGCGTTTCGCGGCGTTTCTGGACAGCCAGGGCGAGACGATTGGCGGGATCAAGGGCGCATTTACGACGGCGGAGAAACTGTATCGGCCGCAGCGCGAGGTGATTGAGCGCGTGTTTGGGTGCAAAGTCTACGACTGCTACGGGTCCAGCGAAGTGCAGAACATCGCTGCCGAATGCCCGGAAGGCAAAATGCACGTCAATGCCGATTTCGTGGCGATCGAAGAGGACAAGGTTGAGGGCGATGGGCCTCGGCCGTTCCTGTTGACGTCGTTGCAGAACCTGTCGATGCCATTCATTCGCTATCGCAACGAAGATTGCGGCTATCTGTCGCAGGAGAGTTGTTCGTGCGGCAATCACTTTTCGCTGATGCGGTTGGAGATCGCCCGCACTAGCGACAATTTCCTGTTCCCCGGTGGAAGGGTGGTGCACGGGGAATTCTTCACCCACTTGATGTATGGCAGCGACGGAATCGTGAACTTCCAGTTTCACCAAACCAAGCTGGATGAGATCGTTTTGTCGATTGTGCCCGGGCCGGGCAACGCAGCGGCGCGGGCGGAGAAGATTCAGGAATCGATCCGGCAGATTCGAGCGGTCTCTCCCGGACATCCCATCCGCATCGAGGTGCGTGAAGTGGAATCGATTCCGCTGTCTTCCGCCGGGAAGTATCGGTTCACCCGCTCGGATGTAAACTCTACGGGCGCGCCGGTCGAGAGGGAGACGACGTCCAGTTCCTGATCATGACGGAAGACGCCCTAGCGAGTCGCGCGTTCTCTCCCACGGTGGGAATTGCCCGCTTGCCCGCATGTTCCTATCCGTCCGCGAATGAGAGCGACAGTCCTATCTCGCAGGCATTGGTTCGCCTGGCAGACGGACTGGGCTGGTCGAGTGAAAAAGGCCCCTTTGGCATGGTCATCCCGCCGGGATCTCGCGTTCTGATTAAACCCAATCTCGTGCTCCATCAAAATGAAGGCACCGGGGGAATGGATTGCCTCGTGACCCACGCCTCGGTGATCCGGGCCGCGGTGGATGCCGCATTGCAAACTGACGCCGCAGAGGTACTGGTGGGAGATGCGCCGATCCAAGGGTGCGACTTTAACGCCTTGATCCAGACGACGGGCCTCGACGCCTGGGCGCGCGAGCGGATGGCTCAGGAACCTCGCTTCAAAGGCGTGCGCGATTTTCGCAGGACCACCTGCGTGCTGGTGCATGGCGTCCGCGTCGCCGAGGAGAATATCCAGTCGGAAGATCATTTCACGCTCTTCGACCTGGGACGTGAAAGCCTGCTCGAACCGATCAGCGACAACCGGAGCCGGTTTCGGGTGGCGTGGTACGACCACCGCCTCATGGCGAAGACGCATCATCCGGGCGTGCATCAGTATCTGGTCGCGAAAGAAGTGGTGGATGCCGATGTCATCATCAATCTTCCCAAGCTGAAGACGCACAAGAAGGCGGGAGTCACCTGCGCTCTCAAGAACCTGATTGGGATTAACGGCAATAAGGAATATCTTCCGCATCACAGAGTGGGCGGACCCAAGACCGGAGGCGACAACTATCCCGACGACGGTATTGTGAAGCGGGCGCTCGAATATGTAAGCGACCGCCAGAACGTCACGTCGTCATACACGGGCGGCATGGTGTGGCACCTTTTCTTTGCGGTGCTGGCGCGAGCGTCGCGTTACGGTGGAGACCGCGTAGGGATGGATGGCTCCTGGTCGGGTAATGACACCATCTGGCGCACGTGTCTCGATCTGAATCGCATTCTGCTGTATGGACGTGCAGATGGCACGATGAGCGACGAAATGCAGCGGCGCGTGATCCACATTGCGGATGCGGTGATTGCCGGGCAGGGTAACGGTCCGCTAGCGCCGGAACCACTCGACCTCGGGCTGCTGATTGGCGGGAGCAACGCAGCGGCGATCGATTGGGTGGGCGCGCAACTGCTCGCCTATGCGCCGGAAAAGATCGCTCTGGTGCGCCACGCTTTCGATCGGTTTCGCTGGCCGATTGCAAATGTTCCCAGCAGCGGCGTGCGTCTGATCGGAGACTTGGGCACGGGCGCTCCGAAAACACTTCTCGACCCCATCCGAAGGCCTGTATCTCACCCGGTAGGCTGGCAGGATGCGGGAGCCGATCCGCTGCCCGGGCAATCGGGCGCGGACGAACCGCAATCTGGCATGGCGGCCGCATCGGTGGAACCGCAGGACGCCTAAAAGCTGGATGCCACAGTCCCGCCTGCATCTAGTCTCGAACTTGGCTAGTCGCCCCCAGGTTATTCAACGCCCGCGATGGCCGCCTCGACGGCGTCAACATCGGCTCCCATGTCGCGGCCATCGGAGGCTGCGGCGACGCCGGGAGACCTCTTGTGACAGCCAGGGCCCTTCTCGTGGCAGAGTCGGGGATCACTGCTGATGCCATCCTTGAGGTCGTGGACGCCAAGATCCTCCGGAGAGGCAACAATCGTGTTTTCCGGCGGCCAGCCGCCGCTGAGCCGCTCGACGGAGATGAGGTTGTGGTCGAACTTATAGTTGGAAAAACATGCATTCAGCGCGGCTTGTACGCTGGGCTGCTTTTCCGAACAACTCCCCGGACCGGCGGAGTTGACCGGGGGGCGAATGCCGCCCACGGCAAGCACGCTGTTGATGAGGCTGAAGTTGGGCATTTTGTCCCCGCGACTGAGGATGGCAAAAAGGGGGCCGGGCCCGATGGATGTCACATGGTCGATCTGCACGTCATGAACGGCAACCTTGGAGGAGGCGTACTTGAGGAAAGCGCCACCGCCCTTGTAGTCCTTCTCGTGAACATTGTCCGCAATTAGGTCGTGAACACTGATGCGTCCGCCGTCCGCCGCGCTCCCGCCTCCTTTGCTTTCCATTGCCAGAGGCGTGGCGATCACCAGGACCCCGGCCACATTGCGGATCCGGATGTAACGCATCGTGATATCGGTGACGCGGCACTTGGGACACTGACTGGCTTGGCTGACCGGGGTCAGCAGAATGGAAAATCCCGTTTGGCTGAAACCACCCCAGGAATTCTCCAGCAAATTCGCTTCAAACAGGACGCGGACCCCGCTCTTGAGCTCAAGATTGTTCTTGACGATGAAGGGGCGCCC
>Ga0187890_10003674_pt1 | contig 10529 bp, 9 predicted proteins | sample June2016WEW_21_1_FD_133005 | JGI IMG/M metagenome (GOLD analysis project Ga0187890, IMG submission 133005) | Peatland microbial communities from SPRUCE experiment site at the Marcell Experimental Forest, Minnesota, USA - June2016WEW_21_10 | ecosystem: Environmental > Terrestrial > Soil >...
ACTTGTCCTTTGGGGAGAGCACCAGGGGTGACCCCGGCGTGGTCGACGAAGTCGCAGGCACATAGTTGGGATCGGTGGTGGAAATGGGCGCGATCTGAATAATCTTCGTGTTCAAGTAAGTATAATTGATCTCGAACCGCAACCCCTGCAGCGCTGTCATTTCTGGGAAGGGGCTAAGTGTTGCATCTACCTCGGCACCGTAGATACGCGATTTTCCCGCGTTGATGATGGCCGTGGTCGGCGCCACGGGCGCCGGCGCTCCAGTGACCGGGTTCACGCTGGGCTCGAAACCGAACTGGATCTGCTGATTTCTGAAGTTGTTGTAGAACACGTCCGCATCGAAAGTACCGCGCACCGGCCCGTGGAATGATGATTTCAGGCCGAGCTCGAAATTGTCGACCTTCTCGGGCTGGAAAGTGCGGTGATCTTGCGGAGCGTTTGAGTCAATTCCGCCCGCACGGTAGCCGCGGGCGTATTTGGCGTAGGTCAAAAGGTCTTCAATCGGCTTATAGTCCAAATCGAGCAACCACGTCGGCGCGCTCGATTTCTCATGCACCGACGCCGAGCAAGTGGGAGCGGTGTTTGGGTCAGTGCAGGCGGCGGTCGGAGGGCCAGTGTAGGGTGCCTCAACAGGGAAATTATAGCCAATGCGTGTTGCCTCGTTGGCTTCGGAGTCCCAGGTGTAGCGCGCGCCGGCCGTCACCTTCAACTGCTCCGTCAGGCTGAAGCTCTCTTGAGTGTAAAGGCCCTGGTCGCGGAAATTCGTTTCCCCGACAGTGTAGTTAACGACACCGACATGGACGGGAAAACCGGTTGCCGCACTGAACGCGCTTCCGATCGGATCGCTGCAGGTAGCCAGCGTTCCCGCATCCGCGCACGCGGCCAGCTGCTCCGATTGGTTGCCGACCAGACCAAGCGGATCGCTCCATTCCGCGTAAACACCGCCTTGGTAAGTCAGGCGCTGATCTGCGGTCGAACCCTGTATCCGCAGCTCCTCGGTGTAAGTGGCCTGATTGGCCGTGTTCAGGCCGGGAGCTGGGAATACGCCGCTGAAATCTCGCGGAACCCCGCGGAAAAATATGAACGGGTAAGGCTCCGGCAGATCGCTCGTTTGCCAGTTCGTGCCGAATAGCGGCGTTCTTTGAAAATCCCTGAATTGTGCGTAGCTGACAATATTCTTCAGGGTAAAGGCATCGCTTGCGTTCCAGGTAGTCGTGTTGATGAACTGCATTTGATTAATAAGCGACTCGGGATTGTCAATACCCGATTCGACGTCGTAGAAATTGGCCCCTCTGGCCGCTTCGGCCGCAAGCTGCCCGCATGACAGCACGCCGATGAAATTGCCCAATCCCAGGGCGGGATTAACCGGATTGTAGCCGAGCGGATTGCAGGCGATTAATTTCTGCACGCTGCCGTTGTTGCTCGAATAACTCTCCGAGGCGATGGTGTAATTTTCGAGGTTCGGGGTTATATCCACCACCAAGCTCGCACGCGCTGAGGTGTAATCGACATTGTTGAAGCTATTGGGCCCGATGCCTGAAATATTGTTGAGGTAGCCGTCGCGCTTCTCATGATCGACGGCAAGACGAAATCGGATGGTTTCGCTGATGGGCAGATTGACTGCCCCCTGCTCGCGAAACATGCCGTAGTTGCCGGTCGAAAACTCGCCGTACCCGCCGAATTCCGACGTTGGCTTCTGCGGCACGAACAACACCGCGCCGCCCGTCGTGTTGCGACCGAAGAGAGTGCCTTGTGGCCCTTTGAGCACCTGCACATTCTGCAGGTCAAAAAAGCTGCCCACGCCTGCGATATCGCCGGCCTGCGTTCCCTGCGTGGGACCGCGCGGTACGACCACGTCCGCGAAATAGGTGCCTACCGAGGGTGCCGTGCTCGCATCCTGAACGAAGCCGCGAATGGCGAAACTGCTGTTCTCAATTCCGAAGTTGGTGTTGACCGATAGCGAAGGCGTGAAACTCGCCAGATCGACCGCGGTCGTGATGTCGCGCTCGCTCAGCTGTTCCTGATTAAAGACGGTGATCGAAATCGGGACATCCTGCAGACGTTCTTCCACGCGGCGGGCCGTTACGACGACCGCGGCCATGTCATCCGAGCTTGTAATGAAATTCGCGGGGGAGTTCTGGGTCCAGGCCGGCGCCGCGCGCAGCCCGAAGCTCACGGCCAGCGACACGCTGATCGCAAGCCCTCGACGGATCATGTTCATGCCGTTCCCCTTCGATCCTTATTGTTTGTGTCTCTGCTCAGTTTCGAGTCGATCGGGTTGCGGGCCGACACGCGGATTTATACACCCCTGAACTCAGAGCGAATGATAGATAACTCAGCAGGATGATGGCGCGAAGCCGGCTTTCCGATCTGAGACAAGTCTTTTCTATTCGGGCAAATCGCGGATGTGGAGTGCTGCGCTTCGGGGCCGCCAGCGGCGGCCCGGCGGGGATAAATGGCCTTGTAGGCGCCGAGTTCCCCGCCAAATGTGTTGAAAGGTCCGCGATCGAAGATCCCGACCGCTCGTTGACAGAGCCTAGCGCTTGAGGCAATTATTTCGGCTCATACATGAACGCTCTTAATTGTCGAGCGATCCCTGAAGGCGCTATCTTCGAAGGATTAATGTCTGCAGGTCGGCGCTGCCCGGTCTCAATAACTAATGAGGAAAAGTTGCCTCATATCAAGCCGGTGGCAGTGCGAGCACGTTCGTCCCTGCTACTTTGGCGAAGGAAAGTAACAATGGAACTCTCAAGCGCGTCCGCCCTCGTCACGGGTGGCGCAGGCGGCCTGGGCAGCGCCACCGCGCGCCGACTAGCTCGGCGGGGTGTCAAGGTGGTGATTGCTGACGTGGACGACGTGAGAGGTCCTGCGCTCGCCAGGGAGATCGGCCAAGGATCGGTTTTCGTCCACACCGATATTCTCAACGAGACCTCGGTTGCCAGCGCGATTGAGGTTGCCGTCGGCTTGGGACCGCTGCGCGCTGCCGTTGTGGCTCACGGGGGCCCCCCGCCGCCGGACCGCGGCGGCCGGGTTATTAGCAAGGAGGGAAAGCGCTTATCGCTCGCCGCCTTCGTGCATACCGTAAACGTATTCTTGAACAGCGCCTTCTGCGTGACGGCATACGCAGCTGAAGCGATGGCCAAAAACGAACCGCTTGCTTCCAACCAACGGGGCGTCATCGTTAATACCGCATCAATAGCGGGCTTCGAAGGCCTGGCCGGGCAGGTGTCCTATTCGGCCGCAAAGGGCGGGATCATTGGCATGACGCTGACTCTGGCCAGAGACCTGGCTCCTCTGGGTATCCGTGCCGTCTCGATAGCACCCGGCACGATTCTGACTCTCGCGTATTCGAAAATTATGAACGGCGATGACGTCCAAGCGAGATGGGGAGCGACAGTCCCGAACCCCAGACGGATGGGCGACCCGGACGAATACGCGACACTTGCTCTTCACATTATTGAGAATGACTTCTTGAACGGCACAACCATCCGGCTGGATGGCGCGCAACGACTCTAGGACAGCCTACACACTGCCCTGTATCGCGTTGGTTCAGATTGATTATCAAATGCAGCCAATATGGAAGGAGAGCGGATGCCGAGAACGCTACCAAAGCCTTCTCCCGAGACACGCCATTTCTGGGAGGGATGCAAGGCGGGCGAGCTTCGCCTACAGCGCTGCCGCCGCTGTAGCGAACCCTATTTTCCGCCGCGTCCTTTCTGTCCAAGCTGTGCGTGTCGCGACGTCGATGTCTTCACGGCCAGCGGGAAGGCGACCCTCTATTCCTACATCATCAACCATAGACCCAGGGCAGACATGGGGACCGAGCCGCATTCGATCGCGGTGGTCGAACTGGCCGAGGGGCCTCGCATGATGACCAACGTGATCAATTGCCCGCAAACCCCGGAAGCCTTGCAGCTCGACATGCCCCTGCAAGTTGTATTCGGCAATGAAAGCGCCGAAATGGCGTTGCCGTATTTCGAGCCGGCGGGGAAACCACGACTATGAGGGGCGTCGCAGTAGTGGGTGCCGCTGAGACGACGCGACTCGGCATTATTCCGGAGCTTTCGGTGATCGGCCTTCATGCGGACGCTGCCCTTAACGCGATGGCCGATGCGGGGCTCCGACCATCCGAGATCGACGGTCTGGCCACCGCGGGGGAGTATCCCCCGGCGCTCGCCGCTTACCTCGGCCTTGCGCCAAAATGGATCGACGGAACCTCCGTCGGCGGTTGCTCTTTCATGCTGCACGTCCGCCACGCCGCCGCGGCTATCGAAGCCGGATATTGCACGACAGTGCTGGTCACGCACGGCGAATCTGGGCGCTCTGGCGTCGGCCGCATGCCTCATTCAACGACCACATCGAGCCTTGCGGCCGAGTTCGAGTATCCCTACGGCGTTGCCGGGGCAACGTCGAATCTGACGATCCCCGCTTTACGCTACATGAAGGCGTGCGGCACGACCGAGGAAGACATCGCCCGGGTCGTTGTCGTCCAGCGGGAATGGGCGGCGATGAATCCGCGCGCTAGCTTAAAGACCCCAATCACGGTCGAAGAGGTTCTAAATTCCGAAATCATTGCGTGGCCCTTCCGCAGGCCCATGTGCTGCCTTAGGACCGATGGCGGAGGTGCCTTGATTCTAACAGACGCCTCCCGCGCAAAAGGCTTCGCGGGCAAGCCGGTCTACATTACTGGAACCGGCGAGGGAGTAGAGTCGCCGATGGTGTCGATGATGAAGGACTTCACAACTTTTCGCGCGTTCCGTTCGGCCGGTGCCGACGCGTTCGTGCAGGCGGGAATCACTCACGCCGACGTTGATCACCTAATGATCTATGATGCCTTCGCACATCTGCCGCTATATGGTTTGGAGGATCTGGGCTTCTGTCAGCCCGGTGAGACCAAAGATTTTATTCGCGAGCGGAAAACAGCGCCCGGTGGGGAGCTGCCGATGAACACCAACGGCGGCGGCCTGTGTTACATGCATTCGGGCATGTACGGAATGTACGCTTTGCAAGAGAGTGTGCGGCAGTTGCGAGGAATTGCGCCGGCTCAGGTTCCGGGGGCGAGGATCTCGGTGTGCGCCGGCGTGGGCGGTATGTTTGCCGCCGCCGGCGTCGTAATTTTCACGAGCGACGATCCAACGCTGCGAACGTAGCTCTTAGGACTCATGCGATCTAAAGACGCGTTTGGGGGGTTATGAATCTCGAGAAATATGGGCCGTGGGCACTAATCGTAGGCGGATCGGAAGGCATCGGCGCCGCCTTCGCGCGCCAACTCGCCGCAAAGAAATTCAATATCGCTCTCGTAGCACGCAAAGAGCAGCCACTTGTAGAGCTGGAGACGGAATTGCGCGCATCGGGCGTCCAGGTGCGAACTCTATCAGCAGACCTCAGCCGGGCAGACGCCTTAGAAAAAGTACGCACAATTACGGACGATATCGTCATCGGCTACCTGCTCTATGTGGCGGGCGCCAATAGCGTTCGCGGTAACATTGTGGAACTGGACCCGGAAGTATACCGAGCCGTGATAGCGGTCAATGTCCTATGGCCGGTTGAATTCGTGCACCATTACGGATCCCGGATGAAGGATCGCGGGCGCGGCGGCATCATCTTGACGGGCTCGTCGTCCAATTATATCGGCTCGGCCACCCTGGGACCGTATACGGCGTCAAAGGCATTCAGTCGCATTTTCAGTGAAGCACTATGGGCGGAATGCAGGCCTATGGGCATCGATGTCTTGCATATTGTCGTCAATTTTACCGACACACCCGCCATGCAGAGGTTGGGATTGGATACCTCGATGGCGCAATCGCCCAGTGAGGTCGCGCGGGAAGCTTTGGACAATATGGAGAACGGGCCCTTGCTGATCTTGGGAGGCCAAAAGGCTCTCGATGTCGCTATTTTGCGGAGCGGATTGATAAATCGTGGCGCGCTTATTGCGTCGGTTGCAACGCCTAATCGCAAAGACATACCGCATAAGGCGACCTAGGCTTAGGCTGTGAGTGATTGGCGTCCGATCGCACCCGAAATTGACGGACGCATGAGATCGTCCAAGCCTGGACGTGCAAAGCTCGAGTGCGCACTCGGTGAACCGTGCTCGGTGCGGTCTCACCAGCCGTGGGAATATGCCGCAGGTAATTTCGCCGGCGTCGGGGAGAGCTGTGGCTCTGCGGCCTCCACCGAGGATGCGCAGGAGAGGGGGCCGATCTCACGAAATATGGCAACTTCCCGAAGAAACTACTTCCGGAGTAACTGAAATGACAATTGGATAGCGGGCGATTACTAAAACGCACGCGGGATGTATCGCAAAAACAATTGGCTAGCGGTGATTTTCAGGATGAATCGGGTCACTGTCACATTGGCGATTCGACAGCCATGTGTATAATATCACTGCTTATACACATACGAGTTTTCGCCTAATGCGCACCAACATCGAGATCGATGACCGTCTGATCGCTCAGGCTATCAAATTGAGCGGCTTGCCCACCAAGCGGGCTGCGGTTGAGGCAGGACTTAAACTCCTAATTCGGACGCGGCGGCAAGCGAGCGTGCGTGAACTCTTTGGCAAGATCCCGCTCGATATAGACCTTGAGAAGACCCGACAGGGGCGTCGCTTTGATCGTCGTCGATAGTTCGGTCTGGATCGATTTCTTCAACGGAAAAGCGACACCGTGCACGAGGACGCTTCTCTCGCTCATGGGCGATGAGCCGCTCCTTGTTGGCGATGTGATCCTATGCGAAGTCCTCCAAGGCGCGCGCACGGAGACCCATGCGCGAGTGCTGGAAGAAGAGCTACGAAAGTTCGAGGTCGTGCCAATGCTTAATCCTGATTTGGCCGTCGCTGCGGCAAAAAACTATAGGTCCCTAAGGAGTGCAGGTGTCACTGTCCGCAAAACCATCGACCTTATCATAGGTACTTTCTGCATCACCTACGAACACACTCTCCTGCATGATGATCGCGACTTCGAGCCCATGGAGACCCATTTATCCCTCAGGGCGGCGGTCGACTAGCCCACTAGTGAAATTGGGCCGGCGGACCAAAATAGCTTGATTGCTGGGTCGCACGCCCTGCGTTCCCGTAGGCCATTGCCGCGGTGCAGCTTCGTGTGACAAAACGCCGTTCCTTGCGGACTGTGTCATTGTGTGAATCACCTGAGGCAGGGTAGGAGGTTGAGATCAACGGTCGCTATTATGCGCGGACCTGCGCGCGCCGCGCATAACGGTGAGCGCCGAGGACGTAATCATCGCAATCCGAATCAAGCTCTGATTATGAAACGTGTACTTGCGGCGTGCGCGCTGACCGCAAGCCCCCTGATGGGAGCGGCTGCGGCTCCGGTCATGACCCGGCCGCCAGTATCCGACGCGCAACTCGCCGAGGTGCTGGTCGTCGGCAAGCAGCCCGGCCCAGGCCTCTGGCGCATATCAAAAGGGGATCACGACCTCTGGATCTTCGCAACGCTGACACCCTTGCCGAAACAGATGATCTGGGACGCCACGGATATCGAGAAGCACATTGGGCAATCCCAGGCCGTGCTTGCCCCGCCGCGCATTGACCCACACGTCGGCTTTTTTCGCGGACTGACCTTGCTCCCTTCGCTTCTTCGCGCGCGTCGCAATCCGGATGGGCGAACGCTCGAGCAGGTTGTGCCGCACGATCTGTACATGCGCTGGCTGGGCTTGCGGGTGAAGTACCTCGGCAACTCGAGTGACGAGAAGCTGCGCCCGATGCTGGCCGCACTCGATCTCGCCGATAATGCGCTCGATAAAGAGGGGCTCGATGATGATCCCGATATATGGAAGCGGATCGAGAGCATCTCGCGCCGGGCACGAGTGCCCATTGAGCCCGTCGTGCTCGATCTTAAGATTCACGATGAAAAGGCCTATGTCCGCGACCTTACGCAAATCTCCATAGAGCGCGAGTTGGCCTGTCTGCGATCGGTTATCGAGCATCTGGAGAAGGACCTTCCGTCCCTTCGCGAACGCGCCAACTTATGGTCGCTCGGCGACGTCGCGCGTTTGCGGCCGCTGTTGCCGGCCGACGAGCCAATCGCGTGCTTCGACGCCGTGATGAGCGTGTCCCGATTCCGCAGCGAGTACGATCAGGTCTCCGCGCGGCTCGACGCGCTTTGGATCTCGAGCGCTGAGCAAGCGCTGCAAAGCAATCGAAGTACCCTGGCCGTGGTCGGGATCAAGAAGCTTCTTGCGGCCGATGGCTGGCTCGCGCAGCTCCGCTCGCGTGGCTACGAGATCCGCGCACCTTAGGCTTGTTTGATCGCGGACGGGGGATTCAAGTGTCGACATCACGAAGCGGGGCGCGTCGACGGTTTGTGTCTTGGACTTGGAGCGTAGCGTCGTTGTTCGCTAGCGCGTCGGAAGTCTTCGGGCTGCGAAATCAGTCGGTGAGACATTGGTCTGGAGTCGCCACGCCACTTGTTCCCCTGTTGACGTCTTCTGGCAAGCTTCAAGATGGCCGCGATGGGAGCCGACGCCCGAATATGACTGGTAGCTAGATGAGCAGCACGATTTTCCCAGCCCCGCCTTTTTGCATCAATGCGTGTGCAGCCGCTGCGTCGCATAGGGGCAGGCGCCGGCTGATCGGCAACGAAAACGCGCCGTCGCGGATGTCATCGGCGAATTCGCGTACCTTGGACGCATCTGGGCGCGCAAACACACGCATCACTTCAACAGTCGGATTCGTCGTCGCCTCGTCCGCCGGAAACACCGATGCATAACCAAACCTGCCGCCCTTCCTGATCTTGCGAAAGAGCTTGCCGGCCGTCTCGCCGCCCACTGTATCGGCCACACCGTCCACCGCTTGGAGACTTGCAATGGCCGCATCATCATCGATGGCCACGGCCTGGGAGACTCCCAGCTCTGCCACGTCCGCCAACTGCCGTTCACGAACGCCCGCAATCACCCTTGCCCCGAGTTTCTTCGCCGTGTGAACTGCGGCACGCCCGACACTGCCGAGCGCGCCACTTACGAGGATGGTCTGACCGCTTACAGCGCGAGTCGCGAGCCGTACGAGTTGGTCACCCGTCAATGACACCAGCGGGATAGCAGCGGCGTCGATCAAATCCAACCCGTCGGGCAAATGGGTCAGCTGCGCGCCCTGCACCGACACGAATTGGGCGTATGTCGCGTCGGCCACACCCACCACGCGATCGCCGGCCTTGAAGTGGTGAATGTTGCTACCGACGGCGCGTACGACGCCACTCACGTCTTTCCCGAGAATCGCCGGCAGAGTCAATGGAAAATCCTTTTGGCGGGCGCCGGATCGGATTTTCCAGTCGATCGGATTCACGCTCGTGGCGACTGCCTCGATGAGCACCATGTCCGCGCCCGGCCGGGGCTCCGGAACGTCCGTTTCGTACTTCAAAGTTTCTGGGCCGCCATATTCATATATTCGAACAGCTTTCATCGTCTACTCCGTCCGTTGCCAGGTCGCACCGAGGACAAGCCCTCCCATCGGCGACAATTGCCAGGCCGCCTTGACCTGCTTGCCGACAATGCCGACGTCGCTGTTCTTGGCTAAGCTGCCGCTCGCGGATTATCCAGATTTTGCCATGCATGGACGGTCTCTTTGACAAAATCGTCATAGGTGCGAGGTTCGTGGCCTAAGAGCTTCGTCAACGTCGCAACATCACTGCCATCGGCAGCGAAACCCCGCTCGAGATACCCTTGAAACATCATGCGAATATCGAATGCCGCCCAAGAGGGGGCATGCTTGCGCATCTGCTCCTCGAAGGTATCCAGGTTGTCTCCCGCATACTTAATCTCCTTGCCGAGCACCTTGCTCCAAATCGACGCGGCTTTCGGACCGCTGAGAACGGTAGGGCCATTCACGTTATAGGTCTTACCAAAATGCTGGTCGGACATTAGGGAGATTGCGGCGGCTTCCGCGATGTCGCGAATGTCGACTGCCGATATGCCGACAGGTCCGAGCGGATTGGGATATACCGACATCTTGAGGAGTAAGTCCTTAAACGACGCATCGTTCTGGAAAAAATAGTTTGGTCGAATAATGGTGAAAGGCACGTCAAATCCACGGATCGCGGTTTCGATCGCGAGCTTTGAAGCGAAGTGCGGAACATCCTTGAAATGCTCGACGCGGAACACCGAGTGATAGACAACGTGCGCAAGCTTGCGCTTTTTCGCGAGGTCGTAGGCAATAAGGCCTTGGGTCAGCTCATCTGGGGTGACGGCGTTCAAAAGATATAACTTATCAACGCCATGCAGGGCCTTCTCAATCGAGACAGGATCGAGCAAGTTACCGACGACCATCTCAACACCGGGTAGCGATGTCTCGTCAGGCTTACGCACCAAGACCCGCACTTCGGCATGCCGCTTCTTCAACTCTTTGACGACTTCGGAGCCGACATGACCGGTGCCACCGATGACTAATATCTTCAGGGTCATCCGGACTTAGTGTGGGTAAAAGTTGATCATTTTTCGATCAAAGCTTAGGCAGCATGCAGGTCAGGACCTTCAATCGAAGGTATTCCTCGTCACGAAGTCCGTAGGCGCGACGTTGA
>Ga0187890_10003675_pt1 | contig 10528 bp, 10 predicted proteins | sample June2016WEW_21_1_FD_133005 | JGI IMG/M metagenome (GOLD analysis project Ga0187890, IMG submission 133005) | Peatland microbial communities from SPRUCE experiment site at the Marcell Experimental Forest, Minnesota, USA - June2016WEW_21_10 | ecosystem: Environmental > Terrestrial > Soil >...
GCTTTTTTAGTGTCTGGATGTAAAAAAACCGTAGGGCGCACAGATGGTTGGTGACCGAGCCGGGCGACAGCTTTTGCACGGTGAAGAGTTGGGCTTGGTATTCCCGAATATGTCGCGTACCGAATGACCCTCAATTTATCTGAGGCTAAGAACCATGACTGCCGACATCATCCACGCGGCAGCGTCCGCCGCGCCAGCGGCTTCGTTCTGACGGGCAAACAGGAAGTAATGCCCAGGATGGACTCCCAACGACGCGTGCCAGAAGTCGGCTTCTGGGAAGCTTACGCCGAAAGGCGGTGGGATTCCGCCCAGACGATAGCAAGCCGGACCTGTCTTCCGAACCGTTCACTACAGGGTTCCAACAGGTCACGTGCGGCATCAGGGGCTGTATCGTCTGTGCATCGGAACGCTCACCGAGAGCGGACCTGGATACGGTAGAGGTCGTTTGAGAAAATCGAGTTGGCCTGCTTCCGCCGACAGTCCCAAGTGAAATCTCTGCAGGTAAAGTCATCGCGATCGACCCAACCGGACTGATAGGTATTACACCTTGACGGCGTTGTTAGATCCTGGTGAAACTCGCTCACTTGAAAGCCGGTTCGAGAGGTACCTCCTGATTTTCTTGGCGTCAGGAAAGGGTAATTTGCTAATCACCGAAATGAAACTTGCTTACCGCGACTCTCGCCTAACGAGATCGCTGCGAATAACATTGCGACACCCGGGGCGATGGCTAAGCCGTTGAACATACGTTCAAAACGAGATCAAGTGTGTCCTTGGCTGTGTCCTCAAATCTTCTCGTGAGGACGCTGGGACATAAGCACAGGATCGGCTTCAGCGGCAACATAGTTCACTTGAACCCGGGCAGGTCCACGCGCTTCGCAATGTGATCCTTAATCCAGTGACTATCCCACCATTCCTTCGGGTCGATCTGGACGCCGTCGAGTTGCATCGCGAAGTGGATGTGATCACCTCCGGCCATTCCGGTTTGGCCACTGGTGCCCATGACTTGGCCTCGTTTCACCAAATCGCCTTCGTGCACCGCAATCTGGCTAAGGTGGCCATAGATCGTCTGTAGCCCGTAGCCATGGTCCACCACGATGCAGTTGCCATAGATGCCCAGTGGCGCCGCATATACGACCCGCCCGTCATTGGACGCCTCCACACCAACATGCTGCGTAGCCGCGAGATCATACCCCAGGTGCACCTGCTGATCGATCTTGGCCCCTTTGTAGATGTAATTCCGCGTGTCCGCAAAGCTGGCTTCCGCCTGGGAATGAGATTGCCGTGCGAAAGGCTGCGACCATAAGAACCTGTCTGCGGTCTTGAGGCGAAGATCTGAAAGCACCTTGTTATTGGCCCGCCGCATTTCGCTATTAATCTTGACAAAACGCGCCACTGGATCGCCCGAGCCATTCGGGTCCAACTCGCCGATTACCTTCTGCATAAATTGGTCGCTCACCACTAAATTGTGTACGGTGTACTTCGGTTGCTCCTTCTTGGGGAACTGGAATACGATCGGGCTGGTCACGTCGTTTCCAGTGCCATTGGATGCATATGCCACCGGGACAGTGCTGGCTGGCATATTCCAGGCAAACGCGAACAGCGAAAAGAAGCCCTGTTTGCCTCCGGGCATGGGCCAAGCCCGAAATGTCTGATCGCCGACCTTCACACCCGCCTCTGTAAAAGTACCGGAGACATTGAAGGTTGCTAAATCAGCCATGCCCAGATACAGATAATGTTGGTCTGAATCAACACTGATGACGGGTGGTCGCGTCACCACTCTCACGTCGCGCTCCAAGCGTGCTGTCTTCCGAAGCAACCCGTTCGAGACAGCTACGACGATTAATTTCGCCGTGCCGTCTTTGAGCTGAGGAGTCGCGTTCGTGCCGGCCACAAAACTCCATGTGTCATCAGTCCATCGTGATGTTGGCGCGTTCTCCCAGACTCGATACTGAATGCCGTTCTGCTCGACAAAGGCTTCGAGCCTGCGAACGCCATGTGGGTCGCGTACGTGGACAGCGATGGCGGTGGCTTGGCCGAGGGCGGTAACTGGAGATGGCAGGTCGACAACGGGCGGCGTTTGTCGCGTCAATAGAATCGCAATCGACGACAAGGCTACGATACCGATCACGACAATAAAGACTTTTCGCATAAGTCATTGTAGCGCTCTCAAAGAGGACACCGGCGCGATGGCTGCCACAATCTGCCGATCTTGATTCCCTTAGCAGATGCCTGCTCTTAGGCGTGTGGGACAGCCGCTTAGCGAGCGACCGCTGATTGTGATTACCTCTTCGCCCACGCGGTTGGCTTTGTTAAAGTTTCTGTGGTGGAATACCTTGCATGTGGAGAGCCATTCGATAGCATGGATATTTCCGGGCCAAACTCCGTGGCAGTCCGTACCGAGAATGTCTGCCGCCATTACCAGATGGGTGAGGCATTGGTGCGCGCGGTGGACGGAATTTCCGTCGATGTTCGGGCCGGGGAATTTGTGGCTCTGCTGGGTGCGTCGGGATCCGGCAAGTCATCACTGCTCAACCTCGTCGCCGGCCTTGACCGTCCCACCTCCGGGGCGGTTATTGTCCACGAAAATAACCTGGCTGAGCTTTCACGGGAGCAACTGGCCAAGTACCGCCTCCACACTGTCGGGATGGTCTTTCAGTCTTTCAATCTGATACCGAGAATGTCGCTGTTGGAAAACGTTGAGCTCCCGATGCGCTTTGCCGAAGTCGATCGCCGCGAGCGTTCCGCTCTGGCGCGCCAGTCGCTGGAACGCGTAGGTCTAAGCGGACGCCTCTCGCATCGGCCGATGGAACTCTCGGGCGGTGAACAGCAGCGCGCATCGCTGGCTCGTGCACTCATCAACCGGCCCAAGCTTCTTCTGGCGGACGAACCGACGGGTAATCTGGACAGCCGCACCGGCACGGAGATCATGGAGCTTATCCGTAGCTTCAATCAGTCGCTGGGAATGACCGTTTTGATGGTGACGCACGAGCAGGCTCTCGCAGAGAAGTATGCCAGTCGAATGTTGCATCTTGCGGATGGAAAACTCGTGAATGATTTATCCAATGACGGCGTACGCGGCATCTCGTCAGAGCCGATGCAGGCGCCCGGGCCGGGAGGAAAAACACAGTGAAGCTTTACGACGTCGCCGACCTTGCTATCCGCAACCTGCGTGAGTCGGTCTTTCGCAATTCGCTGACGACGATCGGCATCTCCGTAGGTGTGGCCTCGCTGGTCGCGATGCTCTCGCTCGGCATTGGCCTGCAGCAGCTGGCTTCACGCCGGCTGCAAAAGTCCGGGCTGTTTGACACTGTTGTAGCCACCTCCCGGCGTGACCTCCGCAACTTCCGTGAACAGCGAGAGGAGGGGCCGCCGCCGGCCGAGAGCCCGTCGTTAGATGAACCGGCGAGAAACAAGATTGCGCAAATCCCGGGTGTGGTTGAGGCCTATCCTGATATTCGGTTCGTGACGGAAGTGCGCTTCGACGACAAGCCCCACCTAACCATGGTAGCGGGCATCCCGTTCTCCGCCAGAAATAACAATGACGCTTTCGACGGCATGCAGGGGAGCTTTTTCTCGTCGGATGGAGCCGCGGAAGTCATCCTGCAGAAATCGTTTGCGGAGGAGTTGCTAGGCATCACGCCGAAGCCCGGCACGGACAACACAAATCTTGCCGACTTGGCCAAGCCTCTTCTTGGGAAAGAGTTGACGATGCGCTATGCCGAACGCGCCTCGGCTCCTTCTTCGCCGTCTCTGGGGCCGAGCAATAGTGCCGCGTATTCCGTAGTGTCACGACAGCAAGCTCTGAAAATTGTAGGACTGACGGATCTTGATCCGGATAGCTTGCGCGGCACCGCCCGGGCACGCGTCTTCTTGCCGCTCAAGCTTGCGCAAGACCTCCACGTCATGCAGCCCAACCTGCGCGACACCTCGGCCAGCGACTCGCCCAGCTATACGTCACTCAGCGTGCGGGTACAGAATCCTAATCAGGTTCCGGCCGTTGAAGATGCCATCAAGAAAATGGGCTTCAGCGCTTTTTCCATTGTCGATGCGACCCGCAGCATGCGCCAGTTCTTTGCCGTGCTCGACGGGTTCCTCGCGATCTTCGGCAGCCTTGCCCTGGCCGTTGCTTCGATCGGCATCGTGAATACGCTGGTGATGGCCATCCTCGAGCGTCGGCGCGAAATCGGAATCATGAAGGCAATTGGCGCCAGCGACGCTGACGTGCGCGGCCTTTTCTTCGCCGAAGCTGGCGCTATGGGTTTGGTCGGAGGTGCAGTCGGAGTTACTCTCGGTTGGGCGATCGGACGCCTTATCAACTTCGGCATGAACATTTATCTCGAACGCCAGCATTTTCCTTCGGCACAGATCTGGTCCGTGCCGATGTGGCTGGTTCTCAGCGCCATCGGTTTTTCCATCGTCGTCAGTTTACTTTCGGGACTCTACCCGGCGTCCCGAGCGGCGCGTCTCGATCCGGTGCAGGCGCTTCGCTACGAGTAAACTGGGGTTATGCGCCGCTGTTTGCCATGGCTCGTCCCGCTCTTAGTTGCGCTCCTGGTTGGCCCGTGCCGCGCACAAGGCCGCATCGATTGCAACGCCCTGCAAAGTCATACCCTCGGTGAAAGCGTCCACTACTGCGTGATGCTGCCACCCGACTATGACGCCGCAACTGCCGGGCATTCTCCGCGGCATTATCCGGTGCTTTATTTCATGCACGGACTCGGCGATAACGAACAGACTTTGTTCAAAAGCGGTGGATGGGACCTGATACAAGACCTGCGTCAAAAAAGACAGGTTCCCGATTTTCTGGTAGTCGCGCCTGAAGGGAGACGTAGCTTCTACATCAACTCCGCCGATGGCCGCGTGCGATATAGCGATTTCTTCATCCGCGAGTTCATTCCTTACATCGAGTCGCATTATTCGATTCGACGCGAGCGCTCCGCGCGAGCCATTAGCGGTTTTTCGATGGGCGGATATGGCGCCCTTCGGTTTGCCTTCGCCCACCCCGAGCTATTCTCGTCCGTCAGCGCGCAGAGTGCCGCGCTCATCGCGGAACCGCCGCGGCAGGCCGAGAGTGGGCTGCTCGGGACGGTATTCGGAAATCCGATTGACGTGCCTCACTGGAACCAAAATAGTCCGTTTGTTCTTGCGAAGCGGAACCGGGCACAAATACGGGCGTCGGGTTTGTCCATCTATTTCAACTGCGGCAGTAAGGATGAATTCGGATTTGATCAAGGAGCTGAGGAACTCCATCGGCAACTTCAGGCTGAGGACATCCGACACGAATATCATCTCTATCCCGGCAACCACAGCGGTGAGTATTTTCTGGCACACCTCGGTGAAGTATTGAAGTTTCATGCACGCGTTTTTGACGCAGCAAAGTAGTGCTGTCGGGGTTTCTGCGAAGCAATGCCGGCCTACAAGTTGAACCTCTCTTAGTCAGGCCGTGTCTAATCAAGAATGGTGACTGCTCATTCCAAGGCCGGTGCTGGGATCTCGCGCCCTAAACTGCAGGCGGTTCTGCCCCTGGTGTGGGAACTCGTCCGCCCGCATCGCGGGCTGCTCGCGGTTGGTTTCGTCTTGATGGCGATCAAACGCGTGGCCTCTCTGGTGCTGCCTTATTCCACCTGGTACCTGATCGATAGCGTCATCATCAGTCAGGCGAATGCAATGCGATCACAAATCGATGTTGTGGCAAAGTGACTTGGTTCGACCGCTACCACGCGCGCCCCCTGGGGTGGGGTGCTATTTTCCGTGGATCTGGCGCAATCGAATCCGCATCCAAAGTCTGTCGGCTCATGAGAGGAGATAGGGTCATGAAAATCGGATTTATCGGGCTGGGGAACATGGGATCTGGCATGGCGGCGAATCTGCTCAAGGCCGAGCATGAGGTCACGGTTTACAACCGCACGCCCAGCAAAGCTCAGGCACTGGTAGAGCGGGGCGCGCGCTACGCCGCTCAGGTGGCAGACGCCTGCCGTGGCGATGCCGTGATCACGATGCTGTCCGATGACAGCGCGGTGGAAGGCGTCGTTTTTGGCGATGCGGGTGTGATCAGCAGCCTGGGTAAGGGCGGAATCCACATTTCCTCGAGCACCATCAGCGTGGCGCTCTCGGAAAGGCTGGCTGCGGGGCACGCGGCGAGTGGCCAGCGTTTTGTCGCGGCTCCGGTCTTTGGCCGGCCCGACGCCGCGGCTGCGGCTATGCTGTTCATCGTGGTCGCCGGCGCACCGGATGCGGTGGACGCTTGCATGCCTCTCTTCGAGGCCATAGGACAGAAAACTTTTCGCTTCGGCGAGAATCCCCCCGACGTAAATCTGGTCAAGCTCAGCGGCAATTTCCTGATTACCTCGGTGATCGAGGCGCTGGGCGAGGCGCTGGCGCTGGTCGGCAAGGCCGGCTTGGATCAGCACCAATATCTTGACTTCCTCACCTCCACGCTCTTCGTCGCGCCAGTTTATAAGACCTATGGCGGACTGATCGCCGACAAGAAGTTCGAACCTGCCGGGTTTGCTGCTCCCTTGGGATTTAAAGATAATCGTCTGGTCCTGGCCGCAGCCGAAACGCTGCGTGTGCCCATGCCACTGGCAAGCCTGATTTACAACCGGTTCCTGACCTTGCTGGCTCATGGCGGCGAGTCGCTGGACTGGTCGGCCATCTCGCAGCTGGCCGCAGAGGATGCCGGGCAGGTAGCCCGGCCTGTGCGCGGGTTCTGAGAAAAGGCGGGGAGTGATGGCGACGGAGACCGCTCACCTCCCGATGGCATAGCGTGCAACATTCAGGATAATCCCTTGGAAGGCCCGATGACTTGAATTCTTGGCATCGGGGCGATCCTGTTCAAGCAGAAATCGATGTTGTAGTGAAGGCTACTTGACTCCGGCGTCAGGTGAGCGTCGGCGAGCGAGTCTCTTTGCCGAGGCCTCGGAGCCAGGTGGTTCACGGAACGGTTCCACAGCAATGCGCTCGTAACACACTTCCAGCACGGTCAGGTTTTCTGCACCGCCCGGCAATTGAAGGACTACGCTGTCACCCGCTGCGGACTTCGTCAACGCGCGCCCCAGAGGTGACACCCAACTGATGTGGTTGCGGTTGAGATCGACCTCGTCGGTGCCAACGATGCTCACCGCTCGCTCGACTCCCGCGGCATTGGCATAGCGCACGGTCGCGCCGAAGAATGCCCGCGTCGCCGCATGCCCCGCTCTCTTAGCTTCCGGGTCTACTACTTCCGCGGCTTCGATTCGCTTGGTGAGAAAGCGAATCCGCCCATCGATCTGCCGCAGCCGCCGCTTGCCGTACTGATAGTCGGCGTTTTCACTGCGATCGCCGTTGCCGGCAGCCCACGCCACCACCTCCGTCACCGCCGGGCGTTCCCTGGAGAGCAGGAACCGGTGCTCATCTTTGAGGCGCTCAAGTCCGCTCGGCGTGATGTAGTTCTTGACCGGCGTCGCGGGGGCATCCGGTTGTGGTTTTCTTGTAAATCCTTTTCGCATCTCGTAGTCCTTCTTTCACGTCTTCCGATCCCTTAACGATCCTATCCATCATCTCGGATAGGTGTTAGCGTTCAAAATTCCGGCTCGGGGTCAATGGGCGCAATAGAGATTTGTCGCCAACGACCGGATCTCATGATGGTCTGCTTGTTCGGTCTCCCGATTTATCGTAAGCTACCGACGAGCGAAACGACACTCTCGTTTGGGGAGAAACCAACTTGCGACCGCGACTTTTGTTATGGGTTCGGCACGTAGCGGCTGTTTTGATATTTATTGTCGCAGTTGGGGCGGCCGTCGCCGCAGGTTTGCTGACACCTTATTTTCTGGCAGCACGGACTGCCAACATTCCCCTACTCACAATCAGTGCCGTCGCCTCCTTCGCGTTGTTAACGTGGGCAGGTACGAAGCCGGCCCTTTTTTGCTGGGGAACCGATAGTAAGAGTTTGGCCGTAATGATCAGCGGATTGCTGACCATCATCTTTCTCGGGTGGATGTATATCGCGGTGCTGCGGCCTTCGGGTTCTCATTTCGCCGAGGTTGTTCCTTACGCGAACACCAAGTACTGGCAACTGCCAACCGGATCGGTGATCGCCTACAGCGAGTACGATCCGCCACAAGGAGTCGCTGTGAAGCCCCAACCCATCGTCTACCTGCATGGTGGACCAGGGGTGCGACAGGGTCCCTTCGATCAAGACATCTATGGCGGCTTCGCAGCCAACGGATTCCGAGTCTTCCTCTACGATCAGGCGGGGAGCGGTCTTTCGGGTTTTCTTCCCCATCTGCGCGACTACACGGTCGCCCGTTCCGTCGCCGATCTGGAGGCGATAAGGCAGAAGATCGGCGTAGAAAAGATGATTCTTATCGGGCATTCCTGGGGTTCGACTTTGGCTGTCAGCTATATGGCGAAGTTTCCCACGCACGTAGCCAAGGCGGTACTTCACGCCCCCGGTCTGATGTGGCGGTTGGAAAGCGGCGAGAATTACGATTTTTCCCGTACCGACGTGGGCCACATGGGGCTTCCGGGCTTACGCTTTCTGGCTGCGTTGTTTTTGCGAAACCGTAATCCGGAGGCGGCAGAAAGGCTAGTGCCGCAGTTGGAGTCGGAGATTCTGGTGGTGCCGTCGTTTAGGCAAACGCTAGGCACCGTCGTATGTAAAGGCGATACCAACAAGCTGCCAAATGACTTGATCGGCGCACTCGACGGACACGAAAATCCGGGTGTCAATCCGTATGTTCTGCAAGAAATAATTCCGGATACCGAGCACGCGGACGGCGATCCCCACGTGGCCCTACGCGAAAACCATACCCCCGTGATTCTGCTTTATCCGGAATGCAACTATTTATCGTGGAGCGGTGCTGTCGATTATCGGCGAACACTGCCTAACCTGAAAATCTATTACATACCGGGGGCGGGACATTACATCCAATTCGAGCAGCCAGAGTTGCTTAAACGCGTGATTCAGAGTTTTCTTCTGGATCAGCCCGACGCGCTTTCCCCGTACACCAGCGACGCTGATCCAAGAAGGAATCAGTAGCATTTGCGTCTTGAGGTCTGCATATTCCGCGCAACAGTGAAGTTTCAACTGCGCGGGAATAACTGTCGAAATCAGTCCGGACGTTTTTGCTTAACTCGGCAAACCTAGCAACTTGATTAGGGTTCCTCCCATAATCCGGTTCCGTGTAGGCTCTGGAACCTCACACGCCTCAAACAGCGCGTGATATTGCTTTACAACGTTCTCGATGCCCTCCAAACCCGTGTCCGACCCGAACACAAGCTTCACGAACGCGTTCGGATCGTTGTCCGGAGTTTTCACTTGAGAATCGCCTTCGCCGGTCCACCAGAAAATCTCCCGGAATGCAGCCAACCGCCGCTGCATCTTCGTCAAACTCGAGCCGCTTAGGTCAAAGAACACGTTCGAATTCCACCGCGCGATCTCGGCAGCCCATTGATACTCCGGGTTGCCGCAATGGGCTCCAAGTACGGTAAGCTTCGGGAATCGACGTGCGATCTCTTCCAGATGAATCGGCCGCATCCGCCCGGACGCCACATCTTCAGGTTCGTTAAAGTTTTTTCTCAGTACTATGCCGGTATGAAACAGCACTACCCACCCGTACTCGTTGGCCCGTTCGTAAACCGGGAAATAACTCGGATCGATGTATGGTTTCTTAACGAACTCGAGTTCGCCAAGCCCACGGAATCCCATGCTGTGTAATTCTTCAACTTGCTGGATCACATCTGGAGCGTCCAAATTCACATACCCAAACGGGATGATCTTGGTCGGATGCTGTTTTGCGGCTTCGGCGACTACCTTTCGATTCTCAAACGGAGTTAACATCAAGGAGGTTAGATTCAGTCGCTCCGACACCCTCAGGAAATCTTCGATGTAATTTGGTTTTTTCGAATCGAAGTGCACATGCATGTCGACGATGCGCCCCTTGCCACTGGCAGCGGGTACGCCGTCCGATGAACTGTCGTTCAGGGCGCTCTTGTTCTGGGAAGACGCGTACGCCCCAAAGCCCCGTGCACTGGATAGCAGAGTTGTTGCGCTTGTTGTGCAAACCGCGCCCAGGAATTTTCGACGCGAGAATTGTTTAAATATTTTGTTCATCACAGTCTTGCTCCGTTACAGCGCAATCGGCATCGGCCCGCGCTCTCGCGCGACTCCGAGCCCCAAAGAAATTTAACAGATCGGGTTCAGCGTGACTTGCGTTGCCCGGTCGCTCGCGGGGGTGGTTGCCGATGGTATTGAATTGGCCGAATGCTGCCGGCTGCAAAAAGCGCAAGGACGGGGCACCCTCGGTCGAAACGGCTTCAGCAAGTCATTAAGGACGGCCACCCGCGTAAGTGTTCCTGCAGGAACACAACGTCATGACGGAACAGGGCAGACGATATCGTCATGACAGCTAAACCAAAGAAAACACGTGGGGGAACGCCGGTTCTCGAAGGCAAATATCCATTCAAACAGCTATTGCACTCGTTTGAGGTTCATTATCCAATCCGTTTCCCACGTTTTGCCACCGTCGGTTGATTCTGCCTGCTCCCA
>Ga0187890_10003677_pt1:0-7500 | contig 10526 bp, 5 predicted proteins | sample June2016WEW_21_1_FD_133005 | JGI IMG/M metagenome (GOLD analysis project Ga0187890, IMG submission 133005) | Peatland microbial communities from SPRUCE experiment site at the Marcell Experimental Forest, Minnesota, USA - June2016WEW_21_10 | ecosystem: Environmental > Terrestrial > Soil >...
ACGACCTACCCTATAGTACGACCTACCCTATAGTACGACCTACCCTATAGTACGACCTACCCTATAGTACGACCTACCCTATAGTACGACCTACCCTATAGTACGACCTACCCTATAAATTTTTAATATAGGGTAAGATTTTTAAATATTAAATTAAATTTCTTAAAAATGTAAGGGGTTTAAAAAGGTTAAAAGAAGATTTAAAATAAATATATTTAATTTATCTTATTATATTTGTATATCTAAATTAGCTTTTGAAATCTGAAATAATATTAAAATTAAATATATTTAATTATATTTATTATAATATATATAAGCTTTTTGAAAAAAATAAATAAATAGATTTTATATTAAATATATATTTTATAAATTTAATTAAATTTTCAAATTAATAATAATAAGATATATTATTATTTAGTTTAAATTAATATATATAATTAAATATAGATAAAATTTATATAATAAATTAATATAAGTTGGTTATTTAATATAGGGTAGGTCAATATAAGGCTAGTTATCCTTAATTTTTAATCGTTAAAGGTTGAGTCTGGCCATCTTCAGTATCTGTGTGCAATTTGCAAGGATATTTATATAGTAATGAGTCGATTTTTTGCAAATCTCATACAAAATGCATTTTGCGGAAAATAAAAAATAGAGTGGAGATGTATCTCATGAAAATCACTCTACTTTAAGGTCGGGAGGTTAGTGAGGGGAAGAAAAAAAAGCCTGCAAAAGCAGTCTACTATAAATGTAGTGGATTCGTGCTAATATATCGCTGCACTTTAGTAGCTTTGTCCACTATAATTTGGTGGTCTCAGCGCATATTTTAGCGTTTTTACCGCTGAAGTTTAGTGGATAAAGCTACTAGACTATAGTGGCTAGCCCCCTATATTTATATGAGTTTGATTTTTTGCAAATCTCATACAAAATGTATTTTGCGGAAAATAAAAAATGGGGCGGAGACGCATTCTACGAAAATCGCCCTACCCAACGGTCGGGAGGTTAATGAGGGGAAGAAAAAAACTTGCAAAGGTTGACCGCTATAAATATAGCGGTCTTAGTGCTGTTCTAGCTCTTAGGGTGGGCTGCTTAGCTTGTCTAGGCACCCGTCCTGGGGGCGCATCCCGGCGGCTGGCTTGTCTCGAATGTGGCCAGCAGTGCAGTTCTTAGCGCTTTAGAGCGCAGACCAGGTCGATGCGAATACCTACAAGTCCCTATCGTTACCTAGAAATAGAGCGATCTCAAGGGCCAGAAGCGCATCCCGGTGACAGTTCCCTTCGGGTAGTAGCTGTCATCAGTGCCCGAAACCTGCTCGAGCAGAGAGGGCTTGGTTGAAATGCGAAGCAGATTGAGTTTTGTAACTTCTGAAGTCCCTACGTCTCCTAGAAATAGGATCGCCGGGCCGGTTCCTTATCTGAAACAGCAGTTGTTGCGTGGCCTCTTATACAGCCTTGTAGGCACCGTCTTTAGACAACGCCTCGGCGACGAGTGGTTTATAACAACTGTATTCTACGCCGGAGCGGTAGCCGCCTAGCGGACTGCTTAACCGGTATGCCGAGTAATAGTGCTGGGGATTCATCTCTAAGCGCTGCTCGTTGGGCTCTGCTGATATCTGGCATTTTGCTAGTGATATTTAGAGTATCGGGAGATACCCCGCCGCAATGGACGCTGTATAGCTGAAGTCGCGGGCCTGGGGTCTCCTCTCAGCGACACTTAGGCGTCACGCATCGCTGCTTTAGGCACGTTTGTAGTGGCTGCCGACGGTTGTCCTGGGGAATTTAGAGGGGGGAGGCGGAAGCTTGTCGCGGTGGTTCGGGCCTTGCCTGGCACGCCGCGGCCGGCAGCACCTCTCGGGGTGCAGCAATCGGTATCTAATTCTCCTGCCCTGGAAAACGGGTGGGTGGCCAACCCCGGCGTACGATAGTTACCTGGTTGATTCTGCCAGTAGTCATATGCTTGTCTCAAAGATTAAGCCATGCAAGTCTAAGTATAAGCAATTATACAGCGAAACTGCGAACGGCTCATTAAATCAGTTATAATTTACTTGATAGTACCTTACTACATGGATACCTGTGGTAATTCTAGAGCTAATACATGCTAAGACGCCCAACTCACGAAGGGCAGTATTTATTAGATTAAAAACCAATGTCCTCCGGGACTCTTTGGTGATTCAGAATAACTTCTCGAATCGCATGGCCTTGCGCCGGCGATGGTTCATTCAAGTTTCTGCCCTATCAACTTTCGACGGCTGGGTCTAGGCCAGCCATGGTGACAACGGGTAACGGAGGGTTAGGGCTCGACCCCGGAGAGGGAGCCTGAGAGACGTGAGTATTTATCTCGCCAACGCGTTGGGAATCACCGCTAACAATCACCGTAGGGCTACCACATCCAAGGAAGGCAGCAGGCGCGCAAATTACCCACTTTTAATACAAAGAGGCAAGTTCCAGCGCACCCAACAGGCGTACAAAGCCTAAAACATACTAACAGCCTCTCAGGTAGTGACAATACGTATCGATACAGGGCTCTTTTGGGTCTTGTAATTGGAATGAGTACAATTTAAATCCCTTAACGAGGAACAATTGGAGGGAAAGTCTGGTGAATCAGATCTGCTGGCGCCAGAGATAGTGACCCTACTTGCTAGTCGAGCATCCACATACGGCAGGCGGATGCCGGCGAGACAACCTGGATCGGGGGAAGGCTACGGAGAATGGTCTCTATGCCCACCCCGAGCAGAGCCAAGACGGGCCGAAAGACCGGTCTCTGGCCTGTGTAGAGCGCGGAAAGGTGTCGGCCCTGTCGATGACAGGGCTTAAGGGTCGTGCCAATCCACTGCGAAAGCGGTGCCTTGTGCCGGAGTGCCTGCTGCACAAAGACACGGGGGGGTTCTCAGGCCTGTGCTTGAGTGCCTTAGCTTCTATAAATATGGCCAGCAGCCGCGGTAATTCCAGCTCCAATAGCGTATATTAAAGTTGTTGCGGTTAAAACGCTCGTAGTTGAACCTTGGGCCTGGCCGGCCGGTCCGCCTCACCGCGTGCACTGGTTCGGTTGGGTCTTTTCCTCTGGGGAGCCGCATGTCCTTCACTGGGCGTGTCGGGGAACCAGAACTGTTACTTTGAAAAAATTAGAGTGTTCAAAGCAGGCCTATGCTCGGATACATTAGCATGGAATAACGAAATAGGACGTGCGGTTCTATTTTGTTGGTTTCTAGGATCGCCGTAATGATTAATAGGGACAGTCGGGGGCGTCGGTATTCAATTGTCAGAGGTGAAATTCTTGGATTTATTGAAGACCAACTACTGCGAAAGCATTCGCCAAGGATGTTTTCATTAATCAGGAACGAAAGTTAGGGGATCGAAGACGATCGTATCTGGTCGTCTACAGCGCTCATGCTGCTATAATTAGTGGTACGCCCGGCGCTAGTCCGCTGTAACGCGGGCGACACCGTCAAATTGCGGGGACCTCCTAAAGGCCTAAGCTACCCTTACATGCTAGAAATAGCCTGTAGTAGTAAAAATGCTAGGTATGATGGGGCCATCGCCCCAGAAATGGATAATCCGCAGCCAAGCCCTAAAGACCTCCGTGTCTATGGGTGCAGTCCACAGACTAGATGTCGGTGGGGGTCCTTAGGCCTCTAAGATATAGTCGAGCCAGTGGTTGAAAAGCCCTGGAAGCAATTGCAGATACCGTCGTAGTCTTAACTATAAACTATGCGAACTAGGGATCGGATGATGTTATTCTTTGACTCATTCGGCACCTTACACGAAAGTAAAGTTTCTGCGTTCCGGGGGGAGTATGGTGAGTTGTATTGCTACTTTTTTTGCTCATCAGAGATACTAACAGTGTGCAGGTCGCAAGGCTGAAACTTAAAGAAATTGACGGAAGGGCACCACCAGGAGGTCAGTATTCACTAAACCTTTAGCGATAGCGACACTTATGCTAATATATTATATAGTGGAGCCTGCGGCTTAATTTGACTCAACACGGGGAAACTCACCAGGTTAACTGACTGTTACGTCTGGGCCTGGAAAAGTGGGAGGAATCTCCTGCTAGTATCAAGCATATCCACGCGGGGAAGCCCCTGTATTCGGGCGTGGAGCGGCTATGGCCGTTGTTTGATGCGACACCAGCTGGTACAGGAGAAGCCCTAAAGGGCCAATCCTGTGGTGAGCTCAGGTAGCGCTGAGCCACCGCAACGCGCGCTAAGCGGTGGGCTTATACTGAACGTATAGGCTTAAGGGACGTGCTGAACCCTCGAGTAATCGAGGCCCTTTTGACGAGGCCCGAATATGCCAAAGCAAAAGGGGTGGGTTTTAGGCTGCTCAGCAGTTTAGCTCATACCGGTCGAGCCAGACACGATGAGGATTGACAGATTGAGAGCTCTTTCTTGATTTCGTGGGTGGTACGTAAACTTCCAGTTCCCAACATTTACAGTGGGTCGCAATGCTAACTGTCTTGATTTTCAGGTGGTGCATGGCCGTTCTTAGTTGGTAAGAAAAACCCTTCGATAACTAACCATTTAGGATTTTCAGAACCTGATGCTAACAACCCTCTCAGGTGGAGTGATTTGTAAGTGTTCAGCTCAGAACCTCTCCACTATGAAATAGCTGCTAACTGCTGTGCTATAGGTCTGCCTAATCGCGATAACGAACGAGACCTTGACCTCTAAATAGCCCGTATAACTTTGGTTGTACGCCGGCTTCTTAGAGGGACTATCTGTTCAAACAGATGGAAGTCCGAGGCAATAACAGGTTAAATCACAGGCCTGTAAAAGTGGCGCCTCAAAAAAAGTCCGCTAGTCCAGCGTCTTAATCCTCTCGGGGAAGCCCCCTACTATCGGGAGATGGAAGTAGCAGCCGCTGCTTGACGCGGGCAACACTACCTGGTACAGGGAACGCCGTCTGGCCGACCCTGTGGCGAGCCCGAGTAGCGTCGGGCCGTCGCAAAGCGCGGAAAGGAGTGGGCCTCGAACTGAGGCTTAAGGTACGTGCTAATCCCTCGAGAAATCGAGCCCTGCCACGGAGATCCGATAGATCAAAGTGCTGGGGAGCCGGCAGTCGCTGGCTGGTTTTCAAGTTTACTTGCAAAGCTTATATGGAAGAACGGAACAAAATAAGTTCAGTGAATATCTGACCCGTCTGTATTTCACTGACCATGTTGTTTTGTTCGTCCTTGTCTTGGGCGGAACGTAGTGCCCGGTGTTGTGGAAGGTGCGATTCGAGCCGTTGCTGCTGCGACGTATTCGAACGCGGGTTGAGGCCAGCGCAGGTCACCGCTGAGGGCCAGTTTCGCAGCGGTGTGGTGCAAGTCGAATTCAGGCCCGGAAATGGCCGGTAATTCGATTTGGGGCAGGTTGGATTCAGACCTGAGCTTGGGCAGCGACTGCCACAACACCAGCCCTATAACCCTTACTAATTCCACCGAGGGCTAAATATAAGTTTTGCAAGTAAATCTTGAAGAAAATGCTGTGATGCCCTTAGATGTTCTGGGCCGCACGGTAAGTCGCTACAACCGCCATAACCGTTTGAAAACTGTCACTAATAACCTTCACAGCGCGTTACACTGACAGAGCCAGCGAGTTCTTCCTTGGCTGAAAGGCCCGGGTAATCTTGTGAAACTCTGTCGTGCTGGGGATAGAGCATTGCAATTATTGCTCTTCAACGAGGAATTCCTAGTAAGCGTAAGTCATCAACTTGCGCTGATTACGTCCCTGCCCTTTGTACACACCGCCCGTCGCTACTACCGATTGAATGGCTCAGTGAGGCTTTCGGACTGGCCCAGAGAGGGGGGCAACCACCACTCAGGGCCGGAAAGTTATCCAAACTTGGTCATTTAGAGGAAGTAAAAGTCGTAACAAGGTCTCCGTTGGTGAACCAGCGGAGGGATCATTATAGAGTTGCAAAACTCCTAAACCCACTGTGAATCTACCTATCGTTCCTTCAGCAGGCGGCCCCCGGGGGGGCTTCGCCGCAAGGCGCCTGCTGAAGGACAACCAAACTCTTGTTACCAAGTGTTTTCTGAGCAACTATACAAAAGTCACAACTTTCAACAACGGATCTCTTGGTTCTGGCATCGATGAAGAACGCAGCGAAATGCGATAAGTAATGTGAATTGCAGAATTCAGTGAATCATCGAATCTTTGAACGCACATTGCGCCCATCAGTATTCTGTTGGGCATGCCTGTTCGAGCGTCATTTCCACCTTCAAGCCCTGGCTGCTTGGTGTTGGGGTACTCTACAGCTGCTGTAGGCCCCGAAAATCAGTGGCGGTCTCGCCGGGACCCCGAGCGCAGTAGATCTCTCTCGCTCAGGGGCGACCGGTGGGTTTCTAGCCGTTAAACACCCCAATTTTTAAGGTTGACCTCGGATCAGGTAGGAATACCCGCTGAACTTAAGCATATCAATAAGCGGAGGAAAAGAAACCAACAGGGATTGCCCTAGTAACGGCGAGTGAAGCGGCAACAGCTCAGATTTGAAATCTGGCCCTAGGCCCGAGTTGTAATCTGTAGAGGATGCTTTTGGTACGGCGCCTTCTGAGTTCCCTGGAATGGGACGCCATAGAGGGTGAGAGCCCCGTATAGTTGGACGCCAAACCTCTGTAAAGCGCCTTCGACGAGTCGAGTAGTTTGGGAATGCTGCTCTAAATGGGAGGTAAATTTCTTCTAAAGCTAAATACCGGCCAGAGACCGATAGCGCACAAGTAGAGTGATCGAAAGATGAAAAGCACTTTGAAAAGAGGGTTAAAAAGCACGTGAAATTGTTGAAAGGGAAGCGTTTGTGACCAGACTTGTGCCTAGTGAATCATCCAGCGTTCTCGCTGGTGCACTTTGCTTGGTTCAGGCCAGCATCGGTTTTCCTAGGGAGATAAAAGCAGTGGGAATGTGGCTCCCTCGGGAGTGTTATAGCCCACCGCAGAATATCCTTGGGGGGACCGAGGTTCGCGCTCTGCAAGGATGCTGGCGTAATGGTCATCAGCGACCCGTCTTGAAACACGGACCAAGGAGTCAAGCATTAGGGCGAGTGTTTGGGTGTAAAACCCGCACGCGTAATGAAAGTGAACGTAGATGAGAGCTTCGGCGCATCATCGACCGATCCTGAAGTATTCGGAAGGATTTGAGTAAGAGCCTTACCGCTTGGACCCGAAAGGTAAGCATTGAATCCCTTAAGTTTAAGAAAATATATGCTAACGTTTTTGAAAGATGGTGAACTATGCCTGTGTAGGGTGAAGCCAGAGGAAACTCTGGTGGAGGCTCGCAGCGGTTCTGACGTGCAAATCGATCGTCAAACATGGGCATGGGGGCGAAAGGTAAGCATTAAACCCTCCAACCCTACAATACTTAGAGACCTATACTAACTTTTTTAATAGACTAATCGAACTATCAAGCCTACTAGGTAGTTAAGAGGTTTGCTGAAAAGTATAACCTAGTCGCTATATTGTAGCGGCGACATCATCAAATTGTCGGGGACCACCTGTCAATACCAAGCCACCGCAGCTATGCTGAAA